>Ga0179593_1612134_pt1 | contig 18744 bp, 22 predicted proteins | sample CZODoug2_1_08_16_FD_185931 | JGI IMG/M metagenome (GOLD analysis project Ga0179593, IMG submission 185931) | Vadose zone soil fungal communities from Angelo Coast Range Reserve, California, USA - CZODoug2_1_08_16fungal (PacBio error correction) | ecosystem: Environmental > Terrestrial > Soil >...
AAGGGAACCAAAAAGGAAAGGAGGGGGGTGCTTCTGGGTGAGTGATTCCAGAGATTAAACGGGCACTCTGACTTCTTCTTTCGAGAAAAGAAAGGGGGGAAACCATACCATAAAAGGAAAAAAAAGTACCGAAACGAGAGGCGCTCTTTCGTGGTCGGGGTTCTATTGACATCCCTTTCTGTCGACGCGGGCGTTAGCAAGAGGGGGAGGGAAAAAAACGCCAATGTGCTGATGGGATGTTATGCCAAAAAAGGATGGGGTCCCTTCTCAGGTGTCACCCTAAAAAAAGAGGCCACCGAAAGAGGAAGAGGGAAAGGCGAGATCAGCGTGGGAAGGGCAATCACAAAATCCATTCAAAGGAAAAATCAATGAGGTGTTGGGAAAGCTTCGAGGGAGAGAATCTGATAATGGGGAAAAGGGGGCAGGGGATCTTGAGAGAAGGAGGGAAGTTTTTACCATCTTCTTAAAAGAGGAAAAGCCGGACGAGGAAACATCCGTCTTGGGAGGAGGGGGGAAGAGTTCTCGGGGGGAGGAGAAGGAGAGGAGGAAAGACCTTGAAGGCACAAGTCTGATCGAATGGGAGAGGGGGAAAGTCCAATGAGTAACGCTACAGCTGGAAGCAACAGAGGGGGGGGGGGTCCTGGTCGAAGAGAGATGCTTCGCTTCCGGACAGAAGGAGAAGCACGTTTTGTCACGGGTGTAGGGGGGCCGCTCCTTCAGTTACACTTGGGCTGATGGGGAGGGAGAGGAGTGGACTCGAAATGAACAGCGAAAGACAGAAAAGAGGGCTTGAATTCTCCAGGAAAGCGATTCCACCCTGAGAGGATCTGTTTCCTGGAACGCGCTAAGAGAGGGAAAGGAAAGGGGGGAGAAAAATAGCCGTGGCTGGAAAGAGGGCTCCGTGCTTCCAAGAATTCAATGGGGAGATGAGCGCGCCGACGCGCCTGACTTGTCTGCGGCCAGTTCTTCTGTGAAAAGAGTGAAGGGGGGGGGGGGGGTGATGGCGGGGGGTGACCAGCAAAGCCGGTGGTAGAGACTGAAAAATGTGGAACAATCTTCGTTAGTCGGAGAAAGGCAGGTGCCAGTAGGAAGGAAAAGGGGGCGACGGTGGAAATAGAAGAAAACTAGTCCTTTATCGGGAGACGACCCTACGATGTGACAGTCCTACTTACAGAAACAGGTTATTGAGGGCAGAGCAACGAGGACAGAAAAGAAGAGACGACCATTACTTGTCCGGGAGGAGGGGGGGGGGAAAACCTGAGATCACAGTCCTTGGGCGTCTACATCCTAGTCTTGAATGGGGAAAAAGGGGAGTTTTTTTGATAGGGGAGCAATAATACCCAAGAGGAAGAAAAAAGGGCTGACACCACGGAGTGAAAAAACAGCTGCGTTTGGGAGTGTTTATCCAATCCAAATGGGGAGAAGGGGTCCTTATTTGAAAAAGGGGATGGGGCAGGTATTCCGACGGAAGTTTGTACCTTTGGACGGTTGTACCTGAAAAATAAATCCAGAAGGAGGGGGTTTGCCGATTCGGAGGAGGAGGAAAGTGCTTCCGAGAGGAGAAAGAGGGGGGCCTTCTAGTAGGCATAGTGTGTGCTTGCTAAGGAGTTTAAGACCCTTAGGACGTGAGAAGGGTATGGCTAGTTAAAACAGCAAGGATACGAGACTGGGAAGAGGAGAGGGGGAGGTATGCCTCGCAAAGCACGCTGGTCGTCCTGCACTTTGCACTAAAGCGGAGAGAACCCATAGCGGGAAACGGCGAAGGGGCGTGTAAAAGGACATCTCCCCCGTCTCGACGACCAAAGGGGCCGCCTTGTATCGCGCCTAAATATTAAAAAGTTTCGATAAAATCGAAGGGGCCCAATACAGACTTCCCTTTAGGACAAAATCGTGCACTACGCAGAATTCCGTTCTAAAACCCCTCTTACAGGGACCCAAGGAATAAACAACGGGTATTAACAGAGAGGGTCGCTATCCTTCACTCTCCAACTTTATTGTCGATTACATTTTCACGGAGGGGGGGGAAAAAACGGAAAGTACTGTTTTTGAAAGGTATGCTGAAAAGGGGGACGAAGCCTTGTAGGGAGGTTTCACAGTCTGCGCAAAGGCGGATGAGGGAAGCGCGCGTTGAAAAGTGCTTTAGGGGAAGGAGAAGACGGGGAAAAGAGATCAGCAAGGGGGAGGGGAGGGAAAAACTCCACGAGTTGTCCTTTTCGGAAACTCGAACGGCCTACTACAACCTCAACAGAGCGCATTACCTATGCAAAAAGACTGACAAGGAGAAAGGGAGGACCGGGCCGAGGGAGCATTAAAAGGGGACGCTATTAGGAATGAAAATGAAGCCGCAGGCCCGGAAAACGCCAACATGAAACCCCGGCAACCTTGTCGGGGGAAGAAAAGAAAAGAGCCACATCAGCAATCCCAATAGGAAAGAAAGTACGGGCGAGCTCCAGAGGAGGAAGAGGAAAGTGCCCGATATTCGGGGGGGGAAAGTATCGGCGTCCGTGGAACGAAGCCCTCCTCCTACTCGGCTCATCAAAAAGAAAGGGGGACCCTTTTCCGAAGACGCGCAAGAAGGGAAAGGGGGATGAAGACCTCGCAAGAAAAGAAGGAAAGAAGGCCCTTGCAGCCTGTTTGACGGAAGAAAAATGTGCTCATCAAGGCAAGGGCTCTCCTTCTTTACGGGAAGGGTACCAACAGCTTTGGCACGGAAAGAAAAGAAAAGATAGCGCTACGAGGAAAGGGGGGTCTGACCAACCGATCTTCCCTCAACAACAACAGAGATATGCGGGAAGCTTGCCGCTCTCGCCCGCATAATAGGCTCGATTGGGCAAAAGGAGGGAGATGTTGTTACATTCGAGAGCAGTTAAAAGGAAAATAAGAGGATAGCCAGTGAAGGGGGGAGGAAAAGAAGCCCAGCTTTTGTGGGTTGGAAAGGAAAAAAAAGAAGTAGGAGGTATGTGGTCCCTACGTGGCTTTCAGCATCCGGACGAAAAGAAAACGTGCACTGCGATAGACGAAGGGGGAAAAAAGAGGAGGGGGATCGTCACGACGGCTCAAATGAATTAGTCTGCACCGCCCAGGCTCTCGCCGAAAAAGGAAAGGCCTATACAGGCTATGGGATGGAAAGGGGGACTTCGATCGGTTATTTCCAGAAAGAGGGGAGGGGAGAGGGCGAAACACGTTTGCCGGGGGATGCTATGCCCGGCGGGCCATTTTTTCCACCGTCGTGGCTGCAGAGGGTAATTAATCCCAGGGAGAGGCGCTCGCCCTGGAAAAAAGAGGACGCACGATGCGCTAGGTGACGGTGGGAGTCGGCCTTGATTTCTTGAAGAAGGAAAAAAAAAAGGAAATTGGTTCTGGAAGACAAACCAAGGAGAGAAATAAGGATCCACGGCTTGGGAGGGGGGAAGAAAGGCGCCTCCACTAAATCACAGCGGGACAGAACCGTGTGCGAGCTGAAAAAACTCATCGTTTCCGCGAGGGGAGGGGATCACAAAAGGAAACCTCAAGCCTAACGGCGAGAAGCCGTTGAAGTTTCAAAAAAAGGGTCCTGACCGCCGTTAAGAAAAGGGAAGGTAAATAGACAAGACGGGAGATAGGGGGGAGGAAGAGGCTAAGCAGAGGGGGGGGAGTTTATTTCTTCCTTAGGAAAATTTTGTGCCGAAGGTGAGACGGCATTCTGCAGGCTTTGGAAGGGGGAGGAATCCCGCAGACAGAGGCTGCGTATTGGGGACGGGAGGGGGGGACGTGAACGATTAATTCTGAGGAGGAGAGGAGACCGCTATAGATCGTTTTCTTCGAGACAGGGTACCAACACGAGAAGGGGGAAAGGGGGATGGCCAACTACATCCCGAGGGGGAAAGAAAGCAGGAGTGGGCCGGAAGTTGCGCTATTCATCCCGCCGCCATCTCTTCTCCTTGGAGGGGCGAAGAAAACTCACGGAAACAACAGGACAAACTCACGTAAGAAGGGGCGAACGACTAGCAAGCACACAATGTTAGGGAGGAAAGATAGAAGCCCCTCGAATGAGAAGCGCGGGGAAAGAGGCAAGATCGAAAGCACAAATATATGCTAATTATGACAAGTTACAAAAAAACAGTTCCCAAACTTAGGAAAATCGGCGAATGAAAAAAGGGAAAAGACTCGACCTGAGAAAGGAGAGGGGAGAACCACTCTCCATCTCCTATCAGACAATCAATTTGGTCATCACTGCGGATTTACCTCTTTTTTAAAAAAGACAAAACCACCCGAATGGAGAGGGAAATGACAAGACTAGCGGGTAGAAGAAAAGAATGACCCGGAAAAGCTGGCAATCGACCCAGCAGAACCAAAATGTGATCATAAAAAAAATCGTTGCAGACAGAGGAAAAGGGAGGGGAAGATATACTGAAGAGGAAGAAGGTTGATACAATCCCTTGAGCATTTCGCAAATTTCCAAATATTCTCCATAAAAGAAAAACCTCTAAAGCCAACGAAAATAAAACGAAAGAGACACCAGACGACGGGGAAAGAGAGAATCACCGATTCCGGCCACAACAATCAAGCCCCCCCAACTACGAAAGATCATAACAAAAGTCAGGACCGTCGGCGCTGATCAAAAGGAAAAAGACTTGAAGTCTTTAAGACAGGAGGCCAATAAAAAAAGCAGTTTCAGAATGACAAGATCCTTGCTCTATGCCCGGAAAAAAAGGCCAACCGATCCTTCCTCAGAGGTAGCTAAAGAGGGAATAGCAAGGCAAGCGCTTGTCCAAAAATGGATTGGGGATGGAGGGGAGGGGAAAAGAGGAAGGAAAGGGTGCATCTGAAAAAATCAGCCCAAGTGGGGGAAGCCAACATTTACATTTCAGCAAAAAATGAACCTCGTAAATTTTTTTCAATACGAAAGAGAACAAGGACTCTTCGAAAAAAAAAAAAAACGACCTCTGTGCTTCCAGAGGAACGCAAACAACTGGGAAGCTCCAATCGTCCAGGACAAGTTGAGCATGCAGAGTGCAGGGGAGGGGACGGATTCAAGGATGGGGAAGCGACTCAAAAAACTCGTGAAGAAAAAGACGGATCGTTTCTCCTCCGCGGGGAAAGGAGGTCAAAGCAACGGTTAAGCCGAGAAAAAAGGTAAACGGAAAGAGAGCCTCCAAAAGAAAAAGAGAAAACAAGCCTTGAAGTCAGCCGATCAGGGGAACGGGCCAAAGCGGCCCACACCAGAGAAAGAAGAAGGAGTCATTGAATTGATTGAATGAAATGCCTCGCCACGTTCCGAGTTCGCTGGGGAAGGTGACGGAGGGGGGACACGGAAACCCACTCCCTTCCCGTTTTCAAAAGGGGTAAGTACATCAGCAATTGCGTTTTACCCAGAAAGAGGGCTCCCGCGCGTGCAAAAAAGAAAGAGAAAGGAGTGTCCCGAAGAACCGAACGAAAAGTGGCAGCCCACTCTTATTCGATAGGGGAACGTGGTTCCGGGGAGTATTTGCCCTGGGGACGAAAGCAGAAGTCGATGCAAGAAGGTAGATGGAGATATCATCAAAAGGAAGACAGAACAAATCCCATAAGAAAAAAAGTCACCGTGGGGGACACGAATAATCTCTCTCACAAAGGAAGAGAGAGATTATCGCGTGGACCAGGGGGGGGGAGGGGCTTCGTAGGGAGGGGAGAGACCATCTCCATAGGAGTCAAAACAGATACTTCGATTCTATAATCACTTGGAAAGCCTTACCGAACATATCGAAAATAGAAGGGCTGTGGGGGAGAAAGTGTCTTCTTTACAGACAAGGGAGAGGGGCATGGCAAGAGGATTATCCCTCCTGGAAAAGGCGGGGCTGATGTGAGTCACGGGGTAAAAAATGAAAGAAACCTAAAAACCCGTCCTGAGGGGGAACGGGCAGGTGTCAACCCTCGTCCGACTCAAAAAAGAAAAACTCTTGAAAGCGAAAAAAAAGAGGGGGGGGAAGAGGCATTGGCCAAAACGGAGGAAACAAACATTCCCTTCAAAAAAAAAAAAACATGACGCCGGGAGTGGAGCGTTCTGCAATCGGGGGGAAAGAGGAGAGATCGGGGGGGGGGGAGACCGGCGGTAGAGGAGAGTATCTTAGAGGGGTTTTACCATCGTCTAACAAAAGAGGCACAACTCCGCGAGGGAATAGTGGGGGGGTGTTATTCAAGAAGGAAGGGGGCAATTTTACTCTTTTCTAGAACCAAGCTTTAGAAAACGAAGGCTCAATATATTCCTTTAGAGGAAGCCTCAAAGTTTTGGGGGAGAGGGGAAGGAAGGCTCTTACAAGATGAAAAGAGAGTTTTGGGAACTTCCTGGCGATAGCGGGAAAAAAGAACTCGGACGAAGAGGGAAAAATTCTACGAGCACTTTTGTCGGAAAAAGGGGGCGTTTGGCTCTCCTTCAGTTACGGGAAAGAAAAAAGGGAAAAAGGGGAGATTGGAAGCGAGCGGAAACAGAGAAAGGGAGAAAATGCTGCGGCAATCTCTATGTCAATCCAAATGAGTAGAGACAGATTTCCCTAATCTCCAAATGCCCGGGAACGCGCTAGGGGGACGATCTCAAGGAAAAGGGGGAAGAACTTAATCATATCCTTGGACTCTCAATGCAGTGCAGGTGCTTCCAAGAATTCAAGGAGAGAGCCATCGGTGATCCAGCGCCGGAAAAAAAAAACAGAAGGGGCTTGTCACAAGTGGAAGGAGACTCTTCTCATGGGGCTGTCGGGGTTAGTCTATGGAAGGGGGGGTCGAGACTGACACAGTCGTCTGGGGGAGGGGAGCGGTCTTTGGATAGAGGGAGGGAGGAGGACAGTAGTATGTCTCCTTTGGAAATGAAGGATAACAAGCCTTGGACGGAGGACTATTTTGTAGCACAGCAGGAAGGGAAGTAGCCTAAACCGTGATGAGAGAAGAAGGATCGCGCAGCTTTGCAGAAGAAAAAGGGCTGAGGGTCGATGTTGTACCCCCTGAATAGCAGAAGGGACATACGGGCTTCGACAGCCTATTCTTGAGAAGGGTTTTGATCTTGTGAGAGAAAAAGAACATCCAAAGGGCAGGGAAAAGGAAGTTCAAAAAAATGAAGGTTTAGAGGGGGGAGAAAAGCCACTATACTAGCTCGTCTTTACCGCTGCTGGGTCAAAAAGATTGGAAAGAAGGCCGTGATAAGACTGAGGGAAGGTGCCTTTGGGGGGGGAGGTGAACTCCGACATCTCTTTGGAAGCGATCTTAAGGAGGGAGGAGGTACGCGCTTCGAGAAGAAAGGGGGGATTCTAGTCGCAAACAGGGTTGCTTGCGAGACCTTGTAACTGAGTGAGGGGGTCGGCAGAGGACAGCACAGGAGAAGAAAGAAGAGGAAGGGGCGTATACAATCTCCGCAAGCGGGAAGTCGCTTCACTTGGCACCGGAGTCGGGTTTGGCCAAAGGGACCGGGTCGGGGGACGGAAAGAGAAAAGTCTCTAACGACCCCCTATAAAGAAAAGGTATCAAGAAAGAAGATTCATCGTGGTAAAGAGATAAATAGACCGGCCCCAAGAGAAAAGCAAGTGCTGGATGAAGAAAAAGTTCACTCCTGCAGAAGAGCAATCAACCATTAACGGAAAAAGGAAGAACGAAAAACAACGGGAGTAACCTCGCGGGGGAAGAGGAAAGGAGAAAGAACGTCGTTGTCTATTACAGAAAAGGAGGAGGAAATTCGGAGGGGAGAGGTGGGGGCAACTGTACGGGGACTTTGGAAAGCCAGGGACTTGAGGTTCCTCAATTCGAGAAAAAAAACGATTGAGTATGGAGGGGGACGTTCCTCAAGGAAAAGAGCTTGTGTGAGTCAGCGGCGAGAGAAAGGGGGTTAAGACTCCCCGGTGTAATTTCCAGCCCCAAGACAGTAGTAAACGACAACAGTCAACATAGCAATTCACCTATGAAAGGAAGGGGCGGGAACGTACTGAAGGAAGCATGACGGAGATTTATTATTAACGGCGCTTGACCTCACTACGGGGGGAACCTCAGGCCGGATACCGAAAAAAAAAAAAGGCAATTGGAGAAAAAAAGAAAGAAGTCTTCTACAAGAAAAGCAAGAACCAATAGACGGGGTATGCTACAATTCTGGAAAAAAAAGAAAACGTCTATAGCCTGGGCGGGAAAAAAGGGAGGAAATGTTTTGGGGAACGGTAGCAAATACAAGCCTCCTCCTTCGTCTCATCCGCGAGGGGGGGGCGGGATGCTATTTCCTTTTAAAAAGAAAGGATGTCTTTGAAAGCCGAAAAAAAAAAAAAGACGAAAAAAGAAACTTTCAGACGGGAAGAAAACACCAACCCCTTGCCTTGGGGAAGAAATTTCTGATCTTGAAGAAGAAATGCTCTAGACTTTTACCAAGCAGAAAAAATCGATCTCTTACGCGGAGCTCGCAGCGAAGGAAAAAAAGAAGCTACACCAACAAAAAAAAGGAGAAGAAGAGCGGTAGAACCTTGCCTCTCAAAAAAAAAATATATCTTGGAAGGGCGGCGGACGGTTGCCAGCTTTTTGGTACAGAGATGCCTTCCCGCTAAGAAAAGGGAAAAGGATGAGAGACAAAGCAGCGGGGGGGGGGGAAGGAAAAAACGAAGTGCCAGGCATTAAGCTTCGAGGGGGTGAAATTTTCAAGAAGAATGAGAAATAGGTCTCGTTCGGAAAAAAGTCGCGTTTTGGCCGAAGGAAGAAGGGAAAAGGGAGAAGAAAAAGGACCCAAAAAGGAAGGGCCCACGCCGGAACCAGGCTCTCACGAGAGCTCGCCCAAGGAAAAAGAAAGAGAAGGGGGAAGTTGGGATTGCCGGGGGGGAGGAGGTAGTCGATAAATATGAGGACGGGGAAAAATCGTTCATGGGGGGAGGATCCGTTCCTGCGTCTTGCCAAATTGGGGAACCAGTTCCCCTGAATAGGGGGAGAAAGAAGGAATCGAACAGCAGGAAACCGGTCCGTCGTTAAAGATGGGACAGAGGTGATGGAAGGGGGGGACTTTCTTTCGTCGGGAAGGGGAGATCCTCTTTCTTGGTGCTGGACGAAAGAAGGGGGGGAAGGGAGCAGAAAGAGAAAGAGGGGGGCGCTCGCCGCTCCGAAAGCTGGAGGACCGCGGAGGAAAAAATACCGAAAAAATGGAGGGGGCTGCCTGGAGCAACTTGCGAAAAAAAAAAAGGGAAGAGACAAAAGTATGAGGCAAGAACCGTTGCAAAAAAACAGGGATACGGAAGGGGTGAAGGGACCGTTGCCCTTGTAATAGACAAAGGGAGCTGATAGTGCGGATCGGCAAAGGGGGAAAGTGGTTGATTTTCGGCATGGAGGGGAAAAAAGTGGGGGAGTTCCGAGAGGTTTGGGGGGGGAAGAGTTAGGAATAGTTTCACGAAAAATCCTCCAGCGCGAAAAAAAAAGGGGTTACGGTAAAGTTTAGGAGATACGACGATTAATGTATTTAAGAGGGCGGGAGCTATAGGAGACGGTGAGGAAAGGGGGGGGGGACGTCGAACGTGGGGAGGGGGGGGAAAGTAAAACCGAAAGGCGAACGGAAACTCGATTTCCAAAAAGGGTTGCAGGGTCAGCAGAAGGGGAAAGACAGCGAATTATTCCTCTTCGGAAGTCTCCTATAAAGTCGGGAAAGGGAGGGAAAGTTCTTTTTCGAAGAACCTAGAAGCCAAAAACCCTCACTGGAAGGGTCCAGCAACGAAAAAGGATGTGGTAATTCGAGGAAAAAAAAAAAAAGTGGAGAAGCGCGGAAGCACTTAAGAAATCGGAAGAAACCACAAGAAGATGAAAAGGGGGGTATGTAAAAGGTTAAAAAAAGACATGGAAAATTTAAAGTAAGAAAGAGGATGACCTCCCGAAGGGGGTCAAAAATACGAAAGGGGCCCTGCGCAGAATAGGAAGGGGAAGACCTAAACACTCGACCTCCAACTAAAGGTATCAATAACTGTGTTTGAATGTCAAAGAGGAGAAAGGGGGGGGGGGGAATTAGGGGTCTTATTATGGATCAAAAGAGAAAGGGGTAATCTCCATTAAAAGAAGAAGAGGAGAAGCCCAATATAATACTTTTTCCCATACCCGCAGACCAGTAAGAGATGGGAAAAGAGGGGGAGATCCCCGAGTTGCGCAGAACAACTCACCTGTTTTTCTGGAAGTACATCTTAGGGAAGAAGATCAGGACCAGGTGAGAGAAAGGGGGTCCAAAGGCAGGAGGGAAAGAGATGCCCCTGCCCCGCGAAAAAGAAATAGATCCAACTACTGGGGAAAAAAGACTACCACCGGAAAAAGCACCCACATCCATCCCAAAAACCACTGCTAAGAGAAAACAGCAGGAGACCGCCCAAGTCAGGGAAAAGCTGAGCGTCTCACAGGAGAATGCTAAGTCTCTTGAATGGAAAGGGACTTCATTAGCCGAGGTGGCAAGAGAGGAGTCAGTTAATACAAGGGGGGGGGAGCTATGCCCTTGAGGAATGCGGGAAATGTGAAACATAAGAAAGGGATATGTGACGCTTTCGATAAATCAAGCAAGCTCTTGTCCGGGGGGATGGAAAAAAATGGGTTCATAGAGATGGAACAGAAGTTCAATCCTTAAAATCAGGGTGGACCCACGAAAAGGGCATTTCATCTACGAGTCAGAATTTTCTACGCGTCGGAAGGAGAAGGATCACGGAAGGCAAAAAAACCAACGCGACGCGTAGGTGCTGAAGACCAGTTCGGAGAAAAACCCCAACTTGCGTCGAAGATTCTGATCAGGAATGAGAGGTGCCTTACAAGGTAGGGGAGCTCGCTTGATTTACTGCAACCGAAAACCTCTAACTCCTAACTATCGTTAAAAAAAAGTGTCCTGCGGGCAGAGCAAAGCCGATGTGTAAACCTTCCCAGGGAGCAACTAAAAAAGACTCCCCTGATCTCACCCCGAACCCGATCGGAAAAAACCAGAAGTGGAACAGAACGCCTTCCAAAAAAACGCAGAAAGGGAAGGAGGCTCAAAAAAAAGTTGGGATTGAAAAGGGGGAGGGAACGTGGGCCAATGCCTTCGGGGGCAGAAAAGGAGAGGGCGTACGTTTGCCTAGGCGGAGAAAAGTAAAAGGGGAAAGGGGGAGGGAGGGCATACCAGGTACTCCCCAAGACTGCCAAGGGGAAAAAAAGGGGGGGAAATCCTCCAGAAAGGGAGGGGGGCAAAAGAAACGAGAACAAAAGTAGCGGAAAAAAGATCTTGAGGTGAAAGGGTTTGTTCCTTTTAAAGATCTCGAAGCATAAGTCAAGAAAAAAGGAGGGGTTTCCTAGGGAATGGGGAAAAGAAACGAACAGACAGCATCAACCCAGAATTGGGGTTCCACGAAGCTCTCTCAACCACACCACTGAGAGAAATGAACCGAACGGACGGAGGGGAGGAGGTTCTGTAGACAGACATAGCAAATCGCCGGGGAGAGGGAAAATTCTCTTTAGGGAGAAAAGAAACAGTTGCCCCATCCCTATCAAAAAAAAGCATATTTTCGCTACTTGAAGAAGGGGGGAGGGACTTCTTGACATCCCCAAGGGGATGGAACTTGCGTGAAGGAAAGAGGAAAGGACCCAATTGAGGGGGGAAACTGGTATGCCATCCCCGAAAGGGCAGGTGTCAACCCTCGTCCAGAAAAAAAAAGGAGGGATACTTGAAAGCGCGAAAAGGAGTGCCGAAGGCAGGGGGGGGGGTCACGGTTCAAGCACAAGACAGCAATTAACTACTGACTCTTTGGAGAGGAGGGCAATCTGTTTCACGAAAAGGAGGAAGGTAATGCGGGGGGAGATGAGGGAGGCATTATGATTCTGGAAGTTTTGAAAAAGATAAAGGCTCGGAGAAAAAAAGCCAAGCCGCGAGGAAACTATCCGTCCCTGGGCCATCTAGGGTAGTTCTCGGAAAGGAGGAGCACACGTTAAACAAAGGGGGTTGTTGGGCAAGAGAGGCTCACGATATTCTTGGGGGAGGGAGCCGCAAAGTTTGGGTTGCGGGGAAGAAAGGAGGGAAAAAAAACTCTTTCGAGTGGGGGGGAACTTAAGGAGGCGTGACATGCTTCGCTTCCCGAAGAGGGAACTCTAAGCACGTTGGGCGGGGGGGGGGGATGAAAATTCCAATTTGTCGGAACACTTGGCTGATTTTCAGAGGGGGGGGGGAAGAGAGTGGAAGAATCTCTGGGCGAAGCAAACTCCAATGTCGGCTGACAAGGCCACAGAGGAAGGAGGGAGGAACGGCCTGCTTAGGAATCCGAAGGATCGGGGAAAAACGCGAGAAGAGGGGAGCGCAATGAAAGGGGGACATCGAGCAGGGCCTTTACCCCCTCGGCCGAAAAGGCATTCAATGCGCTTCGCATGCATCGGAAAAAAAGGGAAAAAACTTTGGCGGCCGGGACAGTGCAACGGTTCTGAGAAGGGGGGGGGAGGACTGTTGTGCAGGGGGAAAAGGAGGGTAATGAAACAGGCAGAATGGGATCTTCGTGAGGGTAAAAGGCCTGTTCCAGTTCCTTAAAGAGGAGGAGAAAAACTCTCGGCGAAAGCGGGAATTGATTAGACAAGGATTGGTAGCAGAAAAAGGAAACGTAGACTCTGAACGAAAAAAGTGATTCTCTTTTGCGCGAAAGAATTTTCATGATCCCAGGGAAAAGGGGGAGCGTGTTGACAGAGAGAAAGGAAAACATATTCGCAGGGATGACGACGCCCTAAGGAAAGGAAGGGACTCGATATCCCATTCGGGTTTTGGTCCCTAATACCCGAACGAAAAGAATTGCTGACAAACGGAAAAACCGTCTTGCTCGCGGGGTGGATACCACAGCCAAAGAATATGCTCAGGGCCGTATTTGAAAAAAAGTCAGCCGATCTTGATAGGGGGGTACCTTGCTGGGGGTTCGTTAACCTGTCGTTGGACCGGGAAAGAAGGAAAACATAGAAAGGGGGTGCCTATTCGGGAGGAATGAAGGCTAGATAAGCGCTTGAATAAGAAGGGGGGGGATTATGAGGCCGGGACCCCATAAAAAGGATTCTTCTGGGGGGGGGGCAGAGGGGGGGGGGGGTGGGACGGGTTGAGGGCGAGGGGGCGGGGCTGTCTTACGAGTTGGTGGGGTAGGGGGGTCCGGTGGGTGGGAAACTTCATCGTGGGGTCACCCATGGGGACATCTTTGATGACCCGGGACTTGTCACACGGCACCCCCGCATACAGGGGGACAAAGGGGGGGCGCCTATAGATGCGGGAAGCACTGATGAAGAGAGGGGCGGGGATACAGGTTGGCGCAGAACGTGAGTGGGGGGGGTACGGAACTACCGGGGACTCAGGGCTGGGTGGAGGGGGGCCTCAGGGGGGGGGTCTAAGGATGGGGGAGGGCTCCGACCCAGAAGAGACAGCAAAGAAAGACAGAGCAGCAAGAACAGGTGGGGGGGAGTGAACAAAGTGGGGGGGGGGGGTGAATGGGGGGATAGGGAAGAGAAGGATGAGGGCCCCAAAGAGAACAAGAGGTGGGGAGAGGGACAAAAAAAGGGGCGGTAGGGGGGTGGGGGCGGCGCGTGGGGTAGCAGGGAGGGAAGGGGGGGAAGGGAAGACGCAGGAACCAGCGTGCCCGGGGGCAACGGAGGGGGGGGCACGAGCCTGGGTGGAGGACGCGGGCAAAAATGCCCAGAAGGGGGGAATGAACAATACTCTGAGGTCTTGCTAGTGAATCCTAAAGTCCCACATCAGGGCCGCTGGAGGGCTATACGTGGAATGCCAGGACGAAAAAGGAGTAATTGGGAAGCCAAGGGGGGGACGAGACTGGGAGAACCGTGGAGCACGGGTCGAAAAAGGAGGGGGTATACAGAGAATGGGGGGTCGAAGATCGAAGAGAGGCGGGTAGAGTCCCAGGTCCAAGATGGCGACTAAGGGTCAGGGGGGACCAAAGTGAGCAAAGCAGTCAGGGAAAGCTGAAGGACAGAATAAGCGGCTAGTAGAGGGGGAGTTGGGAGCGCGGTAGAGTATGATTAGGGACGAGAGGGGCGGTCAACGGGTGGAGGGTGAAAGGGAATAAGAGGGGCTGAGTGGAGTACCACAAGGGAGGTGTGTTCTAACGCGCACGGGGGGAGAGGGACCGCGTAGGCTGGGGAAGGGAGGGGAAAGGGGAGGGGGGAGGTGGGACGGGAGGGCCGGGAGACGACCCAAAGGGGGGTCAAATCTGAGTGAAGGGGTCAGGATAAAGTCGTCTCAGAGAGCGTGAAAGACGAGTGGGGGCGGGGACAACAGGGACAAGAGACGAGAAAATAGGAAAAAGAGGACGTAGAGCAGATGGGGGGGAGAAAGGGGCCCAGCGGAGGAAGGAAAGACAGAGAAAGGAAGAGGGGGGGGACGGGGGCGAGGGGGGAACGAAGCGAGAGATACATGGAGAAAGGAAGAAGGGGGGGTGGGGGGAAGAGCGCGCAATCACGGAAGCCTGAGGGGGGAGAAAACAAAGGGGGGAATCCGGAAGAGAAGGCAGGGAATGAGGGGGGGGAAAGTGGGGAGGGGAGTACAGGAAAGAGAAAATGTAAGCGCGCGAGAGAGCGGAATAGGGAGTTGTCGTAGAGGACAATAGGGATGGACCTGGGGGGGATGGGGGGGCCTGGAGAACGGTAGACGAAGATCGAAGGAGGCACCGGGCCTGAGGGGTCGGGCAAGGGATGCGTACGTAAGGACAGGGGCCAGCGTCTACTGGAATGAGCTACGGGCAGGAGAACACGGAGTGGGCCATGTAAACGAGGGAGCCAGAGAGGAAGGAATTGGGGTGGGCGCGCGCCGACGGTTGCAGAAGTCGGGTGAAGGATGAGGAAGACCTTGTGAATAAGGAAAGGAACGGGAAGAAGGGGGGGGGAACGACCCTGATTGATCAAGCGGATAGACAGGCTAAATCCGACCGGTCTGGGGCCCATGGCTCGATCAATAGGGTAGTAGCGGGGAGAGCAAAGAAGGGGTAGAGGTAATCATGAGGTCTTGCGAGGAAGAGCTAGGGTCCAACGAGGAGTAGGCGACATCGGTCGAGTTGGGGGAGTCGAGAGCTCAAGAACTGATAAAACCAACAAGGGGAAGGGAGTAAGCAGCTTCCGTTTCGGAGAGGGGAGGAGGAAAAAGGGACGTTAGTGTGGGGCAAAGGGGAGACTTCCGTCTACAAAACCTCTCTTGCGAGGGAAGGGCCTACTAAACACGGTTATTAACATCGCGGCACTAAAGAAGAAAGAAGGCGTTGTCTATTACGTGGCCAATGCAGAGAGATTCCGGCGTTCAGGACCTGTAGGGTCATAATACTTTTGGGGAAGCTGATGGTTTCCTCAGGCGGGGGGAGAAAGCACGCGGAAACAATGGGGTTTAAAGCTAGGAGGGACATCATCGCCTTTTCTTTAGGACAAATCGATCAGCCTTGGAGCCTAGAGGGACGGTTTTTCGTGTCGGTCCAGCACAAAAGGAAAAAGCCAAGAAATAACATCCGAGAAAAAAGGAAAAAACACAAATGCGCAAGCAAGTGCGTGTAACTACGGACAGGGCGAGCGGGGAAGGGACTTACCTATCAGGAACTGGAAGGGGAAAAACAGGTGAAAAAAAAGACGCAGGCCGTTCAAAGGGGGAAACCAAAGGGAAAAAAACCAACGGCGACCGAAGAGATCTTCGAACTCACTATCCAAAACAATATCCTGTATAAGTCAGTGAAGAGAAGAGCGAGATCCGGGCGTGCCAAAATAGGGCTCGGTGGTGACTGGGGAGAAGAAGAGATCCAGCAAAAAAGAGCTCATCCGCCGACGGTTATCGCTAGGAGACGCGCCCCTATTCCGTCAGGAGAAGGGGACATCGTCCCATGACACAAGAAGAAGAAGGGAAGACACGGTTGGGGGAAAGAAAACCCCACTCGCTCTTTCTTTGAAAAGGAAAAACTTAGCTTCAGGCATTAAAGCTCAAGAGGGAAAAAAATGGCAACCTCCCCCCCGAAGAGGGGGAGAAAAAAAGGGGGGGAGTCGCGCGGAAAGGAGCACCGATCGAGAGAAAAAACTAGGGAGTAAAAAGAAGTGAGAAGCTGCCTCGCTCGATTGGATGGGCGGGAAGGTGGTAAAAGTCTAGAAAGCTTACGAGAGAAGAAGGAGAGCCCTGAGGGATGGAAAACATAGGTGGGGGGTTTCAGGAGGCGCGCAACCCTTCTTGCAATTCATGAAACTATGGCTTTCAGCATCCTGACGGAATAGGGGAGAAAAACAAAAAGAGCGATAAAAAGAGGAGCCGAAGGAGTATGCTGTAGAGAAAAGGAGGGAAAAAACGACCCCCAAGAATGGCTATCTGGCCACGCAAAAAGCTCTCCCCTAATGTACTGGGTTAATTTCTTATTTTTTCCTAAAAGAAGTAGAGTAGCGTGAGGGAAAAGGAGGTGTTCATGGTGGCGGGGGGGAAGAAGAAAAGGCGTCGTTGCCATTTGGGGGGAGGCATAAATCGCCAGAGACTTAATCCATCGGGGGAAGAAGACGGAGCGCCCTGTCCGTAGGGGAAAGCCCGGATAGAGGGGGAGACCTTTTGAAAAGGGGGCGGCGGCCGTTAGGGGAGAAAAAAAAATGGGGAATTTGTGAGGGGGACAGGACCACCTTGGAGTCTTCCTAGGAAAGGGCTTCCGCCGCTCCTCAAAGAGGCGAGCTGAAAGAAAGAAAGAGTGTTCACCGCGTGCGAGAGTAAAAACTCAGAAGGAAAACAAAAGTATTCTTCCCGTCCAGTTTGAGCCGGAACATCGACCGCGCCGTGGGGGAAGAAAAAAAAGGACTCGGAGGAGATATGCGAAATCGAGGGGAGAAAGGGGGGGTGGGTGGTAGGGCTTAGGGAAATGGTTTGATTTCCTAAAAGTACTGCAGGAGTTGAACGACGGGCCTCCAGCGCGAAAAGGAAAGTTGGGGGGGACGGTCTATTTAGCCGAAGAAGGGGATTATTAGGCGTAGTGAGAAGGAGGAGCTAGGATCGGGTGGGAGGAGGGGGAAGGGGGTGGCAGTGGGGGGAAAGGAACGACACGTCGACGGAGGAAAACAAGAGTATCCAAGTTCAGCGCACGGGGGGGAACGCTTGCGGCATTCCCTAAAGGATGACTATAATAGTCGCAGTCTATGAGAGGCTTTTCGACCTCGCATACCAACGCACTTGAAAAAAAAAGCAACGAACTCCTAGCAAGAAAAGAAGGGGAGGGGGGTGGAAGGTCGGAGACTAAAGAAAAAAGCAGATAGACTCGAGAAAGAATCCTTCATATCGCCGCATCGGCAAATCCTTATTTCAAGGTACAAACGACAGGTACAAAGAATCAATATCGGCTGGGAAGAACAGAAACAGCAACGGTCAACTAAAGAAAGCAGAACGTCGTGGGGAGGGGGGGGCTGGAACATCCCACTCCTCCAACGCACACGGGACTTCCTTGTTGTCAGCACTGCGGGGAGGAGAAAAATCAAAACACCCCGAAGGGGGGGAGAAAAGGGGCAAGACTAGGCGTCGCAAGAAAAAGAAAAGGGGGGAACAAGGGAAAAAAAAAAGAAGGGAAACATCGCCCCGCCGAACCAGAGAATATGCGATCCTCGTTGGGAAACTCTTTTTAATGGAAAAGGGGGAAGGGAGCCTTCTTTGCTACCAAGAAGAGGGAATAAAGACGTGCAGAGGGGCGCCGCTAATTTCCAAATCGCAGACTGGCCAAAAAAAGCCGCTCACGAAGTCAAGAAGGGAGAGCTACCACCGAGTGGCCGGAAGAACCCAAAGCAAGAAAGCCGACCCTCAGCCACTGGCCGCCGCCAAAAAACGCTGGATCACGGGGGGAAGATAAGGTGAATGCGTATGGAAGCCCGGGACTGAAAAAAGGAAGTGGTAAAACAAGGGAGAAGGCGTCAGTGAATTGACACCTTTCAAGGTGAGTCGCGTGGAAAAAAAAGAAAAAACCCTGATCCTCTCAGGATTAGGGAACTCTTTCCGCTAAGCAGGGAAAGATGCGCGTTCCGCCAAAGGATTGTGCTTCTCTTTTCAGAGGAAAAGTTCAATCTGAAAATCATCCCAAAGGGGAAAAACATTGGAAGGGAAAGAAGAAGACAACTGGCTCCTAGAAAAGTTGAAAAGGTGGGAGGTAAGAAGAAGGGGATATCGCCAGTCCTTCCAAAAAAGGATGCCATCTTTAGCCGTAAGAACAACAACTTTGCAGGCCAACGAGGAAGTCATTCAAGAATAGAGGGGAAGGAAGGAATAAGTGTCTTCCCTGGCTAAACCGAGACCATCGAAAGAGAAAGGTAATCTTTTACATGCGGGGAGGGGGGGTATTCTTCAAAGAGAAATTAGATGGGAAAAAGGACGAGAAGAAAGCTCCATCAGAAACCCAGCCTTCCAGGGACAGTCATGGAAACAGATTGCAGGGAGGTCACCACACCAAAACGACACAGAGGAGGGTTTTTGTGATTGCAACTTGTCGAAAAATTCGGCCCACGAAATGGGGGGGGGGAAGAGGGGGAAAAGTTGGCTTGCAGGTTGGCCCTCAGGAAGATGGGGAGAAGGGGAAAGGACCCACTCCGGACCGTGTTTCGGGCATCTACCAGGGGAAGGGGGGGGGGAGGGGTCCCACAACAAAAGAGGCCGGAAAAACGGGTGCCAGAAAGGTCAAGAGAACCCGACGAAAATATTTTCGAGAGGGTGAGGAAGGGGGGCGGTCCTTGAAGAGGGGGCGAACAATGTGATGAAACGAAAGGCAGTGCACCCGGCTCAAAAAGATGGATCAATCCCCCGACAACCTTCCCGTTGGGTGCCACAAA
>Ga0179593_1283657_pt1 | contig 18742 bp, 20 predicted proteins | sample CZODoug2_1_08_16_FD_185931 | JGI IMG/M metagenome (GOLD analysis project Ga0179593, IMG submission 185931) | Vadose zone soil fungal communities from Angelo Coast Range Reserve, California, USA - CZODoug2_1_08_16fungal (PacBio error correction) | ecosystem: Environmental > Terrestrial > Soil >...
CATGTGTGTTGGACAGGTCAAATGATCGTGTTAGCTTGTTAAAAAAATGCACTTTACAGGTCTTCGTTCATCCACAACGGATGATTTTGAAAACCCAAGGCCGGACGCAGGGCAAATCCCGGTGCAAAGCGAATTAGGCAAATAAGATGCTGTTTCTTACGAGAGTAGGCTAAGCACAAGAGTCTCAAAAACGGGCGTTGAAAAAAAGATTTGTTTGGTTTTGAAAAATCAGAAACGGGGGGGATTGTTCGAATGGCCGGAGAAAAGGGGAATTAAAATTAGCGCAACGCTGCCCGCCATGGGGAAGAGGTGGAAAAAAAGAGCAAAAAACAGGGAAACCCCGATCGGACCTCAGGGGTGCGCTCATTTGCTCCTGGAAGGGAGCAGAAGTCAGGGCAAACGGTGCATCGGGGCAGAGTCTTCTCGTAGACCTCAACGTAGGAGCGCATAAGAGAGGCCTAGCGGGAGGGTACACACCATTAGTGGTGCGCGAAGCGCGAAGAAATTCGCCCCATAAACCAAGAATCCACTGTGAAAAAAGCAAAAAGGGCCCAACAGAGTAAGAAAGTAATAAATGAGCGCAGTGTGGTGGGAGGTGTTCTAGGAGTCGCAAATTGTTGATACCTCAAAACACTAGAGCTGGAAAAGAAGCGAGGGGGGGCCAACGTAAAACAGTAAGCTACGGGGCAAAGTGGAGTACGACGGAAAAAAACAGAGTCGAAGACAAAAGAGCAAACAGTTATGAGGGCCGCCAAAGGAGAAGGCGTTAACAAAGGATAATCCGGAGAACGGAGCAGCTTAGTCAATGGCTAAATGAAAGTTCAGACGACAGATAAGGTGCTGAACAATGTAAGCCCCCCTTGCATGAAAAGGGCGGAAAGGACGTCGAATTGATCAAGACAACCAAGGCAGCGGTGGCGCTCAGGGGAAACTCACGCTTTTGCCTGACGCAAAGAGGTCCAAGCAGGGGCGCTCTAAGCAGGGAACGGTTTTCGTCAAACGCCGAAAAGTTGCGGCAGGGGGGTTGTTAAAAGGAGAAAGCGAGACGACGTAAGACCGAAAGTGGAAAAAAGATCAGCGAGGAAAGGACAAAAAAAAAGGGGAATGTCATTCGATTGAATTGGGGAACATGTGGGGGGGAAAAGGACAAAGAAAAAAAAGTTAGGGGAGAATGTCAACGGATGGCCTGACATCATAAAGATGTGGAAAAAAAGCGCCGTGAGGAGGAGGTAGCTCCGCGAACTAGGAAGAGTGATCTTAAAAGCTTGAAGTCCTTACTGCGGACAGCGGCATTACTGAGTGCGGTACCGCAGTGGAGGGGGCGAAAAAGATAACGGGGGGCTAAGTACTTCGGTTGCGAAAAAGCCCATAACCTTGTGAAAAATGAGAAGGGGGACAGGCAAAGGGTTCGGTTGTGCAGAGTAAAGGAGCCGGGGGAGTCGTAATACGGAACCGAAGCTTCGGGAGGCAGAGAGAAAGGATTTAAACAGGAAGGCAGTGGAGTGAGCGAGCTGGCCTGAGAATTTGGGTGTAAGGACCGAACCGGGGGCGGAGAAAAGCAGCAAACTGAAACAGGGGGGCGCACAAGCAACCGAACCAAAACGACAGGAAAAAAGGCTGAAAGCGGCGAAATGACAAGACCTTCAATCGGGTAAAAGAAAAAAGGGGAGGACATAGCAAATTGAAAAGCAGACAAACCAAGGAAAGCGAAGCATCACCGCTACTAAACTTCCGCGCTTGGGCGGCGCCCGCGTAATTCGAGACTACCCAAAGACGGGCTAGGAACGAAAGAACGACAGCGAGTTAAAAAAAGAGGTTAAGGAGGACTAAATCGGAAGAAGGTTCATGCATACGCAGCGGATATGCGCGAAAAGACTTCGATAAGAGAGATCTTGCCCGGCCGGTGAAGAAGGGCGGAGTCAAAGGAAAAAAGAGTATTCTATGCTACAGGGGAGGGCCCAGAGCCAGATAGAGAGAGGATACACTATCGAGGAACTACGACCTGTACCCGCGTCTAGTGTGCACTGCATCTGGGGGGACGAAAAGAAGCATTTTGGAAGAGATAAAACACAAAGGAGAGGGAGGATGAAAAGAGAGAGAGAAATAAACGGGATCTCTTTAGGGGAATCAACGCAATTAGGACCAGGACGCGGTACAACAGCTTGATGGCCTGGACGAAAAGATACATAGGGGATTCGAAGATGTGAAGAGGGGGGAAGACACACGGGTTCTTCTACTTGAGACGAGCGAAAGAAAAAAAGACGAACTCACGCATTATACCAGTTGGGCAGAAAAGATGGGAGGAAGGACGCCGAAAGAAGGGAACTCTATACCGCAAGGGGTCTGGGAAAGAACGTGAGCAGATCCAGTCATAAGCGAAATTCGATAAGTGAGTGAAAAAACGCAGGGCTAGGGGTTTCTGATCGATACAGTATGTCCTCAAAGAGAGGATTATAGGAGGTGCATGCCGCGTTGTACGGGGGGGGGAAAAAAATTGAGTGGGATACTTGGAAAAAGGGGAATAGTTCCTAATTGTTTCGGCATTAAAGAGGAAAAAAAGAGATGACATGGGAGAGTGCCCGACTCACGGCAAGGTGCCGTTGGCGAGGGGGAACGTGCATGGGGGACAGGAAACAGGTCAAGGGGATCTGCAACGACCGGGCGGAAGTAGGGATAACAGAAATTCGTCCTACCCAGAGCAAGACGCCAACAAACAGCTCTGGGTCCGTCAGACATTCAGAAAAATACTCTCAGCGGAAGAAGATAGGGAGGTGGCAGAGGTGTCTCGAATGAGGACAGGAAAAGAGGCAACAGGCCTGCATTCAAACGCGAATACAAAAAGGTTCTGGTGGGGGCAGCATGACCAGGACACTTGAGACAAAGGATGAGAAAGATTGCCATGTAGCAGAAAACGAGAATCTGAATCTGCGGCTACCGCCATGGGCAGTAAATCTTTCAGGTCCCCAAGTCGATATATTAGCTTTTGATAACAATCGCAAATACTCAGAAGAAACGCAATCGAAATCAGGCAATCCAGGTCGAATGTTCTGATATAGGGGACACCGAAAAAGTCAAAGGACAGCGCTGAACGGGGGTTTTGAAGTACTAACGCCCGAATGATCAAATTAGATGAACTCCTTCGGGGGAAAGAACGGAGGTCTTCTGGAGAAAAAGAAGAAAAGAAAATTCTCTGAAAATAGCCCGAAGGAAGAAAAATCGGGGAGCCGGCGAAGAGACCTCTCGATGGGTGGGACATCTTGGGCAAGCAAAAGCGTGCAAGGTTTTCCCTACACAAGACGGGAATGGAGATTTTATTCTCAAGCAAAAAAGTCGAGGGGAAATGCATGGACGGAAAGCAGACGAATTAAAGTGTGGGGAAGAAAATAAAAATGTAGAAACTGAAGAGGGGGGGAGCAGCACTCTCAACGGGGAGCCGGCGGACAGCAACAGAAGGGTTCAAAACTGGGGGAGTCCTGTGGTACGGCAACCAGACCACAAAAAAAAAAAAAAAAAAAAAAAAAAAAAAACACACAAAACGGGAGAGGCACGTGTGAGGTAAGGAGTTTGTTCATTGGCCGTGCGCCTCGACAAGGCATTCCGTCGAAAGATGGGTGGCCGCGTCACCCCATCGATGGGTCAGACTGGCGGATTCACGAAATGATAGACAGGTCTCACCTGATAATCCTCTAAAAAAAAGAAAAACAGCGACTTCATCTGAGGGCAAAGAGTGGAGGCGACCCGGTGTGCGTTAGGGGGGGAGGACGTTCGGAGGTGTGTAGAATAGACTTGGGGCAGAATTGCAGCCAACATTCCTGTTGGTAGGAAAACAACATACGAGGCGCTCTGAGGAAGCGAGCGGGGTATCTATCTCTACTGGGCCCGATGCCAGGTTTGACTGAACACCTGCCAGGAACGCAAGGCACAAGGGAGAAAACAGGAAAAGGTCGGGTAGGAGAAAAGAGCTTTTCAATGAAGGGGTATCGGGCGGAAGGGAGCACCGGGAACAATAGTCGCATTCAGATCGAGTGGAGGACTATGATCAGGGAACATCAGAAAAAGAGACAGAAGGGGGGTTAAAAATGTGAGGTTTAAAAAATCGGGGGTCATCAGAGGATTGAAAAAAACGAAATGTAGAAGTAATTATATGAGGACCCAGGCAGAGATGGGGGACGATAAGGGTCGTTAAAAGAAGATTATTTGTATATTGAAAAGGGGAATCAACTAAACAGAAATGGGGCTATTATCCGAATGAACGGTCAGCAGAAGGATTGGAAAACCGCGACAAGGAGAGTGTCGCAAGACGCACCAAAGCTCTCTCAAACAAAAACAGGGATTGAAAAGAAAAGAGGTCTTTTTGAGTCGGGGCCGGCAAAGACTTTGAGGGAGGGAAATCCAGGCCTGGAGGCTATTCCCTCCGCACCGGAAAGGCAGCCCACAGGCCAGAAGAGCATCAGGAATGGACCTCAAAGGAGCAAGGGAAAGAATGGCTGGGGGAGAATAAGTAAGGATAGGGAGACGGAACGCAGACGCGGAAAAACACCGGATTGAAAGAAATTGGGTGCAAAAAACAGTCGGTGTCTTTACATGAAGGAGAAGAGTAGTTCCGTCAAGAGAGAAGGGACTCACTACTAAGCTATAAGACGCGATCAGAAACATGAAACGAAGAAGAGACAGACTACAGGGGGTCGGCTGTGACTGAAAGGGAAGGAGGCAACTTCATGGAGGCAACCAGGGAAAATCAGCGCATAAAATAAAAGCAGCACGACGGTGTCTCTATCTTTAGGGGTGAGCCCACCCAGTTGGGAGCGCTGACTCAAATAGCAGAATACCAAAAGAAAAGCCAAAGTGGAACCTCAAAAGGGTTAACAGCGGAGTATAGGAGCAAAAACTTGGGGGTAGGGGGATGAGCTATGGAGTAGTTGGACCTAAAGGAATTTGTGAACGAAGGCACAACTATGTGTTGGAGTCAGCAAAACAAAATACTCTAAAAATACTGACTGGAGGGTAGATCAGGTCATGACACTCGAGAAACACACTGGCATAAACTCAACTTACGATAAAGGCCTACCCAAGGGGTCTACGGCGGGGAAAAGATCGTCCGCCATTAACAATACTGTAGGAAGTCAGGTGAGACGATAAGGGATCAGGGAGGGGCCCAAAATGGAAGGCTGAGTTGAAGGAGAGGGCTGAAGGACCTTGATCAAGAAACCTATGAGACCGGGGAAGGGAGAGTAGTAGCAAAACTCTCTTTGTGAAGGACACGGTCCCCAGCGAGAGAAGTTCCGATCAGCTGGGAGGTCAGTCATCTTAATTAGTAGTTTGTATGCGCGACAGCAGAGAAGACGGGAAATACCGACGGGTTTAGAGAAGCTTCCTCAAACTGGAAAGGAGACGGCAAAAAAAGGAAGGAATTCGGGAAATTAATTTTGGGACGTGGGGGCCGGACGGTATCTCGGACCCATGCGGCATTACTGAGGACATCGTCGGTGATGCAAGCAATGGCCTTATGGAGGGAATTCTAAATGTCGTTGATGCACAAAGAGGAAGTACTTTCAAAACACTATTCGGGGAGAAATTGGGCAAACGTGCAGGGAAGGGAACCAGGGCTATGGGCCTCATGGACGGTAGGAGCGACATTGGGTAATTACTCAAGGTGCGTTTGAGGTAAAGGGGAGGAAGAGGTATTGAATTCGCGACAGCAGAGAAAAGCTACGCTGAGGCGCCGCGGAGAGGCGTTAGAATGAGACGGGAGGGGATTCTCTCTAGGGGAATCTGGGAAGGGTTTTAGCATTATAAGGGAAGAGAAAACGGCAGTGCAGATAAAAAAACTCTGGTAATTCTGAAAGGAACGTGGCAAGCGAAACGGGACAATGGAGTTATCGTAAATGAGACGAACCGTTCAGAGCTTTGGCGGAGGAAAAAGAGGAAAAATAGAACTCATGGCTTGGCAAGAAGGCAGAAAAAAAACAACGGACCAAGGTATCATCAAGCAAGGAAGCGATGGCCCCAATAGGGCAAACTAAAAAAGAGAGAGATAATCAGGAACGGTCAGAGGAAGGTAGAGGAAATGGAATTCTCACATCCCGTCGGCAAGGGGCAAGACCCGGCATGTATCAAGAGGAGAGCGACGGCGAGAAGGGAAGGGCTACCAAGAAAAGGGAGGTCGGAGTCTCAAGAGTAGAAAAGCAGCGAGAAGCACGGGTTAGAAAAAAAAAATCAGCAAACCTGTCCAATTAAGCAAAAAAAAAAGAGGACCCGAAGGAACGGGGGTAAACAAAAAAAAACCGCCGGGATAGGCGCGGGATTTCCCTACAAGACGCGTCAGGTTGCTATCTCGAGAAAAAAAAACACGGAGAGGATAAATGGGAGATCGGAAAAGGAAAGAAGGGAGGGAAAAATAACGCGCGAGTGCCAGAACGAGGGAAAACATGAAAAAACGTGGGCAGAAGAGAAGCAGTTACCTCGAGAGTAGGGGAGCATGAAATACCTTAAAGGGTCAACAGTGCAGACGAAGAGATAAGCCAGGTAAGCAGATTTTGAAGAAGCTTGCCGCTATAGCCACTTGGGCGACGCAGTTTCGCAAGTGTAGAAAGCATCAAGCTGAAATTCCATGCAGGGAGGGCGGAGAGAACCTCAAGGGGTCGATCAAAAGGAACCGAAAAAAGGGGGGGAACGACTGAACGTAAGGGAAGTGTCATAGCGAGGAAGGGTTTGTGTCTCGTTTAACTTAAAAAAATGAGGGGGAAAAATGGGGTACGATCAAGGGGGTGGACGTCATGAAATAGGGGGTCAGAAGAGAAGCGACCATTTATGTACGTAATTGGGCGCATTACGCACGGTGGGCGGGAGAGGATGAAGAAGCCGGAGGATGGAAACGGGAGTAACAAAATTCTTAATCGGGCAGAAATAAGACCTTGAAAGGTAGACATGAAGACGAATCACTATCAAACGCATAAGAAGATGAAATGCGGTCAAAGTCTCGAAGGCAGTGGGGACCCGAAGAACAAAAAGCCCTTTCATCCAAACGATGAAGAAGGTGCGGGGTGAAGAAGGGGACACTGAGCAAAACCCGGAGTCCAGGAAAATTTAAAAGGAGACGAGAACTCAGAAGGCAACTAAGGAAATTCTTCCTGAAAGGCGGGAAATCCCAAGGGGCAAGGTAAGACTAGAAGAACATGTCTGAGTCTCGGCCGGTACCGGTCATGAAATGGGAAGATATTAATAGGACCTTTAACCACAGAAGAAAAAAAAAGGATAGACTGAAAAGTCGGTGGTTTAAGGCTTCACGACAAGAGCCTGAGCGATCGGGACCGTCGGTCTACAAATCGCATAAGAAAAGTCACCCTTCAAGAAAAGTGATCTCGCTAAAAAACGGGACCCTGAGAAGAGAGAAAAAAGGACCGAGGTTGAGAAGGAAAGCCTTGGCGGTTGAAAGGAATAGAATCCTTGTCCAGTCATAATCAGCTCGTTCCGGGAAATGAAAAAGAAAAAAAAGAGTCCTTTTGTGGGCAAGAAAGGAATAAGTGAGGTACGAATCCACCACGCTCCGCCATACTTTCGGAAGATAGACCTTGGGAACCAAGGGCCTTGGGGGGGACGAAAAAACTGGACAGACATCAATTGACGACTGTAACGTGGGCTACGAGAGTGGTACGCCAGTCTAGCGAAAAATCCTTGAGAGTAATGGTGATTTTAAGCCAGCGGGGGGGTTGGCCTCGTAGACTATGTCCGCGTATCAAAAGTAGAAATAAAGCTACAGAACCGACACAAAACTCGAGGGCTCCTGAGGGTCTGGATCACGCTTTGGGTGCGGGGATGGCAAAACAAAACGGGGGATTCGGGGGAGGAGGGGCGGACTTGTCTAGATCGGAAAGAAAAAAGGACACGGTGTTAGGCAACCCGAAAGAAGTGAGCGAAGCTGGAAGGGCGTGAGGGGAAAAGGGCTAAGCTTTGAAGGAGGCCCAGGGGTGTACTTCCAGGCAAGGGAGAGGAGCCTTACATCCGGGTCCACGAAGGAACCCGGCTGGCGCAGGCCGAGGGCAGTTTCAGTTGCGTGGATCGAGAGGGGGAAAAAGGCAAGGCGTTACATAGCGAAATGTGGGGCCGACGCACAAGTTATGGAATGGCAGAACACTACGTGGAGTACAAGGTGACGGTCAAAAAGTGCAGGGGTCAGCGCGGCGTTGGAAAGCTAAAAAAAAGTTCGTCCTCTGCGGGGGCAACCCGACATCTGCATGAGATATTTAGCTGGTAGGGGGTATCGGCAGGTATGGGGCCACCCAATGGGGTATGTCCTACTAAAAAAAAAGGAAAAGGGAAAAACTCAGATTGAAGGAAGCCTCCCCACGACAGAAGGATCTCCTAAAAAAAACAGATAATAATCCTTTGAGTGCTTCTTGAAGGGGCAAAGACCGTGGATGTTTGCAAAGAATTTGGGAACATAAAGTACGGCCCACAAAAATTGTAGGGGGAGTTTGGACATTCAAACTTCCTAAGTCAAATAGAGTGCGAGGCTCCTTACATCCATTGAGACGGGATTGAAATCAGGGATTCTGAAAAGAAGGCATGTACGAAAACTTTTCACAAACAGCGGTGGATTCGATGGACCGTAACAGATTCCATGGGATCCTGCCATGAAGCCGGGAGACTGTTGTCTAATCGGGCACCAATGAAAAGCTCAATTCAATCCCGGAACCAAGTTGGTGAGGCTCGGGGGCACGTTATAAAAGAGTATGCCTTTAGGAAAAAACGGGCATCGTTCAGCGGAAGAGAACAAGCTAGGAGCGTCTCTATAACGGTCGGGGGTAGCTAAAAAGAACCGTTTTTCAAAAAAACTAAGAGAATAGACGGGGCATAAACAGAAAGGCCCCAAAAAACGGGTCAAAATCAAAGTAATCGCGCAGTAGCCGCGAAGGCTGTGGGTCAGGGGGAGGGCTGTTATTGTAATCAAGAAACGAGGCCATCGCTGGACTCCTAAGCACAACTTTGTCAGCGACCCACTAATTCTACTATGGAAACAAAAATGGGGTCGAGCTAGAAGAATAAAAGACTATTACCTCGAAAGAGGAGACCAGTAGGGGCCACAAAAGGCGGTGACAAGGATGGCCCTCATATCAAGGAGAGCATCTGAAGATGGCAAGTCAGCCTTTCTTGAAAAATGGAGAAAAAAAAAACACTGTAGGGTTGAACGTCCTGCAGTTAAAGGAGAAAACGAGTCAATAAAGTGAACCGCGTCAGGGGGCGGTAAACTCTAGATCTCTTTTTATGACAAAGCACCAAAAGGGGAAACTCTCGAAGAGAAGGGTTAGTCACCAAGTGGATATTGCTTCGACGTGGCATGGTTAGCATGATATCCGGTAGACCGGATTGAAGAAAGAGGGGGCTTCGACAAAAACAAAGGAAGGTGAAAGGGTGAATTTGACAGTTTTTGCCCGGCCAGGTAGACGCGGCCCATGAATTTGCAGACCGCCGAGGGCTGAAGGTGGCTGAGGACACGGGTCTTCAAAAGAGAATGAGGGCTTGGGCAGTGAGGAGACTGGAAGCGCCGCTTCATTACTGAGTGCAGAGTTCGCTGGGGGGGCGAAATTGGACTGCCTGGCCTCCGGGGCTTTGCCTGTAGAGTCGACCCTCCTGGGATGTGAACAGCGGTGCAAGAGGGTTTGGGCATCTTGACGTTCGGAAACGGATGCTTTATTCGAGACAAGAAGGACGGAACCGAGGGAGATGGGAGGGAGGATCTTTAGGTTAGCATGAGAACGTGGAAAGTGGCGGTGGAGTAAACTTGTGTGAGAAATTTCCAGGGAGAACTTAAAAAACGTGCAGGGGGAATAGAAAAAAGGGGAACGGACCGCTAACGGCACAGTTCTTGCGGAAATGCCCCGGGGGGGGTCCAGCATGTTGTTTTAATGACCTAAGGTTTCTCGACATACAAAGGGGGGGTAAAGCAGAAACTTCCTAAGGAGGACGGAACGCGATGAAACTCTCGTGACGGCAACCCCTAAAAAAAGAGCGGAGAAGAAAGCACGGCATCCGAATTGCTCGTGTATTTACCAGGAAGCAAGGGAAGAACAAGGACTATCATTCAACAGAAGAAGAAATCGTGCAGGGACCGGGTACGCGAGGGGGAGAGACTATTCAGGAGCAAGAGCTCGGAACCGATCCATATCGGACTATAGCGGCCTACTACCTTGTCTGGAAATTAAAGAGTGCCACGCGCTTGCAGGGTTAGGAAGAGCGAAAAAAACAACGGGGAGTACAAGAGTATCGACAACGAAGCGACAGGGGGGGAATCACGCGCAGACTGCACTAGCCAAAAAAGGGGTTTCCTCTATCTCCGATCAATGAGAGAATAGAGGTGATCATTGGGGAACAACGTAGGGGGCTACTAGAGGGAAAGGGAATCGACGAAAAACGACTAATCCTTGGAACAATCAGAATACAAGATTTATTCTTCGCCGCTTTAAGAGGATATAAGAATGGTCGCCGGGACCAGCTTTGGAAAGACGCGAAAATGGGTGATGTTGGGCAAGACGACTTGGGGTAAGGATATCCGCGGTGGCGCAAAGAGCGAAAGGGAGCGGGGCTATGGTTTGCTGAACCCTGAATTGGGCTTTTCAAGGGAGGAGTAAATCTTGGAGCGCGAGTCTGTCAGAGTTCGGTCCCGAGACACGCCAGGACGTCGTCGACATTTTCTCATTACAAAGTTGGAAGGCGAGCTGCACCAGGCGGGCAGCTTGCCTCTTCAACGCCAACGCAGCCCGGGCTCCATGCTAAAGGAACTCTCATTCAGAGCGGCTGTTCCGACGTATGTCGCTAATCAGTCTACAGGTCCACAAGCGCAAAGACCCTTGGAACATGGCAAAAGTGAAGCAATTGGGGGGGGAGGGGGAGAAGAGGGGGGGAACGGGCACACCCGATTGCCAATTTCAAAAAGGGAGAAACAAAAAAAACGAAAAAATCGCAGAAGTCAGCCAGTAATAAATTCAAGGCGGGGGAATCCCTCATACAGGTGGGAAGAACGGCACCATCAAAATTCGACGCTCTAAATAGAAAAGGAGACGGCTACATTTCATCTTATAATATGAACGTAAAAACCTGTCAAATCAATCGCCTGCGGGTGGTGGTTTGAGCCTCAAGCAAGAGAGGAAGCTTAGCTTCCCGGCTCGTCTGTGTAGGACGGGGGGCGCGCATAAATCCCCTTAAATCAAGGCGGCGCGAAACCCTAAAAAATCGATATCTCCCATCAGCGCTGGGGGGGTGGCTCGGAGAAGGCCAAAAAGAGAGTTGGACCCACCAACGGCGAAACATAACTAGGTGAGATCAAGGAGAGGGAGGAAACTGAAGCACAAAATTCCCTTTGCAGCATAGGTCGGCGAAGGCTACAACCCGAATCTGGAATCAAAAAATAAACACTTGCTAGACTGGGAACACTCCTGGTTTTAAGGGCACGGACTCAGAAGTGGGGACGAGTGAAAGGAAAAAAAGTGTACGACGCCACCGTTCAGATATAAGGCCGGGTCAAAAGGTCTCTACATAAAACAAGCGGGGGTGAAAGCGGATTAGAGAGTAGGGGACGGATTATCCCGTGGAACAGAGACAGCAAAGGAAACACCGGCGGCTCAAAGGAATTACCGCTAAGAATGGGGGCGAAGGGAGAAAAGTTGCTTCTTTTGGAGCTAAGGTCGAGGCGCGGTCGCCCACATTCACTGTCTAGGCGAAAACGACGATAGGAGCATGCGCGAGAAGGGGGGGGGGATAACATAGTAATCTTGAAAAAAGTCCGGGGTGAATTACCACGAGCTAAGGCGTCCTATCTAAACGAGCAGAACCTTGGGAGATGCTGAGTGATGGGCGGGAATAAACTTCTGTCGACAACAGAGGCCATTCAAATATAGGACAGCAGGCGAGATGACATGGAATGTAACCAATGGGGTCCGGGAAAAGTAGGGAACCAAAATACTTTCTGGTGATTGGCAATCCGTAGTGTAAAATCGGAGTCGCATCCAGGGAAAGCGCGGCGGATAGTAGGAAAGAAAGGGGGGGTCCTCAATTAGGCTGGAAAATTATGTGGGTAGTGGGCCGTGTTTTATGTACAATAAAGAAAATCGATTGACTAATAGGAACGCTCACGAGGATGGCAAAAAGTCCTCACCATCACACTAACTCGCAACAAAAGGGAGGAAAAAGATCATGGCGGTCTCCGGCAAGACTGCTTTTATCAGTGTGAAGGACGGTTCAGTTCTTCGCTCAATGAGTGGGGGGGTTGATTCCCAAAGCTTACTCATAAATCGCAGTGCAACGAGAAGGAGTATCTTAGGGTGAAAATAAGTCTAAGGGGGCGCAACGGGGCAGAGCTGAAACATCAAAGTGAAACGAAACAAGGGTTGGGCACGCAAAAGAGTGGCTTTAGATTCCTTCGACAGTACGGGGCTCGAACGGAGGAATTGGGAAGCTTGTCGACGCAAGCCCATGAAGATCTGAAAGCTCCTACCGAAAGAATTGTGCGGCTAGGCCTATAAATCCGAGTGAAGGCAAAACCGGGGCATCGGTCAAACTAGTCTCAAAGAGATTCACCGGCGCGCAGAGAGAGCGACTATTTGATCGAGACACCTTTAAGGGGGGGGTCGCGAATCATCAACTACAATTATCTTCCGAAACCAAAAGGGTCTCATCAAACGAACCCACTGATCATACGCATCCGAGACGAGGGGGGTTCGGGGACTGGGGTCGATGAAAACCTATGTCCCTCGCTAGTAAATGGATCCTTCAACCTATTGGAAAACAACATTGCACAGAGGGGAGGCGGTGGGGTAACTCAATCATACACAAGGGGCTAAGATGAACTCGAACAGGGATGGACGGTACCCACAGAGAACTTGCGGGCAAAATGAATCTTCTCCCTGTTACCTTAGACATTGGCATAATGTCAGCAAAACTATCCTGATGCACAATCAGGAGGCGTTTACAGAATTAGACCTGAGACGTGAAGTCGAGAGTAACAGAAGGTAAGGGTCACCGACTCGGGTTTCCTTCTACACTATCACCACTCGAGGCGCTCTGAGAAGGGGACGACGGTTTTCGTAACGAAGGGAGATGGCATTCGAGGGGTATTGGGGTGAGAGAACAGATCCCGATAAAGAAAGCTAAGTCGGCGCGGGAGGGGCGCAAAAAAAAACTACTAAATGTAGGGGGACATTGTTCAATGCGGTACTAAGCCATTGCTCCGGCGGACCTGTCTCTCGAATTTCTATATTTTGGGGCAGAAACTCGACTATGTTGAAGGAAAAGTACTGGCGAGGCGTAACTGATGCGATTTAAAGAACGACTCAGAAGGGAATCCGGGGGCTAAAAATGATACGAAACCCGCAAACTGGTATTAGTGACAGAAGGTTAGGGTTCCTCGCTCTGATCACCAAGGTGAGAAAAGATCGTAAATCCGTCGCAGCACGCGTAGCAGATCAAATGTAGGGACAGTGGGGGAAGGAATGTTGGGGAGGGCCGGGCCTTAAATACCGGCGTGCACTCACGAAGCAAACGGGAGGTAACGCAAGCTAACGGTAGAAAAAAACTTCGAGAGACGAAAGGCAGCCGACCGTTCAGCAAGGTCAAAAGGAAAAATTAGCAGAGCAACTCATCAGTTCAAAATCACAAACCCTTCCGGCGAATGAAAAGCGCGCTGCGCGCGCGACATCTAGGCGACAAAGAAGCGCGAGAACAAGAGGGCAGAGTTCGGCAATGGTTCTAACGCGGCAGGGAAGTTGGATGCACCCAAGATATATCGAGCAAGCCAGAAACGCAATCTTGGACAGGGCAGGGGAAGTCGAGTCGTCCGCTCGGCCCATAGGGGCAAAAACATTGGCTGACATACATATCGGGATAGAGAGCATGACGGCACGGGGAACCTACGACCTGTGTACCAAACGGAGCGGAAGGGCGTTGATTTTACCTAAAAACCTGAGTCAGGGAAGTAGAAATCAACAACAACAGATGATGTTACATAATAGATATCTACTACTGTAAAGAAGAAAATGGAAAGAATCACCGCGCAGCTGCCAAATCAGCGGGACCATTCTTAGTCCTAGATCGCAGGGCATTCTATGGGCTGGGCAGAAAAAGTGAGACAGAATAGAAGGAGAACCTCTACTTTCGGCTAAAAAAACCAGAAACAAGTCAGCAGATTGAGGACGGCGGGGCCTGTCTTCTAATCCGACTTGGGATGTGGCGAACCGTGAAAACTCTAGGTAGGGGAATCCATCAAGCTACACTGGCGAATTCAGGGGCTCAGCCGCATCAGTGGTCCTCTGCAGACGCTGAATAGTTTGGCCGAGTGGGAAGGGGGGGGTACCCAAGAATTTCTTAACTGCTGAGGGGTGCTATAAGCAATTTCAGGGCGCAGTAAGAGGGAAGCAGCTGAAGGTAATCCGAGAACGCCATTTTCCGGGGAGAGGGAACTAATGTCTCACGAACGGGAAGAGCCAGGCACGAAAGGAGACCGAATGCTAAAATTGAAGTTAAAAAGAAGCAGAAGCGAAACAAAATGCCAGTCTCTGCTAAAAGACTGAGGCTCCGCAGCAGAGATAGCTGTTCCTCGGTTCTAATGAGGCCGAAGCAAGCGCAAACAAAGGCCCGGTTCATTCAAACGCTGCATACCAGTTGAAGGGTCTGAAGTCAAAAATGCGAAGAGTCCAAGGCGAAGAGGCTAGCCGGAGGCACTCCATTAATCCAAGCGGTCAGATCACATCGAAGGGACGCGTGGGAAGCCACCGGGGCACCTAAAAGAAGCGAGCAATCGCGAGGGTAGGAAAAGAGAGCCAATTTCCCAGTATAAGGGGGCTGGGCCAAAAGAACGGTCAACTGAAACAATCGCCGCAAGTCTTTTTTGGAGGAAAAGAAAAAGTCTTAGCTTGACACGTAGGTCTACCACTTCAAGTGAGGGAAAAAAATAAAGGCGAATGGGAAAGCCAAGGCGGAACCACCCTGCGGACCAGTCGAGAGAGGACCATACTTGTGGCAAAATTTTCAGCAACTAGTGCGTGTGAAAAAATAACAGCGAACGGCAGGGGAGAGACTTATGAACAAGTCGCGGTCACTGAAAGGACGAAAACCTGAGGCCATTTTGGGCAAAAAGACGGACAAACGGCAGAGCCTGGACTAAGAAGAAAAAGTCGGACGAGAGACGTTGTCACCATGAGAGCGGGGACCTGTGACGCTGGGAGAGTCTCTTTCTACTTGAGTAACCTGCAGGGAGCGAAAACGGAAAAGAAGTCTAAAGGGAGGCAGGGTGAGACCCCACTCGTGGGGTGCCGTGGACATAGCGGAGGCCTCGGGTATCACCTTTCTAATTGACATGACAGAACAAAAAAACCGAACGAAAGGGGTGCCGATTTTGTATGGTCGGGATGAGAAAACCGTGGGCGTACGGGTGATAGGATACTTGTATAGGCGCGAAACAGTCAAGACGGTCTATGCGCTACCGATTAGCTGAGAGAAAAAGGTGAGGGGCTAGAGACCTTTGCCGATTCAACCGTGGGGACATTCAAGAAGTAACGGTCAAGCGAAAAATCCGCAGGTGCAACTTCAAGGGTTTTTAAAATTGGCAAACTGTGAATAAGTAGAGCAACGTGGGCCCCCAAACCCCAATTAAACGGAGTGGCGATCCGGGGGGGGGGGAGTGGGGGGGGGGGGGGGGGGGGGGGGGGGGGTGGGGGGGGGGGGGGGGGGGGGGGGGGGGGGGGGGGGGGGGGGTGGGGGGGGGGGGGGGGGGGGGGGGGGGGGGGGGGGGGGGGGGGGGGGGGGGGGGGGGGGGGGGGATTGGGGGGGGGTGGTGGGGTTTTCCCCACAAGTACGGGCATCAATAAAATCCAACACTAGGTTGAAAAAAGGTGTCGTGGTGAAACCGAGGTTGAGCTGCTGCTTTCAGGGCTAATTCGGAAAAAGCCTGGAAAGGAGCAACCAGCATCGGGAGCCTCTAATTATGTGCACGCGGGGGGGGGTGAGAGCCTGCCCGGGGGGTACACGCGGTCATCAAGTTGCTATGGACCTAAAAGGACTAAGGGAAAATTACAAAGCGAACCGAGTAGTGTGCAAGGACTACGCCCAACAACATCTCGGCTCAAAGAAGGAAGGGGGGAGGATAGAAGAAAGGGGAGTTTTCAGGCTCGGAACTAAAGAATTCGGTTAAGAGTTCAAGCCGGGTTTCTTCGGAGTACCCTACAAACTTGGGGGGGTGCAGGCCCAATTAACGGAAAAAGAGAACAAAATAAGCACGTGGCCAACGGCAAAGTCATCACGCTGATTACGACCGAGAGGGTAGAGTAATTTAGCTGCAAAGTCATAGGAACAGACCGATTAGCACCATGGGGAAAGGAATGATGTGCAGTTTGAAGGCACGTAATCCGAGGTGGAACGGAAAGTGGAAGCGCGCCGATCCACAAAAAAATTTTAACGTTGAGTCACGACAAGAAGTGAAAAGCGCGGCAGACGAAAAGGAAAGAAAAAGGTTCTGCTAAAAAGGAAGCTCCTTACTAAACAAGGTCGGGAAAAGCTTCTCGTAGACCGGAAGCAGAGAAGAGAGATCATATCGAAGGGAATCAGCCCCCGTTTTAATGGGGACGCGAGCTCCTAGACACGGCTATAAACAAAAAACGGGGGGGAAGAAAGAAAGGACACTCCTTCTATCTCATCCGTGGCGCGGTGGGTGAGGGGTGGATCGGGTCGTCACAGTTGAAGAGGAAAACCTTTAACCCCTTCCAGCGAGGTATTCAGAGCACGGGAATGCGGAAAAAAAGTCGGGACTTGGGACTCCTGAATTAAAAAGAGCGAATAGAAATGAGGAACGTGTGCCAAAATGGCCACCTCATGGCTGGGGAAAATATTAAGTCCGCAACGAGACTAGGAGGATAGAAGTTCAGCTCTTTCATAATTGCAACAAATGGAAAAAGCTGAACGTCAGGGAACGACCTTTAATCAGAACCAAACCCGACAGTGTCTCTGTTGGAAACATCACCGTTGTGAAGCCAAGGAGAAAAAACAGGCGAATTTCGCTATAAGGAAGAAGGGTGGTGGGACGCCTGGAAAAGAATGGGCAGAATGGGATTTCTAGAACAGCAGAAAAAGTGGAACAAAAAAAAAAAACCCCGCCCACAAAAACCGGTAACGACGGGGGAAGTAAGATAACAGCGCAGTCCAAAAAACACTAAGGGGCAGAAGAAGTTTGACAGGTTGGGACCGGGAAACTAGTACGCAGGCAAAAGTCCTTGTGACGACAAGGGGGTGCTCAGCCGCCGTGCTGGGATAAAGAAATATGAGCGTGGGGGGGGCTGAAAAGCTTGAGGACTTAAGGGAAAGAAAGTTAGAAGATATTGTCACGACCGGTTTGGGCAAAGGGAATAAGGGCAAGAGTGGCCGGAGGGCTAACGAGGAAACCCCGAAAACGGGTAGGTCGCTTTAAATGAAGAAGTTGGCGAAAAAGAACAAAGAGGGGAGGTAGAGTCTCAGCGGCAAAGACACGACGGGAAGAACGGGGGGGGAATACAAAAGAATCTGGACTTTTTAGAACCGGGGGAATAAAGGGTAATTGCTGGAAAGGGGTAGACAATACCTTGCTGCCAGGTCAAAAGGAAAGAAATAAAAGGAGGGGAATTCAACCAAGGAAGGGGACTCGAAACGGCCCTGATGAGACTAAATTGAAAAGACTAAATACGGAGGTGCTGGTGGAAGTATATGCAGAGAGAAATTGGTTCAGAAATCCAAAACCCCGCAGGGGAATAAACGATTCTGCTCCGCTCTGGACTGGATACCAGGGTATCGAGACGACCAAAAAAGCACAAGAAATAAAAAAACAACGGTCGAGGGTAGAGTTCTTGGTTCAACGACGGCCGCATTGGAATCATTCATAACGGGTCAATCGAAACGGAAGAATAAATCTTTACCGGAAGATCGAAAGTTCTCGCTCGGCCGGCTATTCTAAGAACTTGTTCTTCCAGAGACATAGAGAGTATCACCATGAGCGTATCTATTGGGAAACTACTAATGTTAAAACAAAAACGGACAAGTGCTTTCAGCAGTACGTGGATGTTGGGGAAAGAAACTCGATGACAGTGTGGAGGGAGAATCTCAGCAAAACAAATAGAAATAGAGAGATCGCTTTAAGGTCTTGGAAAAAAATAAGAAAGCAGCTGCCGACAAGCGGGGCCCATTGTATAGGAAACAAAGAACTCCTGCATGAAATGGAGTGAGGCGATATGAGCTAAAAAACTTGCGGGCGGGAAAAGAGCTCCGATCGAAAGAGAATAGAAAAGAAATAAACGGTAGAATTTCTGAAAAAGCTAGTGACAGAGATAGAAAACAAGTGGTAAAGCACCGGGCGGAAGCGGGTAACCTACTGCGAGTGACTTTAGGCTTCAAGCCGCAGAGGGGGTGTTTCAAGATATATACAGCTGGGCAGGAAAAACGCGGGGGGGAGAAGAGGTTCATTACGAAACATGAGCGGTTGTAAAGGGTTGGTCAGGGAAGGTCTGAAGAACAGGAGGGTCGTAAAAAAAAAAAAAAAAGTTTTTTCAAGGAAAATTTCAATCAGAAACGGACGAAGGGTCAGACCGCAGTCAACCAAGTGCCGTTGCAAGGGAGAAGGAACCAACTTTTTGCGTCAAAGGAAGGCATTAGCGAAAAAGGGAGGAAAACGGCTACTTGCTAGGAAAGTGCAAACAAAACACAGGGCAAAAAACCTCGTTGTCGACAGAGA
>Ga0179593_1448369_pt1 | contig 18742 bp, 23 predicted proteins | sample CZODoug2_1_08_16_FD_185931 | JGI IMG/M metagenome (GOLD analysis project Ga0179593, IMG submission 185931) | Vadose zone soil fungal communities from Angelo Coast Range Reserve, California, USA - CZODoug2_1_08_16fungal (PacBio error correction) | ecosystem: Environmental > Terrestrial > Soil >...
AAGCGGTCCAAGTGCGATGTATTGGACAAAACCATCTCCGACAGCCTCGCAGTCCCACCATCCCGAAAAAAGCGAGCCAACGGACGGTCGTTAGGAAAAGGGGGGTGGGAAAAAAAAAAAGCAATCCTACCATGCTCGACAAGTTAGATGCGTAGCACCCAATAGTTGGGCGGGGTGCACAAAGGTGAAACCGGGCACATCCCGACCACATCCGCATGCGCCAACGCGTCGGAGCGATCAAACCAAGAAGGAGGAGAAAGAAAAGAAGGGAAGAACGTCTTATCTGAAATGGTCTAGGACGGAGCAATGAAAAGTTATCAAAGAAGCTGGGTTTCACCCGCCACTATTGGGATCAGGAGAACGCATCAGAAACTTGAAGAGTCGAAGGCGGGGAGAGCAAAAAAAAAGGGGAGGGGACTTAAGAGGGGGCTCCGAACAAAAAAATGTAATTCTTCTCTAGTACTGGGCAAGATTACCCCAAATCGATGAAGTGGCAGTGGCCCTGCGGGCATGGCGAAGCTCTGGAAACGAGGAAAGGGGAGGGGAGGGTTTACACACTGCGGGGAAAAGCCATTCCCGATCTTGGGCATGGCACAGGGTTCGTAAGAGATGGAGCGTTTATTGAAGCTTCGTTGCAGGGACCGTGCCGGAGAAAAAGGAAAGGGAGAAAAAAATTTGAGGAGGGACGACGATCCAAGAAAAGCAATCCCATATTAAAGGAACTCACGTTCCTGCGGTCGCACGGTTCACAAAGGGAGACCGGACGAAAAAAAAACAAGAAAAGCGAACAGACTTTCAGGGGAGAAATCGACCGTCTCTGAAGAACTGTTCCAGGCGCTCGTCAGGCACGGCGGCAATGCGCAAATACAGGTGCAACGATGGAAAAAAACAAGGGAAAAGAGCCAAAAAGCGCAACGGGGGAGAGTCATAAACGTCCTTCACGCCCGGCGCAGATTTGGTGACAGGCGGGAGTGTCAAAAAAAGGCGAATCTACAGTAGCTTGCATGGAACACCTGAATCAGCAGCTAATCGTTCTAACCAAAAATTGGAGGGAAAGGATTAAAGTATCCACCTAAGCCCGTTCGTGAGGTTCTTTGGAAGGTACGCTCAACTCGGAGCGTGGAGTCCTAGATTGCTTCTACGGATAATGAAACCAAACTGTGGGGGAAAGAGATCTAAACACCGCGACGGCTCGGGTTGACCGGACGGGAAAACAGTAAAGGAGGGAAAAGATTTCTGGAAAATTTCGGGATATGACCGGCTTTCAGACGGAGAAATAGGAGCAGGCGACGAGCTCGTCTTAAGGCGAAGTTACTTTGTAAGGCAGAAGAGGCGCAAGATATCGCCATTGAGCTCTCAGACCTTGAAAGGAACGACGGCCTAGGGCAGATAAGGAAAAGGGGAAAAGCAAAGGTTGAAAAAGACTAAAACTCTCAAAGGTGCATGGGACCGCCTGATTTTTCAAAGATGTACCACAGAGAAGGGATAAAGGTACCTAGAGTAAAAAAACGGACAATTATAGTAAAACAAAGCCTCGTGACCCTCCGTCTTCCTTAGAAAGAACCCGCAATGATAAGGAGGGACTCGACTCGGCGACCGCGTCAGCGCTCTTACCTGGAGGGACAAAATCACGATCGCCTTAAAGAGCGATGGACGATGAAATCATGGTCGGCACTGAACAGCGACGTTCGAAACAGGGAAGCGGGGTCAGCGGAAATGGAGCCTAGAAGTTGAAAAAAGTCTGGGAGACAGCTCCCCCGATGGGCGTTTTGGCGCGACAAGCATGGCCGTTGGGTGAATCAAAGTTATGAAAAGTACGAAGACGCGCCAAAAAGCATGCTTAAAGGAAGAACGTTGTTGTCTGCGGGGCAGGTCGGGAACCGGTCCATCCACCGGCCACGTGTTTTACGAGAAATGGGACTGGGAGCTAGGAAGCCGGCTGGAAAAAAGCCTTCTCAGCAGGCAACAAAGGAGAACAAATCTTCGGCCTAAGACGTCGAAGGAAAGGGGCTCACGGAGAGCTTTGAGTCCGAGAAAGAAAGATGCGGGGGGAAAAGGGGAAGAAAGACGCTTTGGCGAGAAGACTCACATAAAAATCCATACGGACGACGCAGCTGGGGGAGCTGAAGGCTGAAGGGATGCGAGAGAAAATCGGTAATAATGTTCTCTTAGGGGAAAAAACAAATTTCGATAGGCCGCGCGCTGAACGCAGTAAAGATGGCCACATCCTAGAGAATGAAGGAGAAAGACAAAAACTTAGGAGGAGAGATGGAAAGGTAAGCTTCGAACGACGATTTTTTCGACGTGAAGGGAAGTGACGGCCCCAGTGGGAAAGAAAGAAGGAAAGAGAGACAGTATTAAGAAAACATAAAGATAAGAACCTAGAGAATCCACCGTCGGTGTCCTCGTGGGGGGCCTAGGCAAAAGCATAATTGAAAGAAGGAAGAAGAGGAACGGCTAGCGGCCAAGAGCACGCGGGGAATGAATCCGCAGAAACGTCCGTCAGCAGGCAGAAGGAGCATGAGAGAGGCAGCTTGAAAGAGCCAAGAAAACGAGCGACAAGAACGCGCCATCCTTAAAAAAAAAGAAGTACTTAAGGGTACGAACCGCCCACAAAGGTTACGAATAGTTGCATGCGCTAGTCGGCGCGTAAAGCGACGACGAATGAGTCACATTCCATCTGGAAAAAAAGAGGCAACCTCAAACAAAGAGGGGATGGGGAGGCGCCCATCGTCACTGGAGGGTATACCGATACCCCGAACGAGAGACGAAGTCATACATTCAGAAGGTCATTCTATGTGAAGTGACTTAGGAGAAAGAAACGCTCGACGCGGGCCGAAGTAAGCACGGAGACTTTGCCGGGGTGGAAAAAAAAGAGGAGGTCATGAAGGAGAAACTGACTTAAGGTAAGGGGGTCTTGGTTGTTTAACGGAGACGGTAAATCGAAAGTACCAACAAAACAAGTCACAGTGAAAAAGAAGACTTCGAAAGGCAAACCTTCGGGACTCTCCGAAGCGGATCTCCAATCGGAATGCGTTTATTCAGGCTCAGACGCACAAAGGAGATGGCGAATCGACGAGCAGTGACAGAGGTAATTTACAAAATTGCTTCAAACAGAACAGGGCATCGCAGGCAAAAGGCTCACCATGCCGCTAGGAAAAAAGGCAAATAAATAAACATAAAAAAAAAGCTTACAAAAAGGTTAAAAAGGGGGAGGGCACAAAGGGGCTCAGTATCGGAGCGGGGGTAACCTTCTTGATATCAAAAAGGGACGCCAGAATAGCTTGGAGCGAAGGCGACGAGAAAACAGCACGACTTGCGGCATACTACCAAAGAAAAAGTCTAGTTGCGGAAAGGACGCGAAGCCTGAAAATGTGGACCGAGCACGACTTATCTTCAAAAGGACCAAGAAAGGCTCTATGCGAGTCTCTCCACAGAAGGGGGGCTTATTGAAAGAGAAGACCCTCAGTCGCCGGCCTGAGTAAGGCGGATGCGCAATCGCAGTTAGGCATAGCCGAAAACGTCAACGACCCGATTTCATCAAAGGGAGCCCTTCCCAGTAAAAGAGCAGACATGGCCAACACGAGGCGCGCGGAAGAGACACCCGGAAGTTATGAGGTGGCCTTTGGTCAGGGGGAAAGATCAAAGGGGGGAAAGGGGGGGAAAAAGACCCTCAAACGGGGCCTTCGAGCAGGGAAGGGGGAGGAGACCATCCGTGGCGCAAAAAGGGGGCGGTGAGGAACTCGAATCAAGGAAAACGAACGCAAGAAGAAAATGTCGTCAACTTTGGACCAGAAAAAAGGTAACTATTGGAAGCAGCACCGTATTGGAGAAAAAAAACTCGGCAGGCCAAACGTAGACCAGATCTGTGGAAATAGCTGGAAGATCAGAGGTGATATAGTCCCGACGCACAAGAAAGAAAACAACTGACCCGAAAGAAGAGAAGAGCCAACCACGTTCAGAAAGGAAAATTGGGAAAAAAACGCAGTCACTCAGGCGCCGCGAACGCCGGGGAGCAGGGAGAAGAGAATAGTGCGGTTGCTTCGCTACTCTTTGCAAAGAGAAAGAGGACGCAGACTCGAAGCAGAGCGCAGAATCAAGACAGTCAGGATCATCTCTCTAAAAGTAGTAGGAAAAGATGATCCGAGACTCAGTTATTTAGAGGGGAATTGCGGAGAAGAAAATACGTCGAGGGGGCTAGGTGGCAACATAAACTCCGGGGGAAGGAGAAGGGCAGAATACGAAAACATTTTCGAGAGCCTAGTCGAACTAGGGGGCGACGCGGCTGAATTCAAAGAAAGGGGAAAAGGGGAACATGCATTCGGGGAGAATCTCCGAAGTTGGGGGGAAGAGGCGGAAGGGCAAACGCTTGTTATTACCCCATCGATCGACTCGAGCTATTTGAAACTGAGAGAGGGGAGGAGGCTAAAAACTAATGCGCGAGTTGGGGGAGGTGTAAACTTATGCATCTGAGAAGGACAATCATGGGCAAAAGATGTCGTATCAAAATGCCGCAGAGTTGCTAAGGGGGGGGCTGGGGACAAACGGAACAAGCCGAGAAATCAAACCTTGAGAAAAAAGGAGGGAGGAGAGCGAAAGGGTTGCTTGTCCTCGGATGGGGACGTCAGAAGAGTAGGGGGACAGGGAAAACCATTGATCTAAGGGAAAGTCTCAAGACAAGCGCGACTCACTTTCAGGGGCGTAGACAGCATCAACTCCGGTTGCGCAGGGAGAACGTCATGAAAACAACTCAATTAAAATAGATTGGAATCCTGGGACGAAGGACGCGATATCGGCGCAAACGCGGGGCGAACATCGAGGACCGACAGGTAGATTGGAGAATCGGTCCCGGAATTTCCTAGGGAGACAGGCCCCGAAAAAAGAAGACGAAAAGGGTCGCCATAGAAGTGCCCAACAATTTTGAGGGCAACAAATAGAGAAACTGAAACCCAAGGGGGAGTGGCAATGATCGCTCGTCACTTCTTCGCGTGGGTTAGGAGAGCGAAAAAGCGAGTCGCGTACCGGAGGAAAGAAGGGAGGTGGACATCGAAAAATACTTACAAACGGATCGGGGGGGACCCAAAGAAGAAGACGGGTGCCAAAGGAAAGGAGGTAGATGTTCGGTACTTCTTCGGGAGAATCCTGTGAGGTTCAGACGCTGTGCGCCGGGCACAGCCGGAAGCTCTTCCGGAAGCGGAGGAAGGAATTCGGATCGCACGAAAATGTCGAAATCTCAACTTGCTGAGCGAAAGCAAGCATAATGAAAACCTCCTGGGACGGTTTAAAAAAAGAAGCTCCGGCCTCATCATTTGGAAAAAGGGTACCGGTTGGGTACCAATTAAAATTTATGCCGGTGGACCGGACGGGAAAAACGAAGAAGGAAATCTAACGACCGGGACCGGAGGAAAAAGAAACAGAAAGGCAAATTTCTCCTAAAAGCTCCCGCCCGAGTCGGGAGCCCAACGACGCTATGCCTGAAAATCTCGAAAAATGAAGGAGTCGGACTTCCTAAAGGTCGAAAAGCCGAAGGGGGGGGGTCTCGGAGGTCTACTCGATCGACGGACGGTGGATGGAAGACAGCCTAGGGGGGTGGTGGTCCGCAACATGGCGTGGACAGCTGGTGCAATATTATGGGAAGAGCGAAAGCAAGAAAGCGCATGCCATTTCTTGGGGAGGGGGGTGACGGGGCGTCGGCCTGTCACCTTGCATGTGGTTTGCGAATACTGGGGTATCGGAACCGAGGAGCAATTAAAATGACAGGCTCGGCAAAGTGGCTTGATAGGGAAAGAGTCGCGCCGGGGGAAAAGCGAATTGTGAGCAGGGAACGGACTATACAGGAGGTCAAGAAAGGAGAATCGGAGCTTTCCAGCCTCACAGGGAAAAACTAAAGAAAAACCGAAGAAGGAGTGGAGCGAGGTCATAAACCTCGGAGGGTCGATTCAAAGAAAGAAGCGAGCAAAGGTCCGAGCTCCTGGGTCAGCGGTCGGAGCGTTCGGGGAAGCGAGAAACTATACCGGACGGAACGAGAGAAGAGTCGCGCCACAGGGTAAGACTTAAAAAGTCACGAGAAAAACACAACGAGAAAGAAGAGAGATGAGGTGGGAAGTCTACGCTGGCGCCCGCTTGGGGGAAGTTCACGTCACGAGAGGGCGCACTCCGACGCCTGAAAAAAGGGGGAAAGAAGCTACCTGGAATAGGCGAAGATAATTCCAGCCAAGACCTCGAAAAGGAGGGAGGTGAGATACCAGAGGGGGAGTGGTCCCTGACTAGAAGACAGACGCATCTCAGCCGATGAAAAGGAAGCCACCGCAGGCGTGAAAACCAACGGGAGGCTACAGGGGAAGAACTCCGTCCAAAGAAAAAAAAGGGGGCTTCACTAGCGAGGGGGAGAAGGCCGCGCCGGGCATGCCAGCGAAGAAACGCCACATTACGTAAAAAACTTATAGACGAAAGAAGAAAGGACACGATACCACCTTTAAGAAAATATGCTCAGATGCAGAGGACGTAAGGCGCGTAGAACGACTTACAAGACATCCGGGGACGTTGCGAGAAGGAAAGGGCCACACGTCGCCCAAAGTCGACTGGAAGATAGGAGGAAAGGACCGAAAACCATAGGGCAGTGTGGGCGGAGGAGAGGAAAAAGTCAGAATTAGCTCTAAAGGATGCAGCTCCGACAATGAATCGAGCGTGAAAGTCAGGAGCGCGAACTATCTGCCGCTGTCTCTGGGGTAGAATTAGAATCAACTGGGTAAAAAACGCCTCCCGGAGGAAAGGAGGGGACGTACGTTACTTCCGTTGTTACAATCAAGAAATATGGACCAACCGGTAACCAATGTGGAAAAAGGGCGATGATGATTATGAAGGGAAGCGATGAACCCGAAAAAATGAAGTCGATCCTCGGCGCAGAATGGCTTTTGAGGCAGAGAACAGCACGAGAAACGACGTCGAGAGTTTCTAACGGGCGAGGTTCGGCAACAATTAACTATGCTCGTCCGCATCAAGAGCAAGCGACCGAAGTTTGGTTTACGCCTACCGAAAGCTTACAGCGGTTAAAATCTTCGAATTAACCACCTTCCTTCGGGAGGGACTAGGGCCAGTCCTAAAAGTGAAAGAAAGATGCAAGCACGCTGTAGAAGATGCAGGGGCTATCACTAGATCGTATATCAATCTTGAAGTAGAGGGTTGGGCGCCACGCAGAAAGGGGTTCCTTCATCTCTTGTACCGAGACACGGCCTGATGCTTAGAAAAGAAAAGAGATCGAGAAGATGCTCGAAAAGATGCGGGGTGTCAAAAAAAATCAACTCTGAGCATACTTCCTGGAAGGGGCCTCGGGGAGAGGGGGGAGAGATAGTCGAACTTGCAGAGAGGGAGCGTACCGCGTAGATCTATCTACCTATTTTCAGGAGGAAGGTTTAACGCCGATGCGCCATGACAGCCGAGCTGACATGCCAACCGGAGCCCGAGATGAGAGAAGGAAGACCAAGAGGGGACTGAGTCTCCCTTTCGAGACTTACTGAGTCATGGGAGGACCGGCGCAGAGAGATTTACGCAGACATATTGACGACGGCGAGCATCAGTGGCAAAGAAGGGGAACTCAAGTTATGAACTGAAATCTGTTTTTAGGAGAAGCACAGGGAACAAAACACTATATCACGAGAGTAGCACGATTACTAAAATCTGGTGCAAGAGGATAGGGGTAGAAGCATCGGGGACAAAAAAATCGCGGAATAAGGGAATCAAGCTGCAATCGCTCATTGGTCAATCGGGAAAGAGGGGTAAAGGTTACCCAGCGAAACCAGACAGATCCCCCAATGTGCCCGAAAGAGAGCGAAACCAAACTATTGAGGAAGGAGGAACTTTTTGAAAACGCGTACGCCGCGGAACCTACAGGCCACGCGCACAGCGCGGAGAAGAAGAAGAGGGGCAAAAGCTGCGGGAGACTCGTGCAACAAGGAAACGACCTGGCCAGTCCCTCGACAGCAAATCGCGCAAGAAAGGGATCGAAGACACACAAAGAAGAGCTTAGGACTCCATCGGGCGAGAGGGAGTCGGGAAGGAAAGAGTCAAGAGTCGGACACGGAAAAATTTAACCCGCCCCTATTGGGAAGCCGGCGACCCCCCCACCGGGCGGTGAGAGAACCATGGACTAAGAATAAACGTGCAAAGGCAGAGGGTGGTTGGCGAGGAGACTGTTCTCAAGGGGGGATTAGGGAGGGGGAGGGGATCGTCATGGGGAAAAGATTACCACGTCGATGAACGAAATAAAGGTCGAACCTGGTTCGCTTAAAAGCGTGGTTGGCGGCAGGAGGGGGAGGGTGCTGCTGACCCGACTCTGAATGGGAAAAAAATGGGATAATCGTGATGCAAAAACTAGTTCCTGTGCAGCGTCGATGTTCAAGGGAGAGCATTTCACTGACCAAAGGGGGGGCGCAAATGCGCGCCGGAGTGGGGGCGGAAAAAGATTGGGTTGCAAAGCAGAGGTCGGCTTCGCGACTCAAAAGTCCGAGGACCAAGCCGACTTCACTTGTCAACGCGCCCAACTGGACAGAAGTGGGCGAGGCTACACGGCGGGCAGGTCTAAGGCTTGAAAAAAACAGGGCGCGTGAAGTCACTAGGGGATTCGAGACAAAAAGCAGGTTCGCGATTCTTCCAAAAACAAAAAGGGAAGCAGCGGGCTCCGTAGGATTTAGTCGTAGGGTCCCGCACAAGAGATCGTGCGCCGGCGGCCGTGGCCACCGAGCATTGCGTTCCTCATGTCGCGCAGAAGTCCAAAATTTTTCAGCAGCCTGAGGGACGCCAAACGAGAAACTGGGGGGGGGGGGGAGGTTGCAGATCGAGTCCTTGGCACGATCGAAGACAGCGAGTGCGCACCTTCGGATCGGAGAGGAACCGAAACAGAGGAAAAAGACCGGATCGTGGGGGGGGGTCTAAAGCTGTCACTTCGGTTCTGTCGTGCGGAGATCAGAGGTTCTTGGAATCAGAGGGGCCGCGGGTGGGCTGAAGCGACAGAGCAAGCAATGCTTTTGGGGGGGAAGACATCCGTACCGTGAGTTTGGGGCGCCGCGCGTGCAATCGCCCACTCCTTAGCGTGCGCAGGAAGCCCTCCGATGTCCTCTTCCGGAAACAGTCCGGTTTCCTCTCGAGAGAGAGAAGTGGACTCAAAATCTGAAGGCAAGGGCCGTGGACCGGGGGGAAATATTCTATTTATCTTACCGGATCGGACAAAACGAAGACGAAATCCTTCATGACAGAAAAAGAATAGTGACCGCAGAGGCAAAGGGCTAAAAAAAAAATCCAGGGAAATGTCTCCAACCTGCGAAAGCGGTTCGTGCCAAGCTCGACCGCTCTGCAAGCTTAATCGCTCTCCAGGAATCCTGAAAGGAGAGAAAAACTCGGGAAGGAAGAGGGGTGTCTCGAAAAAAAAACTTTCTCCTATAGAGGAGGGGGGGGGGAGGTAGGTGAGAGTGAGGGGGGGGGGTGGTTCCCGAGGAATGTTTGAGGGTAACGCACACTCCGCTAGGAGGTTTGGACGTAAAGGGGGAGGTTTGCCCATTGGAATCTTTATGTACCAGAGATAAAAGCGCCGTAAAAAAGCCGAAGATGCCAGAAATAGTTGTCTGACAGGTATCGGATCCATCTCAGGACGGTGGCGAGAGTGGCGCGTCTCGGTCGTGGGAGGGGGAGGGGGCGCCATAAGAATTCCGCGCAAAGAAAGACCATTCGGAAGATAGGCCGAAGACCCTGGAGAAAAGCCCCTCGGGAGCACCCGGGAAAGAAACACGGTCCATCAAGGAGGAGCGTTTCGCTTTACCAGGAGCAAGGACCTAAACATGGACCCTGATAGAGCGGGGAGGAGCGGGAAGCTCTCAGCATGAATAGGGCCTCACGGAAACTGCGTTAACACAAAGAGGAGGGGGGCGGGGTAGAATCGACGAGGGGGAGTCGTAACGGAGCAACAAGAGCAGACGTTCACAAAGTAAAGATCTACGAAACATACAACAAAGTTATTAAACATTGGTGGAAAAAGTCTTCGGAAGCTCGTTTTGGATAGGTATCAGGAAGGAGAGCGGTCAGCACTCCGCAGCGGGGGAAAGAATTAGCATAGCTGGGAGGAAAATGCGCATTCCAGAAAGAGAAAAAACCTCTCCGCAACGTCCGTCTCCTCGGAGGGGATTGAAAGGGTTGAGGACGCGCGCGAAATCCCGAGCTCCTGGATAGGGGGGAAGACGGGAACGTGCAGAGGAAGCGGCAAGAGAAAAAAGACAAGTAATCACTCGACGTCCCGCCCGAGATCAAGGGGGGATGCAGGGGCATGCCGCTGCATGCTTGATGGCCCGAACTCCTGCCATGAAAGCAAGAAGAGACCAAGAACACCTTTCACGTAGATTCAGACAGACACTCAACACCGGGGAAGACAAAAGTTCTTCGCATTCGTCGGCGAGGAAGAGGACTAGGGGAACTGGGGAAAAATTAAAAATCCTGAAAAACAAAGAAGGACAACTGACTCGCTGTCGCTAAAGACTTCCGGACCGATAGCGGGAACTCAGTACACCACCCTCGACCGATCTAAAAAGAGGAAGAAGGTAGAAGACAAGGATTGGCGCGACTAGTTTTTCATGGATAGGGAGGAGGGAGGGAAGCAGGGCGCAAAACTCTCGCCGGCAAGCATCCTCGAGACATGACTGTCGGGTTAAAAAAGGGGATTCGGGGTCAATTACGGAACGGGACTTCGGAGGCGGTGGGGGAAGATCACGGGGACCGAATAAAAAATATGGTACAAATACCGGAGAAATCATCATTACAAGGGAATGAGGCTAGAGGATAGTGAAAGGGAGGTAAACGGGAGAGGATAAACTGCAGGAAAGTGTTCGGCATCTGCGAAGAAAAAAAGAGGAGAATTGCGAAAAGCGCGCGTCGGACAGCAAAAAAAAAGGGAAGAGCCTGTTCGGAAAAACATAGAAATAAAGAGTAAAGGGAAAAGGGGCGCGGCCTCAAAGGAACCTCAGGGACCGACAAGAAAACCAGACCGAAAGTGCTTACCTCTTTTGGAACAAGGTCTGACGGACCGGATAAGGGAACGTCAGGGAGGTGTCCGCTGCGATCCGAAAAAAAGAGGTCTCCTGTTCGATCGGGCGCGAGCCACGCCGAGCAAGCGAAGCAAACCGGAAAAGAACCAGGCTTATCGTTGGCGAGCCCGAACGGTGAACCGAAAAGTTCAGAAGAGGGAGACCTTGTGCTAAGGTGGCCAAAAAAGCTCGATTCCGCCGGGCGCAACAAACGATGGCGTGAAAAAATCGTCAGGAGACCGAGGAAAGTCGTATGGAGGCTCGATAGTGCGCGCTAGTGAACGATATCGCGCTCTCAAGGCTCCCTTGAAGAGAATTGGGGGGCAGCCGCATTCGCCAGGACCACTACGCCAAAAAGAGGAAGGCTGAGATAGGAGGACTTAACATCCCTAACGCAATTGGCGACTGGACTCGAGATCAATGGGTGAGTTCGGAAAGGGAGGAAAAAAAAGCAGGGGGAAGGACATCAAATGGACGCGCGACCACGGCGGCGAGCTCCGGTGCGGACCTCCCTTGGGACTCCAGGTGGAGGGAAAAATCAGGATGGGATGGGCGGCCATCGAACGAGCCCACGAGAGACGAGCGGGTAACGCTTACAAAAAAGCGTTCAAATGAAAAAAGTCAGAGAGGATGGAACAGCACACGTCAAAAAACCGCCAAAGCAGAACATCAGGCGGCAAGGGGGGGCAGGAGGAGGAAAAGCGGTGTAAAAGAGGGGTCGTCCACGGCCCCACGCCAAAAGTCCAAACCCCCCACTGCCCAGGGGGAGCGAAACAAACCAAGAAACGGTCAATTCACGGCTTCATTTTGGGGGGACAATGAAGCAGAGTAGAAACGGACTAAGGATCTATCACAAGATATCCCAGAGGGAGGCGTGCGACAGGGAGTGCAAAAAGCCCCATCTAGAGAAAAGAGCGATCAAGACGCGGAGAGGTATCATCAGAGAACAAGAGGAGGAAAAGACGAGAATGAAGAAAGAGAGGGGTAAAAAGTCTCGAGTCAGCTTTAGGGGAAAGGGATCGCAAAGCAGCTGTTCCAAAATTGTGATCGCCGCCTCCGCCACCGGCTTCGCGAGCTTAGCGACGACGGAAACCCGGCGGAATTCAAAAAGGGAAGGAATACCGGCAGAGTTGGGGGAGACGAGAGCCTAGAGGGGGTCAATTCTAGATTCGCTGGGGTCAATATACCCCGATCTATACACTCTGGAAGCGGCTGCGCGAGAATCAGGACACTGAGGCACGCTATGGGGGCTTGGAAAAAAAGGGGTGAGACTGGTGAAGAGCATTTCATAGATTTGCAAAAAACGGTGAAGCAGCTCGTGAGAGCGTGTGGCTCGAGGCCGAGTTTTCAAAATTTAAAAACGATTTACGGAAGGGAAACCGGGGAAAACCAAAGGAGGGCGCACGATGCTAAGAGGGGAGACCGGAAAAGAGGGGTTCGTAGGAGTTTCAAACGTTCAACCGTGATACCGGAATGAGAAAAGAGAGAAGGAACTGTCAGTGGGGGACTACTAAAAGAGCACAGAAGAACGCTGGGAAGAGGGGGGAGGCAGTCTCTCGGAGTCAGGAGAAAGGAGCAAAGCGCGGAGGAGAGGTCCTCGGGGAAAAAATAAGGCTAGATACTCGATATGGCTAAGAAGGAAAGGTGGAGCAGGATCAGCAAAGGGAGAAATCAAGCCTCCCTACCCTTGGCAGTAGGCAAGAAGGGAGTTCCAGTCAAACGTCCCTCTATCCGCCCTCGGAAAGTACGGCAGAAGCCGGGTTCATGTAGCACGAGGCAGAAATCGGTAGCGAAGTCGCAAAGAATACTTCTGATTGAGTTTGGAAGGGCGGCCTCGCATGCGGAGATTGTTGCTCTGGGGATCGGAAGCCTTACGGGCGCGTGGAGAAGTCGATAGGGCCCCTGAAAAAATCGATCGAAGACACGGAGAGGGGTCATTCAAAAGCAAGGGTTCCAAAAAAAGGCATCTATGTTTTTCTGCGGGGAGATCGGAAGGTTGTCAGGTGCGAGGGATAAAGGCGACGATAGAGTCCAGGGGGGGGAAGGAACTACAGTTGAACGCAGGAAGAGGCTCAATATGGTCTGGAGGAAAGAAAGGCCTCCATGAAAGCGCCCCTCGGAAAAAACGTATTTAAATACGGTGATACTAGAGACGGCCTTGAATCATCGAAGTTCTTTACTTGTTTCTTGGTAAGGAGGAATAAAGAAGGTACAGTCCTGGTAACCAAAAAAAAGAAACGACCTAATAAATCAGACCATTCAAACAAGGAAGGACTTGCCGGAAAAGCAGAAGAACAAGAAGGAGGAACATTCTGCTCTAAAAGAGAGAAAGGAGTCCCGCGAGGAGTGAGAAAAGAAACAGAGAAAGGACTAACAAAGGGGAGCTCGAATTGGAACTCGAAGAGTCGAACAGGGAGCTAGGGGTGGTCTTCTTCTACTTCGCCATCCTTTCCCAGGACGGAAGGGGGAAAGCGAAAGCCTCGATTGCGTGTGTCGGTCGCTACATAAGGAGCGGTGCAGAGGGGATCTCAGGAAAGTATCTACTCCGGCAGCGCGCATAGTCATAGTCAGTTTGGACAGAAGGGGTAGGGGACGTAGGTAAGGGAATTCCGCACTGTGTTTTAAGGAAAGAAGACAAGAGGTGCGAGTAAGGAGGCTTGACCCCAGCAAGGAAGCAAAGTCAGGCCTCGGATCTCGGCACGGATCGCCGAGGGGGAGGAAGAACGTGTGCAAACGCTCTTGCCCGGGGGGCCTCCTAGACGGAAGAGGGAGTAAATGACAGAAAGGAGTCGGGGCGCTTCAGTCAACCGGACGAAAGACGGAGAGACCGAAGAGAGGAGATGTTCACACCAAAAAAAGGCGGAGCGATGGAAGTAGATGCCTACGAGCATCTGGCCAGAAAAAGGAATTCAGACCAACACCCCACCTTTCGGCAGGCCGCGCGGAGGCCGTGAAGGGAAAAAGGAGAGGAAAAAATCGGCGGTCGAAACGACGATAAACGTTGTGGACCAAGATACCACAACAGAGGAAGAGAGGAGGTGTATAAAAATGTGGGAAGAAAGGGGAATCGTATCCAGGAAAGGAGAGACCCGAAGAAGAAAGGAGGGGGTAAAAGACTTCGATCGAGAGGCTCGATCGCGCCGCATTCCAACGCGCGGGCAGAACCTCTCCGCCACGTCTTGTAGTGATACAGAGTGGGGGAGTCAAGGTGAGGACGCAAAATGGGCAAAACTATAGACCTGAGGAAAAGGTACTTCAGTGGAGACTTAACCAGCAAAAAACGGGAGCAGACCGACGGCATCAGTACGTCCTTTCTGCCAGCGGCAGAAGGCATTGCAAAGGAAGCGGAAGTTGTCGAAGGGGGGGAGAAAAAAAGAGAAGGGGGACACTCTCCAGCATGCACACCGACGAACACAACCTGTTCTCTGCCGATAGAGGAGCGCGCGTCGATCTGAGTTTACGAAGTATGGAAAACAAAGACACTCCTTGCCGAACGCCATACGAGGGTCGCCAAAGTCCTGAGATATGCGTAAGGCCTCCTATACAATGCGGCAGGGAGAACCGAAAAAAGTCCGAGGAGCGACAAATTCATCGAATCGAAGGGTAAAGTCTATCGGAGGAGGACGATCGGGTCTCAACTTGGAAATTTCTCGGATCTCGGAGAAGGACGGCTCGGTTCGCCCTTTTTTGCCGCCGGGATGGAAGAGAGGGGGATGACGTCATGACGGAGGGAATTTCAGTCGGTGGGTGGTGACTATCCGGGAGGGGAAAGAGCAAAATTAAAAAGGAAATTGGAACGCATGAAAAAGAAATGAATTCGGCGAGGTAAGGAGGGGAAACGATGTCCCGGGAAGCAGGAGACTATGAGGGCAGTGAGAGGATGAGTCACTGCTATACTAAAGAAAAAAAAAAAAAAAAGCAGAAGATAGATGGGACTCAGGAGGGGAGGTGGAAGGGAAAAACGAACGGTACTAATGACGAGAAGGCCCTGCAAAAGACACCAGAAAGGGGGACCAAGTGAAATACGCATCCCCGAAAAAAAAAAAAGCCTACCGAAGTGCTTTACCGCTTTTGGGGGAACAAGGAGGAAAGGAAAACTGCGTCGGCGGGGAAGCTGGTCCATAGACGAAGGTGTCGTCTCCGAATGCAAGCGAGGGAGATCGGAGCGCAGCCAAGCCGAAGGGTTCTAGAGATCTTGGAAAAAAAGAAGCCTAGAAGCTGACCTGAAGAAAATTTGGCCTTCTTCGGGATCTCGCGGAGGGATAGTGGGGCCAATCGCCCGAGCGCAGGGCTATGAGGGAGACAAGGGAGACGGGAAAAAAGGGGGGAGGACATTCACAAACGGTTACAATTGAGGGGCCGACGAGGGGAGAGAGGACACCCTAGTTGAGAGAGAAGCGGCGAGCAGTCTTCAACGACGTCCTATGTTCAATCAGCCGGGGGGGGGGCCGCAGGATCGGGAAGGAAAAGGAACATGGGGAGGGACGTCTCGAGATTTCGCGCAGGACTGAAGTGACTACGCTGTGAATTCTCCTAGGGGTGAAGTTGAGAGGGAAACAGAGCGAACGCAGGATGAAAACAATCGTTGGAAGGAAAGGAAAACGGCAGGGCAGGAGAAGAACTTGGGTCTAAACTGGAATCATGCGAACGCACAAACATCGAAGGAAAAAGGTCACGAGAAGGCCTCTACGAATCGTTTCCAGAAGGAATTGAGAAAAGCGTGAGGAACAGAACACGCGTTAAACCGCAAACCGATCTCGAGGGATCTAAGCCCCAATCATTCCAGAGAAAAGGAGGTGGGTTATGACGCAATCATAAGTTGCAAAAGGAAGAAAGCAAAAACCACCGAGGAAGGTCAAGGAGTCTCCTTGGTTAGTGAAGGCAATCAAATCTCCAGCCGGTGGCATAACAATAGTGGCGGGGGAAAAAGATGTTTGCGCGAGGGACGACCGGAGGGTATCCTCGAGAGCGGCAGATCAATACTCGTAGAGGGTCTCGACAAAAAAAGGAAGGGGAGACGTATCAACTCTAAAGGGAGGGGAGAGTTCTTAGATGGGGAGAGGAATGTGCACGGTCAGCACAGCAGCTGCCCTCCACTATTGGGATTCTCCTCCCTCCGAAGAAGGAGTGTTCGCGAGAGTCGGTCAGGAGGGCTTAAGGAAAAAACAGGGAAAAAAAGACTGAGTTGGTTTTCATGAGGGACGTCTTTCGGGACTCAGTGGAGGAGGTGCGTCTCTGTGCAATATACCCACCAGATCAGGGAAGGAAATTCTGGAAGCGATTTTCACGCTTAGAGGGCTAGGAGGGGAAAAAGTAATAACCAAGAGAAAAAAGGGGGGGGATCTTTAAGATTTACACTCTCAGACCCGAGCTTCGCCTGGGGGGGGGCAACGATTCGTGGGCTTTTGAGCGCGGGGCTCAAGGTCGATGTTGCGTTCGCAACGAACCGGTTAAAATTCCAGAAACCGGGAACAAAGGGGAAAAAAGGGGAAAAGGGCCTTTTTAAGATAAGAGAGGAAATCCGGAAGGAGCAGGGTCGCGAACACCGTGCCCATTGTAAGTCAGGAGAAGAGACGAAAGGGGGGAAACTTTCAGGGGGAGTGAAAATCTCCTCGAGGGTTCAAGGGGGTGCCGGTGAATCGGACTCGGCGGAAAGACGTTTCAAATTCTAGGTCCGTTGAAAAGGAGAGAGTCAGCGATTATGCTCCCGTAGACAATTCACTGGAAGAGAAATCCGAGAAAAGAAAATGGACGTCAAGAAGGGTGGCAGGCAAAAGGCAAAAGGTGTGAACACGCAGCCGAGAGGGAGAAGCCGGGACCGCGGGGCAAGAGTGGCCACCTGAAGCAAAAAAAACTTTAAGAAGACTCGAGAAAAAAAGGGTTGTAACTCGCGTCGGGATCGGAAAAAACGGAAGAATCGTGATTTGCGTGCCAAGAGGGATGCGCGCTACGCAGGCTTGGGGGGGTGGGTATGCTAGGGGAGTAGAAAGTCGGGGACCTGCGCGGCGGGCGGATTGCCAGCACCGGAACACGCTATGTCTGGGGTCAAGTCATAATACTTGGGACAAAAGCGGTAACAACTAGGTTCATAGGGGGGTCGGGGGGTCGGCGTGTAGAAAGAGCGGTTCAAATTCAGCAGCTGGGCGCGCGGTATGCAGGCTAGCATCGAGCCTTGGGGAAGGAACAGCGCGTAATTAGGGAGTGGAGGGAAAAGGACGTACGCGTCTCAAGTGCAAATCTGCGCATAAAAGCAAAAACGCCGAAAGTGAAGGCGCCGAGGATCCGCGTTTGACTCTCTCGGGGGAAAGCACCAAGGGAACTGAGCGCACTTCAGCCTGAAAAATCGCCTAGGCCACTTGGACTTTTGGTGGTACCAGGGGGGACGAATGGATCCGACACCCGGGACATCGGAAGCTACCCACACTCGAAAGGAAGATCGTCTCCGTTATGAAAAACACCTCACAAATCCCCCGACGACTCTCGTGCGTCCTCGCCCTGCCCTAAACAGTGCACCATATCACAAACAAGCACCGATAGGGTCTACACTTATGTCTGGCGCACAGATATGGCGATACGCTTTTGGTCCTGTGGTATCTCGCTTCACAGACCTCAATTTCCCTGTCTATTCGCGTTTTCGGAGACATGCCCCAACCACAAGAATCTAAGGACCAGCAGAAAATAAGAAATCGGCGACACACCGACCCTGAAAAAGCTAGCTACGGGTGGGTACTCGAGTGGCTCAGTTCCACTCGCGCCAGTTCGCTATCACTGACGAGGTCTAGGGGAAGGTGGGGCCCGCCGACAAAGCCCTCCCCCCTACCCTCGTGTGAACTTCTGGGTGTATCTGTCACGAGCGTCTCTCTTCACGGGGGGAGGGTCCAGAGGGGAAGACGATGTTTCTGTGACTTGGGTATAAACCAGGGTCTTTTTCATATCTCCACATCACCGACAACCACCCTACATACCCCCCCTGTACCCTCTCATCTCCCTCACCGCATTCATATGCCAAGGCCCTCCACTACTTATGGGATTAGTCACCCTACTCCCCCTCTCGCCCCAACCACTCCTTCTTCCAACTTCACCTTATCACTTCGTTTCTCCTTTCCTACTCCTGCTCTCGGTGCGTTCTTTTCTAACCCTTCTCTCTTTTTAATATTATTACCGCATCCCCCTACTACATGTTCACGCACTGTTCTTTACTGCCTCTTTAGGTATAACGCACTAACCAACCAGATTGCCATTGTCGTTCTAAGCACGGTCTCCTCGTCGGTGTCTTGCTGTTTCACCAGGGCCCCTAACTAGACACTTCCTGTTCCACAAGACCCCGGCCTACCCCATGGGGACAGAACAGTGTTGACACACCAAATCTCCCACCCTCGCGCTTGCATGCTGAAGAATACTGCGGCGCGGGCTGCGTGGCGGGCCGATCCGGATCAAGCAAATGATGCCCCTCCGAGACTCCCTCGGAACCGTCAAGCCCAAAAGGTACACATGGACATTGAAAAGGGTCGTGGGTGTCTCTTTGTGAAAAGAAAATGGGGCTTGGAGTCAAAGGAAAATCCAACGGAAGAGGGCAACGACGAGGCGGCGGAAAAAGAGTCGGGGAAGGAGAAGGAGTCAGAGAGTGACTCTGGTCGATTGAAGGGGGGGGAAACAGAATTATGCAAAGGGGCAGG
>Ga0179593_1359531_pt1 | contig 18740 bp, 32 predicted proteins | sample CZODoug2_1_08_16_FD_185931 | JGI IMG/M metagenome (GOLD analysis project Ga0179593, IMG submission 185931) | Vadose zone soil fungal communities from Angelo Coast Range Reserve, California, USA - CZODoug2_1_08_16fungal (PacBio error correction) | ecosystem: Environmental > Terrestrial > Soil >...
CTGGAAACATCTAAAGGGAAACTTTCTCAGCAATCTCTGAGTTTTTCCTCCCATGAGGCGAGGACGTCTCAAAGGCTTCTTGTTCCTCCTTCAGATACCAGGCGGGAGGCACGGAAATTTAACTCTCGATCGAAAGGCAAGGCCCAAAATAAGAGGAACATTACTGAGAACTTCTGGATTCCTTCTCTATCCGCAGAAAGGGTAGCAGAGAGCGCCACGGAAAAACCCTCCTCCCCTTGGGGGTTCGCGGTGACGAAAGGGGGATAGGCGCAGTCTTCCGGTCAGGGGAAAGAAAGGCGAAGATAGAGGTTAAACGTAGTAACTAAGCTATTCCCTACAGGTACCCCGAGGCGGAAGACGGGGTCGCCACATCCTCGTACCAAGGGAGGTACGTAGAGACGGAGTCACTAAAGAAGGGGGGGCAAGCAGCAAGATCAACGGGCAGCCTTGGTTCTCCCGGAGTAGTCAACAAGGGTAATTAGGAAAGGATCGACCGCACGTTCAAGTGTATAGAAAAAGGGAACCGCCACAAGGCTCCTAGAAAGGAGAGGAGCGAAGGACTTTGGAAGAAAAGCCGGGGAGGGTCTATGTACGACTTCTTTGCTCTCACCCGCAACACCCTACGAGGGACTCAAGAGGAGAGGGGGGAGGGCTGTATCACACCAACTCAATCTACTAAAGAAGGGAAAGGTGGGAGGAATAAATTCGAAGTAGCCGTAAAAAAGAAAAAGAACGCGTTTACAGGGGCAATCGGGCGCAGGCGCCTGCCAGGGCCAAGAGAGGCAGAAGAGCAGGGGGAGGTACGGCGTTCGTGGCAGACTGAGCGTCTCCGGTTGCGCGTGCAGCCATAAAATGAGCAAGGGACTTGAGACGGGGAAAGGCGTGAAAGAAAAGAAAATAAATGTAAGCAAATCGGTTGTGCGCTCATCGGGGGAGCAGGAAGACAAGAAGCTATCCACAGGACACTACGACCGTTTTTTGCTGTCGGGGGGAGGTGAAGTAAGGAAGAATGTTGACCAGAAGAACTCGTTGGGGAAAAGGGCAAAGGAAAACTCGATGGCGGCCAGATCGGTTCAAAAACTCAGAAGCGATGGGGGAAGAATGAAAACGAGCAGGGGTCAGCAGACCATATCCGCTAGCGCCGCAGGATGAGACGCGCTGTACGCGGAAAGAAAAACGATTGGACTGCAAAGAAGGGAAGATGACTGTTAAGGCGGGAAAAAAGAAAGACGATTTCAAATCTTATATCATTGTCGCGGAAAGGGGGAACCGCCGACCGAAGACCTGACTTAAAAACTCTTCGCACTGGAGTTGCCTAAAGGACACAATGCTCGCCGGGGGCGAGGAGAAAGAAGAGAGGGGTAAGACATCTAGGGGTGGAAGGCAGAAACCGAAGCCAGCCGACAGAATCCAAAAACTAAAAGAAAATAACGGGACGGCAAGGATAAGAAAGGACAAGGAGGGACAGGGAAGCCTCTATTAAATTCCACGATACCATGATTATCAGGGTCAGTCTCGGGGACCTTGAAAGTAGACAAAGAACCAAATTCTTAACCAGCAAAGGGAGAATTGGGGTGTAAATGTCAGGCCGTTCACATCGCAGGGGGAGACGGCACGCGTTAAAGTCGACGAAATTCATAAAACAGACGAAGGGCGCCGTGGGGTCAAAGGGGGACGCGCATCCAAACGGAGCTCAACCTATTCTTTCCGTTTAACTTCCTTCCGGCACACCAGGGGGGGAGGAAGAAACTACGCCGGGCGATGGAACCTTCACCCTATTATCGCAGTCCCAAACCCCTATGTTTTCCTGACCGACGAAGTAGAGCAGACTCTGGCTTCAACGGAAGAGACGAAGTCCAGAAAAAAAGGGGGGGAGGTAAAGCCTTCCGGAGAAACAGGCTACATGCCTCCAACTTGGCAAGGAAGAAAAAGGGAAGGAAGACAGAAGACTACCAGAAAAAAATCCTCCTTCTCTGCTGGGCGGACGATCGGAGGTGTACAAAAACGTAGGGGGGAAGGACCCAGAGCCGAAGAGGAAAAAAAATAATTAATGTTGAAAATCTCTTAGATGCCTACTACGCATACTACCGAAAAAAGGAAGAAGAAAGAAGATGCACATCAAAAAAAAGAAAAATAACAATTTTTCTCGACACGCCGGAGACATCAGCCGGCAACAAGGAGGAAACACAATACCAGTCAGAAGGGGCAGGAAAAAATCATTCTCATCATCTGAGACACACAATCGCAACGAAGAGGGTGGCGGACGGGAAGCCTGAAAGCCAACCTTAGTAGCTCCAGGTTCACAGTGCCCTCGCAACTGAGGACATAGACGACGGAAGGGTCCCCGGCCGGAATGACGTCACAGAAAAGGGGGAGCCTCAGTTCTTCTCGTCACACCAAGGTCGACCTGAACCCGAAACTTCAGTCAAAAGGGAAAACAGAAAAAAACGGATCTATCAAACAACAATACCAAAAAGGTAGGGAAGGGAAGAAATAGATATGACGGAAGGTAGTTGAACCAATACCGGTTCCGGAGGGGGAAATGTTTAGGTGGCCGCAGAAACACGAGGGCGGAGAACGGTCCGAAAGGGACCTCACTTTACTTTCAGGCCTAAAATTTTGCAGTGAAGGCAGGCGAAATGACGGGCCGTCAGGAAGGGAAGGGAAGGGCTCTCGCGGAGGAGGAGGTCAGCGTACCGAGAGCCCCCGTCGTCAGAAGGAGTGCAGGAAGATGGTTCTACCCTCGTCGGCCGGAATGACGAGCGGTCGGGCTCGCGGGTTCAGAATAGGGCCCCTGAAAAGAAAAAGGGGCAGAAACATTTGGTCCTTTAATCACGGGAGCGGGTGCAGGGCTTCGGGGAGGGGATGCCTGTGAAACCTCTCTCTCGTAGGCAAGCGAAACAGGTGGCAAAATCCAAAGGGTAGGGTCGGCGGGGCTCCGGAGGGGAGGGGGTTCCAAAATCAGCTTTACCCCGCGATAGGGGGAAGTCCTGAGAGGTGCAGCTCCACGGATGCTGGACGGGGGGGGGGAGTACTCTTTCTCTGGGGTCCATTTACCGGAAGTGGCTGATAGGCCCAGGGGGAGGAAGGGTTCACGCCACGCAAGGACGGAAAACAGCAACCGCAGACCCTTTTTATCGCTCTTTAGCGAGGAAGGAGATAATTCGGGGGAGGCCAATCCACCTCAATTTTTGTGAGAGGCAAAAAAGGTGACCGGATCAAAGCCAGAGAGGGAGATGACGCACCGCTACTGGGGGGCAATAAACCCGTTCACGGCCACCGAAGGCTGGAGGCCGAAGTGGTTCTTCCTCGCCTGCCAATGCGAGGTCAGGGGAAGACCGAGCTTGAAAGACCCTCATGCGAAAACACACTCTGACTCAGTCATATCCAAGGAAGGGAAGGGAAGGAAAGATGAACACCGTCTCCATTCTGCCTCCTGCTCAATTTGAGTCACGGGCCAGCAGGACCGAGAAGGAGGATACCCGAAGAGGCGGCCCTTTCCTCATTCACTTCGGCTTCCTTTTCCTAAAGTTTCTTCGGCCGGACAAGGACTTCGGGGAGGGGAATGGCGGGTCGGTCTTGTATTGCGGGAGGACTAGCCTAACAAACCGATGTAAAAAAGCTGTACTCCGCAAAGGAGAGAAAGGGAGTCAAACAGTTCGGCACAAACAGGAGGCTAACGGAAGGGGACAAAGGGAAAAAGGTACTTCGTAGTCGTCTCCCCGTCGCCTCCAAAATCTATCGCCGAGGGAAAGGATCTTGAGACCTGTGACGGAGAAAGCTACGCGTTATCTGGTAAATCTTCTGGCCAGCGCGTAACTCAGCGAAGAAGAGGCGGGACCTAAAAAATTAGAGGGTGAAAAAGAAATACTTCTTTTACCAATGAAGAAGGGAGACGCCCGTCTCTTCTGGAAAAGAACATGGTAACTAGAGTTCCCGATAGAGAGACTAGAATGACCCTGGGACCAGTGGAAAAATAGGAAGGGGAAGGACGCTTAAAGGAAGCACTCTACAACAAGCAACACCTTCGTTTTTCTCCTGCGGATCGCGGACTGTGCGCCGGAGCACTAACCCAGACATCTGATGGGGGAGGGGGTGGGGGAGGGGGAGAGTAGTACAGGTAGGGGAGGGGGTGGGGGAGGTGAAGGAACGGGTAATGGGGAAGGGGTTAGGCTCGGGGAGGATAGGGCTGGTTGGGGAGGGTAAAAGTAGGGGGGAGATGGGGGGGAGAGGAGGAGGAAGTTGGGGGGGTGGTTGAGTAGGGGGCGGGTGGGGAAATGGGGGGGGTACGGGGAGATTAGTGGGGGGGGGGGAAGGGGGGGGTGGAGTGAGAAGGGGTACGCGGGGGGAGGGGCGGAGGGGGGGGGGGGGGGGGGGGAGGTGACGGGAGGTGGGTGGGGGAGCAGGTGAAAGAAAGGGCTTGTCGTGAGGGCGCGGGTGGGGGGTGAATAAAAGCGGCGGGAGATCGTGGGGGGGGGGGGGAGGGAGGTGGTAGGAGGAGTGAGGGGGATGGGGGCGAGAGAGGGGGGGGGGAGTGAGGGGGAGTATGGGTGGAAGAGGGAGTTGGGATAGGACGGGGGGGGAGGGAGAGGGGATAGAGGCAAGGAAGGAGGGGGCAGAGTGGTGGGTGTATGTGGGGCAGGAGGGGATGGTTAAGGGGGAAGAAGGTGAGGGGGGTGGGGAGATGCGGGAGTAATATGGGGGGGGGGGAGGGTGCGGGAGGAGTGGGAGGGGGAGGAGGGCGACACAGGAAAATCGGAGGGAGAGGGATCGGGGGGAGGGGAGAGGATGGGGGGGGGAAAGGGGGCGCGGAGGCTGTGGGGAGGGTGGGGGGGGGACAGGGGAGGAGGGGGTGGGGACGGGAGGAGGGTAAGGAGGGGAGGTGGGAGAAGAAGGGGAAAGTAGAGGGAAGGTGTGGGGGGCGGTAGGAGTCACATGTGACGGGAGGGGGATGGGGGTTAAGGGGCGGTCGGAAAGGGGATGGGGGAGATGTGCTGGGGAAGAGGGGGAGTGTGAGGGTGTCGAGGTAGGGGGGTATGGGGGGGTGAGGGAGGGTGGGAGAGGGACGTGCTCTGTTTCGGGGGGGGAGAGGGGTGTGCGGGAAGGAGGGGATGTCGGAGGGGAGGGGGTGTTGACGGGGGGGCTGACTGGAGGGAGGGGGGAGAGGGGCGTAGGGCAGGGAGGGGAGAAGGGGAAGGGCATGGCGGGGAGGAGGTAGCAAAGGGAGTGGGTGGGGGGAAAGAGGGGGGGAGAATGGAAGAGGGGAGGTAGTGGGAGGTAAATGGATATAGGAGGGGGGGGGGGGGGGGGGGTGTGAAAGGGGCGGGGAGGGAGGACACGGTGGGAAAAGGGGGGGGACTGGGCAGGCAAGAGGGTAGGTATGGGGAAGGGAGGGTAGAGGAATTGTAGTGGTGCGGGGTAAGGGGGGGGGAGGGGGGGGGACATAGGTGAAAAAGTGTGTAGAAAGTGGGGGTGGAAGCAGGAAAAACGGGGAGGAGAGGGAGTTATGATGAGGGGTTGGTGGGGGAGGAAGGGGGGGGAGGTGAAAGAGGGGGGAGTAGGAGAGGGCGAAGAGGGGCGGAGGGGGGGGGGAGGGAGGGAGCGTAAAGAGGTGAGGGGGGGGGACGAGTGGGATGAGAGGGGGGGGGGATAGAAAAGGGGGGGGGAGAGAGAAGGGAAGGGAGGGGAAGGCGTGGAGAGGGGGGGGGGCGAGGGAGAAGACGGGAGGGGGGGAGGAGAGGAGGAGTAGGCAGTTAGGTGGGGGGAGAAGGGGGCTGGAGGGGAAGGGAGAAGAGGGAGAATGGAAGAGGAAGAAAGGGGTGGAGATGGAGGAGGGGGGGAGGCAGGGGAAGGAAAAGGAAGAGTTAGTGGCAGGGAAATTGAAGAGATGAACCGGACGAAATCGAGGGGGAGGGAGTGCCGCGGGGAGAGAGGGGGGACGAGAGGTAGAGGGGAGAGTTGGGGGGGGGGGCGCGGGAAAAGGATGGTACGGGGGGGGGGTGGGGACGGGAGGAAAAAAGGGAGGAATCAGGAGGGGGGGAGGGGGGGCACTGTGGCTGTGTAGGAGGGGGGGGGGTAAGGAACAGGCAAGAAGAAGAGATAGAGGAAGAGGGCGAGGAGAGTGGGGCGGTGAGGTGTGTGGGTGGGTAAAGGGGGGTGGGTGTCGGTGGATGGGAAGTGAAGTAGGGGGGGGAGCGGGGCCGAAAAAATAGGGGGGTGTGTGTGAGGGAGTAGTGGAGAGATGAGTAGTGGGGGATGTAGGGAAGCTGGGGCGCGGGGGGGGCGGGGGGAGGAGGGGGGGGGGGGAGGGGGGGGGGTAAGTGGAAGTGAAAGGGGGAGTGAGGTGGGGGTGGGGGGGATCGAGGCACAGATGGGGGGGAGGGAGGAGAGGGAGGGGGGGGCGGGATTAGAGAATAGAAGGGGGGGTGAGGGAGAGAAGCAGACGAATAGGGAAGTGGCAGGGCAAGGGGGTGGGTGGAGAATGGGGGGCGTAGGTAGGGGGCGGGGGGGAAGAGGGGGAGTCGGAGGGAAGGGGGGGGGGGGGAGTGGGAGGGTGTGGGCTGGGAATCGAGGTGGATAGAGGAGGGGGGGTTGGAAGGGGGGGGGGGAGGGGGGGGGGATGGGAGGAGGTAGAGGCCGAACAGATGAAGAGCGCAGGGGGGGGGATGGGGGGTCGAAGGGTAGGGGATGGGGGCGGGTTTGGGGAGAGTGGTTGTGGTGGATGGGTGGTAGTGTGCGAGAGGGAGTGAGTGGGGTGGCGGATGGGGGAGGGGGGGGGGGGGGTGGTGAGGGAGCAGAAAGAGGGTGGGTGGGTTGGGAAGGGGGGGTAAGGTGGGAGGACAAGGGTGGGGGGGAGAACGGCGCGGGGGAGGAGGGAGGAAGGAGAGGGGGTGGGGGGTGGGGGTAAAACGCTATCACAATCAAGAAAAGGGGGGTCAAACAACCCGACGTCCTTCGAAGCAGTTTCTCCCTGAAATTTCAAAGAAGAGGGGGAAAGAAGATGCTCCCAGGGAGACTAGGGTGATACTAAGAACGAGGGAAAGGAAAAAGGATACTAAGGACGAAACGGATAAAAAATCGGATAGAAGAAGTTCGAAACTGTCCAACGCGACGTTTACCAGAAAACCGAAGACGCACGACGTGAAGGACGCCGGTGCTCAAGCGCAAAAGAGAAGGCGGGGTAGCTCTTATCTAAGGAAAAGACCCGCCTGAACGCGCCGAGGCAGTCACAGACGCCGATTTGCGTGTGAAGAAAGACGAAAAACACCGAGCCGAGACATGAACAGTTTCATTTGACAAATACATTCTACTCTCCGAAAGAAGGACAAGGGGGCGGCACACTGACTGCGAAAGAAAATAAGGGGTGCCAAGAGGGGGAAGCGAACCTAGTTAAGAGAAAATCTTCTCCCTCCGGTATGCAAAGACAACCGGAGTCAACTGCTTTCTGACAGGGAAAGAAAACAAGCTCTAGGAACGCAGGTCGCGAAAAGGAGCCTTTCATCTAGATACTGCCCCGCTCTTAGGAAAAGAAGGACAGGAGATCCATAATTCTCTCCTACCGAAGAAGAACCAAAGATCTGTCACAGCGAATTCTTCCAGCGGAAAAGGAAAGAGAGTCAATGGGGGGCGGGTCAACCCAATCCCAAGTTTTACTGTCGGGCAATGAGGAGACGTGGGCGCAAATAAGAGGAAAGGGTAGCGGGGGGAAAAGAAGGCGTCCCTCTGAACTACATTTCAGCCTGCAAAATTGCGGAATGGAAAAAGAGCGAGGCAGAAGCAGAGGCCGAAACGACCTAGGGCCTGATAGGCCTAGCAAACTCCTAAGGTATATCAAGGATACTCCGACGACTGGTTAAAGTCCAAATCTATCGGTAAACACTGGGTCGCCAGGAAAGAGCGATCAACAAAAAAAAGTATTAGGAAAAAAGAAGTATTTACTCGAAATACGTGGTACGGTCAGCGAGAGGGCGGGGGGGAAAAAACTGGAACAATCGATGAATTGATAGTCGCTCGTGTTCGCCGCAGGGAAAACGAGCGTAAGGGTCGGGAGAGAGACTAACGGAGGGGGGAAGGGTCAAAGGGGAACTTCCATAGGAAAAGGGAAATCTGACGGTCGGCTTCGTGCGAACATAACAAAGAACCCTGTCAGCCATCTCTCCAACTCAGTTCCACACCGTCCACTGTGGAGAGGGGTGAAAACAGTGTGGCGGCGCCGGAAGGAAACGGACGTTATAAATCATGTTAATGAGAGGGGTAAGTCAGGAGACCCTTGAAGGTAGTAGGACGCCGACTCGGGGTAGACAAAGAGGAAAAGGATGGGCCCAGAGGGACGGCGCTGGCTTTCACTTCCTTTGTCGTAAACGAAGAGAGCCCGGTGAAATCCTTTTTTCTTGAGCAAACCTTCGGGGGGACAATCGGAGGCCATTAAAAAGGGAGGAGGGTAAAAGCCGGCAAAAAGGGCGCTACATTTTCCCTCCCCATTCAAAGGCTAATTAAGACGGGGAGTGGGAGAACGGAACGCTTCCCTTTATTTAGAAAAAAAGGCCGAAGAGTGAAGGGAGCACAAGCAAAACGCGGGTTCAAGGCAGATGCACTGGTCATATGCAGGAAGTCAACCAGCCCCTCGACCTACTTATATGGGGCGAGAGGAACCGGCGACTGAAGCGTAGTCGCGTCGAAAGTGGAAAGGAAAGTCTTGATACATCTCCGTCCATTAACCAGCGGACGGACCGAGAGACGTGGCTTTTTCGTATTGCAGAACCAGAGCGCTCAAACAACACAAAAACGGGATACGCCTCGGAAAAAGAAGGAGTGAACAGGAAAAAAGGGAGCAGTCGTGAAGTAAGAACACTGGGACGGCCCTCTTCTTTGGGAACCGCGAAAAGAGGGGTGGATGAAGGGAAAGCCCGCGAGGAACAGGATACCAAAGAGTGAACACTGGGGGGGCGGATCAGATGTTGAGTAGTGTCAGGCCGTAGGGGAAAGCAGAGTTGAGAAAGGGGGAATTCTATCGCGGGCCATCTTTTTCTGGAAAGGAGGCGAAGCAGAGGGGCGTCCCATGCCACCGCTACATTCCGTGTCAGAAGTACTGTAAAAAAAACTGAGCGTCAAGAAGAGGGGTCGGCCGGTACATCTGGAAACGAAAGAAAAGGAAGAAAACAAAAAAGGAAAGCTCCCATTTCCATATCCTCTTCAGGGACGACCGGAGGAAAGAGCAGGCGGGGAGAGAGGGAGACCTCAGGAAGGGGAAAAGTACCGTTGTCATCGCGTCTCCTACCAATGGAAGAACTGTTGACGAAAAAAAGCTCACGGGGGAGGAGTAAAGCCAAAGTACTGGATCTGAACTTTAGTCGATCCCCTAACATGAAGCGACGACCGAAAAGACCCATACGAAGAATAAGAACGGGAGACGAGAATGGAACAGATTAAGGACATACTCCAAAGATAAACCTTCCAGGAACTATAAGCATGAGGTAGAACTGGTTAGTATTTCCTGTCGGGCCGGTATAAAAAAGGAAGAACCAGAAAAGGGCGCCGGGGGGAAAGAGGATCCGCCACTAGGGAGGCTATGCCTCGTTCAGGGGAGAAGGGAAAGGGAGAAAAACTTCATCGGACGAGACTTAGCCAGACTCTCACATCAACTCTCGGCAAACCGCTATTAAAAAGTGAAAGGGAAAAGGCGGACAAAACGGAAACCGAAAAAAGCAACCAAGGGGACGAAACCGTAGCAGGCCCGAACCGGAAGGGGTGCTTGCAAGGTATAATCAACTAATAACTCCGCGAAGAGGGCAAAAGGGGGACGCGTTGTGGGAGTTGAAGCACAAGGGGGAAAAAGGATTCTACTCTCAGAAACGTTCAAGAAGCAACATTGCCGGAGAAAAGGCGAATAAACCGAAAAAAGAAACCCCTCCATCTCTTTGCTCGGAAAGATGCAGGCAAGAAGAAGAGCTGGGCAACGTACACGAGGACAAACACGCAAAAAGAAAAGGGAAAGGAAAGGGATTTCAAGCTTTTTGGGCGGCCTACGACAGAAAGAAGAAAGAAGAACAATGCACCTCCTAAACTTGAACCTCCGAACGACTAAAGAATACCACATAGAAGGCCACGAAGAAAGAGCAAAAAGAGAAACAGCTAACAATAACTCGAGTCAGTCCGTCCCGCGAGGAGAAGGAAAAAGCATTGCCGGCCAGAAAAACATCGGCGTTTGCTATCGGTCACATAACAGAGGAAAGCCTTCGAACAGAATTACGGGACCACTCTACGGGAAGCCGCCTGTCACGAAAACCGCCTCGAAGAGGATGGACTGACACCATGCTAAAAAACACTCGTTACGACGAGTAGTCTAGAAAAGAAAAAAAGATGAGAAACTGAAAAAGAGGCTCTTCAACAACAACTTATTAGGGGGGAGAATCCCCGCAAAGAATGGACCTTAAAGAATGTTGAAACAGGGAGCAGGTGTTGGGGACAAGAACGAAGCCATACGGTAGCAATGGGCTCGAGGGGGAAGGTTACTAGGACCTTGAGAGGGGGCAAGTTACTTTCCCCTGCTCTTTAATGGGACGGCCCAGGAGATCTCGCAGAAGTGAGCTTGTATAGAAAAAGATCCCCCAAAGGCTTCTCGGATGGGACATGGCAGAAGATGGAGAAAGCAAAGCGGGGGGGAATGTCCTCTCGATTGTCTCTCTTGTCGAAAAAAGCCTGATACGTCCGTCGGACCGACATGGGGATCATGGTAGTCGGCAGCGGGGGAGGTAGCGTTAGGGCTTCGTTACTTTTTGCGTCATTATGTGAGTAGGGAAGCCCGACAACAGGAATGTTTTCTCGACAGTCGCCGGCGGAGTGGGGCCCTAAAAGGAAAGAAAAAACAACCGAGACTTTCGGGAGAAAAAAAGAACAGTAGCACAGAGATGGAGGGGGGGGAGGCAAGCGGGTCTGCTGATTCGTTACCGAAATGGTTTCTTTCTTTTAAAAAAGTGCGCGCGTAAGAAAAACGGGGGGCCGGCGGCAGGCAAATAAAAAAACATTTCTTCGCGGCGGTGAAAATCGGACGGAGATACGGAGCGCCACAACACGTACCTTCTGGCCGAAAAGATCCTAGGTGCCGGCACTCACGAAGGAGGGAGTAACGGTCAGCGGCCCCTAGAGCCATAAGGAAACGTTTAACGGCCCGTCCCTTAAGGTCAAGAGGAGTGGGCTGAGGAAAGAAAGGGAAATTCACCGAATTACGTCAAGAAGAGATTGACTAAAACAGCTACATGAAACGCTAACTCGGAATGAACCCCCGGAAAAAAGGGACATGAAAACTGAACCGGACCTGGAACTGGGGGGAAAAAAGGCTCTGGATCCAGGCCAGAAAGAAAAAGAGAGGAAACCGGGACCGCTCTTATCGCCTGCATCGCCTTCTGCTTCCTGTCAATCAGTCAAATGGGAGTCGGAGAGACCAGGGATCAGTCATGGGATAATCAGTCGGTTTGACTGGTAGGGGGAAAGACCTACCCGACGATGTCAGGGGAAGATAGGAATCATCCCGGTGACTTCACAGTTGAAACTACCATGGCGGCGACGCAGACTGACTGGGACACGACGGTAAATGCGGTCGGAGGAGGAATACTTAGTCCCAACTGAGAGCACCTTAGCGCCGAGGAGCAGGGAAGAAGAAGGAAAAGAGATAGGGACCAGGGGGGGACGGTGGGGAGTTAGGGAGGGGTAGAAAGGGGTGGGGAAGGTCGGATGATGGGGAGGGGGGAGGAGAAGAGTGAGGGAGAGGTGGAGGAAAAGAGTGGGGTATAGGGGTTGGGGGGAGAGGGGAGTAGGGTGGGGGAGGAGAGAGGGACAGGGGGGGGGGGAGGGAGCGTAGAGGGCGGATGTGGGTGGGTGGCTGGAAGAACATGAAAGTGAGGAGGGGGTTAGGCTGGCGAAGGGGAGGGGGGGGGGAGGGGTGGGGAGAAAAGGGGGGGGAGTGAATATGGTGGGGAAGTGAAGTGGGGTGTCCCTAGATCTTGTTGGATCTCCATCTTCGGCCTCGAGACAGACGGCGAGCAAGCGGACGGAGCTCGGGGATCAAGAAAAGGAGAAAAAAAAAAAAAAAAAAAGCTTGCATGGGGACGCCCATCGATGAGAAGAATTAGAACCAGTCGCCTCTCTAGATCTTCCTTACCTTGGAAAAAGGCTCAACGAGGAGGGAAAAGGCGCCTACCAACCCAACTAGAGAAGAACAAACGCCGGTACCTTTCTGCTCAATGGACGTGAATCGCGGAATGGATCACGGGAGAGAGGAAAGAAAAAGATGCGCCTAAAACCGATAGGGCTTCACAGGGGGTGCGTCTTTTGAAAGGACCTGGGGAGACCCTTCTATGTACTCCGTATGGAAGAGGCCGAGAAAATCCGAGGAGGGGAGCTGACAAAATCCGCCATGGGCAACTAGGAAGGAAAAGAAGAAACTGGCAAGGCCTTCTCTGACTTTCGCAGAACGGGTCCACGCGTTCTGACGCCTACTCTCGATAAGGGGGATCTCAAGGGAAAAAACTAAGGCGGTAGTAGTTTCAGGGCTTCAGCATGCCCCAGAATAACAGCGCAGAGGCCGAACCAGACCTATTGGTGGGTAGGGGGAGCCCATAGAAGGAAATACTACGAACAGGGGGGGGGACTCTCCACGACCTGGCCGTCTAACGTCTCTGCGAGAGCCGGGGGAGGAAAAAGGAGGAGAGAGAAAGGGGGTGCACGGATTGTATCCTTCGATCCCGCCGGCTGCACGACAAAGAGGAGGGGCTGAGACGTGATGCGGAAGAAAAAAAAGAAGGGTGCAAAGAACTTCTCCCGTACTACCGGGGGAAGACGAGGGAAGAAAGCTGCTACCCGATTGAGTTTCTAAAAAAGGAAAAAAAGGGGAGACGCTAAAAAAACGACACCCCATACTGACGTCTGCCTATGACCCGACCGAAGGCGCCGATGAAAAAACTGGCCGGTCAAAGTCGCCCAAGTGGAAGGGAGGGGAGGAAAAAGGGGGGCTATAGAGACAATGTAGCGATTTCGAGCCGAAAGAAAAACTTGCGAACAGTAAATTTGGCCTGCTGGCCTGCAAGGGATCAAGAGGAGAGCGAATAAGGGGAGAAACACGCTTATCTTCAAACCACATCGCCGTATCCCGAAGAAGAAGCAGAACCGAAATTGTACACCATCGCGAAGCTTTCTACCGTAAAAAGAGAGTTCGTGACAGATCGAGAAAAAAAACGGAGTGTAACATCTAGTTCTTGACGCTAACATCGAGGGGTAAATGTAGAGAAGAGCGTGACGGGCAGTGCATGCTTCTTCAGTCAGGAAGATATACGGCCGGAAGGGGGGTGCGCCAGGCAATCCCGGAGGGATCAGGACGTTGAAAGATAGACTGGGTCTTTCCATTATCCGGGGGGGGGGTGGGGGTGGGCATAGGGCGGAGGGATGGTGAGGAGGAGTTGGGGAGGGGGGGCGGCGGGGGGGGGGAGGGGCAGGGGGAGGGGGGTGGGGGGGGTAAAAGGGGGAGGGGAAAGTGTAGGAACGGAGGGGAGGTAGGGAGGGGGAGGGGAGGATGAGGGTAGTGAGGGTGGTGGGGTGCAAGGTGGGGGGATGGGGTAGTAGTGGGAAGGGGAAGAGTGTTGGATGGAAGGGGAGGGTGAGAGGGGTGGAGGGATAGCGGGAGAAACGATAGGGAGAGGGAGGGGGATGAGAGGGGGACAAAAGCGGGGGGGGGAAGCGGGGGGTGAGAGGGGAGAAGGATTGGGCGGCGGATGTGGGAATAAGAAGGGGGGTAAGGGAGGAGTCGGGGAGGAGGGGGGAGGGGGCGTTGGGTGGAAGGGGTGTGGATGGGGGGGGGGGAGGTGGGGGAGGGGGGGGGGGGCTGGGGGGGGAGGGAGTGGGGGAGTGGGGGGGTGGAGTATAACTGGTGGGGAGGAGAGCGGAGGATAGGATGGAGGATAAGGAGGGGTAGGACAGAAGATGGGAGGCGGGGTAGGGGGTGGGGGGGAGAGGAGGGGACGGGGAGTGGAGACGAGAGGTGGGAGGAGAAAAGTGAGGGAGGTAGGTATGAAGGTGGAAGAACGGGAATGGGGAGAGTGGGAAAGGGCGGAGGGATTGGGGGGAGAAGGGGGGGGGAGGAAGGAGGCTGCTGGGGTGGGGCCCTCACTCATTCCCAGTGTGCACTGTGAGTCTAAATTCGGGTCTTCTCTAACTCCCAAAGCAGAAAAGGGGCGAAATAGACCCAAGGCGAGGCCCCAAAAAGAAAGGAGCGCGGGTTACCAAACAGGATCGGCGCCTTCAGGACAGCGGATGGTCGAAGCAGGCGGGGAGAGCGATGGAAGGGTTTGAAAGGCCTTACAGTTAGACCCCGAACGGGCCTAGTAAGTAAGCGGGAAAGCGGGACCCCGTTAGGTACTTTCTAGACTTTTCAATCGAGACTGGGGGGTAGTCCCTCAAACGAAGAGGGCCGGTGTAATTGCAGCCACGGCGGGCATACAACAGACTAGAAGAAGAAGGGGAAAAACCTCCTTCAACCTTGAAATCTACTTTGCCCGACCAAGGTCCGAGAAAGAAGGGAGAGAGGAGGTAGTGGAGAGTATCCCCTTTTAGATGTACGGAAGTCGAGAGGAGAGACAACAGAAACACGTCGAGGGGAAGTCCAGCGAAAGTCAGGCACATCTTATCGAGAGCAGACCGACCAGACGGAAAGGGGGAGAGAGCAAAGGCGACGGTAGGGAATGGTATTCAGCGTTTCCCGTTGGAGCGAATGCGGCGCAGCGGGTACACAGGGCACACAAGTGCGTCGGAAGTCAAAGAGACGGGGTACTGCTTGTCACGGAGCAGACCAGCGCGCGCCACAGGGGGCGCAACTCAACTCCTCTGATCATATCATTTAATCCCAGGGTCCGGGACGGAAGGGAAAAAAAGTCGAGGGGGAGAAAGCTTCGGTGTGCGAGAGGGAGGGGTGATCGCCCAAGTAAAAAAGAAAAACACTAAGACAACGAACAGTGGAAAAGGGTGAGGAGAGGGGGTTAGGGGTTCAGTACCAAAGTTGGCCCTCTTTAGCACTTTTTAAGGGAAGGAAGGAAGCCTCAGAGGGTTCAGTCGGGTAGGAATAGCGAAGAACAGGAAAAACGAATGCCATAGATTAAGGGTAAAAAGGACTTGATACAAACTCCGCGGAGCGGGGCCTCCGATACGCGGGCTCCATAGCGTCCGTCCAACTCCTTACTATCGCTATGCACGGAAGGCGGACATATAATCAGCTGTCCGACCGGAGGAAGAGAGGGATGAAGGAGAAGACCAGACCGTCCAGTAAAGGTAGTGGGAAGAAGATTAACGAAATTGGACCTGCCTCCCGTGCTATCCAGGACTAGACGCCGAAAAGGGTATTAATGACATCCACGAAGCCGCCGTGAAAAAAAACGAATCTGACGAAAGGAAGCAGCGAAGACAAGGGACCAGGAGGTAACGACGGCACCGAATTAAATGCCTATACAAAAAGGACGGTTCGTAAGGGTTCAGAATAAAGGGGCATGGAGTGCGGACCACGTCCTCTAACCAGAACATGCGCCGGGGGTCAGCTGCATGAAAGGTTCCTCGATGTCTTCAGTCCTCCTGTCGGGGCGGGGGAGATTAATGATGAAGCTTCGGGGGGGAAAAGAAGTCATTGGTTGAAAAGAACTCAAAAATCCACGCTAGATAAACGAAGGAACTACTTCCTAGTTACAACAGTCGATTTTTCTTGCAAAAGCTAACCGGGAGAAAAGGCAATAAAGGGGTGATAAGAAGGAAAAAAAGAGGGGACTTGGCTACTTATCTCATTAATAGGTCACGCCGCGCCGAGCCAAGGGAACTCTTCGTTGGGGGTATTCGATCTCTTGTCGAAAGGCGAGCACCTGGGGGCAGATCGAAAAAGTGCCGGGAACCAGAGAACAAACTAAAAGAAAAAAAGACGGAGTTTCAATAGGTCCGACGATCGCGGGGAAGAGACAGGAGGACAAAGTACTCGAAGCCTAGAAGTCGGAGGTGCACCGCGGGGAGAGTACAAAATCGAAAAAGACGTTTGGGGGGGAAAAAAAAAACACTCCCCCCCCTCGCAAGAGAACTGCAAAAGACGCAAGAAGACAAAAAGATCCCCATTTTTGCGCCCTCTGGCGACGAAAAGCAGTAAGAGAAATCTCGACAAGGACAAGGAAGTTCGGAAGTGACGACCAGGAGGGAGGAAAAAGAGACCCAGAACCAAGAGGGAGAAAGGCCTTTCGGGCCGCGTAGCGAAAGACGGGAGAGAAAGGCCGTCCAGGCAGAAATCTCCGAAAAAACCACATCAAAGAACACGAAAAAAAAGGCCGACCGGGGCTCAGACTTCGTACTGAAGCACCAAAAGTCTAAAAAAAAAGAAGGTCAAAGGAATCTGAAAAGACAACCTTTGAGGAAAAGAAGAGTCCCAAGTAACAAGGAAAACGGGTGAAGGGAGAAGATGGTGATGGGGGGTCAGATACATCACGTACGGAAGGACTCTTTTTTAATAAAACGAAGGACGAGGGAGGGGAAGTTACGTCAGTATGCAAGAAACTCGAAAGGGACCAAGCAGGGAAGAAGTACACTGAAGGGAGGGCGTCCCGCGAAAAACACGTAGGAGAGATGGGGCTGACCAAGAGTGTACGCCGCGGGCCGGGCCAGTGAGCGTAGGCGCGCAGTTCTTCCGAGGAAGGCATACGTCCCCGGCGTGGCACCGGGGAAAAGGGGGAGAAGGTAAAGTCAGGGAGTGGTTTCCTTTCTCAGGGCAGGCAGGCAGGGTGGGGGAGGGATCGCAAAGATGTCGAAGTAAGGAAAAGCGCAAAAAAAGAGGGGGAAAACATTTCGGTGAGGAGGCTAAATCGGACAGGGCCTGCCCTACCGTCCGGCGGGAAACGCGAAGAGTGAACTATCTTCTATCATCTAAGGGGGGTTCTTCAGGCGGTAGGGAGTCAGAGTGAAAGACAAAAGTTTCTATGGCCAGGTGAATCTTAGGGAACGCCAAGACCGGTCCTTCTCACAGACGGCAGCGTACCGGGAGAAGGGCAAGGAGGTGGAGCGAAAAGAGAGAATACTGACGGCCATCAAAACCTCCTTCTGGCCTGCTGATCCTCCGGGCAGGCAAGAGGAATGCGTTCTTCTTGCACCACTCCTTTACCATCAGGGGGGCACACGGTCCAGGCCCGCAAGCTGGAACTTAGAGGGGTGCTTCAGAAGGGAAGGACATTTCCTCCTGTCTTCCCTAAAGACGTCCGTAGAACGCAGAAAAAGCACAAAAAGCGAAGGAGGTAATGGAAAAAGATCCTTCCTTACGCGAAACCGAGCCTGTCTGGCAGCGTATAGGGGATAAAGGAGATCTTAACCGGACCCGGACTTCAAGCAGTCCGTCATACGAGGTCAGGAGGATGTCCGCCGGGTCCCTGGTAAGTAGGCGGAAGGAACAGGGTCTTTAGTGAAAAGGATTAAAGGCTAGCTTCCGGGGATGCAAGAGAAGTAGGGGGAAAGACAGGTAAAACGCTCGGACGCTTTAACTCCTCCCCAGGCGAAAAGAGGAAGAAAAGTCAGGGGCACGTAAACTGGTCTTGCCCCGAAGTCAGGGAGTCGCGCTCCATACTTAAAGCAAAAGAAAAAAAAGCGCCAGCCAGCTATCTGGCCAGATACTGCAGAGCGCGCGTCCCGTCGTTGAAGAAGAGGAGTGGACAGCTTCCCGCCGCAAGAAAGGGGCCAGAATCTGTCGGCGGTATAAAGTGAAGGACGTAAACAATGCAGGGTTACCCCCCAAGGGGGACTCAAGAGGAGGTGAGAAAGACTGGACCCCTCCTACCAGACGCGCCATCGACCTCGGCGCAAGGAAAAAAGGAGAAAAGAGAAAGTGCCACGCAAATCTGCACAGAACCTCAACTAGGTCAAACAACGGGTCACAGGGAGGTGACTCCAGGGGGGATCGCGGGGCACTGGAAAGGGCACTACCCGCTCGTCGGCGCATACAAAAAAGGTCAAACCTAGGGTCTCCTCATCAGGACGAAAAAGGGATCCGTGCTAGGAATAATTCATCTTTTAAGTTCCGGCAAAAAGGTAAGGGCGCGCTTGAAAACGCTCCGGGGAATAACTCGGATCGACGTGGGGCACTGGAAGAGAAGGGCGCCAAATGCAACTAACTTGACTAGTTTCGACCGAAATAAACAAGGATCGGGAAGTTCGCTACACCTCTCATTAGGGTGTAGAGGTAAGTGATCTTCCATTCCCACCTTAACCAAGAAAAGGGAGAGGACAGAGGTTCGGGTAAGCCTAGACCTCTCACCGAGAATGCACCGGTGGAAGAGAAAAAAACCGGCGAGACTTGGCGCCCTAGCCGTGTCAGAACCTTCAGAAGAGCTAGGGCCCGGTGGAACGAACCTCAAAGGAGTCAATCTGGGTATCTACGGGGGAAAGAAAAAAGGATGGGGCCCTTCTCAAGGCTTCTACAACACTTCTCTAGGAAGACGTCAGCGACTACCAGGACGGGGGGGGGAAGTGGAACAAACAAAGTTCTGTTACCCCTAGTAAGCGAGTCTACTTACGGGAGGAGAAGAAGACAGAAGATCAGCAGAGTGGATACTCTGCGAACATCCTGAACCTGAGCGCCGGAAAAGTCTTTCAAGGAAGAAGGCCCCAGGGGGAAAGTGAGGTGGAAGAAGAAGGGGCCAAATATATCTACAATTCTCTTTAGGGAGGATCCTACGAAGGACACC
>Ga0179593_1360671_pt1 | contig 18740 bp, 29 predicted proteins | sample CZODoug2_1_08_16_FD_185931 | JGI IMG/M metagenome (GOLD analysis project Ga0179593, IMG submission 185931) | Vadose zone soil fungal communities from Angelo Coast Range Reserve, California, USA - CZODoug2_1_08_16fungal (PacBio error correction) | ecosystem: Environmental > Terrestrial > Soil >...
AAAAAAGTGACCAAAAGCATCGACCGGTCGATGCGGCTGGACTTTCGATGAAAGCCCGCAAAAAACGAAAAGGATGACAAAGAAGGAGCGAGAAGGATTGGGTAGGCAAAGGGGGGACGAGGGGGAAAAAATCGGGGGTGCGACAAAAAGACCCATCGGCGTATCTACGAAACGACAAAAAAATGTCATCCGAAAAAGAGGAAGATGTTGGGGGTGGTGAGGGTTGTTCAAGACAAAAAAGGGAAAACTTGATGGCGTCATCAACAAGAAACACTAGCGATGCCGCAAATCGAGACCGGAGAAGCGGTTCCAGTGATATAAAAAAGAAACCCCTACAATCATTGGAAGTCTTCGAAAACTTGCTCCGGGAACCAAAAGGGAACACCGCTGGGAAGGTTCAAAAAAAAAAAAAAAGGTGTGAGAGGAGGAAAGACCCCGAAAAGGGGGACCAAAAGAAAAAAGGAGGGGGGAAAAAAACTAAGTCCAAAGCGGGACACAAACCCATCAAAAGGAGGCCCTAAAGGAAACTCGGAAATGCCAAGTTTTTCCGGGGAATAGATGAGCTGGGCCCATCGTAAAAGAGCAGCTAGCCAACCCACAAAAGAGGAGAAAAAAGGGGAATAAAGAAAAAAAAAGGGAAAAAATTTCCCAAAAGGAGGAAATAACGACGGAATGGGAAGACGGCGGCGCGAGAGATGAATTTCAAGAAGAGCCGTGTGAGGTGGTTTGAATGGCTGGGAGGGAGAACCTAATCGCAAAAATGAGGGGAGAGGAGGGGGGGACGAACGGAAAGGTGAGCAAGGAGCGGACCAAACCGAGAAACACTCAAAAAAGCCGAAAAAGATAAAAAAGGGAGAAAAAGTATCAAGCGAAGACGATGGAAAAAAGGGGGGAACAGAACTCCTTTTGGCAAGGGAGAATGCAGGGGCCGTGGGGAAGAAAGGGCGTTGCAAAATCACTAAAAGAAGGGGGCGGGGGGGATCGATGCCAAAACAAAACTGTGGACAGGGGGGTATTAGCCCCAAAAAAGGAGGCAGCCCGAAAGGGGGAGGGGGGAACGGGTGTGTAAGAAAAAGGCTCGGACACGGAAGATCCCTTATGTGGACGGCCACTAGGGTTCAAGGGAAAAACTGCCAAACCCAGGAAAGACGTGAAAACAAGTCAGGGGTCGCTGGAAAAGCGAAAAAATTAAGCCATCTGGGGGAAAACAAAGGGCAAATTTCAGCCGAAGTTTCGGGGCTCAAACCTAGGGGGGGAGAAAAGGCATTGCAAAAAGCATCATAAACCAAATTTCCAGTCAAAGGAGACCAAACGTGGGGAAAAAAGAAAAGGAACACAAAGGCAAGTGGTTGTCGTGCTCGGGGTTGCTATGAGTGGGAAGCAAGGGGAACTCATGCAGGCAAACACCACGGTTGGGGAGGGAAAGGTGGAGATGGAAAAAAAAGGAGCCCAATTGAAGTTGAAAAAAGATGAACCACGGGGGGCCGGGGAAGACCAGGAGTGAGTTTATCTATAACTGGAAAAAGGGAAAGAGACAGCAAAACTTCACTCCAGGAAAAAAAATAAAAAGTCGCCCGAAGAAATATTTCCTAAGGAATGAATTAAAGCGCCCGAGAGGGGAGGGTTTTTTAGGAATAGGGGAAAGACTAAAAGTACTAAGGCCACAAAAAGGGAAAAAAGTCAGAATGGATTCTAATTGGAGAAAAAAAAATTGAAGCCTTGGAAAACAGGGACGAAGGCCTCAAGTAAGCGAAAAAAGGAAAAGCAAATGAAAAAGAATGGGGGGGACGGTGGGGCGCATCAAATCGAGTCTAAGAAACAAGGAATGAGGGGGGGACAGGGGGGGTAAAAATCAGAAATGGAAAACGAGGAAACTCTATGGAAAAATCGGCAAAAAAGGAGTCCGAAAAGGACGGAGGTTGCGAACTTGTCTGGAGCTTAAGGCGAATGAACCGAAAAGCCCCTCCCCGAAAGAAGAAGGGGAAAGGGGGGGTGCCCTCTGGGGAGGAACAATGATGAAAAAAACTCAGTTTGGTCAGAATAGAAAAAGAAAAGGAGCTCAGAACGAGTAAGGAGTGGGGGGGTTGACAGAAAATTTTCTCTAGGAAAAGGAAAAAAAATTCCTGTAAAACAAAAGGAGAACAAAAAAAAGGGGTGGAAAATCTTTTTAACAACGGGGGGGGAACTTGGGAAGTCTAGTCACTGAAAAGGAAATAACTTCGCCCAAAAGCGGGGGCCAAAAAGGAGTTAAAACCCTGTTCGTTCAGCAGGTAGAAAGTGGGTTCCAGAAATTTTTGCCAAGGTGTTGTGCCCTAATGGGGGAACTAGGAAAGATTTTCAGAGGAGGGAGGAGGGCAGGCAGGGAGGGCGAAAAATGCAGGGGGAATATTCTTAACGAGGGGAAGGGGGACAAAAGAAACCTCCTCATCCTTCGGGGGGGGGGGGTCCCAAAAAGACGGCCCAGACCGGCCGGCCAAGAACAGCACGAAGATCAATCACGAAGGAAAACGGGATAATGAAGGCAAAAGGGGGGAAAAAAAATTTCCTCGATCAGGCCGGTTGGGGTAACAGTAAACCCCATTCGGTCAAGGAAGGGGGGAAGAGAAGGATGAGGGCACACCTGCAACACAGGGCAATGGTGAAGGGTTGGAAAAAGGGTCCTTTGAAAAAAGGGACCCAAATTTCCACGTGGTCTGAAAAAACTGGGAACGAAAAACTTTCGAAGTTCAAATAGAGAAAACGGCTTGTTAAAAACCGTGGCTATTTCAAAGAGGAAAAGGAAAAGGGAACTCAAAAGGGAGATACTCCGGCCGAACTCCGGTCTGTGAAAAGGCGGGTATTTAGGGTTGCGTCAAGGTGGGAGGGCGGCGAAACCAGACACCGGTATAGGAAACAGGAATACCATGGTGAAGCGGGAAAATCGTGGGGTCTCTCAACAGGGAGTTGTCTGGCGCGGCAAGCAAAATAACGGAAGTGAAAGGGAAACGAAGCACCACGAAGCAAAGCCCAAAAAAAAAGGACGGCGGTAGAGAAACCTCCCATTTGGAATGGTGCATGAAGGAGAGATTGCAAAGTGCGGAAAAAGAATGGAGGAGCACGCACCCTTCCGAAAAAAGGGTTGGGTACAGGTCAACCAAAAAATGACGGAGGTCGCTGTGGTTCAGACTTAGGGGGTGAGCACAAAGGTAGGTGGGGGGAGGAACCTTTTCAATGAAAGGGGAACGTGAAAACTACAGTATGCAGCCGGTGTGGAAAGGAGGAAAAAAAAGTGTGAGAACCCTCACTCATCCGAGCTATTATTCTGCCCCACAAACCTGAGGGGAAATGAAAAAGCAAGTCAGCGTTGGCATCCGAGTCCGAAGGAGCCAGGTGAGCGAACAGGAAAAAAAGGAAACAGGAAAAAACCCCCGGGGGTTCAACCGTTCAAAAGAGATCCCCAACCGTGAAGAGATAAAAGCGGGCCCTGGGTTTTTGAACTGCTAAGGAAGGCGGGGACCGTGTACGTTCAGGCAAAAGGGAACCCTCACTGAAACGATCCCCGGGAACGGTTTCTCCTCAGAAGAAAGCAGACAGCTTCGACCAAAAAAAACCCGAAAAAATCGTCCAGACCGCGAGGATGAAAAAGAGATTCTAACCCCGGTTCAAGCACGAATACCGGGGGGAACGAAAGTTCTCGGATAAAAACTAGGAGGGAATTGGAAATTTTGCGGAGATTCCAAGGGGTCAAAGGGCGGTTTGCGCGGGAGGGATCTTGCGGGATCACCAACCAAATAAAAGGCAGGAACATAAACAGACACTGGCATGGTGACCAAGAAGGGAAAGCAAGAGACCGACTTGCCTCGGGTCCGGATCCGGGGGGGGCTCCTCGCTTGTAACCCGCGAGGGGGGGGAAAAGAAGTGTCCGGCGAGGGGCCTCATTAACACCTTCAGGAGCCCCAAGACGGGAACAGGAAAGGTGGACCGGAGCAGTTTCAAGCCGCATCAACTCAGGACTATGTATAATCGGCCAAAAGCCGTAAAGGAAGATCGGGAAAACGGTGGCGGTCAGGGAGGGCTGGTCAAGGGGCCCGCCAGTTTAGGGGAAGACTGGGAAAACACGCCGAGGGGTTATCAAATCCAACCATGAATCAGTTAGGACGCCAGTGACCATGGGAAAGGAAAAGACAAGATTTGGCGGGAGGAAGGGAGGATTGATCACAATGGCTGCGCACTGCTCCTAAAAAATAAAGAGAACGCCAAGGAAGGGTCCCGGCTTTGAATTCGTAGCGGTCGACAGCCTCCAGCTCGACCAGAAAAGGAAAAGGGATGGGCTGGGTCAGGGGTCAGAACCTCACCAACCAAACAGGAGGGGGATGGGACCAAAGGACAGAGATAGGGGAGATCGGTCGATCATACGGGGAAAAGGGCCCGCCGCCAAAAAAACGCTTGGGACTAGACCAACCCAGGGGGGCGAGATGAGGATAGGGGCTCAGAAGTGAAAAAAGGCGGCGGGGCCGTAAACCACAGCCGCAAAAGACGTGAAGGATATAGATGTTAGCGAATCATAAGGGTGAGGGGTGGGGTGGAAAGAAGAGGATTGCGGCAAAAAACTGCCAACCGAGGGTTGCATCAGAAAAAGAAAAAAAAGAAGAAGCCAGCGAATGAGCCTGAGCCCTCGGGGCCGATGCTTATAAATAGCACAGAACCAAAGGGATGAGCCGGCCGAAAACTTTCCGAAAACTGGGCCGTCTCCAGCAATCAGGAACGTTTTTCAATGAAAGGGGGGGTCACTCCAACCGAAGAACCGACCCAAAAAAAGACGACCCCGAGGGCCCAACCTCGGTAAATACGCCGGAGACGAGCACGTTGCGCATATATGTCCCACCTTGTCCCGATGCAAGGTTTCCTTGGGCCTTAAAAATGGGGCACGCAGTGCCAAACCCAAAAACCAAGCCAAGCAAAACCTACAAAAGAGCCGGGGAAGACGCCAAAAAAAAGGGGACCGAGAACCCGAGAAGAACATTCACGGGAGACTCCCTGCGGAGAGATGGGACTCAAGCCACAGATCAAGGTGTGGCTGATGGTGGGTTTTGGGGCGAGGAGGGTGAAAGGACCCCGAAAGAGAAGAATGCTGATGGAGATAAATGTGTACGAGGTGGGGCCCGGAAAGCGAACGGAACAACGGTTTCAACGCAAACCGAAGGCCTAACACCAAGGGGGGATCACCTCCTAAAATGGTTATGTTGGGGGGTGCTTGAAGACGAAGGAGGTGCGAATGAAAAAACCGGGGGGTTACAGTTGGCTAAACAAGGGAAGGCGGGGACACTGAAATCAAGGGGAGGAATAACGAAATGCCAACAAGGGAAGTTGAAACGTGAGGACTGTGAGGGTGTAGAAAAGGGACGCCCGACAAAAGGGGTCTGGGGGGGCAATCCCAACCCTAAAAAAAAAACCGTCTTAACCATGACCCAATGGACACTATAAAGTTGCCAAGGTAAATCCCATGGGACGAAAAACCCCCTCATTTCAAGTGCAACCAAAGGGGGAAAAAAGCCGTCCCATGGTTTAAAGCAACAAGTCATTGAAAATACCAGGTGGCCGGGCCTCACGGGAACAGGCATCTTTAGAATTGATTCGAAATCAGGGAGAAAAAAATCCTACCAAAATTTATGGGGGGGGCCAAATAAAGGGAAAGAAACCGCCGCCGGGGTCGGGCGATGTCTTAAACTATTCGGTGGCCGCCGTGCGAAAGACATCTTTCCCGGTGAGGACGAAATTGCAACAATAGGAAAAAAACCCGGGTAGGAAAAAAGGGAAAAATCGGGGCCGGAGACAAGGAGCGCTGGAGTTATCTATAACCGATTTTAAAAGAACAACCTGGTAAAGAGGGAGACGAAAGGGGGATCAAGATCTAAAGGGAGGAAGCCGAAAAAGTACGCAAAAGTGGTGGGGATGTGGTTTAGAGAGGGACATATCCACGCGGTTAGGAAAAAAAAAAAAAAAAACGGAGGCTCTATTGTGAAAAATTTTGGGGAAAAAGCATCGGGAAGTTCTCCATATAAAAAAAAGGGGCTAAAAAAAGATTTGCAGATGTTAGAAACCCAGATAGTATCACACATGGAAACTGAGGTTAATGGGGGGAAATCGAACTGGAATTCCTGGACGAGATCACAATTTGGTTAAAGTTCCGGTAAAACGCGGGCAAGTTCCAGAAGAATTAGGAATTGTGAAAAAAAAATCTTCGATGGGGAGCTGGCCTTCCGGCGGCGAAGGAAAACACGACCCATAAGGGGGGTGGACGTGCTGGCACAAAACATACAATTTTCCAGAAGGACGAAAGAACTACAGCCCACGGGGAACCAAGAGGAAAGATCGTGTGATTGGGGGAAGGGAACAGCGAAGGGTTTCGGCCGAAAAAACAATTCTGAAAAAAAGAAGGTAAGAGGGAGTTAACGACGGGGAGAAGCAGTTGAAAAACGGGGACGAGACTATGGAGAAAAAAAAATCAAAAAAGGGGAGGAGGATGGAAAGAGAGAGAATGCAAGAGCTTTTGGGGGACCCACGAAAGCTGTGGCAACAGTCGGGTAAGCTTTCTGTCAAAGGTCTTGGGGGGGGGGGAAAAAAAAAAGATTTTGTCCGGTTGACTGGGGAAAGACTACCGCAGGTGGGAAAAAACACGGAGGGACAGCTCGTCTGGGGAGCGTCCATGAGCTGGATAGGATAGGCTCGGGTTCAGCCGGACAAAACAAAAAAAAAAAGTCATGTACTTCGCGTGGGAACCGGGGCAGCCAAAAAAAGGCCAGCCAGCGAAGAGCAAAAACGAGTTGAGTTGTCGGGGCTAAAACCCCTGGGGGGGAAAAAAGAGGAAGAAAAACACAAAAAAAAAAAGAAAAAAACTACGACTAGAAGAAAGTGAGGTTGTAAACAACGTAAACCTAATTCAGCCAAGGGGGGGGAGACGGATTGCTTACCACCTGAATCGGGCATGAAGTTTTTCACGCAGTTGAGAACCGGAGGCTTTAAAAGACTTGGCAAAAGCCTTTCCGAGTCGAGGGGAGGACGGACCAAGGGGGGGGGGGCCGGGCCGGCCGTGTATATGTTATGATCTACAAACGGTCGGCGACAGGGCCCAGTCCTCAGTATGAAGGGGGGGGGGGGACTGAATAAATTGTATTCGTGGAGGGGCGAAAAAGGGAATGAGCCACATGTAAAATAAGCCAGAAAGGGGGAGGACCCAAAACTCGGGTATCGGGAAAAAAAAAAGTCCGGTTGGCTTGCCATTAAACCGAAAACACAAGTGCGTAGGCAACAACCCACACGAAGAGCAAACGAGCAAGACGGAGGTAAAAATCAGGGCCTACGGGGAAAAGTGGGGCGGAACGAGATTTTGAAGGGAAAAAGACAGGAATGACGGAGCCCGCCCCTCGGAAAAATACGAAACCAGGAGTAATGCGAGGGAAAAAAAGGAAGGAACGCCCCTTATGGGGCCCGTCCCCATGGGAAATTGTGTGGGCTGACGAAAACGTAATTAGGAGACACTAAAAGGAAAAAGAAAAAACGCAAAAGTTCCAATAGACTTGGGGGCAAAAAAAAAGACGTCATCGGCAGGGAAGATTCTCGGGGGGCCCCACCAAGCCCCCAAATGACCCGGCAAATAAAAAAAAGGGGGCGTGCATCCGATGACAAAGGAGGGGAGGGTCAGGGGTGGAAGAAAAGGGGTTGCACGGCCAACAAAAGTCGACCTAAGTGAAAGGCAAACGAAGCCCAAGATAAATCACGGGGAGACCGGGCCGCAAGGAAAAGAAAAGGTTTTTCGGAGAGGGTGTACGTGACCGCCCCAGGCTGCGGAAAAGGGGGAAGCCGCCGGGCGATCCCCTTGCGGTCTAAAAGAATTCTTCGAAGGTCCAGGCTTCAAAAAGAAAAAAAAGCGAACCAAAGCCAGACCACCGTCAGGAGAAAAAAAAAGGCAAACGCCCACGGCGGTCATGGGGAAACCGGCTGAGCTTTTCGCGGTGAGGGGCCTCGGAAATGGACAGGGGGGCAGGGGGAAGAGGTCAAAATTGACTGAAGGGCGGGAAAAAAGGAAACGGCCCGTGAGTCCATGAAAAAAAAGGCCCGAACTCCATCAAGAAGCACGGCTGGATTTTCCGAGCCAGGCCCAAAGAAAAAGCAGAAGCCCCGCGGAGAACATGGTAAATCAAAAAGAGGGGGGGGCCTTTTCGGGGACCTTAGGGTGCTAGGAGGCATAAAACTTTCCAGCCATGAAACGAAGCGTGGAAAACCTCAGGGGGAAAGCCGGGAACCCAGTGGGGGGGAAACCCCGAGCAGTTTGAAGAGAAAAAGATACTGGGGGGTCGGAAAAAACTAAGAAGAGCCCCCGCAGGCTACTCCAACGTGCTGGCAAAGCTCGGGGCGATGAGGGGACACAGAGTCAAGTTTTGAAAGGAAAGCGCAGCCAACACGCAAAAAAGATTTTTGCCGAAAAGACCCGCCCCTCCTTGAAAAAGGGGGAGGAACAGGGGGCGGAGTGGATCCGGGGAAAAACCCCGAAAATGGCAAACCTGGGGAGTAGCAGAACTCCGAGGGAAAAGGGAACTCGTCTGCCAAGAACATCGCCAGAAAAAAATACGCAACGGCTTGAAAAAGAAGGGCGGATGAGAGTGCACAAATAGAAAAAAAAACCACGAAAGAAACGCAGACGGAAGAGGCAAGGGTAAAGAGTTTGGATCGGAAGAGAAAAAACCAAAAGGATGATTAAATATAAGATAAAAAAAAAAAAGGGAGGAACCGCAAAGGGGTCGTTTACAGGAGGTACGATAGACTGGGTAGTCAAGGGGGGTTCCACGCCCTCAGAACAAAAAGTTGTCACAAGCCGGACGAAGGGTGCGGGAGGGGGAGGGCAAAGGGCAGCAACAAGAGTGTGTCAGGAACGGCGTCGTGGGAAACAAAAACGCCCAAAACAAATCAAGGTGAGGGATAACTCCCAAAAGGGTTCCCCTAAGTCCAAGAAAGGAAAGACGGGGGGTGAATACGGCCGTGTGGGAGAAAAAAAAAAAGGCCCGTAAAAAAAGGGGAAGTGATCAGGACAAGCAAAAGATACCGAATAAAAAAAAAAGCCGACGAAGGAGGAAGGGAGAGGGGGGGCCGAGGGAAGCAAGGGTCAATGTTATTTGGCTGAAAAAGGGATCAAGGGGGTAACCAACTGCGCAAACTGAAAGCTTGGGATGTAGCCCTTTAACGGGGGGGTCATAAAGTGGAGAAAAAAAAAAAGAAACCGATTCCCCATAAACAGGGGAGGGGGCAAAACTCGAATGATCCAAAAAAAAAGGGAGTTCACACACCTACCATGAAAAGCCCGACCGAACGTCCAAAAAAACCAGTTCGGGAAAAAGAAAGGGGTTTCGTGTTGAGGTAAAGCTGAAAAAAGGAGAAGAAGACGCGTGGGAAAAGAGCCCCACCAGCCAACAAAAAAAAAAAGATGGGGGAAGAGCTAAAAAGGAAGTCCAAAGGGAGCCGGAAGGAAGGGAGAATAGAGGAAGCGTTAACATTACTAAGGGGGAGAGAGATTGTACTTTAGGCAACGCCCGGTTGTTGGTCTGGAACGATTGGGGGGGGGGGAAAACGGAGGTGGTGGGAGGCCGGGAAAGAATTAGAGTAGAGAACTTAGGGGGTCGAAGCAGAAACGGTGGCAAGGAGCGGCACCACAAGGAAAAAACGAAAGTTCACCTACAAAAAAAAACAGTTCCGAAAAGGAAGGAAAAACCAGAGGGAGATGGTAAATTATTTGAGATCGGAGGCCAAGGACACTGGGGGAAAGCCAACCCTGGGTGGACCCAAAAAACTCAAATTGTGAAAAGGTCTCTCAACAGGGGAAGCGACACCTAATTGTTGGATCGGATTTCCAGCTTGGAAAAAGGGGGGGTTGGAATAAATGCCGGGGAGGGGGGAACGCCGAAAGAGGGGAAAAGTGAAGAGGGGGGGAGGGACAAAAAAAAGACTGTTACACCGGACCGAGCCCTGGGGGGTGGAGGGCACTATAATTTTTGCAAAAAACAGCAACAATACCAAATGAAGGAAACACAACCAGTCACGCCGGCAAGCGCGAGGGAACCCATTACTCAAGGAAAGCAAAAACATCATTGAGAAGAAAAAAGGGGGCGGGCAAAGGCATTCTTCAAAAAAGAGGGGGGAAAGTCTCGAAATCCAAAAATGCAAAAATGGTGGAATGCCAGCGTGAAAGACCGCCAGGCAGTGTTCGGGAAAACGACCGTGGTGCAGAAGGGGGGTTGCCGCCGAAAAAAAGAAAGGAGGTGTAGGGAAGGGGAAAAAAAAAAAATGGAAAAAAAAATCAGAAAAGGAAGGTTGAATAGAACAACCGCAGCCGGAGCAAGGAGAGGGGGGGCGGGGGTCAAACACGGCAGGTTTAAAAAGAAAAGGAAAAAACGGAAAAAAAAAAGGAAAGTCCAATTAGAAGGGGAGATAAAAGTTAAACGAAAGAAGAAAGTAAAAACGAAAAGGGGGGAAAGTTTTTTTAAGATAGTAAAAAAAAAAGGGGACCCAGGAAGCCTGCAGGGGGGGGAAAGGGAGGTCGATTTTTAAAGGACTAAAAAAAGGCTTGGAGAAACATCGTGAATCCGAAAAAGGGGGAGGGAAAAACGCGAAACCCTCACAACAAAAAGGGAACGAGGGGGGGAAGGGGGGACAACTCATCGTAGGAGGAAAAGACATGTGACGACAACGGAGAATGAGGGGGGGGGGTTGTAAAACCGGAAGAAAGGGGATGGATCGAGACTATTTAATGAAAAAAGGGGCGCAAGGTCGTTGAAACCGCATGGTGGAGAGTGAAGGAGGGGGCTGAGACCCGGGCTGAATACGAAAGAAAAAAAAACCTAGAGGAAAAAGGGAGGGGTTGTCAAAAAAAGCTGGATCGACAAGAATATTCAAGGAAAAGTTCAAAAAAGAAAGAATACACGAGGAAGAACGAAAAAATAGAATTCGGTAAAGTGGCGTTTTTAAACATTTGGGGCAGGAAAAAGAAGGGGGTTTCCTCCGGAAAAAAAAAAGACAAAACGAAAGGAGGGGAAGAAGCTCTAAAACAGGGGGGGGGGGAAAAGAAAGTGGAACGCACGAGGGAAAAAAAATAACAACAAAAAAGGGAGGAGAAAAAAAAAGAGACCAACGCTTTGCATGTGTGGACCCCTAAAAGGAACACTGGTCTTGGGAAAAAAAAAAGTACTTACACCTTCTTTTTTTCAGAAGGGGGGGGGAAGGAGGGTGCCCTACAAGGGGGGGAACCCTCAGGGAAAAGGAAAAAAAAAAAACACGATTAGGGAAGCAGGTAGGCGGCGATGTAAGAGGTAGAGGGGAAAGAGTAAAAAAGGGAAGCGAGCCCAGCCGGCACACAAAGAAAGGTAATGCGGCGGGCAGTTCAAAACCAGGAGGGCACACTTACAGAGAAAGGCAGAAGCAAAAACGGGAAAAAGGTTGTCGCTGGAAAATTAAGGACCAGTTAAAGTTCCGAAGAGAAAAAGATACAGTGAGGGAAAAGGGGGGAAACAAGAACGAAAAATCTTTCTGTAAAGGGTGAACGACTGCCCACCATCCAAAAGACAAGTTTTTTTCGCGGGGAAAAAAGGGAAACCTGCGCTGTTACAAGAAAGGGGGTATGGGGAAAAAAAAGGACCTTCTCTTTCGAAGTTGACAAGAGCCGGCCGATGAACCTTAACGCAGTATATTTGAAAAAGAAAAGGGGAAAAGAAAAGGAATCTCCACGCACGAAAGGGGGAAGCCAACTCAAAAAAAAAAAAAGGAAGCTTGGAGAAAGGAGTGAATTGTATTCGGGCCAAAAAAAAGAAACGGTTGTCTTGCGGGCACCTTCTGTCAGGGAAAAAAAAAAAAAAAGAATAAGAAAAGCAAAAAAAAAAAGAACTAACATGCTTCACGGAAAAGGTAAGAGGCCTCTGAAAAAGGGGGGGTCGACATTCGTCCCCTCAGGGAAAAAGGGGGAGAGGACCACGGCGGGAAAACCAAAAGAAAGAGGCAGAAAACCTAGAAAACAGGCGGGGGTAGCCTCCAAGGGAGAAAACAAAGGTTTTTAATTCAGGAAATGCGGAGAGAAGAAAGGCAAAGGCAACGAGCCCGCATATAAAAAAAAAAAAGGGGTTCCCGTTCCAAAGAAAGGGGAAGGGTATCGGTTAAAAAACCTGAGGGACCCGAACATTAAAAAATTGTTTTGGCTGCTGGGGGGGGGGGAAAGTGCCGGACACTTACAGGGGATGGGAAAAGAAGGGGGGGGCAAGAAAGAAAGGGGGCAGAACATCCATGGGTCCGAAAAGGAGAATCACTTCTATGAAAGAATCTTGACCCCCCCGCCAACACAAAAGAGAAAAGGGAAATGGGCAAGCGTGGGGGAAAAAAAGAAATTCGAAATTTAGGGAGGATTAAAAGGGAGAGAAAAAGGGGATTCAACAAACCCGGGTGATTGAGAAAACGGGCAACGGGCCGAAAGAAGAAACATTGAAAGGGAAGTCTCCGGGGTGATAAAAAGAAACTGGGAGACTGCTGTTGGGAGCAGAACGTGTACGTCCCTGCAGGGAAAAAAGAGGTTTCAGAGTCGATGACCAAAAGGTGGTGGTTTCAAGGGATGCACCTCAAGCATTCTGGGGAAGCGTTCGGCCACGAAAAAACACAATCAAAAGGGAAAACAATCTGGGGGGAAAAAGAACCAAAGGCTCGGCGGAATGAGAGGAACCACCGCGTCATGTCCACAGGGGAAAAGGAGTGATCAGGGGAGACGGGGATCGCTCGATTTCAAAAAGAAACATTGGCGGAGAGGAAAATGGGATTCTTGGCGGTTGGCGAAGGGGGAAAAACTGGTCAAGGGGCCAAAAAAGGAGAAGAAGGACAAGTAATAACGGAAAAAACCTGGCATTTCCCGGGACACAAAAACAAAAGTGGATAGGAGGAAAAGGGGGCTCCTTCGCGGGGCGGGGGAAGGGAATCGGGGGTCTCAGGAGAAGCTAAAAATGAACGAAACAAAGGACAGCGGGGTACCTCCAAAAAGAGGGAACAGAAAAAAAAGTTGGTGTAAAAAAAAAAAAAAAGGGGGGACGACCGCAAAAGAAAAAAATAGGGAAAAATAGAGGGGGGGGGGTCGGCTTAATAGCATCAGGAAAAAGGGAAATCCCGGAATATCGTTAGAAAGGGGGGCAAAGCCGTCAAGGGAGGAATTCAAATGATGCAAAAAAAATCAAAGTTGGGAACGGAAAAAACAAAAGGTGAACGCAACAAGCAATTTGAGCCAAGAAACCAAAAAAATTCCTCCTTATGACAGGAGGAAGGGGGGGGGAGGATAAGCGACAGAGGGAAGGGAAGGTCAAAAAAAAAAGGGAAGATCACCCTTGCTGGAGGACCACCTGCCTACCGAAAAAAACGGGAAGAAACAACGCTCCGAAACCCAACAGGGAAAGGGAGGCCTGAGGGAGCGGTAAAAGAAAGAAAAAAAAAAAACAGCAAAAGACCCGAGAATCCCGGGGAAAGGGGACAGTGGGCTAGAGGACGATCAAAACAAATAAACGGAAGAGGAAAGAGGAAAACAAAAGACCCACGTCAATCGGAAAAAGAGGGGGACAAAGATTGGAGCTGTTGGGTGGTGGAAAGTCTCAACCCCAAGAAAAACGTCCTTTTTGCCATACGCGCACAAGTGGAAAGGGGAAGGATGGGAAGACACAGCAGGGAATAAAAGGAAGCAAAAAAGCGACAAAAAAAGAGAAAACAGGAGGGATAGAACTCAATCAAAACGGGGGAAGACAGGACATAAAGAAATGGGTAATGTGGGGATAAATCGTAAGGGGGTGTAAACGAAATCGGGCAAGAAAAGGGATGTCGGGCATATGAAAAAAAACCCGAGACAACCGAGTCAAAAAGAAAAAAGTAGAAGGAAAGTACTCTGGGGGGGGAACGAAATGATAATAGCACTACAAATAATGGAAGAGTTGATTTCGGGAGAGAAAAAAAAATTGATCGGGAACCCAACTTGGGGGGGAAAGAAGGAAGGAGGTCTTGGGGGTACAAAGCAACATTGTGAACGGGGAAAAGAGGGGAGGGTTCTCCGCAGGGAAAAAAGGAAGGTCCCAAGACGCTTTCAAACGATTATCAACCTCGTTCATCCCACCTTCTAAAGAGAAAGAGGAAAACTAAAAAAGGCTGTTACAAGTTAGGGAAAAGGGGCACCCGGGGGGCAAAAATTAGTATTATACTGAAACCCGCCTCTGAACAAAAAGAATCAAAAAAAAGACCTAGCCACCCGCCAAAAAAAAATGTTAAAAGATACCAGCCACAAAAAAAGGGTAAAGAATAGGAAGACAGAAGGTAAATCAAAAGACCGGGAGAAACATGACCGGCAAAACGGAGGAAAGGGAGAGCTCTTACAAAAAAAAGGGTCTAAAGATGTGTTGTTTGCGAAGGGGATGGTGGATGGAGAAAAAGGGGCCGAAAGCGAAGGAAGAATGCACCAAGGAGAAGAAATAATGTTGATCAGAAAGGGGATGAGCAACCCAGAGAGGCAAGGCCCAGAAGTGAAAAACGACGTTCCCAAAAACGCAAGAAAAGCAGTCCTAACAGGGAGAAAAAACAGCTGCCCTAATGGGAAAAAGGAACGGGGGATCTTCCTAGAAGGGGGGAACGGCCTTAAGTTGTTTGGCGAAAAGGCACACGGGGGTGGAAAGGAACAAAATCCATGGACGTGTGCGCTGGACACAAATACAATCCCAATTGGGAACGGGGAAAGGCCAAATGTCAAAAAAAGGTGGAGGGGGATTATCCGCAGGTGGGCCTGGTTGGAAGAGAATCGCAGCCCGAGAAGGAAATAAAAAAAAAACAAATGAGATGACACAAACCAGGCGGTCAGCAAAAGGGGGGCCAAAACTAGAAGGTGTTGCCAAGCATGACAAAAGGCACAAGGGGAACCCCCAAGGAAGGGGGGTACAGGCTGAATAAAGTCAGGTAATCACCAGGGGGAAACCAAAAAGGTAGTGAACAGAAAAGTGGCGGTCCACTAAAAAACTGAAAAAAAATCTTAAAAAAAAAAAAATGATTTTACGATCGACGAAGGGAGGGAACCGCAAATTGGGGACCACTACGAGGAGAACCTCACCTGAGGGGTTCGTGGGGCAAATGTTTTGAGACGTGGGTGGAAGAAGGGAAAACGCACGTCGTGCCTAAGAGGGGAAAAGGGGGAAGAATGGGACAGAAAAATGAAGGACTCCAAGGGTGAAATGACCAAACGTGGCCGATAAAAGGGGGAGCTGGCGTTGAGACGGGGAATAGTATAAAGACAGGTGGGAGCAAGAAAGAGAAAAAAAGGAGCCCCGACCCCACTAATACAATTAAGGAGGATCAAGAGAAGGAAGCCCGAAAGGACGCCCAGAAAAGGGGGGGGGGGAATTGGTTTTAAGGAAGAAATGGAAAAAAGGAAAAAAAGACTGCGAAAGGCCCGGACAATAAGGCCTAGGGAAGAAAAGGGGGTAAAAAAAAAAGGTGGTAATCAGAACTTTTGAAATAAACAAAGGGCGTAAACGGAAACATTCACATTACCAGAGGGTGAAGGAAAACATCGATTTATAAATACAGGTGCCTAAAGAGGGGAGTTAAAAACGTAGGACAAACGGGGTGCAAGAGCGATGGAGGGGGGGGAAACGAGCAAAAATTAAAGGGGAAGTCCTGACAAGAAAAAAAGGCGAGCAAGTTCTGCATGAAGGGGAGGGACAGAAGTCTTAAGGGGGCCGACGGAACCACAAAGAAAAGTATGTTGGATGGGTGGTACAAAGTTGAAATCGCAGAATGGAAAAAGGAGAGAAAAGAAGAAGACTACAGCAAGCCATAAACAAAGATGAAATGGGGTGGGGTTGACAACAAGCGGGGTTCATGGGAAAAATACCGGACAATTAGAGGACTGAAAAAAGAAGGTAAGAGGTAAAAAAAACGAATTTTGGGAAGAACTTTAGGGGAAAAAATCAAAGAAAAAAAACGGGAGCAAAAAAAAGGCCGTGGTTTGGTTTAAAGAAACCAACAAACGAGGACGGTACAGAGAACCAAGAAGCGGTTGCGTTTCCCCCGAAAGAGGGAAAAACTGTCCAGCTTTCAAGGAACGGCTTGTTCCTGTTGTTCCAAATTGGGGGAAGAAAAAATGTTGTTCACCGAGAACCTCGGGGGGAACGAAATCAACGAGGTCAAAAAACGTTCTGAGAGGACAAAGGGGGGCTTCGAAGAAGGAATGCGGATAATTCTGCAAAAAAAGGGAAAAAAAAAAAAAAAGGAAACAAAATTCATTACAGAATGACGGTTCCCGGCAAAAAAAAAAAGAAAAAGGCAGCCAGCCTCCATCACAAAGGGCAAAAAGAAAAAGAGCGTTTACAGACTGGGGGGGAAGGTGAAACAAAGCGAATTGGGGTAAAGGGTGACTACCAAAAAGGATCCAGGCGAGTTGGGGGGGACCAAGAAAAAAGGCCAGGTTTCCCGTCATGTATGGAAGAGAGGGCTGGCAACATTGCAACAAGGGAATGTGTAGTTTTGGAAACAGAAAAGAAGTACAACCTCGCGTTAAAGTAAGGGGGTCCAAAACTGAAGGAGGAGGAAAACCACCATCGAGCCATCCCCTCCGGGGGGGGGAGAGGGGGGGAAAGGGGTAGGTATGAAGAGGGTGGAAAAGAAGGGGGGGTGGACGAGTGAAGGGGAGGGGGGGGGGTGAAAGGGTAGAGTGAGATTGGGGTAGGGTGAGGGAGGGGGGGAAGGGAGAAGAGGTATCCCGGCTTAAAAAAAGGGAAAAAAGTCCTTAAAAGGGAAGCAACCACGGGGCGTACTGCGGCCCAGAAAGGAAAGCTGGAGCTCGCAAGGGTATTCGTGGCAAAGAAAGGAACAGGGAAGGCCTCTGTGGAAAAAAAACTGGCCGGTATAGAGAAACACGAAGCAAAAACGCGTCCTGGTGGGGGACTGTAAGGCAAAGAAAAAGTCGATTCCAACTTCTAACCTTGGGGGGAGGGCGGCATTTCAAACCCTGCAATCCAAAGGGCCCTTAAGGCGCAAAACAAAGGCCAAAAAACCCCACGAATAGCAAAAACGAGCACGAACAGGCGGCGGGGGGGAAAAAAACGCACGTTAGTCCCAGCAAAAATGGGGGGAAGGGGGCAGGGAGGAGGAGGGGGAAAAGTGTCAGGAAGAATCCTTATGAACTCACTTCTGACGTTTTGTGGGAAGACCAGTGACGGATTCTGCGGTGTTGACAAAAGCAAATTGGTCCCCGTCCCATGGCATTGGAAAAGGGGGGGGGGAAAGGGAACTTATATTCCGTACAATAACAGGTAGTCGACGCCCAACTTTAAAATAGAAAACTTGGAAACCACTTAAAAAGAGACCAGGAATTCTCTTCAGCAACCCAGACACACAAAGAGAAGAACCGCACAAGGGGGCAGCGGGGGGAGAAGGAAAAAAAAAAAAAAACAAGTATTCAGTAAGCGAAACGTCCCATAGGTTTCCACGGAAACAACACTGGAGAACCGGTGCCCTCAAAGAGCCCAAAAAGAAGGGAAAGCCTGAGGGTGATCCTTGACCCTTGGAGGGAAAAAAGATTCGCGCTTACCGGGGGCGGAGAAATGCACGAGCCGCGCTTCAACGAAGCAGACCCCAATTTCCGTTTGGAAAGACCTGAAACAAAGAAGGAGAAAATTGGGGGGAAAAAGACGCCTCCCCATAAACGGACAACTCTCCTAACCACAGGCCTCGGCGGGAGAATCTCCCACGAAGGGGAGAGGGGAAGGGGCAGTGCTCTGATGAGGGAATGGAACGGCTTCGTAAACCCTTCGGGAGGTAAGGATCACCCATGGGGGGCAGGGAAACGGAGGGGGGGATCGGGCAGTATCTTCAAGTGGCAAAAAACTGTGCGCCCGCCGAACAGGAGGTTAAGTAAACGGAAACCTGCATGTCCCGAAGGCACCTCAAGAAAAAGGTGGGCCCTCGTCGCAGGAAAGGGAGTGCCTTGCGTGCCCGAGGGTTTTTTGGGAAGGGTCTCGGCAGGGAAAAAAAACACCACTGCCACATGAACACCGGGCAAGCCGTAACGAAAAACCAGAAGGCCCGGCCCATTGGGGTTGGGACAAAAGAAAATTGGGAAGAGCAGCAAACCCCCACAAACCCAAAGAAAGAAGGTGGCTATATCACAATACGGCCCCCTCGTCCGGAATAAAGGCCTGAAACAGGAACTCGGCTCGTGGCTTGAAACATGATGCCCATGACGTTTGTACGTGCAAAGTTGAAAACGGCAACACCAGAAGGGGAAAAAAAAAAAAAAAACTCCCATTCCCGATGAAAATTGGAGCAAGATGACATTTGGGTATCCCCGAAATGGGCCGAGGGGGGGGGGAACGGTTCGCCGCCCGGAGGGCACAATGTCCAGGCCACTCCATGAAAAAAAGAAAAAGAGAACAAACCCTGCGCGCCGGCCTTGGGAAAGGGTCCGGCTGAAGGACCGCAGGGAAAAACAACATAACAGCCGCATCGACAGGAGACCAAAACTGGTCTCCTTGGGCGCCCTAAGAGAGGAACAACAACAAAACAACGGAGGAGAAGGAAAAAAGGAGAAAAAAAAAGGAGACAACGCATCGGAAGGTACGGACGGATGGAGGGAGGCTGTATTGGGGGAAAAACAGGACTCACACTAAACAACCTCTTTCAAACCAAGAAGGAGCACATTGAAATGATGGGTAGCA
>Ga0179593_1583739_pt1 | contig 18740 bp, 16 predicted proteins | sample CZODoug2_1_08_16_FD_185931 | JGI IMG/M metagenome (GOLD analysis project Ga0179593, IMG submission 185931) | Vadose zone soil fungal communities from Angelo Coast Range Reserve, California, USA - CZODoug2_1_08_16fungal (PacBio error correction) | ecosystem: Environmental > Terrestrial > Soil >...
AGGGGGTGCCGTACGCGACCTTTCCTTCTCGCCGTTCTGCAACCGGCCTGGGAAGCCCAGAAGAAAAAGATCGTTGCGGGACGAGGCTAACCAATATCGAAAGGAGACGAGCAAAAAAGAATCCCCCTACTTCCGCTATCCGATCACTTGACTAATCCACACCAAAGGATCACCAAAGCTTTGAAGCAATGCAGTGCATCGGAAAGCTCTGGCTGTCTGGCAATCACCGTCGAAACACTCACCCAGAAGAGCGGACAATGGGGGAAGCAGGGGGGAGTTCAAAGCACGCCCATGGAGCAGCAAGTTCGCACCGAGCTATGGGAAAAGAGACAAAACCACCCAGGAGGGTGACGTAAAAGTTTAAGGGTAAGTTGCAGGAACGGCAAACAACTGGCAATCCTGATTGGGTCACACGTGAGCGCGAAAGGGAGGCAAAAAAAAGAACACCACGAAAGATGGGGGGAAAAGGGAATCATGTATCAGGTCAAGCACAACTACTCAGCGGCGATCCCGCCGTGAAAGGCAAGTCCGAAAAAGTAAAGGCCTAGGAAAAGATCCTCAAAAAAGGACCAAGAAAGATAACAACAATGGCAAAAGAAAACTTGAGCCAGCAAGTCCGAATGGGGCACGCGCAGTGCGCCCGGCCGCCAAAAAGGGGTGTTGAGGAGAGATAGTGAAGGAAATACAGAAGGGAGGCTGGAATTGAAGCCATAGATCGCGTCGGAGGATAATTTTTTCCAAGGCGCACTATAGAAGAAGGAAAGAAAAGAAATGAAAACAGGGATTTCTGCTTGCTGGCTATAGCATCCCTACGGCGAAAGATCAAGGGGCGCTGAAAAGGCAAAAAAAAGCGGCGGATTTTAAACGAAGTTCTGCAAACGCCGATAGCAAGTCAAAGGGAGATGGAGGGGGGACGTGGGGAACGGGAAAATAGGAGGGGAGGAGAGGCTAATTCCTGCCTCGTCAGCCGGGGACGGCATTAGTAACGATCGCCGGGACCATGATAGGGGGGGAGATGTTAGAGGCCGGCATCTGGGGAATTTTAAATCACCGACTATCCTCCAAGTCGACAATGCCCGGGAATCGCCAGGGAAAGGCGTGTTTAGAAACAAGGGGAAATCAGAGTGTGGCAAAGTTGGAACCTTGAATGCCCGACAGGTCAATGTCGTAAACCTTCTGGACAGGAGGGAGGGCGCTAAAGGCAGGAAAAGGAAGAAAAGCGAGGGAAGCCCGGAACAACTCCTCAAAAGCAATGGCAACAAATAGGGGGTGGATATGGGGGAAACAGGACCGTTGTGGGGGGCCTTGACTTATCCTCGCAGAACGAGCGTGGGGGGAGGGGGGAAAGTCCGCTAGAGGGAAACAAGCAGGAAACGGGGGGTGGAATGAAAAGACGGCGTCAAGGCGACTGGCAAGGGCAAGGATTTGGGATGCGGGCTAAAGAGTAGAAGGGCAACGCGAAGAGTGGAGAAATATGGAATGAGAGGGAGAGGCAGTTTAGGGAAAAACCTGGGGGGGCACCGTGTGGTACGACCTGTCGATCCCTAAGCTGAGGCATTAAGAGGGAGGGGGAAACGTCATGTCGAAAGGTGAGGACGGTATCGATCGGCGGCCTCCGACAGAGGGGTGCCGGCCACCGCAAATAAATTGGAGAACGGGATGGGCCGGAATGTAGGGACGAGAAAAGGCAATTAAACACCTGTCGACTCTCCAAGAAGATCGTGCGAAGGCGGGGATGACGGTCAAAAGGAACGCACCGGAGGGAGGAAAGGGAGATCGTCTTTTCTTCCCAGGAGGATGCTGTGATACGTAGCGAAGGACCTCCTTGCCGGATGTAAGGCCGAAAAATAAGAGAAGTAAGGGAGGGAGTAAAAAAAAACCCCTTTGGATCATGAAATCTCGAGACACCCCACGGAGAGAAGGAGTTTTTTATTCCTCAGACCGGACCGAAACAATAGAAGGGGGGATGATTCGGGTGCAAGAGCAAAAGAACACCCACCCGGCAGTCCCTAGACGAAAAGTGGGGGCGATTAAGATCGGGCCTGGAAAAAAAATAAGCGGAGATAGAGGAGCGGAGCAGTAGTTCCCTTAAGGAAGGTCGCCACGACTCGTACTTTGGGAGTAAAAGTTGAAGGCCCCTAAATCTCCTAGCGAAAAAAAAGACATAACAAAAGAAAAAATGAGGGACTCCACTAAACTTGGTCCTTTGGGAATCTCGACGCACAGATTTCAAAGGTCTGCCGCCTCGCTCGATAAAATAAAAGAAAAAAAAAACCGCGCGGGACGGAGAAGAAACAGAGAGTGATTCGAACCCTGTTCGTAACCCCCTGAGAAAGAATTAAACCGAAGAGGGGGGATAAATTTGGGGGGTGGGTGTTAGGAGGGGTTGGGGGGGCGATCTCAAAATCAAGAGAGCAGGAAAAAAGGATACTCGTTTACTCATTTTCTAGCGAAGAGTATGAAAATCAGCCTAAAGTCGACGGCGAAGCAGAGACGGGCAAAAAAAGACGCCAGGGAGAACGGACTCTCAAAAGAAAGCCGCTCGTCTATGGGACGGGTCAACTCGCCGGTCATGTTTGCCAGAGAAAAACCTCTGAAGGGAAAATGGGGGGGGAGGAAGTCAAAAATCGCCTCCCACCTAAAAACAACAGCTTGCCTTCGACAGGAAATAAGCGCCGACGCCGGAAAGGGGGGTGGGAAGAGGTCTAAACCATCAGCAGTGGGCCATCAAAACACTGAGCAATGAAAAAGGGCCAGGAAGAGAATTTAAACACGAGAGGGAGAGGAAACCACCGGAAGCGGGAAACGTTGTTTATCTGGGGTTCCCCAAGAATTTGCACTCGCTCCTCCCAACAGCGGAAAAGATCATCAGAACAGGAAAAGAACAGCCCTCAAGAGGACACCTTCATAGATTCGCCCAGCTACAAAAACAAGCGTCCCCTTCTCGCCAAGACACAATCCGACCGGAAGGAAATTGGGGGGCAAATGGGAAAACGGCAAACGACGTTCTGGGATCCGATGTCTGGGACGTAGTTGAGTCGCCGTCTTGGGGGGAGGGGGGGAGGGATAAGGAGGGAGAGGCATAAATCAAAGGCAGTTACATTCTCAGAAGGTTAGGTAAGAACCGAAGCAAGGGAAAATATCCTTTGGGTGGGGAAAAAAACCTGAGGGGTCAAGATAAAGAAAGACGGAAACTTCCAATATCCGAGAAAGTGAACCCTGTTCTCCACTACACTCCACGGCTCGGAGGGAGCCAAGAAAATAGCGCCAATTGGGTCAAAGCTCGCCATGAGTGCTGCCCAATTATCGCCTGACCCGTGTAGGTCGTCATACAAAGAACATCATCGTGAGACTGAACCAGGGGGGATAGTCGATAGCGGTGCAGGGATCGCCGCGTAAGAGTGGCGTTGTTAGGCGAAGATACAGGTAAAGGTGTGAACAAATCGATCGTGGGTTTCAAAATGGCATAGCCTTTCGTTCGCCGATCAGTCACATCAACGGCTTGCATGGGCCAGGTGGGAAAAAAAGAGGATGAAAAGGACCCGGATTAAAGGTGGGGGGAAGTGATGTCCTAGTTCGAGGGGTCGTGTCCTGACCGCCCTGGTCCGAGCGTCCTGACGCCCATCAAAGACCGGAAGGGAGGTCTAAGAGAAGAGAAAAAACAGCAGTATCAGCGACGCATCTTATATTCCGGAGCTCCACTCGGGCTTGCGCGGGTATCGAAACAGCGAATATCGTGTGGATCGACACAAGAGGGACGGGAGAAGAGTTGAGCGGGAAGATAAAGGTTAAAAAGGCCCGACACGATGGACTTTGGAGTCACTCTCCGGATGAAGAAATATCGAAGAAGAACGCGGAAAGTTGAGAAAAAACATAGGCCATCCTCACGGCCTTCAGAATGCGCCGGGCCGAAATGGGGAGAATCAACGAATCGACGCACGCCAGCAACGACAGGGAATAGAAACCAAAACGCCGGAGGACCCGCAAGAATGAACTCTATAATGCGATTGGGGGAGGGAGCCCTATCGTCAACAAAGGACCAAAACATCAGGACGAGTTTTCTTGTGCGGCGTTGCCTGAACGCGAAGGGGAACCGATAGGGATAGACAAACGGACCATTCCCATTCGCCCAAGCGCTCCGCCGGCCATCCGATGTCTGCAAAACTCAAAGCAAGGGACATGAGCCATAGTATGAACTCCAAAAAGAATGCAAAAGGAAAAAGGCAAGCCTCTCAAAAAGGGAGGTGTGCCCTCTGGCATTTAGGCTTACTTTCCTTTTATTGAGGAGGCTCAGTGCGTCGCTATCGCGGGTGAAAGGGAGGAGCGCTGGTGGGAACGGGGGGGATCTCACTTTGAACTCAAGGCGCGGCGGGAAATACTCAACCGGGAAAATCAACCCGACAAGAACGGGAGCTCAGGGAGACTCGTTGGAAAAAAATAAGGGCTCAAGAAAAAAGAATCAGGAGAAGAACAAGAGGAATGAGCGGATCGCTTGCTAAAGGTTCTATGAGAGCGTGCTGGCGCGGCGGAGTTCGAGACGACGACGGGGAACCCACACTTTAGGAGACAAAAGGAAGGGGGGGGCTGGCAAGCAGGTGTCTTCTGTAAAAAACCGGGGTTGCCGTCCGGAAAACCCGGAAACTCCCGTGCTGCACCGCAAGGAAGAAAAGAGAAAAAAGACCTCCGGCGAAACTGGGGATAAACCGCTACGATATCGGGGACTTACATAAAGCGAACACTACGGAAGAAACTTCCGAAACGGGAACAAAAAAGTTAAACGTCTCAGCAAGGGGAGCGACATTGATATCAGATGCAACTGGTGGGGACGGCTGGCTGTCGGGGAGAAGAAATACGGACGAGAAATCAACTACCCTGAGAGAGCTTTCATCCTGCCACCCGGCCAGACTGCCGCCACCGTGACGAACTAGGTCAATAGATAGACAAAGCGAGAGTGCATCGAAAAGACCTTTCCAACTTCAAAAGGATGTTAACTATCACGTGAATACAGCCCCTGCAAAAAAAGGCAAGAAGTCAAAGCAAAGAATCCCAGAGAAGGTCTAGCAAACAGCTTCGCGTCGATCAAGGGCGGAATCGTCAATATTCCATACAGGGGCCCGAAAAGAGTTGCGATAAAAAAAATGAAGAACAGAAAAAAAAAAAATAGAAAATAGACACTGGAACAATTACGAATGGTAGCCGGGGAGACCGTGCCGCAAAAGGAACAGGGGTGTGAAAAAGAAATTGAGCGATAGACCCCAGGATCCTTACCAAGAAACTCTAGTTCGCAAAATTTTTCCCGTGGAAACCGCGCCACTCGACGTAGGTTCTGACCTAAGGGAAAAGGGAAACATTTGAAAAAATTCTAACTAGCGACATCAAAAACCGCTGACGGTCCCCCCAAACCCCAAAAGGCACCGAAAGCAAGATCGATGGGGAAGAAAGGGCTGGGCAAAGAGATACGGGTGGGAAAGCCGTGGCCAACGGGAACGACAAAGCGAGATCATGGAGAGAATAGACAAACGGTCGTAACGTTGACCGTGTTCTCTTCTAGCGTACAATTATAAGGCTGAGATGTTGGGGCCGGAAGTGATATAAATCCCAAAAAGGACTATAAAGCAAGATAAACCAATCGTCTACGATTGCCCTTAGGGTAGAGAAGTGTTCGACTAAAAAGGGGGAACTAAATAGGAACGAAATCGGCAGGTGTGAATGGCAAGAGTGTTAAAGGAAAATACATTTCATGTCTGAAAAAATTCTTCAGCGCAAGCCGAAAAGGCAATCGGTGTAGGCTTCGGGTGGGGCGTCCCGTCCTACAAATCTAGGAAGACTACAAGAAAATGCGGAAGGGGGCGCCTCAAAATACCTTCTAGGGGTAGCAGCTCACTACTAGCTTGCTGTTATCAGGTGCTTTCGACCATACGGCTGCAAGAGATGGTGAGTATTGATAGGCCGGCACGGCCTAAGGGCAAAAGACAAGTTTGATATAAAATGGCTGCGTGCGAAAGAAAAGTAAGCGTCAACTCGAGGGGGGGAGAACAATGTTTAGGCAGTGATGGGTAAGTTGGACGGTGGGGCCTTAATGTCGAACCGAAGCTGCGCGACGAGATGAAGCTGCAGTTAAGAGGGCCGGGGATATAGCGGGAGGGGGGGGGGAGAGCGGCAGAAACCCGGCTGCTATGCGGTGCGTCGAGATGTTGGGGAACATGGGGGTGAGCCAGGAATAAATGGGCCGGGGAAGTATGGTGGTAATGTGGTCTAACGGAGAGGCGGGGCAGGAATTCAAAGAGGCGACTCCCGAGAAGTTACGGAGTCGGGAGTTTCGAGAGGCGAAAGAGTTTACTTCGATGTAAGATCAAGCTCTTACGTAATCAACTTGGGAGGTCGATAGCATGGGCTCTCTACGTGAAGGTTAGGTAAACAGGGGGCGTGCAAACCGGGCCAAATTCAGTGCAAAGTGTCTGGCGGTAGTTGAATGAAAAAAAAAATCTCCTAAAAACGAAAAAAAACGGAAGGGGATTTTTTCATTATCCACAAACCACCCCCAACCCCAGGATGGGATTTATTTAGGATACTCCGCACAAAGCGGTCCTTCAGACTAGGATGATAAGATAGGGGGCCCCCACAAGGATAAAGGTAAGCAAGGGGAAAGATAAAAATAAAGGGCCCGCGATGGAAACAGCATTCGAAAAACTCCTTACTTCGCGGATGAGCCAAAAGGAAAAAGATGCCCCGCAAAAACCGAGAAAATGAACCAGAAAATCAACCAAGGGTCAACTGGAGAAGTGGCGGTTTCCGGCGCAACGCAGTCAAAGGAGGCCGCAGCGATCCGTGAGATAACCATCGACAAGATAGTCAAGTGAAAAATTCTCGTCCCACAACTCATCGGGTCAACCATGGTCAAACGGGCCGCACCAAACTCGAACTGAACCAATAGCAATAAAAAAGCAAAAGAACAAGAGGCTAAGACGCGTGACGCTATAAATCTTTCGCAGAATGTAAAAATCCTGCTGCCCAGTCAGACGGCGAGTAAGCAAAAGACACGCACCATCACGGCCGCCGAGGGACGCCCCCGGAAAGAAAAGCCAGCTCGTCGCTGAGGCTACTTCACATCAGCACTGGCATGGGGAGACAAAAGAACGTGAAATGGGTTAGCTGGGAAGGCGTCTAGCTGCGTTCCCGTGCCAGAGAAAAAACACTTGCCTTTCTACGACCGTCGTACCGCGCGAAGAAGGGCAACGACTGAAAAACAAGTGAACCAGAAGTCAGAGAATCCCACCGAGGAGAAGGTCAGCAATTCCTAGAAAAGTGGGCCGAGAAGAAATCGGAGACAACCGGCTACGACGCGAGGAAATTGTCGGAGCCGAGTCGGACAGAGGAAATAAAAAGTTCTTGCAATCTAAGTCGAAGAAAGCCGATAAGGGGGGAAAAGAGAAGAATCAGGACGCCGGAAAAAGAGCAAATTCCAGCTTCAATGCAGGACCCGGCCCCGTCGGGCGCAAGATCAAAATCCAAGCGGCGACATTGAAAGGTTCGCTCGAAATTGAGGAGGTGCCGATGTTCTTTGGAGCAGCGGCAAAAGGGAGGGGATTGGAAAAGGCAGGAAAGGGGGCATGAACGAGAAAGGGCGACTGACAGGAAAAATAGTAACTTTGTCCGACTCGACGATGGAAGAAACATCCCTGCCTGGATGCTAATAGCCGCGACAAAGGAAAAGTTTTCTCAACTGAGGAAAAAGGGGAGCCATCCCCACGCCCCAATTCGTGGGAGTCTGACCTTGCAAGAGCCATTGCAGATACACGTTAAGAAGAAAAAAAGTCGGTCGAGGGGGAGCCATCGTATGGCCATGGAAAAGGTCGATTCCGCTTGCCGCGGAAGGGGGGAAGAGTTCGTTGAAACGAACGGAGAAGTAGACCGGGAAAAACAAACAGGAGTAAATACGAGGGTGCTACATGCATATCCTTGGAGCCGATCACGTGAATCGTTCCAGGGAAATTGCAGTGGGACAAGGGGCCGAGGAAAAGAAGCCGTGCTAACGTAAAAAGAATTTTCCAAGATCGTGGTAAAAGGGTTCGAGGACGCCTGAATCTCTGAATCGGCCAGCACCAAAAAAAAGAAAGCGTTCAGGACCAGCAGAAAAGTTGCGTTCATCGCCATGTCGCTCCACGCGGGCGGGAAAAGCCACAGCGTTTGGTAGCGTTGTGTGGATCGCAAGGACAAAACCGGGGGTAGAAGGGTAGGACGAACGGTCCGGAATTCGGAACGGTAGCAGAGGAACACGATGCAGAGGGCTTTTGGAATTAAATTGTTCGGCGCTGCAGTAAAAGGGGAGCCAAAAAAAAGGAGAGAAAACGAAAACAAGGGAACAGCCTCAACTTCTAAAATAATGCGCCTTCCGAAAAAGTGGGGGGGGCGGGAAAGAAATACCTCGACGCAAACAAGGTCCCAGCACGCCCTTAAAAAACATCGAAAACGGACAAACTGGAAAAACTTGAATGGAGATAATTCGATGCTTTTAGGAACCGCTCGTCAACTCTGAGAAATACAAGAGGTTCTTGTCGCGAGGAGCCCGTTAACCAAGACCGGAAAAAAAGCCGAAAGCTTGGAATAGGGGCTGAAACGGCGAAACCATTCGCAAAATCCCTCTCTCGACCGAAAACCAAATTTCTAAAAAAATAAAGGACTGCCACTGAGCCATAGAACTCCAAGGACGAAGGAAAGGTCAAATAACGAAAGGGGATCTCAACAACAGAAAAAAGGATGTTCATGTGAAAAATTCTTTCTTTAAGAACATAGGTATGGCTCAGTGGCATGACCAAAGCTAACCAGGGGAAAAAGAGGGCAAGGGAAGGACTGTTGGGAGAGGAAAACGAGCCTCGTTCTAAAGAACGGACTCATCGGCTTCGGCGAGAAAACGGCGGCAAAGCTCTCAAACGCCGAGGAACGTCCGGCTCGTGGAGGGGGCGAACTCGACGATCGTCAATATAAGCAAATAGGGATGGTATTTCGATGGGGGGATCGCTGCTTCTGGTGTCAACGCGAAGGGGACGGCCGTCGATGTCGGGAGGACGACGCCACAACACTTTCCGAAAAAGAGAGGAAAATGAAGGGGAAAGGACGCTAAATAAAAAAAAAGGGGGCCGTCGCGGCAAGACAAAATTCGAGAAAGATGCACCAAGTATAAAACTCTCTGGGGCGGGACTCTGCTAAGTGGCAACTCGAGACGAAAAAGAAAAACCACGACCAAGCGGGCAACCACACAGTATCTCAACAACAAAAACTTTGGAGCAAGCACGAGTGTGATCGAAGGAAAAAAATCAGGCCGAACAAAAGGAATAACTAAGAACATCTCTTGAATAAACAGCCTCGAAGAAACTGGGGTTGGCGATCAGACCGAGTTCGCCGGAAAAGGAGAAGGGCAGCAAAACAACGAACTATTTGGGGGAGCTACACCACAAACGTACGAAAGGAGGACAGGCGTTAAGGAGGTCACGCCGCGGGAAAGGGGGGCCAAAAAAACCGAAAATAGAGAGCAAGGGCAAAACGAATCGCCGGAGAGATTTCACCCAGTCGAAGAACATGTAGCGGGGACAACGCTCGAAATAAAAAGAGAAGAAACATAAAATGGCACCATAGCACTAGGGCGATCCTCTGTGTATAAAGACCGACCAAAAAGACGTTGGCAGAAGGGCGAAAGAAGGAAAAAGCCAGTGCTGGGAACGGTGCCAAAGTTTGTGAAACAGTAGTGAGCGGAAAAAACATCCGGCAGGGCTGCTTTAATCGGGACCCAAATCAGATCGAGTCGGAAAAAAGTTTTCGAAAGTGTACCGAATATCTATATCTTGACATTTGATTTCGATGAAAAGACTAACCAAGGCAGTGCAAAAAACAAAAATTACCCCGACCGGGCGAAGCAAGGCGTCGATTGGACAAATGGACACCAGACGGAGCAGGACACGGGGGTTGACGGCGTACGCGGGCTCGTAATTTTCATTGGCAGGGAGTGGAAATGCGATTCATGCAGGTCGTATCCTGAGGGGATCTACCAGAGGCTGAGCATTTTTGGAAAAAAGCCGATACCGTCACGCAATCTGGGAGATGCACCCCCTACTATCACAAAGCATCCAAGATAACAAGGAGTCAAGGTGGTCGACTATCGGTTTACACGTAGGCAAGCAAATGCCTTTCCTAAAGAGTAAGGGGATGGCAGAGAGAGGAAATGGACAGGTCAAAGAAAAACTTCTTGCGGAACGCGCTACGCCGGTCCATATGAAGGGGCCTGCCGGGGAAAAGTCCTACAAGAGCGGAGAGTCAAGACGGCGTACGTAGCTGTGACAAAATGGGAGAGGAAAGAAGACGACTAGCTGCTTCAAAGCGAGTCAAGGGGAGGGGGCGACAAAGGATGTGGCGTTCTCACAAAAGGATTGATCGGCACAGATCAGGTCGACTGTGAATATTTTCATTAAATGAGGGAGAGAAGTCCACGCGATAAAGGGGGCCAAGTCTTTCTTTCAGTGGATTATGAGATCGGCATTGGTCGGGGGGGGAACGGTGGTCGACCTGGGGAGAAGACGCCCCGAACTAAGAGAAGAGCAAACTCGTGGGAATGTCACGGGACGATCGAGAGGGGGGGCGGAACCGACCGGAAGTAGGGGGAGGCCAACGTCAAAGTAATGAGCAAAAGGTAAGGGAGACTGATTATGTGGGGAAGGGGTCATGGGTGTCGCTCAAAGGCTCACGAGACACTCCCGAGAAGTACGACAGGAACGAATGCTTTTCTTGCCATAAACCACAATAATAATGAAGTGCGGAGGGAGCGAGGCAAAAGATATCTAACGTATCCTGACTCACAATAAGGGGCTACTCCACGTGAGCGGGTAAGAATACGGCTTGGGACCAGGCAACTCATCCGAGATAAACAAAAAAACATGCGATGTGGACTGGCGGTAGTATGAAAATAAAAAACAAAAGAAGAGATGGGGCATTAAGACCCAAAAATCGCATCTGATTTGTCTGTTAGAGAATGAGGGGATGGAGGGGGAAACGCAAAGAGGGGGGGGGGGGCCGGTTGGGGGGGACCGCGCACTTATAGTAAGCCCGTTCGATAAGATCGGGGCCGCCAAAAATACGAAAGGAGCCGTAAAAATATCCCGCCGGCGCGGGTGTGGGAACGTCATAACCGCAACCGACGTAAGTACTTCTCAGAGGGGGAGTCGCCAAAATGCCGGGGAAGCGCAGAAAAACAATCAATCACTAACAAATGTTATCCGGCACCTAGTTGGCAGGGGCCAAAGCACGATGTCGCTGTAAAGGGCCTCCCGAATCGAACGTAGCAGATACCCGTCAACAAAGAAAATGCAGCTTCGAATACGCGATCGGCAAGCAGAATTCAAAAAAAAAAACAAACCGCACCTTAACCGAACTTCCGATAAGAGATGAAATAAAGACTTGTCGCCGAAAAAACCAATGGCTCGAAGAAATGACGCCCGCCAGGGTAATTAAATCCGACGCAATCGAACAGGAAGATCAAGTCAACCCCGGGAGACCGGACCATCCGCAACGCCAGACACGAAGCCAGCGCCAAAGGAGACTTCAAGAAGACTGTCATTTTGCCGCGCCACCACGCCGCTCCGTGAAGGACATGTTTAGCGGGGTCCGTCGAAGGCCGAGGCGGTAGGCATACGAAACAAGGCCGTACAAACGGAGGAAAAAGAAGAAAGATTGAAAAGAACTGCAACTTGTAGGGGCACACATAAAAATCCTCTTGCCAATCCACGACGCTGAGAATGCATCTAAGAGGAGGAGAGGACAAAAGCGACGGGCACCTTGTCTGAAAGTTGATGTCGGATAGGGAGGGATAAGGAAATTCCCAGATGGGCCGTCTCGCTCTCCAAACAGCGGACCCCAAGAAAAAGATGGTTGGGAATAGGAAAGGAACAGCAGTCCCAGAACGGCATGCCACTATCCTAATCAATGCCATAACTAAGCCGCATCGAAAAAAAGGACGTACACAATCCCCTTCGAGGAATTGCTAGCGGCGGTGGGCCAAAAATCAAGGAGAGGCCGGGCGAACAAAGAAGGAGGGGATCAGTAAAGATACAAGCAAACTATCATTTACATGAGTTCTTAAAAGAAAATCGAGCTGCGCAGGAAAAATAGTCGAGTTGGCCGAAAGTGTGGCAAAAGAAAAGGGATGCTGGTAGCAGCTCAAAAAACACTTTTTCAAGACGCAACTAGGAAAAGGCTGCGGCACGGGCGCCTAGCCCAGCGCGCCCAGAGACTTGGAGCAAGGGATAGCAGGCCTGCGAAAACGTGATCTCTGACCCTTGAGGTCAGACATAAGGGAAATAAAGACATCGTGCCTGGAAGATTGCCTATGGGTCGATGGAGAAACCCCACAAAAAAAAACGAAAACCCCCCCCAAACACAAAACAAAAACAAACCCCCCCAAACCCCCACAAGGTGGAAGCGAAAAACACCCAACACACAAAACCCCCCTCCAACCCCCCCCCCCCACCACCTCCCCCCATAAACCCCCCCCTCAAACCCCCCCAAAAACAAAACCCAACCCACACAAACAAAACCCCCCCCCACCTCCCCAAACCACACCACCCCCCAAAATATCAACAAAACCAACAAAAAAAAAAAACAGACAACAACCCCAAAAAAAACAAAAAGCACAACCCCCCCACCCCCAGCAAAAACCACCCCCCCCAAACGAACTCACAACACCCCCAACCCCACCACATCCAAAAATCCCGACCCCCAATACACAAACCCGCCCACAACCCCCCCCCCTACCCAACAAACCACCAACCCCCCAAGAAAAAATAACCCCAAAGAATAACCCCCCACCCCCCCCCCCCCCCCCACCCCAAAACCCCCTCACCCACCCCCCAGAAAGAAATAGAGAAGGAATAAAAAAAACAACCCAACACCCCCCCCCAAACAACCCCCCCCCGCCCAAAACCCCCCCCCCCCAAGACCCCACCCCCACCCAAAAACAAAAAACAAAGAATAAAAACAAAACAACCAAAAAAGAAAAAATAAAGAGCAACCCCCCCCACCCAAAAAAAAAAACCCCCACAAATTAGAAACCCAAAAACAAAACAAACCCCATCCCCCACCCAGACACCGCCACCCCCAAGAACCCCACCCCCCCCCCCCCCCAAACAAAAAAAAACACCAAAAAACTGTGCTTAGCTGCCTCGTGCTCTACCTGGTGTATACATTTCTTAGACTCAGGGGATAGGCCAACTTCTTAATATGATAGTGTGTTGGTGAGGGTTGCTTCGTGCTATCACTTGGAGGCATGCATTTTCAAATTTCCGCGTCGAATGAAAAGACATAAACGTCAAAGAAATCGGACCGGGGTGGTGTCAGATATTTCCAAATATCGTCGGTGCTAATGTAGCAAGTGCTACGGCTGAAAGGAGAGTCCTATCGCACACAGAAGTCAGGGATTAAAATTGTGACGCCAGACAGCCATCATTTAAACGCGAATCTGATCCATTTCGGAAGAAAAGGGCCGAGATTGGAAAGCGGGATACTTTGGGGGGACGCAAAAGCAAAGCGCCGGCTATTGATAACGCGTCGTTTGGAAATATCGGAGCTGGGGGGAGCAAAGGGTCCCAGAAGGAGGCTTGGGAAAAGAATCGTGGGAGCAGAAAATGCCGGCTCGTGAGGCGGCCAAGCTTTTTACAGAAACTGACAAAGCCTCAAGGCGGCTTCAGTCGCCTGGCCGAAGGTGTGCGGAAAAAAACGACATCGAAAGCACGGCCCCTTATAAGCACTCTCCAGGAAAAAGCCAAAAACAAAACCTCGACTTCCCCGGAGACTTGAACTGCGACTCGATAAGGGGAATGGAGGGGGGAGGATCCGACGCAAACCACGAGAAGAGGGAAGTGTGCAAAGCAGTGCCCCGGCCGCCTCAGCCGAGGAATTCAAGAGGATGGGGACAGGAGGGGTATGCGAACCGTGAGAGCCATCACCAGAGCCAAAAGACTCCGTCCAAGCCGGGGAAAGATAAAGACGCGACGGGCGAAAACCATAATGAAGAAGAGAAAGGCAGGAAGATGCACCGAATCGCTGACAACAACAAACGGGGGGGAAGAAGATGGCTGTAAACGAGTTTGCAGTTTGAAAAAAACGTTCCTTGGGAGTTCATATTATCGACATTGGCAGTAAGATAAGGAAAGATTTTGAGTGGAGCTGCTGGTTGGGGGGGTAAGGAAAGGCTCGCACTTTTCATGAGCGATGACACGAGCAAGCGACCGACGCAAAGAAAGAAACGGCGAAAAAAGACGAAAGAAATTAAAACGTCGATGGGACGCGTTTTGAACATCGACAAGAACGCCTGGTGTCGATTATCAGTTAAGCGGGCGGGGAGGGGAAAGGTGCCGGCAGTTAGAGAGAGGAAAGAGGGCGTCGATGTCTTTCGCAACGACCACACACACTTTGGAGGACGGCGCCGTTGAGGAAGCATGTTTTGAAGAACCAAATCCAAAAACAAAGCAGAGTCAGTGATGCAAACGGCCGAAGATCAAAAAAGCCTCTGCAAAGCAGCTAGAGACTCTACAAGCGAACAAACTGAAACAGACGATAAAGAAGGAAGAGGCGACGTCCGGGCGATCCACAAAGTATCTCACAAACGTCTGTGAATCACGCGCAAAAAGATGGAGCAGGGGGGAAATAAGAACTGTAAGGGGAAAGCGATCACAGAAAAGCAGCAAATCACATCCTCTCAGCCCCAGAGGAACTCCTATTTCAGCCGGTCGGCGGCGAAAAAAAGCGCACCCAGGGGGCAATAGAAAACAGGCTGGTGACGTACGACAAGGGCTGCTTGAATGTCATGTAAATAGGGACGCAAATGGGCCAAGGCAAGCCGAAGGGAAGAAAGGAGAGAAATTCTCGGCAAAAAAAGAGATAAAGAAGTGGCAGTTCAAAAGGAGTCTAATCCGAAAAAAAAATCAGAGAAAACGAACGAGGCAGACGCGCATAAAATAAAGAAAAGAAATATGCGATAAGCGGGTCGTATTACTACAACGGGTCAGCAAGCAAGAGACGAAAACGTTTACGCCCGCAAATACTAATGGGGCGGCGCTGGGGAAAAAGGGAACCGTGCCAAGGGAAAACTGTCTAAACCAGTGGTTGGAGGCTGATAAGGGAAAAAAATCAAGCTGTGGACTTGACCACAAAGGATCGAGTCGCCAAAAAAATATGGTAAAGGGCATGCTCGAGGAGGGACGAAGCATGAAGAAACATTTTATTTTCTGGACTGCTAGTCAAACTGACGTGCGCACATCGATGGCGCTGACGTCCACAAGACAGGAGGCACAAAGAGGGAGTCGGAGAGAAATTGAGAAAACAGAAGCAGGCGCCGGAGAATGTGAAAAAGAACGAAAAAGGACCGCGGGAGGAGTGATTGAGTGCTAAGGCTAGGGAGAAGTAGTAGCTACCGGAGTGAGAGCGGCGGTTAAGCGGTGCGAGGTGTGGGACCTACAATCTGGGAATTTAAAGCCAAGTCACTCCAGAAGGGGGGACGAAGACAATCTCCGTGAAGAAGAATATCCCTCAGATGCCGAACTCAATCAAGGCGTGGAGAAAAAAAAAGGATGGGAAATGACAAGTTTCATGTACAAAAACCTTCTTCGAGTCGGAGAACACGGGGCTGTTGATCCTGCCGGAGTGGCAGCCAGGCAGAAAAAGCTCGAAAGGAAAACTAAACCGGGACAACGGCAAGGGGGAGCGGAAACTCGGCGGAATATAATCACGACGAGCTGCGTCTTAAGCAGAGAAGGGGCTGTCACCATCGAGGGGAAAACGTCGATGGGCTCGTGTAGCAAAGTGGGAAAAAAGAATATGCGGCGGGGAGTCGGGAGAACATGGGGGCGAAAGAACTTGACCCCTCTATTAGAACGGGGACAGGTTCTTATTTCCAATTGTTCACGAAATCTGGGAAGGAGGGGGCAAAGGTGCGCCACCTGGTCGGTAAACTAGCAGGCGCGACGAGACAGAAGCTTCAAGTGGAAAAACTGCAGGGGATTGGGGAAACGGATCTTTACGATCGGGGCGGGCCGAAAACACAGAGAAAATGCGGGCAAAAAATGGCCAACAACAAAAGGGGAGAAAGGGGATACTTGTGCCACCGCTCTGATGTATGTGGAGAATCGGAGCACAGATAGTCGGGAGGCTCCAGACAGGACTAAAAGAAAAAAAAAAAAAAAGGACGAGAAAGGATTTCGAAAAGACAAACCGAGACAGACTTTAAAGGTTACCTTATATCACGCTTCCTTACGTATCAGAGTTTCGTGGACAGGCATGCGGGAAGAAACGGCGGAAAGTGGACTCATCACAAGAGTTGAAAAAAGAATAAAAGAAATCTCAGTGCGATTGTTGGGCGTAGTGGATAATTGAAAGTCTCGAGAGAAACTCAAAAACAACAATGGAGAAGAGGAGATTGTTGGGGTCCACTACCGCACCCAATCGCACTGAGAAAGTTGAACTGGGGGGAGCGTGAATTTCTCTGGGATGAAAGAAAAAGCCGCCACGGTTCCCTGCAACGAAAGAAGTAGTCGGCCAAGAGGAAAAAATAAAAATCATTCCCTCCGGCGGCGCCGGTGTCTGTGGGCCGTAAAAAAGCCAAGACGTCGTACTTAGGAGGACGGACCGCACGGTGAAGAGAAAAAGGAATCAAACGACAAAGGAAAAGCAACATACTTCGACCCGGCAACAAGTGAACTAGGGGTCCTGTTTCCATCAGAAGCACCGCCGTTCCAACGAGGTCTGAGAAAGAGACCAGAAAGAAGAAACGGCCGGGGCAGCTCTGCATCGCCTTCTCAGGGAAAACGGTCGGACACCAGGTCGTAAAAAAGGGCCGGAAAAGGGATAAAACGCAAAGAAGAGAGGAATAAAAAAAAAAAGGGGCGAGAAGAGAGGTTGCTATAGTTCTTTGGACAATGGATATGACACTAGCTTGCCAGCGCCGAGACGTAAAGAAAGAAAGAAGCCCGGGCGACAAGAAAATGTCGCCAGCCGGGACTCTCATACAGGCAGACTGAAGAACTTCACCTGGAAAAGTTTGTAAAGCGCCGAATAAACCGCGGCCAGGGAAGAAAATGACGTCGACGGAGGAAAGGCAACAGCAGATCAACAGCTTGCCGGACTACCGGCGTAGCCCACAAGGGTTCACGAAGGTCGGCAGTGCCAGGGTCCAAAGAGGAAAAATCCACCGCGAAGAAAATCATCAAGCACTCTGGGCCGAGAATGTGATCGCGTCCGACAAGGGGACATTGTCGTACGATTCGATGAGAAGACGGGTGAAAGGGAATGGGCCGAAAGCTCTCTCAAACAAAAGCCTATCATTGTACACTTCTCACTCTAACAGGAGCCCCTTCCCGTCAATAGAAACAAAAAATTAGAAAAAGCGGCTCAAGAAAACCCTTCGAGGAGACTGCCTTATCGCATTGGGGACGCGGCTCATCAAGGAAAAAACCGCCTTGCGTCGCGTGCCGATTGGGAGGTGACCGTCAAGAAAATGTCCAAAAGGATGCAGAGAGAGAAAAGAAAATCAAATTTTTCTTAACAAAATAGATTAGGTAAGAAACGAAAAAAGGGAAATAGTAATAGTTGTGCCTACGAGGACTGGATGGCAAAGCATCAAACAAAGCTTCTCAGAAAAATGAGAGGGGTTCTCACAAACTTCCGTTTGGCCCCGAAAGCCACTCCCAGAGACGCCCCATTCGTACTGGCTTGAAAGAAAGTGCTTAAGGGGAAGGGAAAGGGCCTGCTAAAAAAAGGAACATGGGGAGCGAACGAGAAGGGGACATCATCGAGACGGTGCCATTGAGGACAGGAATGAAGCTCGGATCGCCTCTAAATTCTTTTTGACGAGAGAAAAAGTCTGGATTCAGGAAAGGGTGAACTGCAAAAGAAACGATCAGGTGTGGAAGAAGGGGGAGAGCCTTGCAACGGGATCGTGAAAAATAATTCTGGGAGGGGGAGGGGCCTCTTAGAGTAAACCTGCCACTCCGCCGGAGACTACGGGGCAAAAGGGGGGGGGAGTAGATAAACACGGTAGAAAAGGGGGGTGAGGATCCTGGCGACGTAAGGAGTCTGGCGCCCAACAGGCAAGGGGTCAGCTTTGGTTTTTCGAACTCGACGATAAAGGCCCGAAAGAGAAATACAGAAAATCCGGCTTGGAGTTTCCACAGCGTGGATACGTGTGTTGGAAGCCACGGGAAAAGGGTTCTTTTATTCGGTTGATGCGTCTCGGATTGCAAGGAAGTTCTAAAAGGAAAGATGCCCAGAGGGGAATTAAAGCCTTTCGGTAATGCAGCACGGACATAGTGGCGCGTCTAAACGTGCTTGAGGGGAAAAAAAAGAACAAGCAAGAGTCTCAAAAGAAAGAAATGGTGGGGCAAGAATCAAGAATCGACAGCGCAAAAACCGCAAAAACATTTAACAGCTATCCTCAGAAACAGGGGAGACACACGCCTCGGAGGGAGACACTCAAATAAAGAAAAGGTATTAAATAAAACGCGTAGCCCGGGAAGCACGGACGTTCTTGGCAGAAGCCTGGTTTGTGATAGAACCTGCCCCGGCTGAGAAGCCGATGAGTCAGGGACGGATCGGGGTCGAAAGGATGAACGGTCCCAGAACTGCAAGAAAAAAAAATTCTTCAAAACTCTGAAAGAAGCACTGAGCCATAGGGGAGGTCCAAAGGTGCCACATGAGGGCACATA
>Ga0179593_1447761_pt1 | contig 18739 bp, 19 predicted proteins | sample CZODoug2_1_08_16_FD_185931 | JGI IMG/M metagenome (GOLD analysis project Ga0179593, IMG submission 185931) | Vadose zone soil fungal communities from Angelo Coast Range Reserve, California, USA - CZODoug2_1_08_16fungal (PacBio error correction) | ecosystem: Environmental > Terrestrial > Soil >...
GGGAGGTTACGAGACCCGTCTCAATGGACCTCCGTACGCATGTCCATTCGAGATCTTCGGGGAAGGCGCAACAGGGGGGGGGGGGGGGGGCGGCAGGATCTGCGCGACCCAAGTCAATTCCAAAAAACAGCCGCACGGCCCGGAAGGGTCTCGAAAAGAGGCGTCGTGACGGGATCCCCGAGAGAAATAAAAGCTACTGAGTGCCGAAAGCATAACCTCCTATGAGCCAGGGCTCTTCTCCCGGAACAGAGAAGGCGCGACGGAGAGCACAGGGGTGGGAAAAAAGAGGGGAGAGTGCCCCGAGGGAGCCAGACTTCCGGCTAAAAGCAGAAAAGTCGCAAGGCCCTCTCCGAAGGGAGCTAATACTCGTGATCTCCGACCGATTGGACGCAGCGGAAAGAGAAAAAGGGGTCGACAGGCAGACAAAGGGATCTGGCGAGAAAGGACTTGCCGCCAAAGGAAGCCGTCGAACTCGAGCGGAGATATACGACTTGTTACGGCACGTCGGAAAGAGGGGAAGCAGCGAGGTGTCGAAGGAAGCGAAAGGAAGGGCGGAACAACAAAGGGGAATCAACTTTCGCATCTTCATGGAAAAATGTCCGACAGCGAACAAGCGGGAAAAGGGACAGTCTGTTATGCCCTACAGAATGGCTAAAAGAAGGAACTGATGGAGAGCAGTCAAGCACCGGAAACGTGATATAGAGATAAAGCGAAGATCCAGAAGCAGAGGACAAAAAGTCCCGGTGGGGACGAGACGGCATCCTACGCTGAGGCTTTGAGCGAGACCTTCCCGAAAGGGGGGAGAATGCGTGCTCTTCTAGGGTCAGTCTTCGCGAAGGGGAGATCGCAGATCCTACAGGAGGGGATGGAAGGGGGAGAAAAATCAGATTAATCGGTGATCAAACGAGGGCTGCAGGGATCCGAGTGCGAGATCGAAGGAAGCCGGAGGCGAAGGAAAGATAGACTCTTGGAGGAACTTTAGCTCTTCTTGAATGAAGGGATCGTCCGCGGAAAAAAATCGGTTCAAACTCGAGACGAGGCCCGGTTGTCACTGAAGCCGCGAAACAAAATCTCAGGGGGGGTTCCGGCGACGAGCAGTCGACCGCCGCGTGGGAGAAAAAATGACCAAGCGCGGGGGGGAGATCACCTGAGCTGGGCTGCAGGGTTTCGCAAGAGGAGGCAGGAAATTGAGGGCAAAGCGTCCAAAAAAAATGGTCTTGGACAGGAGGTGAGGAACGGGCCGCCACGGCAACCCGAATAAAAACAAACCCTCTTTTTTGCACGTGGCGAGCCTCAGCGGCTCCAGAGAAGGCCTCGTTTCAACGCTCGACAAAAACAGGCTCGGGTAGACGCAAAGGCAAACTCTAGAGGGGGGGACCGGTAAAAATACGGAAACGAGAAAAGGCAGGGTAAGTATACTGAAATTAGCCACTTGTCACGTCAGGAGGGAGACGCGAAACATGTCAAGATACAGGCGAGGGGCAGACGGCAAGAAGAGAGACGCTGGCTGCAAAAGATAAAAATCGATGCTGATTAATGTTTTCAAGGGTTCCGAGGGTTCTTTCTCTATGCCCTTCTTCAGGAAGGTGACTCGAGGAGGAGAAAGACCACAAACTCGAGAAAAAAAAAAACAGGAGACTCTTAGGAGGGAGACCCAAGGGCCAAAGATGACGTGCACTATATGGTGGACGAAAGAAACTGAGGGAGAAGAAAGAACGAGGATAACTGGTTAATCCTCCACGTCGAACTCTAATTCAAAGGTACGCTTGTTTCCAAATAGGGGACGGGAAAGAAAGAAATGGGCTGTGAATACCTTAATCAGGACGAGCGACGCAAGGGGGAAAGGGCGATACTACCGGCCGAGACTAGGAGAACGGGCTGCAGACGGGCTCGATGATGGGGGGGAAGAGACAGAAGCTCGGAAAAGGCGCGCGGAGAGGCACTGAGCTCTCCAAAAAGTCAAAGCCTCCTAAGGCTCCTCCCAATACACAACAGGATGGGAAAAATCGCTGTCAAGTCGTGAAGTGAGACGAGCCCTTGCCTCTCCGCAGCAGCAAATAGCGAAAATCTGGAGAGACATCGAAAAAATTCGTCGCCTTCGGAGGAAAAAAGCACAAAGTGCCATCAAATGTATTACTTGGGAGGAAGGGAGAGAGCAAACCGGGAGTCGCTGTATGCTGCCATCCTGGGAAAAGAAAGTCTTGAAAGGAATCGTCCATGGAAAAAAAGATAGTGGCGTAGGAAAATGAGACAAGCGTCGGGCTCAGAGAATAATCTGAAACGACCTGGAACAAGATCTCGGGGAAAGCGTATTGTGGCAAGGGGTAACAAAATAAGACGCTTGTTAAGAGAAGGGTACAGGGAACAACTACCGGTATCTCGAGCGGCACTCAAAGTACGGCACTTCCCACGAAGCCAGCGCTAGGAGATCGCCGGAAGAACGAGTGACAAGGCCGGCTCGTCGTCGTCAGGGACTACGAAGCTAGGCGTCTCAAGGACAAACGGGGAAAAAGCTGATTCGACTTCGATCGGGGAGAGGCCGCGTGTAAAGAGGCAGCGTGCAACCCCTCTAAGCCCGAGGGGCAGGCTGCGAAACGAGCATGTTTGGGTCGCGAAGCTGTGAACGAGCTGACCGCGAGTCCGCCACTCAGGAGAAAACCAAGAATTTGGCAGGGATTCTGTTCGGAATGGGACCGGCCCCAGGAGGAGGAATTCAGGAAGGAAAAACAATAAGGAGAAGACCTTCTCCTGTGCATAACCGGTCGGTAGCGACTGGAACGAAGGAAGCTCATGAATACTCCCAGGGGGGAAAAGGCGATTGACCGAGCCCACGGAGTGGAACCGAAGCTCGCGGAAAAAATCAAGCTGAGTCAACGACAAGAGAAGAACCAAAGAACCGCGCAGTCGACGTCGATCTTGAGAACACCCGGTTTCGGGGGCAGGGGAGATTCAAGAGATCAACGCCGAAAAAAAAAAGCGGGCTTGACCTAAGCGGACCTGAAAAGATCTCGCAACGTATCCATGGATCAGAGGAAGCCGAGGGTATTATCACAGAGTAAGATCTGGGGAGAAAGAAACGGAAGAACGGGAAGCGGAGGAAGGGAGAGACTTCTCCTCCGAAGCTCCTGATCCTGGAACGACAGTCGACGGTCGGGGAAAATCCAAAGAATCTCAATCGAGGAGGCAGTCTGGATCGGGGTCAAAAAATTCCTGGGCCGCCAGAAGTTGAGGGAGAAGGAGTAAGTACTCTTCTAGATACTTTGGACGGGGCTTGTCCAGAGAAGGGAACGAACGCTGCGCCTGCGGTGACAAGCGGATTGGGGACTGTCCCTTGGGGCCAGCAAAATGCTTGGCGCCCGAGTAACTAGCTCAAACCGTCGTCATCCGTATCTTGCGGGAGACCCGAGAGAAATCGGAAAAGGTCGCCAAAGAACCACTGTCTCCGCCGTGATCGACATTCTTAAGGGAGAATCAGAGAAAAGAGTCTAGGTGTAACTGGGAAACTGGTTCGGAAAAAAAAAGAAACGAGCGCCAAGAAAGTCGGCTGATGAAAAATACGAAGGAATGTCCCGCAAGCGCTAGATCAAGGGAAAACTCTGAGGGGGATCCTCAAATGAGTATCTTCAATGTTTCAGTAACGGCCAGAATGGAAGCTCATACAGGAGCAGACGGGAGAGGGGTCAGGCAGAAGCCTCAACAGTACGTAGTCCGATTATCTCAGGGACAGGTTAACTAACTGGTCTACAGGGAAGAAGCGAGGTGGAAGCAAAAAGAGGCTCGTTGCGCTCCGTGTGATACCCTTCAAGAAAAAAACGAGGGACCGCGACGACACGGGGAGGAGAGGCGGAAGGAGTCGCCGGGGGCCAGCGACAAAACGAGGGAAAGAGGCGGATGCAGCAAAGGAGATCAGCTGGCAGGAGCACTTCTGTAAGAGAGGTCGGAAGAAAAACTCTCCCGGCAGAGCAGTCAGGAAAGTAAGCAAAAGAAGTCGAAAACAAAGGGGGAGGAAAAGAAGGGAGTATCCTGAGAAGAAGCGCCAAAAACGTGATGAGGACGAGATGCAAATGGGAAGAAAGGAAGTCAGGAAAGATGGGAGGCACACATACGACGGGCACGTGAGAAAGCGAGATTCCGAAACTCAGGCTAAGGATGATCGCACGAGCCCTATGTCGTTCGCCCATCTGAGCAGGGAGCACACGGAGAATAAAACCTACACGAAATTAAGTTCAGGAAGACCTAAGAGGAGGCATTGTAGGGAAAGATCGCCCCTAAAAAGCAACGATCTCCAGACGGGGGTCTGTGAGCCCAAGTTTCTCAAGAGAGAAGGATCGGCGAAAAGAGAGAATACTGCGCAACATGAAAGTCTCCTAAAAAAAGAAGCTCTAAAGGGAGAGGCCTATTGCAGTCGAAGTAGGCCGGCGATCAGCCGGAGAAAGAGTTCTCTAGAGAGCGTCCCTCCACAGAAAAAAGAGTCCAAAGAACCGCGCTAGGAGGGGGGGCGCGAGACTGGTGAGCGGGGAAGCCGACGAGGCGAGAGCTCAGCACGGGAAAGGAAAGGGTTGCTCTAGTCCGGAACAGCAGAAGGGGACAGAACTCCGCGTTACACGCCAGTGGGAAATGAATGCACCGCAGCGATCCGCGGAAATAAACAAGCACGCTTCCCCGTGATCTGTTCAAAGTAAAAGCTCCGGCATGGCCTTAAAACTGCCAGGGTGGGCAGAAAAGAGGCACATAAAGCCGCGATGGCAGGGGGGGGCTGACCGTCCAGCCTTCTGAGGGCGAGCGGAAAAGCGGAGGCCGAGAAAATCATACCGCGAATGAGGGAGTAAAGAGAACTGGGAGATAAAAAAAAGATGCGACGATTATTCTGTCAAAAACTCTAAATAAGGAAGGCACGCGGCGGAAACAGAAAATAGAGAAAAAAACGGGCCTGTAGGAATCAGGCGTGGGTCGTAATGGGGCTCAAAGACGTCGATGGAGAGGACCAGTTCCTGTCGAGCGCTGCGTGAAGAAAATACGGTTCGGGGGACTGAAGGAATATCTTAGCCCCGACACAAACGACTACTACTCGTCGGAGTCGGAGCGTCTTGTTTTGAAGCCAAGATTTCGGCCGGAGAAGTAGACAGGCTGTCCAAAGGAAGCAACAGGAAAAAAGAAAAGGGCTTTGAAGTGGGTGCGTGACGACCAGGAGGATAAAGAACAAAAAACGACCGAAACACGCTGGTGGAGGATCGTGGAGGAAGACGATCAGTCTCCAGGAGAGCCAGGGGAAAAATAGAAAGAGACCAAACCAGCGGGGCGAAAAGGAAGAGAAGGAAAAAGCTAGGGTGTGGCCGAGCGAGGGGAAGAAAATAAATTAAGAAGTGAAGTTCACGTCGAGTGGCATCTACAATGGACGAGATTGTAGGAAACTTCAGACATTGCAAGAAGGAAGAGATAGGGGAGACGGGATTATGGGTGGTCGGGACAGATCTAGAAATTGAGTCGTGCTCGCCGAAATAGGAACCCACCGCTCTGCTAACGCGCACTTCAGAGGGTATAAACCAATGGCCTAAGAGAAGGCACGGGTCAGGGAATACTAAAAAAAGAATTATAAACCTACTTCTTCTCAAGGTACTCGCCTCCACGGCGACGAAAAATTAAAAGTTACTCAGGGGGGGCCAGACAATATGGAGGAAAGAGAGATTAGGGTTTTCCCTTATAAAAGACAGCTAAGAAAAAAAGGGGGAAAAGGAAAGGGAGGGCGCAAACGACTACCGGCCGGTTAGACCACGCTAAATTCTGCATTCAGCGGACGTCTTTAATTTTTACAGGGACTACCGAGCAAGGGCTCGGCGAAGGAAAAAGATTAAACGCTCGTCTCCGCAACGGGGAAACGACATGACAAAAGAGCATCACAACAAAACAAGGATGAAAGAAAAAAGGGAAATTCTTTGCCGGGGTGAAAGCACGTGCCAAAAAAAGCGCAATGCAATAGAAGACAAGGGACACAGAGAAGAAAGTCGTCGGAAAAGACAAATCCTCACGTGGAAATCCTCTGCCGGTATCGTTTCGAAAGAGGGATAAACCATGGGAGTGGACTGTCTCGTCAGTCAGGAAGAAAAAGAAGGTGAGAAGGGCCCGGACATAGGAGAGGTAAAGGTTCAAGGTAAAACTGGGGCTTCATACAGTGACAACGAAAGGACGTGCTTTATATCGACGAGGGGTACGTCCCATGTCACCAGATCTAGAAAGGAAGGAAATAAGTTGGGGAGAGAAAAAAAAGGGTCAGTAGAGTCAAAAACTACTGGTCGCGGGGGAATTACTCTATCTAAACTTCGGGGGCACGGAAAAAGAAGAAATCTAACCTTGACGCTCTCTGAGCCGAAGGAGTGGTGGAAAGCACGGAAGAGGGGGAAAAGAAGAGCAGCGCCTTGGTCGCGGCTCAAAGGCACTGAGACGGCTTCGAAGGATTGAGCGCTTAAGGAGGGGGCTCTCTATCTTTCATCGGAACAACGATAAGGAACTTGAAAGTCGCTGTCATGAGGAAAAAAAAAAGGGGGGGTTTGGTCAGAAGATGATTAGCGCGATGCGACAAACGCTTTCTCCAAAACCAGAGGGGTCGGCCTTCGATCATTTTCCGCCCAAGGCGTAAGGGAAATTGAAAAGAACAAGTTAACCAAAATACGCAGGGGGAACTCATGACTAAAGGTCGCAAAAAAAGTGAAGATTGGCGAAAACAGGCAGACGCAGTAGAATGACTCGAGCGAGCGGAATTCCCGCAAAGGACCCGAAGCGTCGCCCAGGGAAGGGGGAGAAGAAAAGATCAGGAGAGGGGCAACGAACAACGAATCGCAAATGGGCTTTCCTCGAAGGCTCGTCGCGAGGGGCCAAAAGCGGGGTCTCGTAACATCCCGGCGATAAGAAGATAAGAAGTGCAAGGGAAGAGGAAAGGGGTCCGCAGCCCTCCGCAGAAGAAATCTCTCCACGTAAAATCGTGAGATCAAGGCGTATATATGGACTCCATCATCTAAATAGTCGGAGAGAGGGGGGGGCGGCGGTATCGTGGCCGACGAACGCCCATCGCCGAAAAACGCGTCTTATGGAAAAAACTCAATCGCCGGAAGGATCTTCTTCGAGCGCGAAACCCATTGCCGGTGGAGGGGGGAGCGTCAGCGACGCCGGAAGGCCGGAAGCTAAGACAGGGGGGGGCACGTGTGGGCTTGGGACCGTGGATCCATCACTCGAATAGCATGCGGGGGAAATGTTAACCCGGAAAGAAGGGCAATCTCGGGGCTGAAGATTCAACTGCTGCTAAAACAAACACATTCGGACGTAAGAAGATGAGGGGGGATCCCGGTCCTATCATCGCACCATCAGTACGAAGCGGCCCTAGTCGCCGTGCATCGGAAAAAAAAGAGGAGGGGGGAAAAAGTCTCGCGAATTTGTAGTCACTAAAAGACAGCTATAAAAAGCGGGACAGACTCCCATAGTTACGTGAGGCTTTCCTACCGGTCGATGCAAAAAAAACTCAGTTCAACGCTACGCGCAAGAAGAGGGAAGAAGGAAAATCAGCCACCGAGACATGGCAAACATCGAAAAAACGTTGGGGAAAAGGAAACAAAAAAAAAAGGAGAGCTTCTCGCGGATCCTTCGGACTGGTGAAATAGAGGAGAAATGGAAGAAAAACGGATTGTAAATGAAGGGGAAGAGCTCAGTCGGGTTAGCCAAAATCTTGGACAGAAAGAAATCAGTGCGTTTCGGCGAGGCTATCATTACTAAAGAGGGTGAAGCGCGATGCAAAGAAAAGTACGGCGGATCAACACTAAAACTGGATCCAGAAGGGACGGCGTACCCAAGGGAGGTACCTCTACTTCTCAAACGGATTCGAAGAGCAATTGCTTCTCTAAAAAAAAAAAAAAAGTTATTAAAGAGAAGCATGGACGTCCTGTAAGACCTACGTCGGGACTCCGGGCCGGCCGTAGTGATCTGTGATGTCGCAGAAGAAAAAAGGATGGAGAAGAAAGCTGGAAGACCGAAGTGAAAGTCGGCTCGCCGAGACTAACAACGCTTATTGCTTGCGAGGGAACTTCGTTGCTAGTTATCAAAGAGAGAAGCCCACGGACGACTTGCTGGAAGAGCATAAAAAAACAACCTCTTCAGGCCATGGCTAACATCTGCCCAGGAAAGAAAGAACTCTCCTGACATACATGGGGGGGGAAAGGAATACAAGAAGGACCCCCGAGTGGAATGCTTCCGGGAAGGAGGGGCAAAACGGTCCGAAAAAATTTACCCTCGGCGACGAGAAAGATAGGAATTTGTCGGGGCAAGGGAGGAGAAAGGGGAGCTTCAAAGAACCGACAGGAAATTCTGGCGCCAGAGACGGGAGGGAAACGCAAACACGAAGGAAGGCAGTAAAAAAGATAAAGCTGAGAAAGAAAGGGGGGAGGCGGGCACGGCGGATGCCGGTGCAGGGCGTCTTACCGGTGGCTATGAAACAGAGACTTTCTCTAGACTCGAAAGAAGAAAGGTGGCTCTAGACAGAAGGAAGGAGGAAAAAAACGAACGAGCGGGCAAGGCAGTACACAAATACCAAAAAAGAAACGAAAAAAAAAAAGAAAATTCTTTAGCTCTCTACAAGAAAAGGAGGAAAATTATCTCGGCTCACTCGCAAGAAAAGAAGATCGAGGAGGCCAAGGGTGGGACTGGAAAACTCCTAGCGAAGGGGTCTTCTCTGCTGACGTAAAGAAAGCTAAGGGGAGCGTCCGAGGGGAAAAAAAAGATAGAGGAGAGGGGATAATCTTGATGAAGGAGGGAAAGAGAGAATCAATTTTTAAACCGGGCTGCGAGGAAAAGGAAGAACGGGAGAATACAACTTGCTAGAAGGGAGAGACCTCAGGACGAAGGAAAAGCTAAGCGCCAGAAGTAGAGAGGAGGGGAGAAGGACGGTCAGCAGGGCCCCCAGCAAGCTACGAAAAAAAAGAGCTTTCAAAGTAAGCCTTTGCTATTCTCGTGACGAAATAAAAGAATATGAAGGGGAAGTTCAGTCGACGAGCTTCTTCCAAAGCCGTCGTGACAGAAAGTAAATAATACTGAGGTACGTCCGATCTCCTAAATTAGGGAAGGAGGAAAAATGCTGACCAGCGTACATGAAGTTACCCGGAGGGGGGGAAACTGTATCAATTTTCGCTGACGGCCGGCAAATGCATCAACGAAAGAAAACAACCTCGGTGAGAGCGGGGGCGAGAAAATCGGCATGGAGGTTTCAAAAAGAAGAGGGGGAGGAAAAACATCCTCGTTGACGACGCCTGCCCGGAGAAGCTAGAAGAACCGGATAAACAGAATACAAGCGAAGGAGATAAGGGGAATTATCGCCTGTAGTCTTTGCAGAGAGCGGAGGAAGTCTAAACGCGTCTTCGTCTCAACTGAAAGAAAAAAAGGAAGAGGAGGCATTAGACGTCGGCTCGAACTACTTCATTTAGGAGGGGTGGAATCCGATTAACTAAAAACCGAGTACTAGCAGTAAAAGGAAAACCAAGCCTACCTACTCCCGCAAGGGGAGGGAAGAAAGGCAACTACGGGGGAACGGGTCGTGGGGGGAAGGGAAAAGACTTCAGGAGGAGAAAGGGGGTCCTTCCTAAAAAAAAAAAAAACTAATTGGAAAATCTATGGGGAAGGGAAAAGAGAAGAAGTTCTTTTGTATCCAGAAAAGAAGAGAACTAGAACGACAGAACTCGGAAAAAAAGAAAGAAAGGGAAAGCTGCTGGACAGCTAGGAGAGTCTGCAAGTCGAACTGGATAGTCATTTGACTTAAAATATCAAAAGCTAGTAGAGGCGGGAAGAAGGGGATACTAACATCGCTGCACGAACCACATCGGGAGCTAGAAAAAAAAAGAGATGAGGAAAAAGGATCTTCGTAGAGGGGGTGAGGGGAGTGAGAAAAGAGCACGTGCAGCTCAAGGGCATGAATCCTCAAAGAAGGCCAGCCCACGAAAAAGCGAGATCATTCTTAGCCATTCTGCAAAGCTAAGAAAGAGGGGGAAATCTTATTATCTTTGCTCAAACGCTGACGTCAAAAAAACCGAGGGAGAGGAGGTACTTCTTGAGGAAGCAGTCTGAGGCGAAAGGAAAGAGGGGAGGACACCACGGGCACAGGACTTCGGGCGTTCGCCGTTATGCGTACAAAGTGAAAAGCCTTCTCAGCTAAAAATAGTCGTTACTGACCAGGTAGACTCTACCTTCATGAGAAGGAGGTGAAATGGGGGGTAGAGAACCGAAAAGGTTCTTAGAGAGAGGTGGGTAAAGGGAAAACATCTACAGAGAAAGAATATCTAAACCGGAAACCGCAACAAGACAGCGAAAAAGCATAAGGGATCACAAGTCGTAGTTCCCGGGCAGCTCAAGGCGGGAAGGGATGAAGAAGAATATCAAGCTTAAAGAAGGAGAGAAGGTGAACGGAGCCGGCATAAAAAGGCGAATAAAAGGGAATAGTAAGGGCCTCTAGCTTTCAAGGGAGGGGAGGGATTAGATCCTTTTTTTGTTCCCAGGAGGGAAAAAACTATTCGCATGAACGGCTACGAAAGAAGGAGAGAAAAAAGTGGGTTGCGGAGTAAGCAGGGGCTCCCCGGGAAGAAGCAAACGGGAGGCAATAAAATCCGGGGATAAAGGAATGGGAATAGTTGAAAAAAAACTCTAAGCTTCAGAAGATGGTTGCGAAAAGCAAAAAGAGAAAGACTACGCAGAGCGCGGAAGGGCTGGACCCTACAAATAGAAAAGGACTTCACTTCAACGAGAAAAAAAATAGGGAAGTCTCAACGCAGCTCGACCATTAAAGAAGCGCGAAAACTAAGCGGGGGGGACACCCTCGGTTAAAAAAAAAAAATGATCAAGTCGAAAGGAAAAAAAACCATCAGGGGTCCCTAAACTTAATTAAGAAGAAAAAAGGCCTCCCCTCTTAACTCAATATTAGAAGAGGGAAGACCTCGGGTGAGTCACCGAGTCAGGAGGAAAGGATCCATCATAAAAAGAGTCCGGGCGAAAAAGAGACGCGACCTTACCTACCGCTCCGATGCGACGCAGGCTGACGCTTACTGGAGAAAATAGCGGCCTCAAATAAGAGGAGGAGAAAAACTGGAAGTGGATACAGAAGGGCTTTATAGCAGGGATGGTCGAAGAAGAGATATCACGTAATCGGTGCTTGCCGCTATCGAAAAATCAAGAGGGAAGTGCGGAGGATTTTTAATAAAAGGACTGGTCCCCAAAAGTGACGTGTAAAAAAAAAGATTCGGACGACGAGCCAACGGGACTTAAGGGGGAGGGGACTTGGGGAATACGCAAACCGTCGTCAAAAAAATTTGCAGGAGGTAGACCCTTAGCTCGCCCCTGAGTAGGGGAACCTTAGATGGGTCAGCCTGGAAGAACGGTTCGCAAGAGCGAAGAGAGACAAAAAAGCAGCGTCACAGAAAACTACGGCTTCTGGGGACTTGAAGATGCAGAGGGGAAAGTCGTGTCACCTGAGACTCCGCCGCGGGAATGTGCGGAACACCTAGGACTCGCAGTCGAAAGAGGGGAGAAAAAGAGGAACACTAAAGGAAAGGGGAGAGAAAGGAGGAGCAGAGGGGGGTGGAGAAGACGAATCCTAATCTTAAATGCTACGGAAAAATCCGAAGTCCGTCGGCCATGATTAAGGGGAAGGTTTAGCTACTCCGGCCAACCTAAAGACATGCGAGGATAAAAAAGAAGTCAAGCAGGGTCGCGGAAAAGCTCTAATCACGAAGGACGAGGAGTATCTAAAGAAAAGAAGATCAGCGACTGGCCCTTGACGGAGGGGAGAGACGGAGGAGAGAGGTAGGAGGAGCGGAATCAATAAGATCAGCTCAAACAAAAACCTGTATTAGTATGAAAGATATTGAAGAAGGGGAGGATGGAGTCAGTAAACTTCTTAGCGTAGAAGGAAAGACAGGTACCAGGAGATGATAGAGGATGAGATAATAAAAATGACTCTGTGATGAGGCACATAGACGAAACGCATACAGGGGAGAAATGGGTTAGTTCTCTGTCCCGGCTTAGGGGGGAAGGGGGAAAGAAAAAGAAGCTGCCCGTACCAGGGAAAAAATAACAGCTGGGGCGCAGGGGAAAACGATCTCACCCCGGAAGTATACCTAAGATCTACAGAAAGGTGAAGGGGACGGCCCTAGTTAGGCAAAGTACAAACTGGGGAGGAAGAAAAGGATCTGCAGTCGCAACATGGCTCAAGAGAGCAAACGTCGAGGAAGAGAAAGTTATCATCTACTCTTCAAACGGCAACTAGAAAGAAGGAAGAAGAAGAAAGGAGAATCTTGAGAGAGGCTATAGGGCAAGAAAAGAAAAAGAAGCGTAACCTCTGACTAGAAGATGCGCTGAAAAGAAGAGAGAAAGTGAGTACGAAGAACTCTACGAAGGTGGAGATATCTCGGTCTCGGCAAGCGAGTACGAAGAAAGGGGGAGATCCGGCAGCATAAGGCCAAAAAAGAGCTTAAAAAAAGAAAAGATGTTCAAAAAAGATTTCTCCAGCGAAGCTTGATTGATTCAGGGGAGGAAAAAGAAAGCTTCCATCTCTCTCTGCATCCAGAAAGGACTCAAATACTAAGAGGACGAAAGCAAAGGGAAAGGGGGATGAGCTGAAGCCGATGAATAAGGAGGAGGAGGCTAAAGGTAATACTGGGCAGCATGAGGAGCGACGGGCCTTCAAACGGGGGGAAAGGGAAAAGGGAGAGAAGGAAAATGATGACTAGAGAGTGATCTCCCTATCTTCTCTTGACGCTGAGAGAAAAAGGGGAGAAAAGACTATCTCGTCTTCCTAATCGAGAGCGGGAGCACTGGGGTGAGGGCATCGCTACTCGGGGGACAAAAGGGTTGGAGGGGGAAAATACAAAAAATTCTAAGAAATGCGTAAAAAGGGTCGAGGGAACCTTTACCCTGAATCTCTGAGAAAGAAGGGGGTTCTACTATCGTCTGCACTCTTCTGATGAATAAGGAAATAGCGGATCACGTCGCCGGAGCTGTCTGAAGGGTAGAAAAAAGATTCGGCGGAGAGGACCAGGCTGAAAACAGATCGCGGGAAAAGTGTATTGTAGGCCTTGTACTGAAGAGGGGCCGGAAAATTATTCCCCTAAGAACCCAATCAGTGGGGGGGGAAAGAATGTGGGGGGGGGGGGGGGGGCGGAATAGAGGCGAAGGACGATTTCACAAGAAAAGGAAACAAACCATTCCGTTCTACGCCTCCTCTATGAAAGAGAAGGGGTTCAGATAGGACAGTCAAAAGCGGAGCGCGTCCGACTACCGAAGGAATTCACGAGAAGAAACCTACAGCTACGAAGGTATCTTCCCACACTAGAAAACAGGGATGAAAAGAAAACTTCGCTCGATGCACAACTTGGAAGAGGGGGGGGGCAGTGCGTGCTTAACTCGGGGAGAAAAAATCAGCGTTGAAGTACCGTAAGAGTGACCAAGAAGACTAAGGACTGTAGGATCCCAACAGGGAAAAATACGGAAGGCATCAACTGTCGAGATCTGGTACCAGGGAAACGTACGACCTCGGACTGATAAAGGTGGGGGGGGGTGGGGGGGTGGGTGGGGGGGGGGGTGTTGGTGTTGGGGGGGGTGGGGGGTTGGGGGGGGGGGGGGGGTGGGGGGGGGGGGGGTGGTGGGGGGGGGGGGGTGGTGGGGGTGGGGGGGGGGGGGTGGGCACTCTCCTTCATATAAGGAGAAAAGGACCTCGAGTCACCGGGCTGTGCAGCCGATTCGGGAAAGTGGAGGGATCCGGAAAGAAGAAAAGCAAGAATGTTTTGAAAAAGTCTCAAACCTCTATCTTTCCACGTTGGACTTATGGCAGAGGAGAAGCGGAAGGGAGATCAGGGAAGTTCCGTCCTAAAAGAGAGAGAGAGAGAGGGGAGATGCACTCTCGTCAACTACCTACAAAGGATCAGAGAGAAACAACAACAAAGGAGGAGGAAGAAGGGGAAATTCACATTGAGGGGGCCGTGACGTTGACAGGGGGGAAGAAGATCGCCGTAGCCGAAGCGCTCGTTAGCCACGTCAGGAGGGAAGAATGCGCGACTCGGCAGCCGAGCTAAAGTGGGAAAGAAAATAGGCTGTAGTCGGGGCAAGAACGAAAAAGAATAGGAGGGTCGGGGCCGCGTCAGGGAAACAAAGTTCCTCTCTTTCCCGTCCAATGTTCGGCACAAAAGAGGCAAAAGTGCACTTTCTTTCTCCGTGTATGGAGACAGGGAGAAAGCCGTCGGGGTGAGGAAACGTAAAGGTCGTAAGGAAGGAAAAGATAGCGCCGTGGCGCCTGATGGCCCTTTGGCTACCCCTCTAAGGGAAGGGACGATCGGTGGACGGGGGAAAAGCGAAAGGCCTGAATCGAAAAAAGTCGAACTACGAAGCATGCCCGCGCAGACGACAAGAGTAGGGGAAGTCATTCCCAGGGAGGAACGAAGAAGAGAGGCTCCGGGGAAGAAAAAAAGCGGCAAGGAAAAAAAAACAGCTTCATAAGTCGGAGGGGCTCCTTTGCGCGAGTGGGGGAAAGAGGCTAGCGTCCGGCCACCCACTCAGACCCTAGAGAAAAGGCAAAAAACTGGTTGGTTGAGGGAATGACTAGGACTATGCCAGGTAACAGAAGGGGATACAGCCCTCTAAAAAAACACCCAACACAACCGGGGTCCGCTTCGCCTTCCGGAAAAAAAAAAGGGAAGAGGAGCAAATGCTGGACAAAGGGGAAAAAGGAACCGGTAAGGGGGAAAGAAATGTTAATCCGATCTGGGGGGAGGAAAAGAGGAATGCTCATGAATACCCGTAACGAGAGAATTGAGCAGAATGCGTTCGCTAGAGAGGAAGAAAGACAACTAGAAGAGATGGGAGGGCGGAAACTAAGATAAAAAATTCTCTCCTCGACTGCAGGGGGAAAGCCGCCACCCTTTTCTCGGTAGACCGGAATAACGACGAAGCAGACATGGCCCGCGTCAGTGCGGGGAAGGCCGAAGAGGAAGCCTCTTCAGAGTTCATCACTCCCTTCCAAAGAGAAATCGGAGGGGAAAAGAGGTTGAAGGGATATAGAGTTATGAAAACATCAGCAAACACGATACATCGATAAGAGAGGCGAGGAAGCACACCTCCGCCGAACGCTAAAAGCTCTAAGGGGAAAAGAACCGACGAAAAAGGGAAGGAGGGGAGTACGGCCTCGCAAAAACAGGTAAGTGGAGGGCCGGACAAAAAAATGGAACTTTGTCTAAGATAGGGAATATATAAGCTTTGGAGGGGCCCCCTAGCGAAGCACTCGAAAGAAGGGAGGAAAATCATATGTTGCCAAGAATGGAGCTTTGGAAGCAGAGGGGATTTATCCCTGAGGAGGTAAAGGTCCTAGCCCTTCCGTCAAGATTGAAGGCAAGGCGAAAAGCTCACCGTAGGACTCTAGCTGTTCAACATCTAGGACCAGAGTAAAAGAAAAAGAGAAAAATATAAAATACGATTGTGTAAGGGAGGTCCGTCTTTTCTTCCATCTAGGAAAGGAGCCAATCTAAGAGGCCTTGGGTCAGATGGCCGGGATCCTCCGAAATTCAGAGGAAATCGGTAGAGCTCACCAGAGAAAAAGGGAAATAACTCGCAACCTAGGAGTCAAATTGTGACGCTCCGCTGAGTCGGAAGCGGAGCTCATGAGTCAAATACAACAAAGGAGGAGAGATCGCGAGGGAAGCTAAAAGGGAAAACGACTCGGAAGGGAGTAGGAAGAATGGCATAGAAAGGTCAGGAGGGATTCTCTGGTGATCCCTTCCCTAAGAAGGGCCCATGAATCAGTGATACGGAGAGAAAAAAAATACTTGCCGGGGGGAAGGAAAGCTCCGCCAACGGGGGGGCCAGAGGAGGGATTCACCTAGATCAAATAGGAGGACGGAGTAAGGAGGGTCCCTAAAAAAAGAGAAAAGCGAGGGAATGCAGAATAGCCCAAGGGATACCCCAACACAACGGAGTGTAAAGAAAAGGAGGATCCTGCGAATCAGCTGCGAATCCGCTTGATCAGGAGAGGACCTCAGTGAAAAAACAGAAGGATCTAGTGGATTTACCTGAAGACAGAGAGGAGTAGCGCTTCTCTACCTCTGATGGGGGAAAGGGAATGATCGCAGGCGACCTCCATGGGATTAACAAAGACAGGGAAAATCACAAGAAGAAATTAAAAAAATTACGGACTCAAAAAACTCAGCTTAAATGGCCAACCGATCGCCCCAGAACGGAGATAAAAAGGGCTCCAGGAACCCCAAACTTGGGAAGGAGGTGTAGTTCCCCGAGTGGAGAAGACGGAGGAGAAAGATCGGCGCGGGACGGCGGCGCAATTACGCGAAAACTCGTTAGGTAGAATAACATGAGCTCTACCGCTTGACGCGGCATGCTAGAAAGGAGGAAAGAACGACGTGCAGGTAGAAGATGTCATAGCAGGGAGGAGGGAAACGCCACGGAGGTAAGCCTACTCTTAAGAGAAATGATAGAGATGGTGTCGAACGGGAAACCTAACGGAAACGCTGAGAAACGTTTCTATGATCGCACGTGAGAGGGAAAAAGAGAGGTGACGGCCCTCCGGGGGGGACTCGAGGGGAGGGAAAAAACCGCGACGCTAGAATCTCCCTTGAGGGGAAGAAAAAACGAGGGATACCGAAAGAGAGAAAGGGTGGCTTCACAAAAAGTGGGGGAGTACCATTGAAAACTGCCTTGCTACTATCAAGGCAGGAGGAGGGACTATGAGCACGGAAAAGGTGGTCTCACCTAGGGAGGAATCTCAGCAACTCTTAAGGGAAAACGCCTGCAGTGATAGAGGACGGGTCGTACGAGAGGGACGAAGTCTTCTCTCCTAAGCGATGGGAAGGGAGAAAAGAGATCCTCGGTCTAACCCGAGGAGCTAAGAGAAAGAAGAGGGAAGGGACTCGGGAGAAACCTTCAAATGAAAAGAGAAGAGGACATAGGTCTCTTGCGTTGAGAATCAAGGGCGAAAAATATGTGTCCCAGCTCAGACTTCGAAAAGGAGGGGGGGAAATGTTCGGGGCGAGGCGCTTCTTTACGCTCGGGAACTATCAGACTTAGAGTGCCGACGTAGGAAACTTCAAGAGGGAGAGAGGAGGAGGGAGAAAACTTTGTCTGCATAAAAAATCAATGGAGCTTAAAAGAGGTCACAACTCCCCATCTACATCCCTGAGTTGGAGGGGAAAAGTGGAACAGGTGCGTACGACTCGGGGGCGGTAAAATACGCCAGAAGAAAACCCAACCGCTGGAGAACTTGAGAAAAGAGAGGAGAAAGGGACTAGCCTAGTTAAAAAATAAAAAGCGTACAAAAAACAGGCTCGGAGGTCCGAAATAAAAAATGGCCTATAAAAAAGAGAGCGAATAAAAAGGTAATCGCGTTCCCATTAATACCTTATCAGGGGTAAAAGAAGAAGAGGGAGAAGCAATTGATCCTAGCTGAAAGCCATAAAAAAAAAACGGAAAGGGCGGCCACTGGGAACGGCTCGATGCTCGAAGTAGCTTGGAGTCTGGGAAGTCCGTGAAGGCGTTAACGCTCAGACCAAAACTTCGGGACGCGGGGCTCCCTGGTAACACTTCGTACCCCCAGATCGTAGTCTCCTTTCTCGGGGGGGTTTTACCCCCTAGATCCCCTATTGTGACACACGGAACTTTCAGAGGGAAGGGGGAATGGGACACGATCTCGGTACTTCGCGAGACAAGGGAACGGTGTAGGGAATGAGAGGCGGTAAAAATGCGGTGGGCATGCTCACGGGGGCCCACCCTAGGCAAGATGTGCGGAACGTACAGCCTCATAATGTAGGTGCACCCATATGACCGAATGAGAGGGGGTGAAGGGACGCTACTGAGGAGGAAGGGTCAATCACCCATACTGGGCCTCCACGCATCGCCTATGGGTGATAGGAGGTTTTTCCTCGAAATGGGGGTCCCGTCAGGCACTAAGAACAGGCGTGAGCCATGGGTGATTGAGTGGGTAGCACTTACTTTAGTAACCCACGACATCCCGAAAGGGTGACAGGTTCTGGGGCAATTGGTTGCACCGGCAGGAGCGGGTGCACGAAGCGGGCGGTTCAGAGAGCATGAACTTACGACAGTACGTGCTCGGCGGGGTGAGTTCTCTCAAAGAGAGGAGAAGTGAGAGGAGGTGATTCATGTCGGGATCACAAAAGATAAAGACAGAACGACGCTTAGACAACTACGCCAACAAAGCGTCTTAATTCGGTGGAAAAGAGGGGCCATGTGGGGCCTCGTTGGTTGAAGTTTTGCAGTTGAGCGAGGGACTCATACGTCGTGGCAACGGGGATTATGTGAGCAAAACTACAACCTACGGAAGGGGAGAAGAGTGTAGCCGTCACTCACCTCGAAGAGCCAGGATCTCAAGCAGGAAAAAGAAGGAAAAGGTGGCAAGGCCTGTAAGCACTTTTCGAAGGAGGCAGCAAAAAAAAGCGTTCGAGCTCCGCCGGATCACATCAGGGAGGAAGGGTGAAACCCATGGGGGGGAGGAAAAAAAAAAAAGTGCAGCGGAGGCGTTCAAGGGAGTCAAGCAATTGAAACCTCGTTCTTAGAGAATTAGGTCTTACGTATCCATGGTCCAGATCCGGGAAACTGGGGATCACCGGAGGTCAGCTTGTCCCTTGGAGGGGATCTAGCCCCGGGGAAGCGAAGGTCGCGTAGTCGAGACTGGGTCAAGAGAAGGACGGCGAGCACGCGAACC
>Ga0179593_1381668_pt1 | contig 18738 bp, 22 predicted proteins | sample CZODoug2_1_08_16_FD_185931 | JGI IMG/M metagenome (GOLD analysis project Ga0179593, IMG submission 185931) | Vadose zone soil fungal communities from Angelo Coast Range Reserve, California, USA - CZODoug2_1_08_16fungal (PacBio error correction) | ecosystem: Environmental > Terrestrial > Soil >...
ATAGGGAAGGGGGAAATCACGAAAGGGGGAGGAGAATGAATCAATTTAACGTGGCGGCAGAGGACATCAATTGGTTGGGGGGGAAACAAGGAGTGGAAAGAGAATAAGAAGGGGTACATGGACTGGGCAATGGGGGGGACAAAAAAACTGCAAAAAAGGGGAAAAAGGATACTCCACCGAGCGGGGTCGTGATCCAAGGCGCAGCGCAGGGAAAGAATTGTCGCCTTGGGCTCCTCAGGAAAAACTCCGCGGCGGACGTGCAGCCAGGGTGGAACTCTCAAAGAGGATCACGGGGAATTTGGCACTCGGATCCGTAGCGGCGTGGCTTCATGTATTAAGAAGTGGCGGGTATAGCGCTGCGTCAGAGAGAAAGCGTAAAGGTGATCCAACCCAAAAAAAAAAAAAGAAACCCCTCTACCTCCGCGAAGAGGAGCTCGACGCCACGCGAGTAAGTATCAAGGAAAACGGGGGTCCTTACAATGAACGAGGAGTAAACCCTTTTAGCTTGGGAAACTAGAGACATGGTAGACAACCCTCTAAATTCTTTCTACATCGTTAATTTCTAAGTTCCCCTCTCGGGGAAGAGTAACCCGCGAAGAACGAACGTCGACATGGCTCCGGATATCACCCTTTTGAGGCAAAGGAAGTTGCCCTCCTGTGGTAAAAGCGTGCACGCGCATGGAAATACGATTGGAGACGAAGGACAAATACTTAACAAGTAGGAGGGAGGATCGCACGCGTGGTGTGTGGATATCCTCAGCACCGGAGGCAAACTCCAGGGCCCTTTCACCTTTTGGGGGGGACAAGTTTACGAAGGGAAAAAGCAAACAGGCCATATCTGGGGGTAAAGGGGAAGGGAATCTATTCCAAACTTAAGAAAAGGGGGGGGGACTTCGTTAAGACAGTGTTGGACGGGGGGAAAGTCGAGCGTCTCCGTAAAAATTGCTGGCTCCAAGGAAGGGAGGAGAGGGAAAATGTGAAGCGCCCCGGAGGTTGAGAAGGGAGGGGGTCAAATGACAGAAAGGTGCCTGGCCCTGAAACGGAAATCAAGGGCATTAGCAAGGGAGGAGGGTTTTCTCGTTGCCGCCGTTTGAGCAAGGGCGGCGCCCCAAGATAAACTTGGCATACGAAATTCATAAACTTCTGTCAGACGCGGATTGATCCTTGGACGAAGGGAAAAAGAATGAGACTACGGGCTCAGTCTCGTCCAGGGAAAACACAGTCCACAGGGCACACAGTTCTGGTCTTTGGGAGGTTGGAGGGGGGCCTGCGACTCTAGGACTCCTAAAGAAACGAACAGATGTGGCCAAAAGGGGAAGTCATATGCAGAAGGAAAAATGGGGTCAATGGGGTCAATACCATTTCCAGAGCCTCATGCAGGGGAGGGTCGGTAATCGGGCAAATTCTTAGTGAGGAGAGGGGATAGAGAAGTAGAAACGTCTGTTAGGGTTGCCTAAATTCCATTGTGTGTGGGGGGGAAAGACCGTTTCTTGGGACTGGGGAGGGCTGAACTCCATAATCAGAATACTACTTTATGGGGGAGAGGTCAGACCTGTAAGCGGTTCTTGAAACGAAGTTTTCAAGAGGCGGAGGCATCCTTGTGGGGACGGAACATTTCTGGGCCGACTGACTCTTTGTTTTTTTGTGTGTGGGGGAAAAATGGGGCTTCTTTTCGGGGAACCGTAGAACTGCTCGAGAAAGAAAGCGGAGAAAAAAAGAGACCGGCTAACAACCGGAGAAATCCTGCGAATAAAATGGGAAAACCAGTACTTGAATGAACTCAATTCTCTAACTTTAAAAAAAAGAGAATTGCTATCATGAAAACCTGAGGCGTAAGAGAAGGGACGTCATAATCGCTCCCTCTCCGGTCTGGGTACACCAGACCTGAGAACACCGGTTAGGGGGAATCGCAAAGGGGGGCAGGAAGTCTTGAAGACTAGGCCACGCCGGGTCCTGCCTGTAACCGGGGAAAACTTCTCCTGTCAGAAGAAGTTGGGAGAGGGACGATAGAAAGGAAAACCGATTCGGTAAAAGGTATATGTTCGAGAAGATAGCTCGAGCAAATAAAAAAGAGAGGTGGTCTTGGATTCCAACGGTTAGGGCGCGGGAAAAAGCTTTCCGTCGCCGCGTAAAAGGCCTGGGAAAAGTGGAAGAACACATAGAGTAGCGTAGAGTCATCACGTAGTTGCAAGAAACAATCACAGCTGGGTCTATAAAAACAACAAAAAGGGAAGGGGGGGAAAAGGAACGAGAGATCTTACAGCGTCAGGGGGGCGTTCGTTAAAGAAAGGGAAAGGGAGAAAAAAATCTCTCTATGGGCCAGGTCGTCCAAAGGGTCCCCATGCATGACCCTTCTGATAAAATGGGGGGCGCAACGCACTTCGAAACGCTGGGGGAATCCCCGCAAAGCAGCGAGAACTGCCCTCGAGCTAGTATTGATTAATCCTCCGAGGCCCAGCCTCGGGGCGGGATATCGTTTCTCCCGGAAAAAAATAGTAGAAGACAGGCGGACAAAAAGAAGGGTAAACATGGAAAGGGCCCATAGGGGCAGAGACGGAACCGAATTACACCGAACAAGAGTTGCCACAGAGAAAAGGGGGGAGATTCTGGGGGAAAAGGAAGGACTATGGGAAGGGGGAAGGGAAGTGAGCTGAAGTTCAGAGATTGAACCTGCTCAGGGTAGGATAACAACGTCCGGAGGTGGAAACGTTAAGACTTGAGTTGAATGAAAAAACGAAAAGAAGGGCAGACAGTACGTCGAAGTGCGAGCAGGGGGGGGGAGGGGTCTGAACGGGTCTTATGGGAGGCGGAGCTTTGAGGAAGACGCGCCTCAGAACAGAACGAACCAAGCACCAGGAAAAAAAACAAATCCGAGAGCGGCGAAAAGAATTTACTAACAACACAGGAGGAGGGAACGAGTCAAACTCCTCATTTCCCTAGGCACGCACAGTGCTACAGGCGTGGAGAAAATTCCACTACTCTATGAGAACTGCTGAGGGTCGACAAAAAGAGCACTCAACGGCCTCCCGCCTAAAGGGGCAGAGAAACGCAGAAGCTGACTAAGTTTCGGAGAAGATGCTCTATCATTGATAAATGAAACAAAGCTCAGGATCAGTCGGGGGTAGAGGGTTATGGAGGAGGGGGGGGGGGCCTTTCTTCATCATTACTTGAAAAACAGGAAAAATTTCTGGAACGTACTTCTACGAGAAGATTTAGGCACTACGACGATCAAAAGAAAAAAGAATGGGTAAAAGGATGGACTGTTTGAAACAAGAGAGCATATCCCGGTTCTTAAGTTGACCCGGCGATCCATGGATCAATAAGGATATGAGGTTATGAAGCGAGAAAATTCGATTGGGGGGGAGATAAGGGTTACCAACGGCGGACGACATTTAAAACGAAGAAAAAAGGGATTAATGCCCTCGATTCCATTTAGCTATTGGGGAAGTCAAAGACCGTAAATGGTGTTTCATCTACTAATAACCATAAGTGCCAGCTCCATTAATTATCCGGAATGTTCTAAGCCAGGGAGACTTAGAAAGCGGACAGGGAACTACTCCAGGGCCAAAGGTCGTCAACTAAGACCCCCCGGGGCAATTAATGAAATCGAGGAGCAGTCCAAGAAGGGGTCCATTAGTGCGCGTCGCAGATGGAAGTGGAACTGGCCATTCTGTTTACGAGGGTGATGGATTAAGCAGGGCCAAAACACAGAGCAGATCTGGAAAGTCAGGAGACGTTTGGGCCGGCTATAAGAATCGAGCCCATGCGCTGGGGCCTCTTGTAAGAAGGAAAAATGATGGCAAGACGAATCAAAGTTGGATATCGAGAAAAGGGAGAGGGTCAAAACGTCAGCTGGGCGGGGGGGGGAGAGGTCAGGTAAGTAGAAGGGAAGTCTACCATCTAGCGCCTTTAGAAAAGCCTTTCTGGGTCTGGCGGGTCCGAAGTAAGCAGTGACCCAGCCCGAACCGGTGAGACTACGAGTAAGTTAACATTACCGAGTTCCTGATCGAAAGACGGATCTAGGAGGTCGAGCGCACGATGCGCCGCAGGAGGATTCGTCATGGAAATTTACACGACGTCCTGTAGATCTGTCATTCAGCGCTAGGTAACGAAACAGGTAAGGAAGCAAAAAGGGCTCCAACGATCTCCTGGGGAAGAAAGTACAGTAAAATCTGGAAAGTGGGGCTTGGGAAATTGCCACACAATGGCGAAACTTAATAATGGCTGAGGGTTGGATCGAGAGCAATCACAGTACTTGGTGGCAAGATAGGGCGGGATACCGCCACCCCAGCGACGTTGTATAAATATTGCAGGGGCCGAAGGAACCCGCGTTGGAGTGACAGTACAGCTCTACCTCGCTTAGTCCGACTGTCCGGAGAAAAGAAGGAAGGGGACACACAAATGCTGTAACTCTAAAAAAAAGACAGCCACTTTGAGAGGGTAGGGGTCCGCTCGCACGATCGTCGTGATTCATTCTGATAAGAAGAACTAAAACAAACCAAACGGAGAGGAGGACAGGAAGAGAGGTTAGTCTACTACTCACTATCGCGAGGAACGGGAAGCAATTGAGTGGGCGAGAGAGTCATCATTTTTGGGGAGGACTATCCGGGGAGAAGAAAGGGGAGAGGAATAAGAGAATATTTAGAGCGTCAGGTGTTCCCATCGCTTTACTCTGGCAAGGAAAAGAAGGTTCTCACACTCGTCGCTTTGGTGGGGAGGGGAATACATGCAAAGTCTCGATGACAAGAATGGTGGAAGGGCACTACAGAGGGACCACCGCGAAGGTTGAGGGAGAACCCGGTGTGGCGGCCTCGAAAAAGCTCATTTGGAGATGTGTACCCGGATAGGGGATGAAAAAGGGGGCATGGTATTCCAGTAGAGTTGAGGTGAGAGGGGGGCGTCAGAGAAGCCGGCGTAATTTAAGAGAAAATACTCAGGAGGGGGGAAGAAAGGGGGAGCTATACATAAGAGAGTTAGGAAGTCGAGGCCAGGACATTACGAGGTACGGGGAACTTTTCTAGGGGGAAGTCCATATGTAAGTACCAGCCTAGCCATTCTGGATACAGGGCTCGTGACGAGGACATTCCCCGAGTATTTGATAGCGAAAAGGACTGGACCAGGAAACCTGTTAAAGAGCTCAAACTTTTGTCGTCCTGGACAATGTTTGTTAAGATCAGACCTCTCCTTTGCTCGTGGGAGGACTCTCCTGAAAAAAGAACTGGCTGTATTCGGATTCGTTCCGCGTTGTTTTTGGGAAGGTCTTCAGCACACCCGATTCCAACCTCAGTTGGACCTTTCCAATTTGCGCCAGCCTGTTATGACGAAGAACTCCATGCATAGCTGTGGGGGAATGTAAAGAGCCGTAAGGAATGGGGGCTTCAGTGAGACCTTTTTTTGCCATGAAGGTCACGTCATCCGAGGACAGTTCGTCGACAGCGCAGGAAAATCTTAAATGTAGGACAGGGGAAAGGGGGGGAGAAGGCTATTGTTAAACTGACGGTGTTCCTTTCAATCGAGGACAAGAGGCTGTCTTAGCAATTTAGGAGGTTTTCAAAAAAAGGGAGGAAAGGCAGGGGGGGATCCTCGGAGCGTCAACCAATATAATGGGTGCCTCAATCTACACATTCTGCAGGACAGGGAGATTGATCCTGGAGAGAAGGGGTCAACTAAATGATTCCATAACGTTCGCGCTGCACTGAAACACCAGGTTGTCAAAAATGAAACAAAAGTTCACATGGTGGAGGGGAGGTTGATAGTAGGGACCGGCGACCTCTGGAAGAAGAAAGAAAGGAGACAAAGAAATTTTTTCCATGTTGAAGTGCATGAGGCAGAAGGGAAAAATTTCTTAAAAAAGAACAAGTGGCCAGAAAGGCAGGCGGAATGGATCGGGTCAACTTCCGTAGGGAAAATAGGATCAAAGACTTCGGAGCGGCCTGTAATTGGGGGGGGAGATGAGACCCTTTTGAGGTCATCCGGTACTGGCGTGCTTTCAGGAAAGAAAGAAGAGCACTACTTAGTGGGGGAGTGACCTCATACTGTCTGGGGGGGGGATAATGAAAGCGTCTTTTTCCTAGGCGCAGGAAATAAGGGGTGGGGGGGCGGAAATTCTTGGGCCAACTGGACAGCAAAACGACAATCACAAAAAATCGACTCACGTTCGAAAATGTGGGGGGGTGACGGGGGTAGAGGTCTGGGGACAAACTTCGCCGGACGCGAGCATCACAAGCGGCCGCACTCATACTAACCGGGAAGAAAAAAAAAGAGAATCTGACGAATGTCGCAACTTGCTGGGAACAAAAATGGCAACGTCAATTCGAGACTTCCAGAATACACTGGGGGTCTCAAAAGCATGAAGAGACATTTCACTCTTATGGACGTCGAGCTATCGAGGGGAAAAGGAAGTCTGGACACGCATACCTAATAATCAAAAAGGGACGGGGGCGAGGAGTGTTAAAATTCAGTGAAGAAGGGCGGCAACGCAGGTCCCTGGAAGGGGGAAAGAGCGAAGAACCCTTCTCTCTCTATGGAGAAGCCTAGGATCAAAACAAAGGGGGAGTCGGGCGCAGGGAAGATGTCCTCGCCGAATAAAGGAGAAGGGCAGCTCACCAGCGCTTTGGGCGGGAGGAAGAGTTTCACTTTCTGAGCACAAGTAAAAACCACTAAAAAAAACACCAGGGGAAATTGTACTCGGTCCTATCGAGAGTCGCGATTCATCAGAGGGGAAAAAAAAAAAAGACGCTGGTCGCTAAGAACAACACAACTGAGGATTCCGTAAAGAGATATAGAATCTGCGGCTGCGTGAGGGAGCTCCGTGATTAATCTCGAAGAATCGAGATAAAGGGGCGTTCAAAGGCCCCGTACTTTAATCTGCTCGGCGGGGTGGCTCTCCGAACGAAACGTGAAAGGGGGACTGCCCCAAAAAGCGCTGGCGAGCGGGAAGAGAGAGTAGGAGATCAAGATATAGGAAACCGCAACAGCAGCGGGGGGGAGGGGGTAGGTCTCTCAACTAGAGCGACGAAGAGACGTGCCCGGTTCACCAGGTCAATGTCCCCTTAGGGGAAGAAGGAGGAGGGGCAAGTCAGACGCCAAGGGATTCACACTCGCCACGTTTTGCATGGGAGGACGTGGGTCCGAGTATCTCGGGTGACGCTAATCTAGACGGGGTCCAGAGTGGGAGGAAGAAGGCAAGTATATCACCTTCTAGGGAACGTATAGGGAAGGGAGGGGTGAAGGAATAAAAGCTAAAGGGCGACACATTCGCATATTTGTCCTTTGGGGGGGAGGAAATTTCGTAGGGGGATGCGGGGGGACTTCCTGCTTTGAGGACTCGGGTCCGGCTCATTTGGGCAATAAAAGAAGCCCAAACAAAACCAAAGCCAAAATCAAGAGCAAGTCGAAAGGTTCCGCCCCACAAGGAATGAGAGCCATAGGGGGGGGGGGTTTTAAGAAAACGAGTTCAATAGAAAGCGAACAGCTACAGTCTTAGGAACTATTCACACAAGGGAAGGGGAGATTCTGTATGTGTCGAAACAAGAAGACCTGCCGGGAAAATACAAATGAATACGCAAACTAAAACGCCTCGACGAAGGTCGTCCGAATATCGAAAGTCACAAGTGTTAACTCTAAACACGACAGGGCGCCTAAAGAGCGATCTGAAAAAGGGGGTATTAGGGAGGGTGCCTTAGCCTGCCATCATGACGGCAACCTGGAAACATTTCTGTTGACGCTGAGGGCGAAGAGGTCTCCGGGGGTTCTACGACATCCAAAAACGACCTGGGAAACTTCAAGGTGAATGGGTTGGAAAAGGTAAGGAGCAGGGCCCGTTTCTGGTCGAAGGAAGGGAAATCTCCTTCGCCCGGAACGCGGCCTGCAGACGTTTGACTGAAAGACGACGAAAGATAGTTGGTCAGACTAAGAAGTCACCAAGGCGAAGGAGGGAAACAAGATTTTCCTGGAGCTCAGTTACGGGAGAATGCAATCTGCACAGACATCATTTTTCAAAGAAGAACAGAGAACCTCCGTGCAGATCCATGGAAATGATAGGACCAGGGGGTCGACTGGGTCGAACCACATGTGACGGAAGCTGGGGATACTGCACCTCAGACAAAGGTCGTCAGGGACGAAAAAGCCCCCAGTTTCATGAAGGGGAATCGATTACCTGCAAAAGAATCTATTGAGGGTGCGTTCGGGCAGTCAGTTGGGTCCACAGGGGAAAGGGCAAGGCTTGTGCCGCCGGTGGCTGGAATCCGAAACAACACAGCTCAGATCATCAGGGTCATATAAAGGAGTTGGACTGGAGAACAGATCCCATTCGCGGGGGGCCGGGGGTTTTTAAACATACTGGAAGGACTCTCCCCAATTTTTATAAAGGGGGGCCGGAGGAATGCACAGAGGGCTGTTTCTGAGAGGGAGCAATACGCGGGAAGGGGGAAAAAGAAAGAGAGGGGTCCGAATGAAGGGGACAGGTGGACTACTATTCCCGAGCGTGACAAGCCAAGAAACGTGTCCTACCAGTCATTTCAGGGAAAAAATCTTTTCAGGTATCTAAAAGCTCGGGGGGTGGATTCAACGGGGGTCGAGAGCCGATGCCGCCGGCGGGAGTTCACTGCCATTTACACGATCTCTGAAAAAAAAAAAAAAAAAAAGAATCAGAGGTCAGCGGATAAGCAAGAGGGGCAGAGAGTGAAGTGAGAGGATGGATAGAGATGGGAACGGAACAGATAGAGTGGCGTCCTGAGGAATCCATTTCTGCAAGCACTGCCTCCTAAACACAGGGGGGGGGATCCTCTATGCCCCAACAATGGGAGTCAGGCGTCAACCATTTCAAAATCTCTTATGAGGCCATCCCCCCTGTCTCAAGAAGAAGGAGCGGGGGTTCATCGAGTAGCACTTCTCCAGCATTCGGTTGTCCGTCATCGGAGCAGGAGAGAATCAAAAAATCCTTTGTGGGGAGAAAAAAAAGGGATTTGTTGCCGCTGAAACGAGGAGTGGAGTCACCTTCAAAACAGAGACTCTAATCGCTTCTTCTTCAAGCGGTCCTTGACGAAGAAGGTAGGGGAAATCACAAACAAAAGGGCTGGAATAAAGCCCAGCACGTTTAAATTAGGACCCAAGGATTCGGGCGTGAAGTCGTCCCCCGAGGCAACAAACAACAACAACGGAAGGGGGGGAGGGAAAAAGGGGGGAGAAGGAGAGTAGCTACAACTCACGATAGAGAAAAAAAAAAAAAAAAAAAAAAAAAAAAAAAAAAAAAAAAAAAAAAAAAAAAACGAGGAGGTGAGGAAGAAAAGAAGGAAAGGGAGCGACGGCCAGAAGTATAGAGGAAGGTAGGGAGGTCGGGAGGGGGTGGAGGAGAAGCGTGGGGGGGGGGAAGGTGGGTGGCTGGACCGGGAGTGGAGAATAGTTTAAGGGGAGATTTTAGGGGGGGAAGATAGGAAGGGGGAAGGGGCGAAAGGAGGGCGGAACAACAAGGAAGAGCAAGAGGGGGAAGGGATTAAAGAGGGGAAGCAACAAAAGTTAAATGCGCGAGAGGGACGCAGTTTGGGTGGAGCCTCAAAGGAGTAGAAGGACGTAGGGGGGACTCAACAGACGGAGGGGTAGGCTTTCAATTGGTCCAAACTTGCACACGGGGGGTAAGGTTACCTTCCAAAAAAAGTCTGGGGGAAGCAACCGTCGCGGGGGGGTGGCGGTAATAAGCGAGCGGGATGGGGAAAAATACTTTGTACGCCTTAAGCCTCTCGAAAGAAAAAACACCGCGACGTCTGCACTGTCGCCGGGTGGCGGCCTCGAGCGAGCACGGTGACGAGTTTGCAACTCGGGATCCGGAAACTTCTTCTGTTGGGAAATGGGAGAAGAATTTGAGAGGCTATGCTTCAGAGAGCCGGAGGAATGAGAGACGGGACTCAAAGGACTTCTTGAGGACGCTCGAACAAAGCTCTATAAGGATATAAAGCAAGCAAACGTTACGGAACGGAAGAGCTTAACTCAGGGGGAGGGGGCGGTGGAAGAAAATCGTAATATAGTACTCCGAAAGCCAGGAGGTATCCGAAGCCTTCTATGGTCGAATGACAAACTCTCGTTTGCTGAAGAAGAAAGAGTAGACGTCTCCCTCTCGCAGGCGCCTATATCAAAAAAATTTGGTTGATAGTCATGGCCAAAGAAAGGGTTAAATAGAAACAGGAATTGGAGGAGGGGGGGGGGGGAAGATTGTCGCCAAGAAAAATACGGCGGAACGTTTGAAAGGATCTGAAGCGTGGGTGGGGGGAGGGAAGGCACGCCCCCTCAGCACAACGCAGGAAATGGCAACTTGGGACCTGCGGTTGAAAGGACGAACTACCGGGACATAATGTATGGAAGTCAGAGACCAGGAAAAAGAATTTTTAGGTAGTGGAAGACAGTTGTTAATAGGAAAATGGTTGGGGGGCCGGGGTGGGTAGAGCGGAACGTAGAAATCGGCGAACCAAAAGGGGCTAAGATCACTTGCCGGGCCGTAGGGCGGAGGAGAGGGAACCAGGCCGGGGGCGGGGTGGCTGAACAGAGATACGCGCCGCGCTTGGCAGGGAAATTCGAAGCGGGTAAAAAGGGAGGGCCTCAGGGGATCCGTATTGAGCTCAAAAGGTCCATTGAGGGCCGAGATTCATCCACTTAGAAGGGGGAAGGACGGATTGGGTCCTGGAAGAGACATGGGTCAAAAGGAGGAGCAAAAGGCAGACTGCGAGGACAAGGGCACCCAGCAAGCAATGGGGCACAGAGGGGAATTGGGGGAGGGAGTATCCGGAAAAAACTGAGGAGAAGAAGGACGAACATAAATGGGGTCAGGGGGAAGGGGCATAGGCCTACAAAAAGGGCGTCAAGAGAACAAGGGGAAGATCAGGAAAAGACAAAGTGGCTGTCAAAGACGTTCAAATGCTTAGGTGAGGGAAGACGACTTCTGAGCGGAGGGGGAGTGGGCAAGGCTTCACGGAAAGGGGGGGGGGGGGATGCGCCTTTAATGCTGCTGTCGACCTCCAGGAGATAGAATCTAAAAGGGAGTGGAGGAGTTACTAAACTGGGTCGCGAAGTGGCTTGACCGCTTATGTGAAAAGGCGCAACATCGGGGGGGGGGGGGCGGTACATGAGGGGACATAATGGCCTCGTGAGTGGTGGGGTGGTGGTGGAAGGGGGGGCGTATGTTCCTGGTGAACCTGATCCTTCGAGGGCATCCACGCGGCCAAAAAGGACAAGAAAAAAGGGGTGGAAAAAGTAGGAAAGCGCTAATGTGTCAACATGTAGCTTTATTCATGAAAAATCCGATAAGGGGAACCTAATTTGCTCTCATGCAGGGAAGGTCATATCGGGATTCGAGCGATCTCTAATGCATACTGGGAAAAGCAGACAGAAATCTAAAACAAGTGTCGAGGGGTGAAGCGGGCGGTTGGAGGAAGTCGGGGAAGGGACTGCTGCCTCAGTTTCAGTGACAGGGGGAAAGGGCGAAGGACCAAGTCTAGAACTCGTTATAAGAAAGATATCCTACACCGGGAGGGGAGGGACTGCTTAATGTCGAAAAGGAATATTCTCGAGGGAAGGCTCTGGCAAAAAGCTGGTGGGGAAGGTTCCAGAACGGTTAGTGTCTGAGGAAAAAAAGATTGACGCGCCGAGTGAAGGGCAGGGGGGACCAAGTTGCCTCTTTCAGAGAGAGATGAGAGATGGAAGCACTCTTACACTAACTAAAGGACAAAAAAATACTGAAAGAAGAGCTCGAAAAAAGAAAAACAAAAAACTTCTTGAGGAGGAAAAGATAGAGATAGAAGGGAGGATAGGGGACGGGACTTTCACTACTTGATGAGCGAGAAAAGGCGAGAAAAGGGAAAAGAAACCGCTCAGCACAATGAAGGTCATACTCTAGGAAGATTGTGCTCTAAAAAATGTAAAGCTGGAATAACCTAAAAAAAAACATCTGACTGACAAAAATTGAAATCGAGCATAGTAGGGTACGAGAAAAAATCTAACTCTACCATCCTCGGGGCGGATCAGGTATATCACTATAAAGGAGAATATAGTAATAGCCGGTTGACCTTCAAGTACCGTAGGGGAAGAGTCTGGAGAGAAAGGAAAAAAAGTCCAAAAAACGCGACTAATGAAAAACTCCACGTTGTTGAGAGGGGTCTGAGGGTCAAGGAGAAAGAGTCTCATGGTCGCGAGCGCTTACGGCCATATATTGGGGGAAAGGAGAAGGAATAGAGCAGGGAAAGGGAACTTATATACTTAGGGTTAATAAGCTAGGCATGAGGAGGGATTTCGCAGTTGGGACTAAATTATGTCAGGAGGGGGTGCGGAAGCGGTATGATAAGAGGGGATCAGGGCAAGAACAGAAGCAACAAGACAAAAAAAAAACCCCCCAAAATAAAGAAAGTCTGACAAATGTCCTCAAAAACACAGGGAAATGTGAAGAAGAAAAAGCCTATTGCATATCACGGGAGCAGTAACCGTCTTAGGAAATGAGTCCACGACGGAGGAAATGCAAAAGGAGTGGTCTCAGAAGCCAAAGAAAATGCCATCAAAAAAAGGTAATTGAATCTCAAAAATAAAAAGATCTGAACGAAGAGGAATCCTCGAATCAAGAAGCAATTTGGAACTATTAAAAGCAGGAGGAATGCTCCTATCACCTTTGGACTGGGAGATTTTGGAATCAAATTGAAGAGGGAAAAGTCAACATGAACATTCTGGGCTCTCTGTGCGCGAAGGTAGACGGAGACAAGAGCCCAAGAAAAAATGGGAAACATAAAATTGCACGGGGGTGGAAAAGTAGAAAGGGGGAGCCCGGATTCGAGTAGTGGAAAAAAGGAGAACGAAAGATCACTCAGTAGGACTGAAAAAGTTGAATTACGGAGCGGGAAAAGGATAGGGGAGGAGTCTCAGGAAGCAAAAGGAGGGCCGAAAGGGGGGGAAGGGAAGAAAGCTAGGGCAAGCTAGTCCGGGTAGGGGCCAGGAACAGAAAGGGGGAATGGTGGGAAGACCTAGCCAAATAAAGCAGCTCCATTGAGGGGGAAAGAAGGACATGTCGAAGCCAAGGAAGAAAAAGGAGACGCGGACCGCAAAGGACACAAGAAAAAGGTAGGAAACGAAGCCCAAGGGGGCATGAAAGGGAATCTATGACCTGGTCACAGAAAACATATATGGAGTGGGAGGAGTAGTCAAAGTCAGTGGCCAAAAGGTGAATTTCAGGGGGGGAGTTTGCCGAGGGGGGGAATAGGAATCCGAAAAAAACCAACAAGGAGAAAGCAGTAATGGGTTAAAGGGAAAGGGAGGTCCGCGAGGAAAATCGAGGGACAATGAGGTTGCAAGGGGGAAACATAATGTAGGGAAAGAAAAAAATGTTGATATAGGGGGTTAATCCAGGGGGGTTCGACCGTCAGGGAGGGGGGGGGGGGTATTATCGTAAATACAGGGGGGAGGAAAAGGGCCACGCAAAAGGGGGAGCCCGAATGTACAGGGACGTTTACTAACGAATGAAGCTCTGCAAAGCATCGAAACAAGGTCAGAAACCAGAGTAGGGAAGAAAGGTGATTTAAGTGATAACAACACTGAAAGAGAGGTTTAAGCCGAAAAATGCCGAGGTGAGAGGGACTGAACAATGTGTGAACACGAGGGGAGGAAATACAGAGAGAAGAAGAAAAAATGAGGAATCCATTTCCGTGAAAAAAGGGAAGACGGATCCGATTGTCCACATAAAAAGGGAGAGTTGTATAGTCCGAAAACCAAGAAAAAAACGGTAAGAATGCTAGGGGGTAAATCTAGTAGCAATGCGAAAAGAACGGGAGTTTGAAAAAAATAGATAATTTAGAACAGAAAAAGAATCTCGTAAAAGGGTTAGTAAGAGGGATTTTTGGTAAAAACCCGCAACGTTAATGGCCCCCGGAAGAGAGAAACAAGACGTGAGTATGAATTCATAATTTCACTTCAGAAAAGAAGGGGGAAATTACTCCCAAAAATGCATGGGCTACGCCGGGCACGGAAAGTGGGAGTAAATGTCTCGCCGAAGGAGTAGTACTGATCATATGAATCTGAAAACAAAAAAAACGGTAGGGGGGAGGAGGAGAGGATATATCATAAAAATCACGATCGGCGGAGAAGGGGAATAGGGCGTGGGGGCGGCTAGAGTAAAGGAAGTTTGGGTAGAAAGAGCAGGGGGGAGGATAAGGAAAGTAGGAATAAGAGAAGGGGGGAGAAAAGATCCTGGTGTCACTTCACCGCCGGAAGAGGAAAGCTGCTTGGGCCATGACCACTAGGAGGGGGGTGTCTGGAGAAAGGAGAGAGAGGACAAAGAAAGGGGTGGGCTCCGGATCCCGATGACCACGGCAGGAATTCTCAAGGGAGCCAGGTGTGGCGGCCTCAACGGAAATGTGGAAGATTTTTCAACGGGAAATCCAAGAGGGGAGAGGAAAGCATGGATTCATAAAGTTTAGTATAGCGCGGAGGGTCAGGATCAGAGCAAGGGAATCGAAAGCCAGGCGTATCTGGAGATCTAACCAGGAGCGATCGTAGAGCAAATGGGGACAATCGTTAATTAAAAGGAACGGTGATGAACATCTTTGAGGGCAGGGGGGGATCAGGAATAGAGTAAACTCCTCATAAAGGAGGAAAGCGCGCTTAGATGGGAGAGGGAAACCGCGTAATTGGGATATTCAAAAAACGGAACGTCAGGGGAACAGACCCACCAGAAAAGGAGCCGATAGCAAACTTTGGGTATCCTGGGAAATCATGTTGAAAAAAAGGCACACGCGCACCTGGTCAAACAGTGAGCGGGAAAAAAAAAAAAAAAAAAACTGAACATAAGAAGGATCCTGCTTACAATGATAGGAAGTGGTGTTGTGCGGGGGGATTCCGAAAAACATCGGCAAAAGCTGGCCAGTACCCCGGGGGGGGGCAATGACTTTGACGAAAAAAGACATGGAAAAGATTTGGGACAGGGAATCGATTCATTCATGAAAGGGGGGGGGGGGGCGTCGTTGGGAAAATACACTGTGTGCCGGGATTAAGTGAAGTCATCGTAACCATGGAGGAGGACCCATCGCCCGAGGATGCAAAGGTGGGGAAGTCCCTTGATTGGGAGAGGGGCGGAGTGAAAAAAAGACGGGAGGGTGTCCTGACCTAAGGGAAGACGCGGAGGGAGAAAGACAGTTCGTCGTTTTGGCAAATTAGGAGGAAATGGGTCCGTAGGGAGAGAAAACCCATCCTGGGAGGGGGGGGGAAGCTCTGCAGCAAAACTTCTTCATGGGAAGAGATTGATCTGGAGAAGAAGGTAGAATCAAGCCATTAAAGGAGTCAGGCAGAGTAAAGGTCACCCATTGAAAAAAGGGGGAAAAAGGGCACGGGTCTGTGGATCGTTAAGAGAAGTCTACCTCTTCGCAGCAGTCAGAGGAGAAAAAGAATGGGTTTAATTTGAAAAAGGACATTATTCATAAAGTAAAGGAGGAAGAACATTGAAGAGCGATAAGGAGAGGGGTGTCTTGAAATCGAAAAAATGCTTATGGATATAGTACTACTTCGGAGAGACGGGGGAGTTGGGTCAGAGTAAAAAGTCCCAGTGGGGATTGGACAGGGAAGTAGGGAGTGAAGGGGAAGGGACTCCAAATAGATGCTACGAGGGTAATAGTTACGAAACGTTACTCTAGTTAAAAGGGGAATCGTAGGGGGCAAGGGAACAGCATACAAAAGAAATGGGGGGGAGGATCGTTTACGAAGGAGTTGATTTTGTGGGGGGGGGTGGGTCACATGGGGGATTACTGTGAGGGGAAAGGACAGGAGCGAGAAAAATTCGCACCAAGAAAAGAAACGTTAAGAACAAGAAAATCGGGATGGGACGAAGGGAGGGAGTTATTAAGGCAAAAGAAGGAGAGACGTTCCCGGTGGAAGGTGCTCGCAGGATGGGGAATAGAGGTGAATACGAGGGAAAGGACATGGAGATCGTGCACGCTACTAGCGGAACAAGAAACTGACTAGAAAAGGGGCGGAGGGAATCGCGGTTGCTGGGAAAGTCGGTACCGGTCCTGGATGGCCCGCCGGGTCTGGAAGGCTGGGGACATAAGAGAGCGAAAAACTCCATATAGTCTACTAAGGGAAAAGAAAAGGGATTAAAACGAAAAAAGAGGCCGGGCGTGGTAGGAAAGTTACGCCGACTAAAAGAGGGAGGACTATAAAGCTCTGGGGAGTATTTCAGAGTTTAGGTGACGGAGAGCAAAGCCGGAAAGCTAACGCTTCAGGCCTTGGTTGACGGTGGGGGACTTGGCATCTCGAGCTCGCGATTCAATCACGTCGTTCCCGAAAAGACCATCATAATATTTAGAGAGCGATAACAAAACAACAACGGGAGGATGTAAAAAGGAAAAGAAAAAGAGAGGGGGACAGCTTCTGCTGGCGTGAGGCACGACTGATTAAGAAGTAATCTCTAGGATGGAAAGGCTGAAAGGGAAAAAGGCCTGGGAAGCAAGACGTCAAGATTTTGCTACTAAGAAGGAAATCGGTGAATCCCCGCCAAAAGACTGGGCAGAGACTCGATAATAGTCAGGAGGGAGGAAGAAGAACACTCGTCATCCTCGGTGGGCGTTGAAAAGGAGGATCTTTATGCTCACTATGGGGGGGGAGAGAAAGGATCCTAGGAAGGTGACCAGGGTAGACCGGCGTCACTAAGTCTTGAAACGATTCCCATCAACGAACGAGTCCAAACAAAACAAACTGTGGGAGAGTAGTTCGTAGGGAATATAGGCGCGGAGCGATCGCTAAACGTCCCAGAGCTGTACAACGGAGAAAGGAATTCGATCAAAGGGGAAAATATAACGTGAGTTGAGGAGAAAGGGCGAAAGTGCGAAAAGGAGAATGTGGAAGAGGGTGGGATTAACGTTCTTATTGAAAGGGTCGGCTCGTGTGGTGGCGACTCGAAGGAGAGGTTTAGAACAATAGCAAAAAAAAGGAAAAACAAAATGGTGAAGGAGGGAGACAGCGCAAGTACGGTGAGGAGGGGGGAGGGGGAGGAGGGAGCGGTAAGGGGAGAATGAGGTGGTGGTGGGGCAGGAGAAGAGAAGAGAGAGAGTGGGGAGGAGGAAAAAAAGCAAGATAACGACAATGGCGAAAAAACACAGGAGCTGCAAGGGAAGAAGAAGGGGGGAAGAGAGCACACGAGCAGGAGGGAAGGGAAAGAGCAAACGACCGGAAGGGAGAAAGGATGGAGGGGGGGAAGCAAAGACATGGAAGGCAAGAAAAAAAGGGGGGGGGAATGAACGAAGAACCCAGCCGCTCCTCAAAAAAAAAAAAGGATCTCCTATCTCACTACGGAAGCGGGAATAAAGAACTCCGGAGCCAGAGGACTGGTATTGGGAAGGAAAAGTGGGGGGGGCCTTAAGAAGATTACTTCAAGATAAGGGAACATTTCTAGGGGAAAGCTCTGCTAGGGGAGAGAAATATTCACCGGGGGAGAACTCGTCAACATAACTGGAAACCGGATGGCTGGGTTCCCGGGAAACAAGGGAAAAAGGAGAGGTAGTAGAAGAGGTGAACCAGGACTCAAGGGGGAGAAGACTTAGGGTCAGAAGTGGAGGGTAAAAATGATCGTGAGAAAAGGATCTTTGGAGGGGGGGTCAAAGGGAGGTGAAGGGGGGAAAGTCAAAACTGACGAAATTGGGGAAGTGAACGCAAGAAAAGTATCAGATGTAAAGAAAAAGTCTTGTTTCGAAAACCGAGAAAAAAGACTGGGGCCTCCTCCTTTCATCGGCAGCCGGCTAAAGGGGGACAGGAAAAAAGGTGAGATGAATCTTACCTAACTCCCGGCACAAGGGTCTGGCAAAAGAAAGCCCCCATGTTCAGGAAAAGCGGGGATGACACTTCCAATAAGAGGGGCATGGAGTTATCAGAAAAAGAATGGGCAAATGTAGGGCAAAGTTGGGGCAAGGAGTGGCCGAGGGGGAGGAAAGTTGAAGAAGAAACACACAAAAGAGGGGAAGGAAGAAGAAACCGTATACGTGGGTAAGGAGAAAAAAGCGAGACCGCAACTTAGTGGTCAACAAGAAGGGAAAGGGGGAAAGTCAAAGTTTTGATGATGATCAAGAAAGAGTGAAGACAAAGGTATCTGTTTAGGAAGAGGAGAATACGCGGTGACGAGAAAATCGGGGAAGAGGGAAGGGAGACTAATTTCAGCGGGGATAATAGGTCCGCGAGAAAAAACAGCCCACACTGGGGGGAAAAGGAAAGAGCATTTCAGTAACCGAAGGAAAGTGACGAGAAACTGAGAGGAGAACGTTATAGAGGACGATAAGCCGGGATGGTGTGGGTGGGGGGGTTATTTTAGGATGGCAAGTTACGCACGAAGTTCAGTAGCTCTTAAAGAAGCGAGATAGAAAAAAGGAGGGCACAGTTACCGGGAACCGGCAACGGATAAGAGGGACCATCGCCAAATTGGAAATAGGGGGGGGGAAAAAAAGGCCGAAACAAAGGATCGAGAGAACGGAAGTTGGAATAGGGAGGAGAAAGGAGGGAACACAAGTCTTTTTGACATCGGGAGAAGCATGTCTGAAGTCCACCACGAGACTTTTGTATAAAAGAAAGGCTGGGAATCTTCCCCGCGCGGGGAATGGAAAAGGAAAAAGTCTCTACCTGTAGCTTATTAAGACATGTCCTTGGCATCCGGGTATTGGACCCAAAAAAATAGGGGAGCTCGGACGCCACGTTAAAGAGTGCTCCCGCTCGCATAGGGACGGAGTCTGCAGA
>Ga0179593_1460910_pt1 | contig 18738 bp, 20 predicted proteins | sample CZODoug2_1_08_16_FD_185931 | JGI IMG/M metagenome (GOLD analysis project Ga0179593, IMG submission 185931) | Vadose zone soil fungal communities from Angelo Coast Range Reserve, California, USA - CZODoug2_1_08_16fungal (PacBio error correction) | ecosystem: Environmental > Terrestrial > Soil >...
TCCATTGATGACCCTCAAATCTCTAAGAAGGGAAAAAGGCTCGGCGAGAAAGAAGAGGCCTTGAGGCAAAATTAGGTTAGCCGGGACCAGTATCTGGGTCGGGGGGGGGTAGTCTGGGGAGGCGAAGCTTAAGAAAAATTGAGGAACGGGGCGGCAGTGGGTTATCCCAGGCTACAATGTGCACATCCCGGACTGGCCACTTACCTGGATCAAATTCTGCCCCAAAGGGAGCTAGCCCACAGACGGCGATGAAAGGAAGGGTGGGGGTGCTTCTGTCGAGCAATTTAGGTCCAAAAAAACGAAAGTGCAAAAGAGACTGAGAGGCCGGCCTAAAGCCTAAGAGTCGGGCCGTCTTTCCAAAGGGTTCGCCCCCGCCTGATCTTGGAAAAAATCGCGCACAATCCGCGCGTACGGAGGACTCTTCCACCCAGTAGGGCCTACCGACTGAAGAGGCCTTGTCCTCGACCAGAGGGGAACCGAGGGTGGCTCATAGAAAAACAAAATGGAAAAAAGGCTCAGCCTAATCTGTTGGGCGGTTTCTCTCTCAAGAAAATTGGGAGGACGGGGGCCAGGGTGTCGAGGGGTAGAGTTAGGGAAGAGAATTGTCTCGTCAAAGGTTTCCTGGGTGAGAACCGACATCCACAAGAGAAGACCCTCAGCGCACGAGGACATTAAATCGGGGCGTCGAAGGTCGTCTGAAAGACCTTCGTCAAATCAGCGACCGATCAAGCATCACACCCCTATTCTGGGAACTGGACCAAAAGGGAAAACCGAAAGAGGGTAGACAAACCGCATTAAACTCAAAAAAACAATTAGGAAGAGAACACCGGGGGGTAGTTTCAACGCCGAAAAGGTATCAAGGAGATTCTCAGCAGGTCCCCCCGCTTCAGAAGTAACACGCGAGCTCACACCCGTCGGGAAACGCGTCAGGCTTCACCGGGGTCAGGCTCCTCGGCACGGCGACCACGTCTTAAAACTAGCACAGGAACGGGAAACCGAGGAAAAAACGGTGGACTTGCCCCGAAGATCTCCAGAGAAGCCGGCAGTCGCTGCCACATTTCTCGCCAGAAACAAATTGTCTTAAAATCGAAAAAAGAAGAAAAATGATCAGGAAAGACGTCGTCAAGGAGAAACTCACGTAAAAACAAGAGAACAACAAATGAAGCGATGCGTCAAATCCCTGAAGGGGAAAAACCCAAGTCGATCAAGCAAAGCCAACCAAAAGTCAGCAGCTCAAATCCCGGCGAGCCCCCCCTGCAACATGGGGTCCACGCCCAAAAAAACCCTTGTCGACAAAAAGCGGGAATGTGCCATCTCTCCTGTAGCCGCTCCGGGTAAGACTGGAACCATCGAGGGGGAGTTCGTTCAGTTGAGGTGCCTTGACCAAATCCAAATAGAGACGGTCCACCCACGTGGACATGTTCACCAGCTAACTCCTAGAACCGACACCACGATAAAAAAAAAAGGGTGCACGTAACGAATGATTTTGCATAAGCGGGGGGCGTCGGACTGCCCCCCGGAAACAGGGCAGGGGAGGGGGGTGGGAATGAGGCGAGGCTGGATCTCGACGACACCACGGACCTGGCATCCGCTCAACCGATGAACGACTTTAACATGAGAAGAAATGAAGGATCGCATCATAGATAGAAAAAGCATCCTCAATCGGCGAGGGAAAGTTCAGAACAATAGAGGCAACGAAAAGGGAGGAGCCGCCTTGGCGGCTTGGATCGAGAAACATAGGGACAGAACGGCAGGCCCAACTGCACGAAAAGAGGTGCGGGGCGAGGGGGGCATACGACCGGAAAGGGACGAAACTTTTTCGAGTGGCGTGCCGCATGTTGCGGATCGTTTGGTAAGGGCCTAATGAGCGTGGGCCGAGACCGGTGAGGTGACAATGGTGCAGGGTCAACGACGAACCACCCGGAAAAAGAGAGTGGGTCCTGGCGACCTGAAAAGCGGAACATTTGGAGCGAGGGGAATGATCTCCCGACGGAAATTGGGAACAGGTTTTGCCGCGGTGAAGAGTCAATGGGGATGCCGCCTTCCGAAAAAACGTCAGTTGGATGATATCGGGGTCAGGAGCCGCGTATGGGAAAAAAAAGTTTACGACATCGAGACGGCACGACGGTGGGTGCGGTGGGGCGATACGGACGGGGCGAGCCTGCGATAAAGGCTGGAAGGTGTTCCTGCAGCTTGGGGGAGGACTGTTGCGAGACATGTGAAAGGACCGGGGGATTGAGCGAGGAGGGCGGTCAAGAACTCTTGGGCGGTTTATAAAATTGATGCGGTTTTACGATCCGTGCCGGGGCAAAAAGTGGGGGGTGCAAGAGCGACGGCAGAAAAGGCTAAAGGATATGCCTGAAGACTGAAGGAACCTGAAAGCACTAGAATCTTGAGAGCGAACGAGTCGACGCGAAGGAGTAAGCTAGGAGGAGGGGGGGGAAAGTTGGGGGAAAGTAAAATAGGTTCTGGTGTGATTTATTCTAACAAATTGGCAAGGCTGGTGGATCAAATCGGCGATACGCCGGGGACTAAGGGGCATCGATCGAAACAGGGAAAACCTTAACAGGGTTCTCTAGGGGTCTGGAATGGAGGGTTCGCTGTGGCAACACAAGTGGAAGGTGAATAGAAATGCTGCATTTTCCTGGTCCTGAAACAGTGCACTCCTTCACACCTTGCGATAGGCCGGCCCGAAACCACCCAAAGAAAAGGGAAAAAAATGGAGGAGGCCTTTTTAGTGGGGCGAGGGGAAGAACAAGAGTTTCAAACTCGACTGACAAGGACACTCCATAATCCTGGACGAGGCTTACACAGAGGGAACGGACTTTGCGCCTGATATAGAAATGCGAAATACCACGCGAGGGCGTTCGACCTGCCTGAAGAAGGATCCCAGCAGCTCTAGTTGAGGGGAAGGCGCCTAAAAAATCAAGGCCAATTCGGGGGACTCACCTACTGCAGGAACACGAAAACGTCCCAGCGACTGAAAAAGGAACCAGCGGAAGCTCGCTCTTCCGGCTGGGGGAGAAAGTGTGGCTGGAAGTCATTGGAAAGGGAAGCAAGACCGTTTACAGGAGCAGGATAACCACGCAGGCCGAATTTCCTCACAAAAGGAAAGAATACCCCGCATCGAAGGAGGGGGAAAAAAACTAAGCCCATAAATCCCTGAGGTCCTCACCGGGATCGCCAAAATTCAAAAAGGCACGCCTCAAAAACTTCCGTCCCCTGCTTGGCAGGTGGGGGGAATCAAAGGGGAAAATTGAGGAAAGAGTAAAAAAACAAGGAGGGGGACGAGAGAGATCCAGGGGGCTTCCCTAATATGAAACAGGCGAAGAGGACGGCCCGACGTAGAGGGCCGACTAAAAAAGATTCCGTGGGGGGGGGGCGGAAGGAACGATGGGCTGAAGGGGGGGGGACTTTAAAAAAAGTGCTTCAGCGTGCGGAAATGGGTTTTTCCAAGGAGGGCGGGGGGGTCCGCAATCACGAAGCACCGGTGCCCAGACCAAAAAAAGGCGACCTCCAAGCAAAGAAAGCGACGACTAAACACAAGCCCGTCAAGCGTTACGGAAACGGGGAATTCTAAGCGTGGAAAGGGAGGCGTTGGCCTCAAGGTTGGAAAGGAACACCCGGCCTCGGGATCGAAGCGAGCCTGAACCCCCTCTACGAAAGAAAGTGCAGACGAGGGAATTCGCCCGCCTTCTCAGGGGCCCAGAAACAAACTCATGAAGAATTAAAAGCCTAAGCACCTACGGAAAAGGGCCTTGCTGCCACGGCCGTGTAGCGCCGGCGAGAAAAAGCGCTTGGACACGCAAACACTCGGAAAGGAAAAAAGAAAAAATGTGTGGGGTTGTATGGACAGGGAAATCGCGAAAATGTGGGGGGTCCATGGTCGCGATCAAAGCGGAGAAAAAGTAAAACTTTCTGGCACCAAGTTCATCATCAAAACCGGGGGGGGGGAGAAAACCCTCACAACGCCCGACGAGAAAATAAACGACTGCAGGCCCCGGAAAAAAATCAATGGTCAGGGCCTCAGACGCGAACATGAGAAAGAGGCGCGATCCGACGGTCATCCTCAAAACCTCCATCATTTAGGATGCTTGGAAAAAGACCACCACGCACTCTTTAGTACCGCGAAAGTCCCCCGAAGTCAAGCATACATTGGGAAATTCACAGCTAAATCTGTACTCCAGTAAAAAGAATCGTGTTCCCCGGAAAGTAAGAACAGAGCTTCAGCACATCTCGCTGCAAAGGAGAATCGACGCAAAAAAGAAAAAACGATCCGTATAACAACTCACCTTCCGGCAGGCACGAGAAAACCAACTTGGTTGATCGCGTGGGGGCCAAAACCGAACGTCACACCCGGAAGGGTGAACCATCGCGAAAAGCACACGGGCTGCAGACAAAAAACATCCAAGCAAAAAGCGCAGAAGAAAAGGTGCTCACGGCAAAAAAAAGGCAAAAACTGCTCCCCGATGGACGGCGTAAACCTGGTCCCCCAAGAGACCCAACGATGCGCAAAAACCCAAAGGAAGAGCGCTCATTGATTGGGCCAAGCCAAAAGGACATTGTCCCACCACCGGACGAGGGACCCTACATCCTTGATACTATAAAAAAGCAACTGAAGGGGAAGGAAAACATTCTCCAGTAAACGATATGACTTCCAGTGTGTTCGTTACGTCGACTGGAGAACCATCTCGCTGGGGGGGGACCACCGCGCAGATTGTCATGAGAGTCCACGACCGGGGTCCATTACAAACAAAATCCCCCGAAAAAAGCGTCACTACACTACTAGTTGCCGGTTCTTGGACGAATGTCCCCCTACGATCCCTCCCCTCGTCAGGGTGCTAGGGAAAGGGGGGTTTCTTGTGGCGGGGAAGGAGAAGGGGCCGTGCCTACTTTGGCCACTGAGGTCAAAAGCGTGCCCGCATTAGATACTAACTGCGAAAGCTCTGAACCTATTGGAACTCTCAAAACAAATGGGGAAGAGAGAGCCAATCAGCGTCGGTGGCAATCGTGGGCTACGGCGAGAACGTTATTCTCAGACCAGTGAAAAATTCGGGAAAACATAGACACTGAAAGAAAACGCTAACTTCGTCTCGCGTGGGCAGCGACGAACAAAGGCGAACAGGGGGGCAGAGGGCGTTAAGCTGGGGGTGGGGTGGCCTGGGACACTACGTGGGGTCTACGTGGCAAAAAAGGGGCTTTTTGGCCTAGGTTGTCCGGGTTCACTACAAACTAACCAAAGTTACTAAGAGACTGGGACTGGCTACCTGGGAAAAAACGCGGCTCAGTTGGAGAGGGGAAAAATATGCCGCGTCGTGTCCAGGGGGCCTGGTCTTGGAACGAGAGCTGTGCTTACCTTAGGCGGCGGAGACGGGGTGGTGTTTCATTTGGGAGGAGAGGAAAAATCTTTGGAATTGTACGCATAGGGGGGCGCGAAACGACTTTTGTAGGGGGGGGGCTCGGGACAGGGGGGGTTCTTGCTCAGAGCGGGCTTGGGATTGGGGGGAAGGGGAAACTAAGCAAGGGTTCTGTGACTCTACAGGGTTATGGTGAGAGGAGGACGAGTGGTTTTGTTGGGAAAGGTCATCTTTGATCGTCACGGGACAGTTTGGGCTTGACTAAGCCGGGATTAGTCGAGTTTGCAGCTGACGGCAGAAAACTTTCTGAAGCGTCCGCGTTGGGGAAACGAGCATGAACCTGAAAGCAGACTTACACGGAAAGCTGTTGAAAAAAACTAAAACGGGCCAAGAACGGATCGGAGGATTTGGCAGCGGAGGAAAAGGCGTGGGCAGAAGTTCCTAAACGACTGGAGGGGGGAGGTGGGAGTGCGATCGAGGACGACGCCGATGAAACGCAGACACACCCGCAAAAATGATAGTGACTGTTCCGTAAACGATTGTTAGCTTGCGCTGTGAAGGGGGGTAAAAAAACACAGGGGAATGGCGGAACGCGGTTTCCGAAGCCTGATAGGGAACTCCTGCAAAAGGAGATCTTCTGAGAGGAAGCACCACAGTTCTTCTGAGCCCATGGTCAAGAGTGGGCGCGATGGGCTGTTTTTCCTCGAGGGAAGGACATGAAACAAAAACGAGCGGAGGCTACGGGGGGCTGAAGGGCAGAGGACTGCGAAAGCGGGGAGGAACTGCTCCTGTCAAAAAAAAATACGTGCGTTCGACTGAAGGAATTAGGCGTCCCAAAAAACTGGTGGAATGGGGCTCGCACTCCGAGTAGGCCATTCGTGTGGCTGGAAACCACGACTGCGGAAACGAAAATCGCGAGAGCCCCGTCACCAGCGACTGGGAGTGCCGAGGGGGGCGTTGGTTCTGTTACCTTGGGAAAGGGGTAAATGGGGGACCGTTTAAAGGTCTTACTCAGGATCCCAAAAACATGGGCCCCAAAGTTTGTCACAAAACCAAAAATCGCAAAAGTTCACCCAGCCCAGAGGGAAGGACTGGAATCACCCCGCATCGAAAAAAAGAAAATATTCAGGCCAGAAGATCGGCAGGAAAATTGACGGAGTGACACATGGAATCGGGGGTATGGTGTTGCGAACCAACAACAAGGAGATGAGGAGGGGAAATATTACAGGGGCAGGAAAGATGGTAGCGGGAAAAAAAAGGAGTCGTCGGCGAGGCAAGAGTAGACTTGGTGGCCGGGGTGCAGCACGATCTGATCGTGGGAAGCTTGACGTGGGGATGGGGGCGAACGGGGGCGGACAACCGGTCCACTTGGGCGGCGGGGGCGGCTCCTTAAAATGTAGCCAAAACCAGCCCGGGGGACTGCACCTCGCAACCTCATAACGGGCAAAAATACCAATCGGTAGCCCGGCCGTCGGGACGGGCCAGGGAAGGGGCAGTATCGGGACAGGGGAGAAAGTCCGCGAAAAAGTCGGTAGGGAAAAAAACAAGAAGGGCCTCGTTTCTAAAATTCACCGCCTCGTCGTTGGGCCCGGCGTGGGAAAGGAAACCGCCTCACGTGTTGGTTCGGAGCACCCGGAGCCGCCAGAAAAAAGGATCGCCTCCCTAGTAAAGGGAGACGAAACCGCTCGGTGGGAGTGAAAGGGGGGTCCACTCTAAAAGAGTGTTCAGCACCCATCGGAACAACTCTTACAACAAAAATCAGAAATCAATTGGGTGCGTTTGCGGAGAAGAAAGCCGGGTTGCAGTAGTGCCATGGGCGAGGCAAGGGACGGAAACAGTACTTAGAAACAAACACCGGGAAATTGGGTCCACCTCACAAGCGTCCCGCCGAGACCACTCGCCGCCCAAAGCCAGTGGTCAATCAGTTGCGTGAGGTCAAAAAGTAATCCTGAGGATTCGCGTCGAGGCTAGTCCGGAAGAGACATCACAAAACGCGGCCCATTCTTCAGGAATTCAAAAAAAACCAAACAGCACGAGTCAAACAGGAAAGTCAACAGCCAGTCGCTGAGTTTGTACGGAAAATCTCAAGAAAGAGAAACGTGAGGCTGCCTCCGTCAGGCCCCTGGGCTTAAGGAAAAAAACTCGCGGGACCGGCAAACAGGCGGATGGTAAACGCTTCCGACTCCCGGAAGAGAGAGAAACTTGGTGACTCTATCCCCGTGGAACAGGAGACAAGGGGGGGATCCCCAGAGATCTTGACACGATCTTCAAGACAGCACAAAAAACTATAAACACTGAAAAGAGCCATAGAGCCATCAGAATCAGGCACCAGACGACATCCAAGTCCAACAAAATTCTCGCGCCCCCGATGTCGGGACGTCCAATAGCGGAAAAAAAAACACGCAGATCTCATCAAACCCACGGCTCGGCGCTTTAACCAAGCAGGGAAAACCTGGGCAAACCCAAGCTTCACAGAGGGGTGAATATAGAGCCACCATCAACTTATCGGTTTGGAAGTCTCCAGGAAAAGGGGTTTGAGTCGGGGGTGGAAGTGGGGGTGCCAACAAAAAACGCAACCATCCTCGACACTCCCGTCAGGGGATGCAGTCGACAAACAGGGGGGGCCATGCACCACACCCCATAATCGGGGGAAAAAGAAAACTTCGTTACTGCAAGCTTCGGTACTGATCCCATCAAAAAGGGAACCTCTAGCCGTGGGGAGAGGCCGTGGCGACTTCTGTACGACTCCCGGAAGGGATTCTTACGCCTCCTTGAATCAGTAAGGAAGAAAGAATTCTCTCGCTAGTAATCCTTACTCAACAACAAGTAAAGAGAGGATCAAAAAAAAGGGGGTCCTAGAAAAAGGTTGAAATCATGGCGTGAGAGGGGAAGATGGAGCAAACGCCAGTGAGAGGAATCGTATATCCAGCCTCGGACGGCGCCCTCAGCAGGGCTCTGTGGAAAAACCGCTGGAGGAAAAGATTAGAGTTCGGGCCGCTATTGAGTGGGGGGGCCTGGCTGACCGGCGTTGATCTACAAGGGGAAAAAGTTGGGAAAAGGTCGAATTGGCAGGAGAGGAACTAACCATAGAAAATCGAGTCACTTGCACCGTCCAAGCTGCCATGGGTAGAGGTGTGACCATCTACTCTTCCCGGGACGAAAGTACGCGTTGGCAGGAGGGTGTGATATCAGCATTTTGGAGGAGAACACGCGACCGGTGTTGATACGTCGGTTGGGGAGGAAGTTGGGGAGGAAGACTCGTATTTGAAGATTGAAAGCCATCGGGGGCGGAGCCTGGGGTGGGCATGTGTGGGCAGAAGGGAGTCTGCTAAGTAGGGATGGCCCGGGGGAGAGGGGGGAAGGCAGTTGGTTCGGGCAGGGACAGTGTTAAGCAATACATGGATCGGGGGGGAGAAATGAGACCAAGTCTTTTGAGGGGACGTGATGTGGGGGGGTGATTGGAAAAAGATAAGAGGGAATCTGGAGGGTCGATCGACTGCTAGCCGGGCGACGCTGTGGGGAGCCTGAAGCGTCGGACCTGGAAAGCGAAGACAGGAGAAGCAGGCTTATTTGATAAAAATCGGTCCGGCCCTACTTGCAGTCAGGGGAGGGAAAAAGCTGGTCTGGGAAGGTGAAAAAGATTGTTGGGAAGGGAAGTACGGAGAATGTCAGAGGGGAATGATCGCTAGCGTCCGGAGAGTAGGGAGGAGAAAGCCAGGAGCCAGAAGGGAAAAACTTCCTGAAGGTTACTCAGGCGGTGTCTAGGGGGGGCTCAAAAAACAAATCAATTAGTAAGTGGGGGGCCGAACTGCCTGAGAAAAAAAAAAAGCTCGAACTTGAACACGGTCACTCTAAAAGGGGCGCCATAGAACAAGCTGTTGGAGGAGGCATTTTATTAGAGTTTGAACAGTTTGGTCAGAGGACAATTAAGACAAGACCTACGGGCTGACTCATCAAACTTTCTGCTCTCCTTATGAAGGCTGCACAGACCTAGCCACGCACGACGGCGCGCCTTCTGAACGTACCAGCAGCTCAAGGCGTTTGGTGGGGAGGAAGAACTATGATTCCATTCGTCCGCCGACCGGAAGGGCCCATCCCCTCTCTAACACTGAAGGTCAAGCGTCAGGAATCGCTGGGGGGAGGGCAGTTCTGGAGGGGGCTGTGAAATGGCTATGGGACAAATAGAAACAGGTAAAGGGGAATACGCCCAAATGGAACCTCCACATCGTCAAATTCCCAAAAGGAATATCCTGTGAAGGAGGGGCAAGCCCCCCTCTACAAGTCTAGGGAAAGGGTCGACGAAGACTGGAAGGGAATCTTCAGGGGGGAGCCAGTTAGCCCCGAACGTCTCTCAACAATGGGAGATGAGAAAAGATTAATGAAGAAGTACGAACTCCAAGAGAAGGAAAAAAAATTCCGGAACGGCGGTGGAGACGTAGTTTTATACCGGGGAAAGTCACCGGACACAGGATATGGTATCGTGGACCGCTTGACTGAATCAGAAGATGGTGCGGAAAAATGGAGGTCCATGAGAATGGGGGGGGGGGACCCCCTGAAACGACTCGGGATGAAATGACCCAATCTTAACTCCAAAACGGAGTCACGCAATGCTTGAGGGACTGTTAAGTAAGAGACGGGGAGCGGCACGCTCCTGGACCGAGAAAACGTCAAACAAAAAGGGTGAAATCGATCTCTGGGACGTCCTGAAAACCGAGCGATGGAAGCCGTAGTCCAGTTCCCTCCGTAGGCCCTTATCAAAATCAGAAACCTGACTTAAGTCAAGGGGAAGCGCAAATCCTCGTATATGAATCCGGTTGGCCGGGTCAATCCATGTAAGCGCAAAAAGAAAGTAAAAACTGTTCCGAACAGCTCGCAAGAGGAAAGTAAAGGCTCCTCCTAGCGCTGTCTGGCTCAGGAAGATGCTCAGTTGGGGGTGACAATGGGAGCAATTTCATGCGCGAAAAGAAGAAAATTGGCTCGGCACATTTTAAAAAGGGTGGTTGAGAAATCCCAAACCAACGATACCAAAGAGAGTCGAACCAGTTCAGAGAGGTGGATGGATGTGCTCCGGATCGAAGCCACAGGCTCATCAGGAAGAGAGACGCCAAATCACCTCACGACCCCAATTCTTAGTAACTTCAGACAAAAAATCTGGGGAGCTCAAAACACGAGGAAAAAGACGAAAGAAGAGGTAGTCTAAGGGGGGAAAATGTAGGCAAAATCCGACAGAGTTCTGCGTCTCCTAAAGCAGGATGAAAAGAACAAAACCTAAGAAGAAAAGGGGGACTAGCATCGGCTGCCAAAAAAGCTTCGGAGCTGCAGAGAAAACAAAGCCGGTGCCAAAACGAAAAAATGACCGCCGAAGTGGAGGCCGTAAGGCCTAATCAAAAGATACGGCGAAAAATGGGGACAGGCCAACACGAAAACAGGGGAAGGGAATCATCCCCTCATAACAATAAGAGTCTACGTCGCCAAGGAAAAAAAAGGACACCCAACAGTGTCGCCCCATGGTCGAACACGTATACGAGTCCCAGCAAAAGAGCTCACATCCACAAAGCTCCCAGCAAGGAGGGTGCAGCCATACCAAAAGGGGTACAAGAACTCCAAACAGCGGAACACTACTTATTGATAAAAGATCCAAACTGAGCAATCCCAGTGCAAAGAAAAAGATGGTCGTCCCTATGGGGGGAGGGGGTTGCACCACTGCAACCATTAAGAAAAGAGTGAATTAGAAAGCCGACCTTTAGCAGAACACCAATCAGAAAATGCATAACTCAAAAATCAAGGCGGGTAGGAGCTGACGACCAGAACCAAAACTAGAAAGTGATGTTCTTCAGTCAGGGGGAGATTGTCTCTCGACTAATAAGGGGCCGGTCCACAGGAGAATCTCTCGAAAACTTATAGAACGAAAAAACACTCTGGATGACCCGAAGAAACAAAAAATAGGGGGAGGAAAAAAAAGGGGAGAGACTGAGGGTCGAGAAGTTCAACAAATAAGGAGGGAAAGAACAGGATTCAGCCAATGAGGGTTGGATAGGCAGAGGATCCGCCTAAACGCCGACCTCTAGAGATGTCTGGGCGGTTGAGAAGGCTAGAAAAGGCTTTCATAACTACATGTGGGTTGCGCTCTTGGTAAAAGATTCCGACTACACGGGGTCGACTGCAAGGGGTGTAGGGGGTTAGCCCGGAGAGATGGGGCCGGTGAAAAATCACGAAAAACCAACACGAAAAGGAAGAGTGTTTGCAGGGCAGGAACCAGGCTCAGTTGGAGCGATGTAAGATATTCCACGACTAGGGGACAGCGTTGGGAAAAGCTAGGGAATGGGGTGCTGGCGAAAAGGGAGAATTGAGAGGGGGGGGGGGGTGTGGAAGAGGGAAATCGCGGAGGTATTGGACCCTCATCAGGGGTCTCTACACACGAAAAGGGTTGGAGGTGAGTAGGAGTAAGTGGAGGCTAGGTACTGTCGATTGATTTATGGGCCAGGGTGGGGCCTGCAATCAAGGGGGTGGAAATTCCCTTACCGAGGACTCTTAATGGGGCAAGCTTAATTGGATCTGTAAGGGATTTGCAATTCAGCGGGTACGAGATATTGGGAATGTACGAAGAGGGTTTTCAAGGGCGAAAGAGAAAGGCTGCTTGAATCTTCGGGGGGAGGGAATGGGCGACGGAACCTGGTAGAAGCAGGAGAGGGGGGGATACTGTTGGCAAAGTTCACACAGTTCAGAAAGACTACGGGATGGGAAAGGTTTCATCGTGCTGGGAAGGAGGTGGTTGGAGGAACTCGCTGAAGGGTAATCGGGTGAGACTAAGAATAAAGTCCTATGGACGAATGTCGGAGACAGTCAGGAGACGCAAATGATCCTTAAAAGGGGCAACGCAGAAAAAGTATTCTTAGGAGAACTGTTGTAGGTGCAATGGGAAACTGGTGAGAAAAGGCATGAATAGAACTCCTGGTCGAGGTCAAACATCAAACGGGGGTTTGGGGAGATCTTGAAAAAAACAAATTCTGCTGAGGAAGGAAGGGAGGCGGAAGGGGACACTGTCCCTCATGTAACCAAGCGGACAGAGGAAAGACATAAGAAAGCGTTAGAGAACTTTGGGAGCATGCTATACGGGGGATTGAGCTAGGAGGAAGGGCTCGCCACGAAAAGGGGAATTCATGGACATCGGCCCCGCATCTCGCGGCGAGACCCGCCCGAGAACAGCGGGTGCCGGAAGGGAACGGAAGAGCAGGCCCAAAGAATTCCTCATGGAATTCTTGACAAACGGACAGGGCGATCAGCAGGGAACTGTTGCAGGGACGAGGTCTGGGTAGAGTGAGGGCATGTCGAAAAAGGGTATGAAAAAGGAAGGGGGGGGGCCACCATCAATGTTTGTAGAGATTCTCAAGAAAAGCCAAGTGTCAACGAATCCTGGGAAGGCTGGAACCAAAAGCTGGGCAAAAAAGAGACTATGAAGCCCCAGAAACACGTCATTCAATCTTGAAGTGGGGGAGCAATACGCACGTGAAGGACAAAAAAAACCAACAGGAGAGGAGGAAAAAAGAGAAAAGTCCAGGGCTCCGGGAAACATAGCGGAAATAATGGGCCGGCCGTATCCTGAGAAATGACGGAACATTCCTGTTTGAGAATACAGGCCAAGGAAGTGGGCGGTCAGGGGGGGGAACCTATGGAGGAAAAATGGAGGGAGAGATGCTGGGCTACCTTTCTTTCCGTGCAGGGGGGGGGTCTAAGGCTAATCCTGGAAAGGGGGAATGAGGCCAATGATCCAGAACCTAACCCCAAGACGCCCTTCCTCTTTTACGGAAGGAAGTAAGCGGGAGGTTGTAGGTGGGCCTATCCACTTTGAGGGGAAAAAGTCAACAGGAATTGCTCTCGAAGTTTATGAGGGGAATGCGTCTTGCTGGCCGCCCGGCATGCGGTCCCGTGAAGTCGAAAAAGCGAGGAGTTGGGGGGAGGGATCAGAAACCGGAACTTAAATCCGGAGCGGACGAGCTCGTAAAAAAACGATCGTAAGAGGAGTCCACGCGATGGGTGTTAGCCCATCGCGCAAAGAACACATTGTAAAAAAAGAAAGAGAAGAAGCGGGGGGGAGGGTTAACTGGAATTAAGACGCCGGGTGAAAGGAGTCCGCAATCAAGTCTCGGAAGTAAACGAGGAAGGGGCCATTTCAACCGGGTGCACAAACGCTCACCACGGAGACACTCACCTAAAGAAGGGACCAAGTGTACTGAGGGGTCTTCCTAGAGGGGCCTTATTTGTCTAGATAAGATCTACTCGGCAATTACAGCGCCCGGAAAGTAGGTAGACATAACAAAACAGCACTCTTGTCAAGGAGAAAACGAAAACTCCATGCAGGGAAGAAGTTGTACCGAAGGAACGTCTCAAATGAGGACTCAACGGATTGCCCGGGAGGGGGACGATTCATTAAGAAAAAGAATCCACCGGCGCAACGATGTGCAACACCGAGGTGAAGTAAATCGGATCTCTCCCGAGGGAAAAAAAGATCACGGATAGCAAAAGGGGAAGGGGTGACAAAGAGGATCAGGCAGGACGGCGCAATGACACTAATCACACTTATGGCAGGAATAGTAAAAAAGGCCAAGCAAAGAAAAAGAAAAATCGACTTAGGGTACCGCATCCTCAACACACAAAAAAACGGTTCGCGGCGCAACGATAAAAAACGTCACAACCCGGCCAAAGAAAGCGATCATCAAGAACCAACGACAAGGAGACAGGGGGAGCGGTGAAAAGCCCAGAAGAGGAAGGGCATACGGACAACATCCGACGTCGGGGGGAAGAATCAAAACCAGCAACTGAGCCGCAGGGGGAAAAGGTCGCAGGAGGTCGGGTTGTTTCGTGCAGTAGCAAGGGGAATAACGTCACCCCAAAGGGGGGGGGCGTTAAGTGATCTAAAAGAACAGCAAAGAAGTCATAAAACATATCCCCAAAGGGGAAACGAAAAACGAGGAGGTGGATACCATTCTGAGGATCCACGACCGGCAACAAATATAAGTTAGGGGAGAATTCATGATCTCGAAGCGGGCGCAGCAAGAGTCAGAAAAGCGGGAGAAGACTTTAACTATCGACCCTAGTTCTCACAAAAAAAAAGAGGAAAGGAACAAGGGACGGGAGAAGTAGAGGGAAAAGACTGCTGCGACACCTGAAGGGGAAAGCCCTAAGCTTGATCGTAGAGACGACATAGAGAAAAAAGCCAGCAACCTCACTGCAAGGGAGGGAGGGTTTCCAGCCCGACTGAGGAAGACTGAAGGGGTAAGCTCTGGGGGAAGATTGTGAAGGGACTAGCAAAGGCGGTCGAAGGACAGGGAGGGAAATTGGGGGTTTGCCGGGTGGAGGAAAGAAAAACTGTACGAAGAAAAGATGTTTCAGGCTACCTGGATAATTTTATCTTGGGGAAGGAGACGTCCTACTGGGAAAAGCGGTGGACGTGAGGTGAGAGTAAAGGGGTCTTGAGAGAAGGAAAGTCGGGACAGGACTTTGTGTTTGGGTGGGAAATCGCGTTGACACGGTGCTGGGGAAAAAAGCTAGTTTTAGCCGGGGGATGAACTCCGGTGGGGAGGTGGACCGAGGCGATCTGCGAGACGTTGGTGATTTCCTTCGGTGGTGATTAGTGTTGATCGGGGGAAGGGACATTAAGTTTATCAGAGGGGATGGCGCGGAAAAAGTGACAACTGAAATTTGGGGGCAGCGGGGTCAGAAGAATTCTAAGGAAAGTCGAAAAAGATGGGGGCGCGACTTCTAGACGGGATGAAACTGAAAGTTGGTAAGGAAAGGGAGGTCCGGTTCACCGGAAAAAGGAATAAAAACGGGGATAAAGGGGAAATGGTTTGAAGAAACCACAGAAGCCACTTGAAGTAGGGAGTTTCATCGGGGGAAAGTTCGGTGTGCCGGATACATACGTGTCAACGGGGATGATTGCGATAGCGGATAAGAACGGGGCTCTGAAAAGAAAAAGAAGATAAACGATAAAAAATGTAAGGGTGACTGTCGGGTCAAGTCGTCTGGGTTGGGGGATCAAACGATGAACTTGGGGGGGACCGAAAAAGGAGTAGTCCTAACCCTGAATCGAGAAAAACCTTTTCAATACTGAATAAAACAAAGGGGCTGCTGCCTGTGGGAAGAGTTGAGTCGATTGGACAAGACTTTTTTGGAGAGAGCAAGGAAAGACCCGAAGGGAGCGGAAGGCAATGTAACTAGGCTTAAAAGAACACGTGCCGGAGCGCTAATTAAGCAAGTTGAGAAGGAAACAGGGGCCCACAGGGAGGCTTCGGGAAGAAGGAAGACAAACGGGCCATTATTGGACCGGTACCGCGAGAGGGGCCCGAACTCACCAACTTCCAGCTAGGTTAAGAACTTCCAGAAGGATCAGACGGGCTGTGTGGGTGAAAGAGGTGAAGGGTCATGTTATTGAGGAGGGGTCACCTGAAACTGGAATGATAAACAAGCCAAACAGGGCTCAGTCACTCCAACGAGTCTGTCAAACCCAAGAAGAAAGGGAACCACCCACGAACAGATACGGCCGTCTTAAATCCTCAATTGCATACGGACAAGCCGACGCGGAATGCCCTTCTCTCGAATGGGGATTTCATCCAAAAGGAAAAGGGGGGGGGGTAAAAAGGCATACAACAAAAAAATGAGGAGTGATGAAAGAAGTGGGGCACCGTGTTAACCTCCCAGCCGTCGGAAGGGCGGGCACATCTGAATTGCGCTATGCCGGGAAGGAAACGGGAACCGTATCTGGGGTCGTGTGGTTACAGTTGAACGAATGAGGGGGGGAGGCGAAAGAACATGCATTATTCCACTGTGAATGGAGGGATCCGAAAGGACCCCTTGCCAAGGGGTAAAAAACTATTAACTCCACAAGAAGCTAGCCGCGGGGGGGTACATGAATTCAGCGAAAATTGGTATGCAGGACATAGAATTCGTTGGCAAGCGGGGAGGAGAAGTACCCCAAAAGATGATTTCAAAAGGACGATGGAAAGGAAACGACCCTTCGCGTGGGAGTAGAACAACCAAAAGCGCCCCTCACGCGAAGGGATCACTCCTAGAATGCGGAAAGAGGGGCAAAAGGGGAAGTCCGACCGGCCGGAAGTCCTGTACCAAAAAAGAAAAGAAACAACGCTTTCAGAAACCTCTTAAAAAAAAAGTGAGAGAGGTTAGTCACAGTAGATCGCCAGGTTGGGAAAGGGAAAGTTTCGATTTCAGGGCGGGGCGGAAAACAGTACGACGAGAGGACCAGTTTCAGACAGGAAAAGTTGGGTGGGAGCACCAAAGGCGAACCCGACAGAACCGCGCTGGAAGGTTCGAATAGTGGGGGCTTATGCTAAAGGAGGCTAGGAGAAACACGTCATAGTAGGAAAGAATCTCATACCCTTACCAATTGCTGAGAAAGAACTTCCACAAAAAACCAAAAACCTCAGTTTAAGCAACCCATACCGCTGCGAATTCAACGAACGCGACATAGGCCTCGGACCGAGGAAAGAAAGGGGGCGGAAAGATCCTGAGTCTCATCGGCAGAACGGCAAAGGTTTACCCCAGAGGAATCTTACAGTCGAGAAAACCAACGAAACGCACAAGAAAGAGTCTTAGAAGGGAAAGGGAAAGGAGGTAATCGGCAACGGACGCCTTGCACCAAGGAGAGCAACGTGGAACGAAAAGGGACAGTCGTTTCCCCAGACAGAAGGGGAGGATCAAGATTCTCACATGGGAAACGGGATGGGAACACTCAGTCGACTTGACATGCCATGCCTCAAAAGCTCATACTCTCCGCAGGACCCTAACGAAGACAACTGAGTGATCCATAAAAAGGGAGAAAAAAGAAGTCAAAAAGAACAGGTGAAAAGGAAAAAACAAGTTCCATCCAAACACAACAAAGAAGGAGCCCCTCTTAAGGCAGTTGTCTGAAGCGCATCTGAGAATGTTCAAACAGGGGACCCAAGGGTACCCACTATTAGAAAAAAACCTATCGTATACCGGGTGCACCCTGTAGAGTAACAGGGTCTTCGTAAGTGGGAGGTCCGAGGACAACCAAACTCTGGACGGAAAAAATCAACCAAAGCTACAGTGAGAAGGTGATAAAGGGGGGAGAAAAAACACAAAAATCGGAGTAGACGTCGGTGCGAGAAATTTACTAACGCGAAAAACTCGAGCATGGGGCCCCTTTCTGACGGAGGAGATCGAAAAACGAGAGGGAGCGAGAAAGGCGGGATAGAAGGAGAAATGAAAGACTGAACTTCAAAAACTGGACCGATGAATATCGAAAAAAAAACAATTATAGGTAAAATAGTAGATGTCAGACATCGTGGTCTCTGGGAGGTCATAGAAGGCATGGGAATGGAATGAGCACGCGCAAAAAAGGCTTGCGTCAAAAAAAAAGAAAGGTCCCTCAAACAGAGGAGTTGCGTGTCGGTGGAAAGGAGATGAACTAAGGGGGAAGTTAGGTGCCGATCTGGGGGGGCATCGTTTTTTCAGGAAGAAAAGGTAGCTAGTGATACGAACGCGTTGGGTAGAAAGGTGGTGCCGTGGTGCACGACGACAGTAGTGAAGCTAATCTGTGAAGAAAAATGACAAGTCTTCATTAAAGGGGAGGGGGGGAATCAGTCCAGACGCAGTGGGAACAGGGGGCCGGCATGCAGAAACAAGCATGGGGGGTCTCGCACGGGAGGAACGGGGATGCGGATGAAAAGAGATTTTGAGGACGCGGGGGGATACTGGGACGCTAAGGACTCTTGTGCGAAAGGAAGGGGGGGGGATGTGAGAGGCCGGGGTCGAGGAAATGGATGGCGGTGGAGGGGGACTGCAAAGTGTCGATGAGCGCATTTCAAAGGGGGGGAAAAGGGGTGAATAGGAGGGGAGAATCTTAAACGCGATCCACGGATTGTTGAATGAAAAAAAAAAAATTGAGGGGAGGTTGGACGGCTCTCCCCGAAGGATAGAGGCGGTTGGAAAAAAGCGAAAGAACTGGGGGAATCGGCGTGGTCTTGAATGACTAAAGAACAGAGCTGAGTAAACAAAGCGTGAAAAAAAGCTGTCGGACTGTTGACGCGGAAGTTCCCTGAAAGAAGTGGGCATTCTGTGGAAGGAGGTACAGAGGGAGGTCAAATAAGTGCGTGGGGCAGATTCAGCATGCTGGGGATGCGATGCGGGCAAAAGAAGTAGGATCCCGGAGACTCAAAAAGGAACTGTTCCGGGGGCAGGGATGGTATCCGGCGGGGCTCTGTGGGGGAATAACCAGGTGAAGGGAAGAGGTCAAAAAAAAGAACCCTGAACGGGGAGGAAAAACTGGCACCAGACTAACAAAAGGAGAATTACTTAAACTCACACAAACAGGGGACTTTTGAAGAGGGGGATGGCAAAGGGT
>Ga0179593_1515487_pt1 | contig 18737 bp, 21 predicted proteins | sample CZODoug2_1_08_16_FD_185931 | JGI IMG/M metagenome (GOLD analysis project Ga0179593, IMG submission 185931) | Vadose zone soil fungal communities from Angelo Coast Range Reserve, California, USA - CZODoug2_1_08_16fungal (PacBio error correction) | ecosystem: Environmental > Terrestrial > Soil >...
TTCAATCTCTACATCCTGAGCAATTATAGAGGGAGCGTTATCTAATACGACCTGGACAGGGATATGGAGGTCCCGTGTGGAAGAGGAAGAGAGAGAAACGATAAAAACTCTGCGCTACTTCCAGTGGTATGGGCACAAATAAAGCGTAAACCACAAACCCGGGCTAAAAGGGGGCACTCGCCGCCCATGCCAAAATTGCTTACCAAGGGACAGGTCTTGTAGACCATGCCCTCGACCGAACAAGTAAATGGAAGGGACCTTTGGGGGACTGAGACCCCCGGGCCGGTGGTGGGGGGGTAGGGGTAACGTATAGAAAAGCCTCCTCCCCCTGGAACGGACCGTTAGAAAAGTTTCGTAACGGGTAGGGGGGGAAGACGATTCGTGAGGGCACGAGTCTTAATAGTGGAGAGGGAGAGGAGGCTCAACTTTGCGCTAAGGGGGATTGGCAAGAAGGGAATTCCCAGATTTAACCACCTAAAGGATCGAAAAGAGGGGGCAGGTCGGGCGATGAGAACAAGGGTTGAATTGGTTGCCTATATCCCAAGTATGATGAACCAAATAAGCTTCCACATGTAATGTGCAGAAGTCATACTTAAGAAAAAGACGGACACGGAGAGTGATACCGACCCACTGAGATTGTAGACGGATCCGATAGTTTGGAAAAAAATAAAAAGACACTGTGCCCCGGGGAGGAATGAAAAAAAAGATTGTGCATGATCCCCGCGAATAAAAGCGAAGTCTAGGAATAACCAACACTCAAAGAAAGGTGGGTCCTCGTTTATATGTAAAGGGCAGGAATGGTTCGAACATGAGGAGATCAGGCGGAGACGAACGAGGGAGGAAGGTCAAGAAGGGAGAGTTTCCACGATAATCCAACTGCGTAAGAGGGAGCGGGGGGTGAGTGCATCGGGAAAGAAATGCTCATTCCAAAAGTTGCAAGATTCAAGCGTCTTAAATCGTGGGGACAGGGAGAGGAGACCAGAAATACTAGGGGGGTCTTGGGAAGGGGGATGAATTTGGTACTTAGATCGAAGCGGATTGGAGAAGCAACTATGGGGCGCGAAGCCAGAAGAACACCAATCGAGGAGGTCCAGGAAGTCCAGCTAGAGTCGTTGGGTGGATAGAAGATACGTTGAGAATCGGGAGTTTAATCAGCCACCCCCCGGTCCAGGGACAAAAAACCGTAGGGGTAACTGAGTGTATGAAGGGAACGAAAACCATAAAAAGTCCATCTGATCGAGGGGTCTTAAAAAAGAAAAACCAACCGTTTGGGGAAAACGAAAGACGGGGCCGGGGAAGGGAGTGAGGGAGGTTTTCGATCCAGAACAAGGGATCGGAAAAAAAAAAGGGAGGAACTTTATAGATCGTAAGGGGTACTGTCTTTTTCAAAGAAGGGAGAGGGGGAAAGAAAACTTAGGAAGAACGTGTAAAGGGGGTTTAGTAAGAGGGGGCTCAGGCTGAACGGGTGTGCTGGGGAGGAACCCGAAAAAGGGACACGACCCAATCCACGTTGGGGATGGGGAAAGTGGGCTTTGCCTTTGACTCGGGGACAATGGAGGTATAGGGGGGGAGGATCTGTTCATCTCGAATTTCGCGTCTGAGAGAGTTGGAAGGCTAAATGAGGGATCGAGAAACACAAGGGGCGTCCAAGGCAATCATCACCGGTGCATCTGAGCTCTCTCAAAAAGGGGAGAAATATAGGTCGGGCACTTGATCGCTAGAACAGAAGCTTCTCGCGCCGGAGAGCTACCAGGAATGAGCCTTCAAAAAGTACTAGAACGAGGGGAACCAGCGCGAAGCTGAAAGCCTAACAGACACCACGAGAGAGGCCATTGGGCGTTCACTGCAAACCGCCAGAAAAAAGCAGAGGATTGACCGGTGAAGAAAAGGGGACAAACCGGGGACTCAGAAGCACCCATTCAGCCTGGAGGACACCATTTCCACGGATTAACGGAAAAGGTTGCATTCGGGAGGAACTGGAATGAAAAATCAACCCAAATACAGCGAATCAACCAACAATAAAGAAAGGCGGCCGACGCAGAAGGGGTGGGCACCTGGCCGAAAAGCAGGCTAATCGCCTGACAAAAGTCTCGAGCGTTGAGTCCGGCTACGAAAGATGGACCTGATGCTGGAGAGGGCACCGGCAGGACAGAAGGGGGAAACCAAACGTACGGGAAAATGGGATGGTGTCCCCTAGAAGTATCTTCAGAAGAACACGAAATCGCGGGGGACCGCTCAGACATGCAGGCCGGAGCGGGGGGGTCGGGAAATTGACCTTGGGGGTGGGAGCATAAAAGCTAGCGAAGAATCAAGAAACCGACGGCAAGACATAGTCTTTCTGGTGAGCACGGGGCCCCCGCCCGGCCCCCGATCTTGGTGGAAGGCTCAGAACACTTCAGCCCCGGCCCTCTGATGCACTACGCGGGACGGGGGAAGAAGAGGCTTGGAAAGAGCGATCGAGGGTCCACGGCTGTCGTTACGTGACCGCCCTATTTATCATCGAAAGAAAAAAGGATCCACGTCCGGGGTATTGATCCACGGACCCCAGGGCTGGGTCAAGAATTGAGTTATCTCAATGGAATGCGCAGAGCTGTTGCGGGCTAAAAGATGCCGACACCCCCGCGGGAAACCGGGTACGGTCAGAATATCGACAAACTTGGGGCGAACCGGGGGGGGAACAAGAGACGCTGAAGGAGGTAACCAACGAATGAACGACCTGCTGGGACTTCCCAGCCGGCGCACGATGGAGGGTAAGATAAGGGTCTGCTCTGAGGATAAGATTCATCGCTCTTGGTGTCCGAGGTTCATGCGTGACCTTCGCACATGGTCTGTGGACGGAAGAGGGCTTCTGTGGGAATTCCGCGGCCCGGGAACCTTTACGCCAAATGTCACCGAATTCAAGGGAGAGAAAGAATTTCCAAGACGCTCTCTCTGCCACCTGGCGGGTTCCCATGGAATTCAAGCGTACAAAGAGAGCCCATAAATCCCTTGGGGAAAAAAATTTTGGTGTTCCCTTACTAAAAAGCAGAACACGCTTTGGTTCGAGGATGGACATGGGGCGTGGGACCATAAAACACGTACTGGGTGGCCTTTCACGCTTTTATGGGGGGGGGGACGAGGAGAGCCGTGCCTGCCATGGACCGCCACCGGTACCAAGGACGCCGCACCGACACATCGAATCCTCGGAGGGAGGCTGGCGCAGGGCCGCTACAAGGGTAGATCGCAGCGCCGGGCACATTACCGCCCATAAGCTGAAAGTCGCGGGTCACGCCGCCGCATCGGACGAAGGGCCGAATTCGCATAAGTGGTACCATACGCGCCCTGGGGTCCTGGACAAGCCCTCACCCACACGCATTATATCCCACACCGCCGCCGCGTGACGGGCCTGGCGATCCAGGTCGACAGTCAGAGCTCAGAAGTCCCGGATTGACCTGCGCGAAAGCCACTCAGGCCGCGGGAAGTCAGGAGAGGGGGATGGAATTCGGGGGCGGAACCAAAAAGGCAAAACAACAATCTTATCGGTACTCCTCTAAATCATTGATATTGGGCTCAACCTTTATGAGGATTGGGTAATGAATATGGACCGCAAGGATCTGGAAAAGGACTCAAGAGGACGGAGTTCACGGGTATCGTTCGAAATGATCGGCGGGGGGGGGGGGGGGGGGGGGGGAAAAGTAGGCCACACGAAAACCAAAAAAAGGGGGAGAAAAAAGGTCAGAAGCGGAGAAGACCGCTGTGGGGAAGTGGAGAACAGGTAGTCCGCAGATCTATATGGGTTCCGGCAAAGAGGAGCCCGACAATAGGGAATCAGTTGAAAGAAGCACGGGGGGGGATGGAAGGAAAACGAGGGGGGGGGACAAGAACGAATGCGTAACAGGCAAAGAAGCTAGCATGCGGGCTACAAGCATAAAAAACCAACCGGAGGGAGAAGGAAAAGTCGTGATCCATGACCTTAGAGGAGCAGGAGCATGGGCGCAGCGATTTGAGACAACCTAAACCGGAGAAGTCAAATAAATATGGACTGGGAAAAAGGAAAAAGCAAGGAGTAATCTGGATAACTAGGACCACGTAAAGCGAAGGAAGAGAATCGCGAAGGCATCGGGAGGCAAAAAGAACAATGATGAGAAGAAGGGATAAACCAGAGCTGGAGTAAACGCTGTATTTGGTATGACAGTGTAAAGTATTCAAAAGGGGTGCGAAAAATTGGATCTAAAGAGATAGGATATCCCGTAAGGCTTTAAGAAAAATGGTTGAATAGAACTCTGCTAGGGCAGGGGGGCAACGGGGGCGTGGAGAGATTTCTTAGGAAGGACCCGCAGGTGGGAAACAACCTCGAAGAGGACCTAAAAGAACGGGCGGGAGCGAGGACAAAACCTAGGTGGAAGCGTTTGAAAAACACAGACCAATCTTCGGAGTAGGGAATAAAACGTCGAGAACGGCGAATGGGAAAGGAGATCGTGAGTTGGGGCGAAACAATCGTTCCGGAACGCAGGACAAAGTGAATCAGGGGGGAAGGGGTTAAAAAAAAAAGCGTCAAGATCGTGACCTGAATGGGGAGGGGGGGATTCCAGGAAGCCGCCGAACACGGGACCCGGAAGGGCGAAAAAGGGAGGGACGATCCACAACAACAAAAGAATGAGGGGCAAGGGATGTCTCAGCCATCGTGAATTTCGAGAAGGATACATCGGCGCTGTCGAGCTCTGAGTTCTTGTCAGGGGAAAAGCTGAAGGCTAAGGAAGATTGGGTGAATTGGCGCTGCAATGGACGAAAGGGGGAGACCTGTGCGGAATGGACGAAGATTGGTTGGTCTAAACAAATCCTTGATAACTGGGATGAGACATGGAGCGGTGTATCTATTACAAATAGGCAGGGGCAGCGACGGGCGAATACGAGCGAAAAAGGACCAGCATGGGGGATTGATCTCCATCTGAAAAACGAAAGAGGGGCTGACGTGGGTTATGGGGGAGCATCGGGGTAGGATCGTGAAAATGATGTCAGGAGCACGCAGAAAGCTGTAAAGAGGAGAGACTTGTGGAGAGAACTATTACCGCCGGGCCTCAAGCTGACTAAGCAGGTCTGTTCAATATAAACGCTGGGAAAAAGGGATCCGATACGTTTGAGACTATTGAAAGCACGTGGTTACAGACAATCTGAGGGGGGAGTGGAAAAAGGAAACAAAAATACAGCGGGTGAAAAAAACAGGGCCAGCTATTGGTGCCGAATATCATGAGAGGATTTAAAAGAAAAGGGGCGGAGAGTAGTCGCAAAGAGAAGATCCAGGGGGGGGGGGATTCTCAGGTCTGGGAAAACAAGAACGTAATTTGGCAGGGCACGACGACCAGGGAAGATCTTTGTGGTCAAAGAAGGTTTATCCCAAAAATGAAAAAAGACCGGAGAGCAGTTAAAAAGAGGACTTTTTCGGCGAAAAAAAGGGTTGTTCATGAAGGGGAAGGGCAAAAGAGGAGGCTGGGGAAGAAGGAGGGGAACGCATAAAAAGGGGGAAGGGACGCCACTTTTAACAGCCAGGTCTAGTTGGGTTTATAGGCAGCAGGAGAGCCAGTGGGTGTTTGGCTAAAGGTCTATCTCGATCCTGACAAAAGTGAGCCCCTGAAAACCTCACGTGAATCCTCGTTCTGAACTTTCGGGGGAATCAACGGTGTGTGTCTTTTCCACAAAGAAGCGCGTCAGCATGTCGAAGGCCAAGAACAGTAAAATCTTTGAAAAGGAAAGGGGGGAAGGGGCCCGGCCATAGACGCATTCAAAAAGAAACTGCTAAAGTTGAACCCTGAACTTGGAAAAGAAGGAGGACTATGAGAGATCCGGTCGGAAAGCGCGGGGCTTCTTCGGGAAAAAAGAAAAGAAAAAGCATGAAAAAAGCACGTTATTGGATCGGCACCAGACCTGAGAAAAAGTCTGACACACGTTCGAGCGAAGAAAAAACGAGGGGAGCCCTAGGCCGTGGGGGGGGGGGGAGGGTCGTGGGGAGTGTTTCGGAGTGACAAGGGGAGTAGAACCCCGTACGTAACGGGTTCCAGTCTCTTTCCAAGAAAGAGTTCAATTCATGTCAAAGCTGCGAATGCGCCCCCTTCCTGAAAAAACCACCTTAGAAGATGATCTTTTCTCTGCCCCTGAATCAAATTAGGAGAGCCCGTAAACAAATTCAAGAAGATTAAAAGTGACACCTGCGGGATAGGGGACTTTGGGGGGGAGAAGAGACGGGAGAGAGCGGCCTCACGCCAGAACTACGAATGAAAAGGAAACCCAATAGACCTGTTGAGGGGAGAAATCAGAAGACACATCACGTGAAAGTGCAGCTGTTCTGCGGTAATCCATCAGTGAAAACAAAAGGGGGGGGAGGACCGTTGCCGTAAAGCCTAAAAAAAAGGGACAAAACCTACCTTGGAACGGTTTAATACTGGAGGGGGGCGTCTTTGCTAAGGGGGGGTCTCTTCGGAAAAAGAAGTGGGGGAGGGGGAGAAGTCGTGGCAACGTATGAAGAAATAGAACAGGAACCACACTCGTCCGGGCAGAGCCAGGACTCAGAATTTCTAGAAAGTAAAAAAGAGGCTTTTAGTCGGTGGTTATGGCGAAAGCGAAAGGGAAGAATACTCCCTCAATAAAACCATCAAAAATTCAGGGGGAACAAGAGAAGCTTCACCGGTGGCGGCTAATGAAAAGTCATGAAAAAGACAATAGGGCCTCAAAAGGATAGGGGCGGGAAAAAAGTTATGGGAACGTACCGTGTAAAAAAGAGATCTCATGAGGCAATGAAACCGCGGAAACAGAAATGCGAGAAATCCATGGGCGGCACCGGGGGCAGCAAGTGTGATAAAAGATATTTCGGGGAGAGGATGAAAAGGGCTTAACAGAAAAAGAATGAGCGCCGAGAACGGGCTATCGGGAAAATGATTACAACGGAGGAAGTAAGAATCAAATGAGTGCTCGTTCAAAAAGTACATCGGGGCCCTCATCGGGAAAATAGATTTTGACTTGGAGCTAAGGAGAAAGAAAAGAAGTTCAGTCCGCGGGGTAACATGCTTATTGCGAAAAAAGGAAATTTGGACACCTCGAAGGGGGAACATTCGGAAGGGAAAGGAAGGAATCTTCGGGGGTTAAGAGATATCCGGGTCAATCAGGACTCCCCCCCCGGTCAAATCCGTAGGAAAGGAGGAAGGCTTCCCGATCCAGAAAAGAGCAAAAAGAAAGAGCTTTAGGGAAATCGGCAAGAAATCGGCTTGCGAACGGAACGCGTCAGATGACGGGGAGTTCGGCAAAACAGGGGAGAGATCAACTTTCTGGTAAAGGGGAGGCTATAGGGGGGGAGGGGAAGGTTCGACTTCAAGCTCCGCTGGAATCCGTGGTGGGGTGGAGGGAAAGTGGGCATGCTTAGTGGTGAGACGGAGTCAGGGAGAAGCCTCGGTTCCACATCCAGTAGTGGTAGGATGGGGGGGGTTTGCAAGGGGAACTCCTGGCGGGAAAAAGGGGTGGGGAGCAGCAGACTTGGGGGGTGACAGAAAGGGAGGGTTGGAGGCGGGATCGGACACTCGGGGAGGAGCGGAAAACACGAGCGCTTCAACGGGATACGACGGTGGCCTCTGATCGACTCTCAAAAAACGGGAAGAAAATAAGAAAGGCCAAAAGGGAAAAATGAGCTCGGGAAGGTAAAAGAAAAGAAATTCGTTTTGATCTAACGAATACCCGGTGTTATGAAAGCGCTAGACGAGGAAACCAGTCAGCTGAAAAATAAAGGAGAAGAACGAGAAGGAAAAAGGTGGAACAGAGGGGAAGAAACAAGACAGAGAGGACTCGACATGGGACCAATGACCTGAACAACGGGGAGCAAGACAAAGGGAAGATAAACACCACAGGGAAGGATTAATCAATGGAAGTCGCCATAACGACGGAATCATAGAGACAAATTCCCAGGGAGAAGTGAAAGGCGTAGGAAGGAGAAAAGCACTGGGAAAGGGATCCGGGAAAATCCCCGTCAAACCAGTATCCCCTCGCGTATGAATCAGGGAACTGCTACGAAATCGTACCTCGGGGATGAGGGGGATGGAGGGCCACGCAGGTTGAAAACAAGGGGTGGGGGGGGGGGGGGGGGGAGGAAAGGTAAGTGGTGGAGAGAGATTGGGGGGAAACAGAAATTCTGAAGTCGTGGAATATCCCAAAAGCTCGAGGGGGGAAGACCAAGGAGCTTAGCATCGTATCGGGATAGAGAAACAGATTTTTATAATAAAATTATAACTACAATGAAAAAAATAAGGACGACCTCGGAGGTCTTTCTCGATCTGCCCCTGTCCCAAGAGCTTTTAAGGGAGAATGCAAAGAACAAGGTCCCTGAAGAACTGGAAGAAGAGACTCGGGGGATATTGGCCGTTGGAGGGAGCTCCGAGGGAACAGGACATAGTCGCTTGCCGAACGGGGATTTCTCGAGAAGAAAATCAATCCTGTAGGCCACGCGGACAAGCGGGGAGGGGAGGAAACATAGATAGGGAGGAAGAAGAGGGGGCGCGGTGCGGGCTTCGCATGGCCTAGAGCTGGTCAAAAAGGGGAAAGGGCAAGACAAGAGGCCGACTGGGCGCAAGCCGAATGTGGCCAAACCGGGAAAAGAACGGAAAGGTAGGGAAGCGGACCGCATGGCTGAGGAAGGGGGCTATTATGGCGGGTAGTGAGACTGATGGGCAGACAAAAGATTCAAACTATTTGTCCCATTCAGAGAAAATCACGGGGAAAAGAAGAGCTTGGGGTGATGAGGTGGGGAATCACGGAGGGGAATGCCCACCCAAGTACAACCACCGAAAAGCCTCTAAAAGGTGGGAAGGGTCCCAATAGTCCACTTCTCAAGGGTTCAATAAAATGGGTTTCCTTGGGCGAAGGAAAGCCCGACTGGAACCCGTGGTACCTCCAAAGGGGGAAAAAAAACATTTGGATAAACAGCATTGATTGTGAGTATAAAAAGGGAAAGAGAGGGTTGAGTTCATTCTTCTGGAATGGATTCTAGTACAAAGGAAAAAAAAGACCTAGGGGGGTGGTTTTGACACATGGGGTGGAAAGAACCTCCTGGAGCACGGGAATGCCAGAGAGACCAACCGGTACAAAAAACTATCAAGAAGGTGGGAAAAAAGATTGAGAGGCACGGGGCACGACGAGCTCCGGCACGTGAAAAAGCAAGACGAATAAAAAGGGGCCCGGGGGGTACGCGGACATGGTGGTCGATGGAACAACTGAGAAGGAAAGTTGGGGTCCCATCGAAGGAAATCGCGTCGGGTGTGCAGGGAGGGAGAAGCACGAACGCAATCCGCAGCGGAATTCTGAATCGCGGGGGGGAGGGGGCCGGAATTCGAGGGGGGGGGGGGTAAAGGGGGACGGATGGACCGGCTGGTGGGACAAACACGTCCTCCAATAATGAGAGGGGATGTAGTCGGAAGAAAGGGGCTGAAGGAAATGACAATCGACAGGTGCCTCGAGGAGAAAAGGGGGAAATGACTGAAGGGATCCAGGGGGAGATTGGAAGGTGTCTCTGGCACTCTCACCACGGAACATATTTACTTGGAACGGGGCGGTTCAGAAAAGGCGGAACAACGCTTGCGCCTAAACGTCCCCTTGTTCTTGGGGGCCAAAAAGGGACGAGAAATCTTCCTCCCATAAGGGGCCAGTTGTGTCCCTGGCGGAAAGACCGCTCGCTCCCCCGAGAAATCGACGCACACAAGGAAAAAATAGGCATGTTGATAGATCACGAGAAAGGGACGAAGGGACACGAGGGAAGGGGGGAAAAAAGAAGATCAAAGGAAAAACCCAAAGACCTAACTCCGGATATGAAACAAACCAAAAGGGAGGCGAAACGTGTATCGAGGAGCAAGAGGGAAAACAGAGTTATGCTATTTGGGAAGAAACCGCAAAAGGGGGGGAAAAAAGACGATTCCGTCACAAGAAGAAAGGGGGTGAATGGGGGCATCGCGTGGAAATAAACGAGCCCAAGATTAAATAGAATCGAGAGTTATAGGGCGATGCAGGGGGGGCTCCTGGAATAAAACAAATAAAAGACCGCGTAAAAGACCAGTAGCGGAAAATGAATACCATCAGGTATTGGGTAGGAATCACATTCTGAAAATACTAAGTGAAGGGGAAAGATAGTATTATAAAAAAAATGCGGTTCGGGTAACCACTGTTTCCTAGTGGAACGAAGAGAGTCTGTAGGGCCGTGTTTCTCAAAGCGAGAATGCCAGAAGGAGGAGTCCTCCAAACGAAAAGGTAGATAACGGCCTCAGTATACACGGGACTAGTTCAGAGTTGAAGGTGGGAAAAAAGAAACTAGCACTGATGACGCAAGGCAACGGAAGCGAAAACCGGAAACAAGAGTTTCGAAAAAATATACGCCAGCAGGTTCACGAAAGGGAAGAAAGCAACGTTTCAAGAATCTCAACACAAAAAAAAAAAACAAGAAGCACCGGCAAGATCAACCAAAATAGCCTAACAAGAGCCGGAAAAAGGGAGGGAGCAAGAGCACAAAAAACGAGAGGAAAAGAGAGAGATGCGCAGCCTGTCTGGCCGCTGTCGAAGCCACTGGGGGGGAGGGAAATAGCCTGTGAGGCAGAAAAGGTGCATTGTCCTTAGTAAAAGGAGGGATCCCGATTTGGAGGAAAAAAATGAGCTCGGGTTCTTACGAGGGCTAAAGGTAGCCTGCTCAAAGGAGGCTTTGGTTGGGGCAACCGCAAACTCGGACTTTCTGGGGGGGCATAGGAAAAGACTCTCGGCATCTTACTATGGGACTCTAACTGAGGGGGCGCCATAGAAAAGGGGCCTTGCACTACTCTAATAAGTTAAAAAAAGTGAACCTTCTTTGAAGGTAAAAAACCGCTACTTTTATCAGAGCGCTGGGTAATCAAGCAGGTTTTGAAAGACGTATTTGCCATTTGACAAGAAGGTGCGAAAGAAATCGTTTAGTACAGAAGAGATGTTTTTCGCGGAAAGAATTGTCGTGTCTTAAGGAAGGGGGGATAGCAACGAAAAGGATTCCCGGTCGCAGGGGTCGTCAGCTTGGAAAAGAAAGGAAGGGGGTTCATTGCCCCATAAATATAGGGAGAGTCTAGGAGGTCAAACCTTTTCCCATTATGTCGGCCGTACCTGGGGGGAACGGGATAAATAGGTGGTGAGAAGGAACTGGGGAGCGTACCTCGGGTTGAGGGACGATGTAAGGGCCAAGAGAGAGGATTGGGGGATCAGGGGGTGGGGGAAATTGCTGTTGTCAGCACGCGTTGAATACGTCCCGGGAAAAGGTCATGATCCTTGAAAGAGAGCAGGGAGGGGGGGTTGTGGGGAGCTTGCAAGGCGGAGGGAGACGGGAGTGAGAAGGATCCAAAAAACCCACGGGGAGGCCGATTAAACCCGGTGGAAAAATTGAAAGGGGTGGAGTCTAGCTGATCGATCATTTCGAACGATTGCAAGGGGGGAACAAGTGAGCTTGAGAAGTGGAAATGAGACAAAAGAGGCCCAATATTCTTCTAAGGGGGGCACTTCGCCCGGAGGGGAGGCCTCGATGAGCCTCCTGTCATAGGTTTTCGAAGAGGGGAGACGAACCCTAATCACTCCACAGAGCCTTCAAGCGACGGAGGGCGGCGAAAAAAAGGAATAGGACTTCTTGGTAGACAGGCTACAAAATCACCTATGAGGCCATAAATTCCGTGTTGGGAGAGGCGTTGTTCGGGGGGCGGAGCTGAACAACAAGAAGGGGCCGATTCATAGAGACATCGGCAATTCGCTGTGGCAGGAAGAAAGGGCGCGCTGAACATCGGAAAACTTCATCGTCGTCGAGGGGCTCCTTCGAAGAAGGTTGCTACGAAAGCGGCAACTCATAGCTGTTTAGGAAGGGGAAAAAAAAGAATTGAATTTTTAACGTGTAAATGTCTCAAACTGATGCCATTAGTAAACTTCGTTACGGGAAAGGCCTAACGGTGAAACAGGCGAAGACGGTTTCGGATCGCCGGAAAAGGGGAAAAAGATGCAAAAAATACAAAGTTCTGGCGTTTTTAAAGGAAAGAAAAAGGGGAAAGCCACCATTTGTGAAAGGGAGTTTGAGCTAGCGAGGGGAATAGAAATCCCCTGGGAACGGGAACGGGGCCATTCGCAGGTCGGGGGTCAGCGTGATTTTAGGGAGAAGATCGCTACCTTGGCGTAAAAGGGCGTGGGGGTGCCAGGCAACCGCAAGTACATAGAAAAAAAATTCCTCCCCGGGACATGCAGGGTCGTAAAGAAGGAATGGGGCACCACGGTGGGGTAGTCGAACACCAGTCGATCTATAAAAGCAAATTGCGTCATCCAGCGGGAGGGACGGAGCTCCGTTGGTGACTCGGTAAAGAGAGGGGGATTAGATCGCATGGGCTGCCCACATTGCTATTGATGTCGAGCTAAAATTTCTGAAAGGAAACTGGGGACAAAGAGTCTTCGCATGACTGACGGGAAACGCACACTCGAACACACGCGCATGAAGGGGTGCCCCATTCTCGGGGGTGAAGAGAAAGGAAATTCGTGTATTCTTGAGTCGGGTGAAGGACGAAGGCTCAGGCGAAGGGAGCTTTCCGAGGATGCCACCGGGTCAGCTTAATACCGCGAATAGTTAAATAAAGCAGGAACGTGGGCTGGCGCCAGACTGGCCGGAAAAGCTATGGGGAGGAAGCCCTCCAGAAAGACGGGGGGGTGAACTTGGAACGTAGCTAAGGACTCCACACCATGGGGGAGAAAAAGCTCGCCGGCAGCCCGGAGCAGGCGACATAAGGGAAGTTTGTAGGCCGCTAAGGTCAGAATCGGGGGGATTGGAATCCACCCACCGGTACATTAAGAGGAAAACGGGGAAGGCGGTGTCCCTAATCCCTAAAGAGAGAAGAAAGGGAAAACATCTTAGCCGCGTGCGAACGGAGCCGAGCCCGAGTAGGACGGTTTTGAGGGAGAAGGCCAACAGTTCTTTCCGGATCACGCAAGCCGGAGGGCTTAATGGGGATGGGTGGCTGATTGCGTTCGGGCGAAAGCCCTCCTGGTGAAGGAAAGGGCCGCTCATTCTCGGGGGAGGCAATCAGGCAACTGCAGCTCGCCCATCCGGTCGATGCGCGCGTGTGCAGGGAACTCGTGGGAAAAGGAAGCGGAGGATCGGGAGCTGGACTCAGTGGGGTTCCGACGTTCGTAAGCCTGCGCGTCATCAGAATCACTCGGGGGTCAGGAAAGGAGTTCCCGTCGACGGACGATATCACAGGTCGATAAAAAAAAGGGAAAGAGAGATCAGATAAAAGGGGGGGGGGGGGGGGGGGATCGTCGCCAGAACGGGAAGAAGCGGAGGGTGTCAGAGAAAGACAAATTTCGAATGACGCTAAAAGGCGTCTGACTCCAGAAACCAATCGAAGAGCCTACAACCCACGATTCGAGGAAAGTTGGGGACCTGAGTTCCTTCAAAAAAAACAGATAAAAAATCCAACGGTATGTACCGAGCTGAAGGACACCACGAACACCCCCTTTCAGCCGGAAGGCACAGGACTACTTTCCACGGATTCCAAGAATTAAAAAGGACGGAAAAAAGCCACCAGTACAAAAAGGCCGATATCTAATGTTCAAACGGGCGGGGGCGATCGCGGCAGAAAAAAAACACGCAAGGCTCCGGAAACTCCCCCTATCGCCTGGGCAAGGACGTTTGTGGGGGCGTTAGGCAGGAAACTCGCTACGAAAGCGATCTCGGGCGTTATGGCCTGGACACCAGGACAGTCAGTTCGACGGACTGGAACAGGTGGGAGAGAGCAAAGAAACCAGAAAGAGCCGCGCTTCTTACCATAGATCAGGAAAAGGGGCCCTTCTTCAAAGGGGTCCGAGGGGGGGGGCTTACGAGAATGGGGGGGAAAATCCCCGTAGCTACGTACAATTAAACCCCGCAGACAACGGAGCAGAACGGCGGACCAGTAAAACGAATGGCCGCGCAGGCCCGGCGGCAGGACAGCTCATCGAAGATGCCACCGGGGATCAAATCTTCCCCTTGGGGTTAGAGAGAGACATCACGCGCTCAAGTTCGAGAACAAGCCCGATTTCTATATCGAGAAAATCCCGTCCTGGCAACAGACCAATGGCTACTGGTGGGGCGAGAAAGGGGAGGGGGAATTCTCCAGTGGTGAGGGATACATCTTAGTAAATGAGATCCCGGGTCCAATCATTTAAATCCGACGATGGGCAAGCCCTATGACTATCATGAGAGGACCAGGAAAACAAGATGAGTCGATGCCGACAGGGGGCCGCTGCTTCTGTTGGAGGGATGATGGAAGGGGAGGCTGGCCAGAACCACCAAAAGCCAAGCTCTGGGGGGGTCCCAAAAGAGTCCGTGGGGAGTACGACCTTCGCAGCAGGTGGGGGGTCCCCAAACGGGTGACACTGAAGAGCGGTGTTCCCAAATGGCAGAGCCCTGGGGACAATCCCGAAACGATGGTCCGCCGACGTGAGCGAGAAAGAAAACGGCACACTTCGGAAAAGTCTAATGAGTACGTGTTCGCGTTGGCGGAGGACAGCTTTACCTCGAGAAAAAAGTAAATTCCAAATGGTGTTGTTCCGGGGGGCACTGTTAGAAGTAACCAGAACACGTGCGGGGGAGATTCTTGGGGAATGGGTCGGCAGAGGGGAAAGAAAAGACGGGTTTGGGCCTGTTTCACAACTTGTCCAAGCCGAAGGGCCCCTTCGATTTGAGACCCAACCCCCGTAACCAGGACAGCGGTGTCATCGAAAATTTAGAAATGCCCGAACGACTTGGAGATTCCGGCCATTTGACAAGCAAAAGAGGGGGGTCAATCCGTTCTGGGGTCAAGCGAATTTCAATTTCAAGGAAGATCGTTGAACTCGCGAAAGGAAGGGGTGGTTCCGCTTGCCAAGGTCAAGACCTAAAACTCCATCCGCCATTACCCCAACAACGGAATAGGACGGCTGATATCTCACGGGGGAGAGAGATAAGTGCCCTGCCTTGTGAGCCCTGGGGGCTCATGTAGGCTTAGTGGAAGTTGTAAGAACGCGAAATTCAAAAAAAAGCTGACGGGTTCTCAGAGGACGCAAACGATTATTGTGGCGAAAGGAAGGCCAAAATTTAGAAGATATTGGAATGTACACTCTCTGACCCCCGGCCCAACAAAAAAAAGAGGGCTGTTCACGTTCAATCGTTTCAATGATCGTACGCTAACTACAGGGAAGAGCCACCAACGTAAGGGAGGAAACAAGTTCAGAACAAGCGTACTAAAGCATGCAGGTGGCGACCGGGCACAACCCGTAGCGGATGAAAGGCAACGTCTCACAACCCACTAAAGAGCTTTTGAAGCGATCAAACGATGTTTACAGGGAGAACAGATTCGGGTCAAGACAACTAAGATCAAGAAATCCCAAAGACTAGCGCATTGGAATCAACCCCAACCCTTAGGTAAAACGTAGGGGGTAAGGCTAGTGAGGTACCAAAGCCGTAGCAAGGTCAGTGACAAGAAACCAGGAGGATATCGCTTAACACCATCAAGATGAAAACTTGTTGCAATGAAACAAGAAGGAAAAGAGGCTGTGACCATAGTACGCCATATGCCGTTATCTATCTGGGGGCTGAAATAGACGAACGCCTGGAAAAGTGGACGCGGCAAACAGCCAGCCTAGGATGAGCCCGGGGGTGGGCCGGCGTGCAGGCGGCCCGGAACCCTGTGGAGAGTACTAAGAGAGGGATGAACCAGGGTCAGGTTTAACTGCCAAGCGAAGGGGGAAACTAAAACTTGCTATAGCGACGGTCGTTCTGCGTGCGTAAGCCGCGTGCAAAAACAGGCAGCGGCGACGAGTCAGAGGAAGATACCTAACGCGTCGTAATAGGAGGGTAAAATGACAAGCTATAAAATTGATCCGGTTTTTAAAAAACAAGCCGTCGAAGCTCTGGGGGGGGAAGGCTACTGTACGAAAGCCGAGTGCAGTCTTTATCACTAAGCCAGCTTAAGAAAGGAGGCAGGCGATCAAGATCTTCCTTTAAGACGGAAAGGGGGGGTGACCAAAAGGAAAGAAATAGAGACACGAAAAGTTGTGGGGGGTTATCAATCTCCCTCAACAACAAAGTCGGTCAAGGAAACTAGATAAAAAGAAAAATTGTTCGCTGTTTGGGGGTCGCTTTCGATCGGATGGGTCTTCTACAAAAGCAGGGCCGGTCACGCCATCTCATTCTGCGATGTGCATTTTTCCTTGCGTAAGGCTTGGGGCACGAAAGGGAAAATCCCGATTGTGGACGAAAAACAAATTACTCGGTTGCGGGCAGACGTTTCGCGAATTGAGACTGTCGCATCACTGGAAAACTCTACTTTTGGTATTGGGTTCAAAAGAAAATCAACTCTACTATGTGCGTGGCTATTAGAGGACGCGTGTCGTAAAAGAGTTTGGGTCGCGTCGTTGGATGCAACGCTGTTCCGGAACACGTGCCTACGCTATCAGATTCTAAATCATCCTTAGCCATTTGAATTTGCAAAAAAAAAAGAAAACTGACCAACTAAGTTTATCTACGCTTGATTAATAACAAGGAAAGGTTTCACGGCAATCATTAATTGTACCCGCCCGGCCGACACAAGAAGCGTCTTCACCATCCGTTAGAGGGAACGGATTGGTCGTCTTCCAGAGGCCTCCCTATAAAGAGTGGAGAATGTCTCGGTAGCGCTATGAACTATTTGGTCATCGCCATATTGTGGATAGAGGTACGCAACGGGGTTAAGAAATATGGCGACACTTTGGACCGGCTACAGGGATACTTTCTGGTCGCGTAACTAACGGGGGTGTGGAATGACGTGTCCTTGTAACCGAGAGATAGTCTTCGGCGTTGCGCCATCGGGGCGCTGAACCACAAAAGACGGGAACTGAGGTCGAAATCAAAAAAAAGGGAATGAATCGTCAATCGTTCTAGGGGGGGGGGTGTGGGGTTCGCGGTATCGACAGACGATGCCGCGTGAGACACGGGATAGCCGAGTTCCGGTGGGTGCCTCCACCTGTTAATGGTGGGGGGAAATCGCGTCTGCAATTACGATTGAAACGGGGAATCGGAGCGTTCGAATGTCAAGAGGCAGCAGCCTTCCTATGAGCAGGGGTCCTGAAAAGTCGGGCTGTCGAGGAACGCTCCTCCAGATTGTGGCGCCATAGAGCGGACTCTTCGACCCGAGCACGAGAGGGCCGGGAATCGACGTGAGTGGTAGAAAAAATCAAATTCTTATAATCGAACCCGAATCTCAGGCCGTCCACGAGAACAAAATTACGGGTTGGATATAAGGACGGAGGGGCAACAGGAAGCGGCCCCAGGCGCTCCATCGATGGACCAAACGTGAAGTCCGTGAAAGCCTTCGACCAGTGGGGGGGGGGGGGGGAGGCGCACCCCGGCACTCGTCGGCTTTGAGCAGGGGAAGACCTGCAAGGCTCGGGATCCCGGACAACTTCAAGACCGATTCATGAAAACCGGCGATATGTGGGGGGTCTGGGTCTCAAGATTCTGCAGGATGGCGGACCTACCGCGTGACATGCCACCCCGCTAGTTGTGAGACACATTCCATAATGGCTAATACCAAAGCACCGGGGGGGGGGAATCATTCTTTGGGGGCGATCGGGGGGGACCACCAAGACTTTGGTGTAGCTGGGAGCGCGAGGCACCTTGCCACCGGATAGAACATTCGGCCGTGAAGACAAGTGCGTCGTGAACGCGCAAGAACATAAGCTAACCGGACCGTGGTCGGGGTGTCCACAGGCCGCGGCCCACAGGAAACCACATCTCTACCGGCGCCAGGAGGGAAGAGTTCTTAGACGCACAGAAATGGGACAAACTAAAGCGGGGTGGTAAGTCGCACCAGGAATCATAAAAACCGGCAGCCCTGCGCTGCATCGGGAAAGTTCGTCCACTTTCCGGAGTCCATAGGGGCGAAGGAATTTGATTCGATAAATTTCGGACCGGAACCCGAATTCGGCATGATACGATGCCGCACCCGCGCAAGGACTAATAACTCCACTCGCCCCAGGCCTGGGGGAAAGCATGACCAAATTTTCTTCGGAAAATCGGGCGGCTGCACAAAGAGAGGACATCTTCCGAATCAGGGCTAAAAGCTTCCAACTGCGTCAGCTGAACCGCGATGATGCGAGAAATGCCAGTTCCACGGGGCGGCTGGAAGCAGGCTCGTTGGGACGGGCTCACAGACAAATTGCGGCGGTGGGAAATCCACCTTTGGTGGAAGCTGGCTCCCAAGATGTGGCAACGCTCCCGGCATGCCCGGCAAATCTGCGGGGGGAGAGAGGTCGAATGGGGACCATGAACGCTCCCGGGGAAAAGATCGTTAAAAACGATGTAAAGACCGGGGGCCCGAAAGAAGGCGCCACGCGCTTCGCCGCTCGGAGGACGCGAAGACAATCAAATCGCGAGAAGAATTTAACAGGGCCCACAGATCTTGCGCGAAGGGGGACCCCGGGGGGAGATGATTCGGAATTGGTAGCTGCATCTGAAGCGGGCGAAAGCCAATCGCGAATTAGGGGGTGTTCAGCGGACGGCCAGGGGTGCTTCGAACGGACGGGGAATCCTTGAACGGCCAGTTGAGATAAGTGCGGGCTGCGTTTGGATCAAAAGATAATGCTTTGGTAGGAGCGAATTCAACTGGGTCGCGTCCTATAAGAGAAATGAGCCAAACTACCGGTTATATCGGAGAACCAACACCTTCTTGAAGGACGATCTCCCCGGCCTG
>Ga0179593_1531562_pt1 | contig 18736 bp, 23 predicted proteins | sample CZODoug2_1_08_16_FD_185931 | JGI IMG/M metagenome (GOLD analysis project Ga0179593, IMG submission 185931) | Vadose zone soil fungal communities from Angelo Coast Range Reserve, California, USA - CZODoug2_1_08_16fungal (PacBio error correction) | ecosystem: Environmental > Terrestrial > Soil >...
CTGAGTGAGTTCGGGCGCCGAGCAAACCGAGTTCGGCGGACCATAATCGAGCTTCTAGAAAGACAGGCCCATCAAAAAAAGCCCGGGAAGCAAACACGGGGAAAGAGAGTCTCATGACCTCAAGCCGAGTATTCCCCATCTGAAGTGGTGGATCATCAACTCATCACTGGGGGGGGGTTGAGGGTCACGGTCGCCCCTTCGGTCGGGGGTAACAGCAAATATGACACTCGGGAAGCCTCACCGTTTAAAGGGAAAAAGGGTGGTCGTTTTTAAACGTTAAACACGGACACCTAAAACGCAAGGGGTGTTCGTCATCGGGAAAAACCCGTAACGCAAAGTAATAATAAACCGAACGACAGGCAAGTCAGAGAAGCTTACGACCGAAACGCACGACGCCCTGCAACCTAAAAAAAACGACCCTGTCCAAGGGAAAAGGAGACCTACAGAAAACCAAGTTCGGCCGGACAAAGCGCGACCAGCAGAAGCCAAAGAAAACCAGGAAAGAGGAAAAAAAATCTTTGGGTACAAGGGTGGTTCGGTGAAAATTGGGGAGCAAGGTCGTCGAGAGAAAAACAAGAGAGAGGAAGAGAGAGATAAGGGCCAGTAGCACCAAATACCAAACAATACCAAAAACACAAGAGAGTGGGGAGGGGACCCTGGGCGTCTGGGGCTATTTGAAAAGACGACAGGGCTCGACAGAAGAAAGAGGGTTGTGGGGGAAGTGAGGGGAGTCGACAGCCTTGGGACAAATGAGGAGGACAAAAAAAAGGTCCGTCTTAGAGGGAGGCGGTCATATACGGAGAAACTAGACCAGGAAAGGAGGCGTGAGGAGAAAAGCGGCCGGGGAGAGGGTCTACAGGGCCCTGGGCTTTTTAAGGAGATCCTAAACGGTCAAAGAAAGGGAAAGTTGAGGAGGTGCCCGCGTAGAGACGAGGGCGCGACTGGCAAGGATCCAAATCTAGTTGACACTGCTAAAGCCGGCTTAAGTAAAAAAGGATTATGGAAGAGACAACGATGCCTCGAACAGGTGGGGCCCAAGTACTCGTACGTCCTATGAGAACGCGAGTAATGAAGGAGATTGTCGACTTTCACGGGAGACAATAGCCTCGGAACGAGGCCCGGCCAAGAGGAATGAGTACAAGCACTAGGGGTAGAAGACGCGCAGTATAAAAGAACAAAATAGTAGGCCGTGACGAGAGCAAATTTGCTGAAAAACGGAGAAAAACCGGCCCTGCAAGAAAGAATCGCTGGAGGGCAAGCCACAAAAGCTCACCGCGGACGAGCATCACAATCATGGAAGACAACAATTCCTTGTGAGAAACGCTCGGCAAAAAGGTCCAGAACGGGAATGTGCGACATCCCGATATCCGCGGTAAAAACGGGACTTTTATTGGGGAAGAGGTGGACGCAAAGGCCAGGACCTTCCAAAGCCAATCTCAGAAAGTCTTACGGACATAGGGGGGGGGGGGGGGGGGGGGGAAAAGAAAAAAAAACACGGGGGTCTCACCATTGCCAAACGTTGTGGGGGGGGGGGGGGGGGAGGGGGGGGCAATCGCAAGAGCATCTTTATCGATTGGATAAGAGGAATTTCTCCTACGGAGGCCGGGGTGAAAAAAGAACATGGCTACATGGGAAAATACATAGACAAGCCTCAAACGACGCTTGAAAACGGAAGAAGAAGAGACTCTGCTGAAGGCAGTTACGGGGGACTCTTTAGGAAGTGCGACAGTCACCAACGCACATCGCCCGGGATTTTAATGTAGCAAAGGGGGGAACTGTCCGACACGGAACGCGCGGGTCACGTGCAACAAAAATAAAGGTCTTGGGACAGTCTCCAAAGGGGGAAATCCGAGCTGGAAGTGGACGGTCCTCAATTTTAGGGCTTCCTTTCCGCCCGGAGGTACCGGAAACGGGGAAAAAAAGTAATAGGGGGGGAAAATTACCAGACACTTGTCTCCCCGCTGGTAGTCAGAGGTTCTGAGGCAAGTTGGCCTTGGTCCCAACGGACAACTCCAGGATAAAAACCCCTTATCAAACTTTCACAGGTGAGAACGGTGAAAAGGGACGTTCAAGGAAAAGATTTCAAATGCTTGTTTCAGTTCCGATTTACGGAAAAAAAAGTATGATAGGCGGGTTTTTAAACCTGTAAGGTGAAATGAAATAGGGCTGCTTGTGTGGGGGCTAGGCAGACTTCAAACGGCACTCAGGAGTGGAGGAAGCAAATATGAGGGAAAAGGGCTGTTCCTGAGACGCCATCCGGTCCGCCATGGTTTTACCGGGGGGTCATGGTTTTCAGATCTGGACTTCTTCTCTGACCAAAGTCGTTACCAAAGGAAGGTTGTAATGGCGGGATCACTAAGACATAGGACTGCGATACGTCCTGTGGGATTGTGAACGTGAAATGTCCTCTACCAAGGACTGGCATCAATTACTACAGAGGAAGGGAAAAAACACCAGTTTCGGGGGGGCGGCTTCTTGAAGCGATGCAATCGTGGTGGGGGTAGGAAAGAAAGAGGCCCCTTGGAATGGCTGGCCGTCAAGGGGCGCGACGAAGCCTAAAGAGAGGAGGATGGGCGGAGCTCAACTAGGGAAACGAGTGTGTGAATCAAGGTTTCACAATACACGCATAGAAAGACTGCCAACGGGAGAGACAGTGCAAAATGAGGCCCCAAGAAGCATCTTACCCGGACCGTCTTTCTCAGGAGGCCGGAATTGGCATGCATTATGGTAAGAAAATCGGAACGGATAAGATGAAAGATGGGCTGTGACCGTGCGCGTCGAGTACCAATTGGAGTATGGGAGTCTCACGGTTATCCTTTAACTTTCAGGGGACACGGGAAGAGGGGAAAAAGAGTCGATAGGAGAGGATATTCGACAAAAAACAAAGGATGGAAATAGATAGAGCAGCTAGGAACATTCTATTCAGGAGAAAAAAAAAAGGGACCAGGAAAAAACTTCGGAAGGGCCAGCACAATCTTGTGGTTCCTAGATGAGAAAACGGAAAAAGACTTCTAAGGGAAAAGGTCCACTGAAATGGGGAAGACTAATCAGGCATGGACAAGCCCCGCAGGGGTAAGGGGGCCCGCATTCAACTAGGGACGTGAGGTGTCGAGAGGAAAGACAGGCCATACTTTTAGTGGCCAAGGGCCGGGACACAAAAAAAGGCCACCCGGGGGGGGGGGGGGTGGTTTTGGGGGGGGGGGGGGGGGGGGGTGGGGGGGGGAAACTCTTCGGGCGGCGGATGATACCTAAGAAGTCTGAGCTCTACTCAAACCAGCCACAAAAGGGGGCAGGGGGAGAGGTCAAATGACCAATAAACGCACGCTGCTCAGAGGCTGGGAAAAGAACCGGCAGACAAAGGAATAAGAACTGCAACAGGACCATAAGGGGAGAAGTAACTCCCTGTCGGGGTCCTGCAAAAAAGTTGGATAACGTTGACTGGATAGAACTCAAAGGGACTTTGCTCCGAAGCAAAAAGAGTAAGAAAGGGCGGGAACCTGGGAAAAGAACACCGGCTTAAGAGGAACAAGAAAATCAAAGTCCGAAAAGGGAAATACTGGGATTTGATAGGAAATTCCGAAATAGTTGGCAGCCGAAGATAGAATGAATTTAATGAGGGCCGGGTATTTCTTTCCAAATAACTCTCTAAAAAAAAATAACACTAAAAAAAAAAGCGAAGTTCCCCGCTGGAATTCAGGAAGATAAACCCCCCGCTATAAAAGAAGACAGTTAGGAAAAAGGCCGAAGAAATAAAAAACTGACAGAAGATAAATTTTCGCCCCACGGCCGGAGGACCCTTACTTTCCCTTAACAGGCCGGATAGCAGAGGGAAAGTTACCGTAAAGGGAGAAGGGCAACAGACCTGACTCCAAGTTTGAGGGTGGAATAATAGGTAAATTGTGGGCAGGGAGGTGACCAATAAAAAAGGGAATGAACTTATACAATAGAAAAGAGAGAAAAGGTCACCGGGTTTGGGGGTGGGGGGGGTGGGGGTGGTTTGGGGGGGTGAGGTGTGGGGTGGGGGGTGGGTTTTGGGGGGGGGTTTCCAAGCTTAAAAGCCCCGCAAGGACATAAAAACGAATCACCTGCGGGAAGTAGAATTTCTCTAGATCCCCCACTTCTAGTGCTTGTGGAACCTGTCCCGGAGCAGAGCGCCCACTGGAGAATGAGGGACAATAGTGGCAAGGAAGAGGCGACTAACCTGAGTTAGGCGAAGGTTCTACTAGTACGACTGAGGCCCTTTCTTGCTTGAAGAAAAAAAAACTAATCAAGGAAGGGAAAAGTGATCATTCAATATCTGAAAATACGACATTTGATGAACCTCAGTTTGACGTGTGAGAACACACAAAACGGAGGGTATTGAACCACGAACCAGAAGACTCAGGAGGAATGGAGCGAGGAATGTAACTTCTCCATTGGCACGAGCAAAAGGGAAGGGGGCTAGAGGGGAAAGAATCGGGCTGATGAAATCCCTTCTATAACTGAAGAGCGACTTAGAGAATTGCTGGACCTCAAGGGGGGGCATAGAGAGAGGGTGGAATTTTATTGACTATCTCCTAGCTATGAGGGGGCCAAATCAAAAAGGGATTGGATATTGATCACGGGCTAGAGGGGGTACAATCTATACTCCTATAGGGGGGCTTTAGAGAAGCTAAAAAGGGACCCGGGGGCCTGTCCTAACGAAAGATATAGGGGAGGGGTCGCTCATCAGGGGAAGGGAGGGCTCTTTAAGAAAGAATAAAATAGAAGGGAAGTCTAAATATCCTCGTAAGCGGCAACCGGTCCTCGGGGGAACAATTTGCGTAGTAAAGGGACTAGAAACTCCATATATGAACCCTGAAGTACGTGGGTCAGAAGCAAATGAAGCACTGGGGGAAAGGGAAAACGGCACAAGAGGGCGGAAAATTCCTGAGCAAGATCAAAATTTTTCAAAAAGGCAGCGGGCCCGGCACACTAGAGAGCAGCAGCACACGAACACAAAACCTCATTTTGCCTGTCAAACTAAGAATTGATCCTCAATACGAGACAAAGCAAGGCCTGAAACACGACTAAAACAAGGAAGACTCGAGAAGCCCCTGAAACCAATAGTCAGTAATTAAAGCAAAACCAGGGGAGGCCAGCTCCCGGAAACGACGAAGAACCAAAAAACCGAAAGTTCTTTGGCTGTAGGAACCGAGAGGAGCACGGACCTCAAAGAGAAAAAAAACAATCAGAAAAAAAAAGATCTTGGGATGATACTTTTTGTAGGTGGGGATATCAGGGTGTCGTCTTGCCTCTAACAAGGGGAAAAAGAATAGGAGCGTAAAAATATCAAAAGAAACAAAGGAGAAAAAACAGTGAAAAAAAAAAACAAAAAAGAGGTTGTGTGTTCAAAGGAGGGGTCCAAACAGGGGGCACAACCAGGGTCTTGGAACCGGCCTGAAAATCTAGGGCAAGGAAAGGAGAGGTTCCCAAAAAAAAAAAGTACCCGAAAAAAACACGTCCCTTAGTTGGGTGGTGGGAAAAATGGGGAAGGTTTGTCACAGCAAAGGCTAAAGTTTGGGGTAAACAAAAAGTAAAATGCAAACGGGACTTAGGCCCTTCCTACGGAAAAAGGGGAAAAGGGAAGGCGCTTTTCAAGGAAAGCGGGGGCAACCACAAAGGGGAGGAAGAAACTCCGGGGGAAAAATTTGGTCACAGAGTGGGATCCCAAACAATGTCCAAAGTCAACGTGGGTTCGGGGGGAAACATGGAGGTGTACGGAAAAGAAAAAAGTGCACACACACAGAAAGGTGGAAACGGGGTCTGGACCACAAGGGAAATGTTAACCCGGTCAGGGGGAAAAACGGTCCAGAGGGGAAATGCACCCGTGGTCACAGTCCCCACATAGGGGGTTTGTTGAGTGGGGGGCAAAACGGCGGCAAGTAACAAAACGGGGCAGAGGGAAAACGTTAACGCACAGCAAAGGGGGGGACCCAGGTGAAAATTCCCTGCAAGGGGGGGGTTTAAAGAAGAAGGACACAGGACAGAGGACACGGACCGAAGAAGGGAAATTGGGCCTATTAGACTTGCAACAGGGGGGGCACTAAACTCGGTCCCCCGACGGTGAGGGGGTCTGTCCAAAGGGAAAAGAACTCAAATAACATAGGGGGGAAGGAATGCAAGGAACAGGGGGGGTCCAACCCCTCTTAAAGGCCCTTCGTATGAGGGAAACCCAAAAAACAAACTTTTCCAAAAAGGTACCCCCGGCTTAGAGAGAAAAAAAAGCGGAGGATGTGCCCCATTCCAAAAAGGAAATAAACAAAACAATGTGGGCTTGGGGGAAGCAAAGAGGGGAGGGGGAGACCCCCCCCATAAACCTAAAACCTCGACGCTCATCAGGGACCAGAAAGGAAAAACAAAAACTGGAAAGAATACAAGAAGTCCCCTGGAAACACCGCACCCAGCAAGAAGATGTTTCCATCCGAAGATTTTTTGGGGGAAGAATGGACCAAAAGAAAAAAAAAAAAAAAGCGAAAAGGAAAAAACCGGGGTGAAAGGGGGGGGCGGGGGTGGGAACCAATCACGGCAATTTCAGGAAAACGAAACCGAATCAGCACTCCCACTCCCTTAACCTTAAAGGAAGCGGGGGTTACCCGAAAAAACTGACAGGGGTGCCGCCACCTAAAGCCAAAATGGGCGGTGGTTGAAACAAAATGCAAAAAAAAAAAAAAACAATTCCCGTGAAAAGATTTGGAAAAAAAAGGAAGAAAAAGAAAAAACAAACGTTGAAAAAAAAAAGGGAGAACAAAGGTAGTCGTTTGGGTGGGATAAAAAAGCCAAGAAAGCCGTACCGGAAAACTCCATTTAGGGAGACCGCGCAAGGTCAAACAAAACCACTTGGGGGGGGTAAAAGGCCCGGACAGACCGAAAAAAAGGGAGCCCCGACACGCCACACGCAACGTTGCTCAAGTTTTAACAGCCACGAACCCTTGGAAAACCCTGGAAAGGAGACAGTCAAAAACCTGGACAGAGACTGGACAAAGGGGCCTGTGAAACACGCAAAACATTCCCACAACAAATGTTTAACCCGGTGAGGCCCAAAAGAACCTGGGGTGGGGGATGGGAACACACCCAAAGGACACAACGGTGACGTCCTAGGTTGAAGGTGGGGAAAAAGTAAAACCCACCAAAATAAAAATGTCCCCTAAAGTGAAGTTAAGCCGGGATGAAAGGGGGAAAACGGGGGGGGAAAAAGGGTTAAAGAAACTTCACCACATCCTTGGGTTGAAAACAAAAGGGGGTAACCTTCCACCCGGGACAACACCACCCAAAAGGGCAGCTGGGAAAAAAAAGCACCGGGGGGGAAGAAAACGGACACGGGGCACCAGTTTGCGTCCAGGTGGTTTCAAAAAAAAGGCTTCTCCCTTATTTCACAGGGTGTCAAGGGGGTCAAACCGGAAAGGGTGGGGTGTAACAAGAAGGGTTGGTCAACATGCAAAAGAACCACCAGAAAGGTTTCAAAAAAATTGACAAAAATTAAGAAAGGTGTCAGTGCTGAGGGGGGGTTGCATTGTTCAGGAATTGGAGCAAAAGGGAAAATCCCGGAAGGGTTGTTTTTTGTATCAGGGAAACCGGCCAACTCCACAAAAGGGGGAAAAGTTCCCCCCCCCATGCGGTTGTGAGGGGGGGGGGATGGTTGGTGTACGAAGGGTGGTGAAGGGGGAAACACCGCCCTAGAAGGAATTCGAAACCGGATTTTAGGGCCAAAATATCGGGAGAAGCCCGGGGGTTACGCTTCCCAAAAAAAACCCGGGCCGGTTCCGGGAAACGAAACCGGTTGGGCCTTCCGCTTGGGGGCCTGAAAAGGGGGACGGGAGGGGAAACGGTCAGTGTCCTTCGTAAAGGGGGCCCCTGAATCAAAGGGAAAAAAAAACACCGCCATGGTTTCAACCTGAAGCTTGTAAGATTGAACTATTGAAAAAATGGGGTCTTGAAAAAAACGGGGATCCGTGTAACAAATGACAGGGGCAAGGACACGGTTACGAAAATGAAACCGCAGCAAACAACTTTTTAAGTCCCCAACGGGTGAAGGGGCCTGGGGGAAATGCACGTGATGAACGTTGGGGGTTCCCACCAAAAAAGGTGGGAAGCGTTGTAGTTTGGATGTAGGGCAAAAACCCCTTCAAACTTAAAGTGGGGGGGGGGGGAGGCCAGTGGGAAATCGGAAAAAAAAAAGAAGTAAAAGGAAGGGGGACACCAAAGGAAGGGAGAGAGCCCACAAGCTTTTTGTTGGAAATCAACGGTGACGGGGGTTGTTTGTGTAAAAAGTTGGGAAAGGAACCAAACCGACCAAAAAAAAGCTGGACGGGTCGAAAGGTCCACAAAAAAAGGAAAGATCCCTGAAAAAACCAGGGGGGAGGGGGTAAATGGACAACCAAAAAACGGTCGACAAGACAGGAACCTGGACACCCAATTGTCCCTTTTGGAACAAGTGTTGGAGAAATTTATGAGGATTCGGGGAGGAGTAAATCGTTGCAAAGCAGAAGGGCACGTTGGTTTGCACAACGGTTAAAAGGAGCGAAGGGAAACCAAGATCCGATGCACCCTTAGGAACCAAAAACCTTGAAAAAAAAGAAAATGGAAAAACACACCGTCCCTAATTGGACACAAGGGTCCGCACAACAAACAGATTTTACCCGAGAAAAAACGAACACACAGATGGAAAGCACTCCCTAACCAATAGGAGGGAAGGGGGAAAGGACTCTAAAGCTCGAGGAGCTGGTCGGTAGAAAAGCGAGGAAGACACCCCGCCTGAAATGGTGGTCCAATCAGTTCAAGGGGGGGTCCCAAAAAAAAAATCAATCCCATTGGGACTCCACGGCGAAAAAGGGGAAAGAAAAAAAAAACCCTAAAAACTTTGAAACCGTTAAAGACCCCACAGCCAACACGCTTTCCAAGTCCCAAGGGAAAACAAGCACATCAAAAAGGCCAAGGGGGGGTACGGGACTGTAACGGAAAGGGGGGCCACACACGCTCCGGGTGAACCAAGGTCCACGGGGTAGGGACGGCAAAAGAAATCCGGGAGGTGTTGCGTACTGGGCCAGGAAATTACCCCAACCATCGAAAAACTTCCGTTGGGGGGAAAAAAAAAGCAGGAGGTTTGAACATCCCAACAGACATAAAAATAACCCAAAGGATTCCTTGACGTGAGAGGGGTACGAAAACCGACCACCCAGAAAATTAAAGGAAAAAAGCCATTTTTCCCAAACGACCCCTCCCACCGCGGACAATCGGGGAGCAAACGGCTAAAAAGAAAAAAACCAACCGAGGCACCACCAAAAAGTGACTCCCCACAAGTCCAGGTACTTTGAACAAGTACCGGAAGGGGTACCTCAAAAGGAAATAAGTTTCAAAAAAGCATCAAAAGAACGTTCAAAAATGTCTCAGATACAGTGAGACAGGAGCCGCAAGCGTGAAATAAAAGGTATTTAACTCGGCTGCAAACCCTACCAAAAAAAAAAAACACAAATCCCAGCCAAAAAAAAGAGACCAAGACCATGAGAAAAAGACTGCAAAAAAAAACGTTACCGGGAACTTGGGGACAGACGAAATTTGCCCAAGGGGGCAAATCCCCAATCTTTTGCGGGGCAAAATCATGATGGGGGGAGGAAAGGGAGTAAAAGGAAAAGAAAAAATCCACCCCGACAAACAAAACTGCCGAATGCCCCCTCGGATGTGGTTCACGAAATACACTATAAAAAGACAAACGTTGTGAAGTAAAAAAACAAGAAATGTCAAAGGATAACCAAACGGGGGACCCAAAAAAAGGGGACATTTGGCAAATAACACCACCCGGACCCTCAGGCCAAAAAGGGTAAAGAAACCCAAATTGGGGATGACAAAGGACACATTGAAGGTAAAGGGGCGAAGTCAAGAGAAACAGGACAAGGCCCGGCCCAAATACCGAGAAATCTCAAACAAAAAAAAGAAAAGAAAAGGGGTCCTGGGTGAAGCTGGGGGCCAAAAAGAAAAAATTGCTAGGGGGGTGGTGGGGTTTGGGAAAAGTCCCACACCGCCAGTCCATACCCAGACCAAAAAAGTGAAGTCACTCGAGGGGAAAACCAGTCAAAAATACCAAACAGGGATCAAGGCAACCGTCGGGCGCAGGGTAAAAAAAAACAAAACCCGTCAAAAATGCACTGAACAAGGGAAGCGGGGAAAAAAGGGTCAAGAGGGAGTAACAGAGGCACAAAAAAAAAGGGACAGTGCAGGTTTGAACAGGGGGGGGGACCAAACAGGGTAAAAGAAAAAAAGACAGTAAAGGACGTTGGCCAAGGAAACCCAAAAGAAGGGAGCGTTCGGAGTAAAAAAAAACGCGAACCCAAAAGGAGGGGAAGCGAGGGCAAAAAGAAATGGAGGGGACACCGAAAGGGAAAAGAGGACGGGGGAAAACATTTTTTTGGAATCACAAAACGCGAAAGGGGGAAAAGGCGAAATTCAGGGGGGAATGACAATTCGACGACAAGTAAATGGTTTGTTTGTGCGAGGGGGAAAAAAGGGAAACTTGGGTTTTGGAGTAAATGTTGACAAAAGAAAAAAGGAAAGAAAAAAAAAAACGGATCCAGGGAGGGGTACGACCCTGCAAAGAAAAGGAAAAACCTGGACGGAAAGGAGCCCCAATTTACCCCGCAAAAGAAAAGCACAAACCGAACCGAAACAAAAAAAGGTTAAAACCAACCTCCGGAAGGACGGAAAGGCGGGGATGAAAGTGATGGAAGAAAGAGGGGGAAGCTTCAAGGTCCTTGGGGGGGTCCCTGTTAAACAAGCAGGGGGGAAAGGGCGCAGGACCAGGGTGAAAAAGGGTGAGAAAAAAAAAATAACGCTGAGCTAGTGGCCATCAAAGAAGCCGGGGGGAAAAGTACTTGGGAGCAAGGGGGAGAGACAGGGACAAGGGGCACGACGCCCACGGGAAGAAGGGGGGGGGAGGGACGATAACCGGAGGAAAAAAAAACTAGCCTAACCCTGCCTGGCCCCTACTCCAGAAAATGAAAGGGGGTTGAAGGGGGTGGACGGGACTCGCACAGAGCGACAGTGCGCGCTGGGGGGAACCAAGGGAACAGAAACAATCTATTCAAGTTACGGAGAAAGGAAAGAACCCCAAGTGCACTTCCCAGAAACAATGTGGCACACCGACACCAAAAAAGGAAGAGTAATTCCTGTTTGGTTTTTGGTGGTTTTTTGGGTGAAAAGAAAGACAAAGAGAAAAACGAGTTAACGCCGAGGGGGGGTCAGCAAAACAACTCCCAGAACGTGGGGTGGGGGGAAAAGGAAAAAATAGGCAGAAAAGAAAGGGGCTTAAGTTCCACGCTAGGGCCAGGACGAGGGAAAATCAAAAATTGTTTGGAACAAAAGTGACAACGAGGGGAAAAGGTTTAAACGAATTCTAATAGAAAAAGACCCTGCAGCACTACATGTGAGATACTAAAACCGCAACAGACTTTTCAAAGACCAAACCAAAAAGACAGGGGGAGGAACCAGGTGTCCGTCACAGAATGTAAGAAGCACAGCCTCACAAGCACCTCCCGACGCTGCAACCAGGAAACCCGAAAAAAAAAGCCGGGATTCCGGAACAGGGAAAGCAAAACTGCGACCGGCAAAAGGAAGGTGGAACCACAACAATAAAGGGGTCAGACCATGGAAACCGCGGATTAGCACCTTAGATCACAAAACCAAAGGAAGAAAAAACCCCAAGTAAAAAAGAATTATAAGGGGGGGTTTCTACGGTGGGGGGTTAGCCAAAGGGGGGGGGGGAAAAGTTGGTGAAAAAGGGGGTATGTTTTTTTTGGGCAAGTCAGACATCTTACAAACAACTGGGGAAGGGAGGAGCGATCGCGAAAACCTGATCCCTTTCAATAAAAACAACAGAAAAGGGAAAATCACATGAGGGAAAACAAAGTGGGGTTGGTAGATGTGGGAAATGGGGTGAAAGGCCTTCCTTGGGGACCACTAAGGGAAGGTCGTCCTCACCGCGCCCCGAAATGCAAAACGAAAGACCCTTGAAAGGTTTGGGAACATAGGGCGGGGGGGGAAAAGGGGAGACTAAAAGGACCACACCGGGATGCAATGGGACATCCGGCAAGGGGTGACAATGGAAACAGCCCGTCCCGCGTGGGCTGGCAAGGAATCCCGTACTTACTTTTCACCGTTGTCCACGCGGGTAAAGTCCAAGGGGGGAAAAAACATGGGGGACCAACATTTTTCCAAGCACAAAACCCCACCGTTGCCCCAGTGTTCTGGTAAGGAGAGGAAAAAAAAATGGAAAAAGAGCACGGGTTGGGAAACCATGGGTAAGTACTAAAAAGTCAGCCCCAAAAAAACACAAAAAAAAGGGCAAAAGACTCCGGTATCTTTTGGAAAAACAGCCAAAAAAAAAAAATCCGTGTCAGAACTTGGAACGTCCACACCAAAATTTGTAACCTGGTGTTGCCCTTACCAGGGAACCAACAGGAAACACGGGGGAGGTAACAAAGGTAGAAGTGCTGGTTCCTAACGGTAAAAAGGGAAGGATCCCTAAGTGGGGGACCCCTCATTAAAGGGAAGGGTGGGGGCGACCGTAACAGGGGCAAGGCACTCATGGGGGGGGGGGGGTGTAATGAAAGCCGCACCGATGGTGGGGAAAATTTCGGAAAAGGGGGCTAACAAGAGAAAGAAAAAACTCGGGTACGCCCAAAAAAAGACGGGCGAAACACCCCGAAAACAGAAACTCCCGCCAGGGGAAGTGGGGGCCAAGGGGGGCAAAACCGGGGTGATCACCTAATCTTACAGAAACAGTCCCAAATTGGAAGGCGGCGAGAAAAAGCGATGAGGGCACAGAGGTGGCTGGCAAACTTCCACAAGAACCAAGAAAAAAAAACCCCAGTGCCACAAAGGGATAGAGATCCGGACAAAAATCCACCTAGAAAAACCCTCGGGGTAAAAGAAAGCCAACCGTAACAGGGGCAAAAAAAACTGTGCAAAAAAAGAATAAAAGAGCCTCCACTGCCCCCCCCTCAAATCTGGACATAACCTGGAAGTGTCAAATCCGATTTAACGATACCACAAAACGAACCCGGGGAACCCCAACGGGTTACAGTTGGGGGTTGCGTTCTCATGGACAAGGGACTAAAAGAAAACGCATCCCGAAAACGTGGACTACCCCTGGAAGAATCGGGGGCCCAAGAAAGAGTTCCCGGTGATGGGGCACCCATCACAGTACAGCACAAGGGTTTGCGCAAAAACAAAGTTAAAAAAGTAGCCGTCTTTCGCAGAGGATGAAAAGAGAAAAGGAGAAGACCGGATGGGGGAGAAAAAACAGAGGCCCCCAAACAGGGGGTGGAAAAAAATCCCGCCCTGCTCCAAACATGAAAAAGGTTGGAAGAGAAAAAGCCCCTACGAACCTCGCCCCGCCACCCGCCAGCTAAGTGGGGAAACCAATGAAAGGGGGGGGGCGTGAAAAAAAAACTAGTGGCCCGCCAAATGTAAAAACACCACAACGAATCAACTTTTGTGGCCGAGGGGGGTGGGGGAGCCAGAGGACCCAAACCCGGCCAAGCGGAAGGAACAAGGTTTCCCAGACAGTAATGGATGGGGGTCAATGGCCGGGGCAACACAGTTGAGTTCCACCCAAAGATGGGGGACACCAAAAAAGGTGGGTGTCCCCCCCCTAAGGTCAAATTTGTTCCGTTAGATGACCCAAAAAAAGGGGGGGCTGTATTGGTACCAACCACAAAAAAAAAAAAAGGGAAAAGCAACCAAAGAGGTGGGACAGCTTAACCAAACAGGTTCACCCCTTGGCCACGGAAATCGTCCAAGGAGGACTTCAAAAGGGCAGGGAACGGGGGGGGGAAACTGGAATCGGCCGGGGCCCCAAAGGGGGGAATGGAAGAAAACGGGTAACTTTAACCGGTGGAACAGGGGCCCAGAAAAGGGAATGGGTCCAAACTGGCGAAAAAAAAAAGGCTTGGGAACCATTTTTTTTTTTTTCAATGCAAGGGTAAAACGGAAACAACCGGGGAGGAGTGGGGTGTTAAAACACGCCTAAACAAGCGGAAAAGACCGCGAGTCGGGGGGGGGGGGGCCAAGGTTGGTTAAACCGGGTCAGGGTTTTACTGGGGGGGAAAGGAAACCGGGGGTCCACCGTCAAACCAGGAGACAAAAGGATGAAGGAACGAACCCCAAAATGTTTTGCCAACAGGGAGGAAACTGTCAAAAAGAAAGACCGTCAACCGCCCTCCCCGGAAAAAGATTTAACCCACGCTCCGGGGGGGGGGGGGACACCGCGCGGAGAAAAAATGCAAATGAACATGCTTGGACCCAGTTTGGCCTCAACGTAAAGGTTACGCCCTTTTGGCCCCCCTAGGGAGGGGGACGAGAAGGGAAAAAAAACCTGAACGGAGAAGGGAGAGAAAAAACAGGCACCCCCAACGAGCCTGGGGGTTTCCACGAACGGGACATCCGCAAAACAAGCCCAGGGGGAAAGTATCCCCCATGGAAAAGTCCTGCACTGTGGCCCAAAGGGGGTCCGGGGGTCGGGGAGGGGCGGGGGCCACTTGAAAAGATGTGAGGGGGAAGGAGTTTGGACGGGGGGCTAAGGGGTGTGGGGACAAGAGGGAAAAAAAAAAAAAAAAAAAACCTTGGTTTGAAACCCTTTGTCACCCCGGGGCCCGAGAAATCGTGAAGCCAGGACCAAGAACGAGTAAGAACTTGTTCGAGAGACTCGAAAAAATCACCATAATAGATGTGCAACTGAAAAACTTGGGTGTGGTGGTGGACCAAGTGTAAAAACCACCACGGGACGGAAAGGTTTACTTTGAACCAACCTGGCTCATCACGAACACTCTATCCAACAAAACCTGCCCGAATGCGAACCAACTCCTTACCCGGAACGACGGGGCCCATTTGCACCCAGCAAAACAAAAAAAAAAAAAAGGGGACAGGGGCCTTGGGCTTTTTGCCAACCTTAAGAGGAAAGGGGGCGTGGCAAAGGATAGGGGGGGAAAAAGCCAGGAGGAAGGGGGGCAAGTGAGAGAAACACACAAAAGGGATCCCTGACCCAGGGGAAAAGGTCGAAAAAAAAAGTGACCACGGGGGGGGGGAAAAACTTGGCAGATGAGCACATCAAGAGATGGGGCAAGAATTAATAAGGGGGCCAAAAAGAATCACCACGAACAAAAAAAACAACGAGGGGGAGAGAGATGACGCTCGCAAAGCTATGGTCAAACAACAGGGAGGTGAAAAAAAACGGGGGGGAACCAACCGGAGAACCAAGTGTGGGTCCAGAAAAACACGGCAAACCAGAAAAAAAGACACGAACCCAACAGTCAACTCGACGGGACAGAAAAGGGACCAAAAGGTTTCCCCTATTTGAAACACCAGGAAAAAAAAACTCCGAAGAGGAAAAGGGAGACCTCACCTAACCCAGGGTACAGGAGGCTGGGGAAAAAGGGAAGAGGCCTCAATTTAATGTTCGGGAGAGGAGGGGGGAAGCAGCAAAACAAACAACACCAAAAGAAAACGGGGTCGTTTGAAACACCACTGGGGGGGGGCACAAAGTAAGGCCTTGAACCCGCCAAATGGAACAGGGTAAACGGGGCTGGCACTAACGAAACCCCCTGGGGACACATTGGGAAAAGAAAGGCTTGGGAAAAAACTGGAAGCACACAAAAAATCACCCGTTGCAAAAAACTACCACAGCAAGATGCGCAAATCAGGCACAAGCACCCAACAAGCCACCGACCTGCAGGCAAAAACACGGGAAGGGAAATCCAGGGTACACACCGGGGCTTGGAAAAACCCAGGGAAGGCGAATTGGGCATGAAAGACGGGTTTTTCCAAACCATCATAAAGGGGCAGGGGGGTACCTCGGACATTCATCAACAGGGTTCCAACCATAGCATCCAGCTTGAAGGGAAACGCAAGGAAAGGGGGTAAACTAAAAAGAAGGCCACACCCTCCTTTCGGACAAGCACGGAGTACAAAGACGGACAGAAAAAAAAAAGGCCGAAAGCACCACGGAAAAAAGAGGGAAACAGCCACTGGCGTTTGCTGGAAAGAGGAACCCAAAAAGAAAGTGGGTTTTTTTTTTGGGGAAAGAAAAGCACGGGCCACACCCCACCAAACCAAAAAGGAAATTGGGATTAGGGGAAAAAACAGGGGAAGTCCCATGCCCGGTAAAAACCGCAAAAAGAAAGGTCCCCACAACCCCGCGTAAATTTTCCCCAAAAGGGGGAGGGGGGGGGGGCAGCATAAAACAAAAGAAAAAAAAAATCCAGACAAACGTTGAAAGCAAAGCCACAAAATGGACGGAAATCACCCCATGAACAAACGAAAAAAAAAGTTGGCCAACCCAAAAAGGTCAAACAACCTGCCCTCACTTGGCCAAAAAGGAAAAAAAACCTGTCAGTGTAAGGACCCGGGAAACACAATAGGTCAGATGCCAAAGGAAAACTTCAGGACAGGAGCATCAACGCCCGTAAAAACCTCCAACGTGGACCAAAAAAAAAACGGATACAGGGGAAGACGGGGGACAAAATCTTCCCCGGGTAACGTCTTTAAACCATCAACAGAAAAAAAAAAAAAGCAAAAAACACGAAAAAAAAAAAAAAAACCCGACAAAAAAGGAAAGGGGGGACAGGAACCACCATTTTAACGTAACCGGCGGATACAAAAAAAAAAAAAAAACAGACAAGGGACTACTCTTAACTAAAAAAAAAAACGGGGGAACAGTGGGAAAGTAAAAAGGTGCACACGGACAGGAAGAGAAAGGCCCAGAATCCCTTGGTGCCTTGGCAGTTGTTTAAAAAAAGGCGGGACGGTTCCAAAACAGAAGGGAAAAAATACTGGGTTAAAACTTGTGAAAGGTGGAAAAGGGAAGCGCGAAGACGGAGGGAAACCCACAACGTCAAACCCCCCCCGGCGGTCACACCCCCAACCCAAAACAAGGGGTGTTATCTCGCAGACACAAGGGGGGGGGGGGGGTACAAAAAAAAGGAGGGGGCTGGTCCCCAACTTGGTGGTTTAGGAAAAAAGACAGCCCCGGGGAGCCAAAAAAAAACCGCTTGAGCATGGGCATAAGTGGGAGTTTTTTCAAGAAAACAAAAAGGGGGAGTTTTTGAAAAAAGAAAGGGGCCCTGTTAAAGTAAAAGAGGAAAAAGCTGGGCCCACCACTGGGGAAGACCAGTCGGCGACCACTTTCGGTAGTGTGCGGGTTCGGGGAAATATTGCAGGGACACTAAAACACATTGAAAGGAACTGTGGGTGACACGCAAAAAGGACATCTTAAAAGGCCAAGGATTAAATGGGAAAACGAAACACCAAGGGTGTAAGCCAGGTGAAGAAAAAAAGACTATCACACTGGCAGGGTGGGGGGAAAAAGTTGAAAAGCACCCTTTTTAGGTGAGGAGAAAAGAGTCCAACCACGAAAGGGGCAGTGGGGTTTGGTATTACTAAAGCCCAAAAATAGCGGATAATGGAAAAAAAACAAAAGACAGCAATTCTGGGGGGGTGTGAAAGGGACTGGGGCCAGACCTTCCGAAAGAGGTACACCGAGAATAAACGGCAAGCGGGGGGGGGTGGGTTCGTGGGGATCTCTATAAAGGAGATAACAACCAAAAAGCCTGTGGGAAGGGCCTGACATGAGGATAAGGTGGAAAAAGGTGCTGAAAGGGGGCCGAAAAGACCCAAGAATAAATTGATTCTGAAAATAACCCAGAAATCCAAAGGGGGGGAGTGTCAACAAAAAAAAAAAAACAGACAGGTGAAAGGATTCACGGCAAGTCCCCGAAAAACCAGACCGTCCCCCGCGGCACAAAAAACCAAAAAAGAAGAGGAGCTCCCGTGAACAAACCCCAGAACAAGTAACAGGGGTGTCTTACACCACCACGGAACCAGGGGGGGGGGGGGTGGGGCAACCAAAAACAAAGACATCCAAAAAACGGGGTTGTAAAGTGGAAACCCAGCCCAGGAACACGGGTGGTACACAAACTAACTCTCGTACTCACTCGGGGGAAAGGAAAAAAGGGGGAGGTCCCTCTGTGGGAGGGGAGAGGGAGAACCTACAACCCAGAAACGGGGGAAGAAAACAAAACCGACCAGTTAGGAAAACCAGGAAAAACGTTCAAAACGGGTTCACAACTCCTTGATCCGCAAAAAAAAAAGCCGGCCCCAACAACCCCAAGGGTCCGACGTACTAAGAAAAGGAAGAAAAAGAAACGCCCCTCGAGCACCGCCTGCCCCCGGTCCGATTCCCTGAAAGCAAGGGGGCAAAACGAAACAAAGGGACAAACGAACCCAGGACAAAAAACTGAACAAAAAAAAAAGAAAAAGTTTGTCCCTAAACTCCGAAAGGGGGCGCCGACCGACAAAAAGAAAAAACCCTAAAATACGAAAAAAAATCCAAAAGGGCAAAGGAAGGTGGTGTGGGAAGGGAAAAGGGGGGTGGGGGGGGGAGAATGTGGGGGGTTCAACAGGAAGGATAGTTCAAAAAACACCAACAACGGGAAGGTAAAGGGGAAAAAGAAAGAAGGTAAACCAAAACAAAAGGAAATCCCATAAAGACCCAACCTAACACACCCAGGGAATAACAAGTTGGAAAAAGAAAAAGGGGGGTTTCAAAGGAGCCAAAGGGGGGGCTTCTTAGGGCGGAGGTTCCAAAACTCGCGCTTCAAGCCAGACGACCTGGGAGGGGGTGGGGGTCCAGGGTATTGTGGAAGAGGGAGTATTGGACCAGCGGCAGGAC
>Ga0179593_1565557_pt1:0-17500 | contig 18736 bp, 32 predicted proteins | sample CZODoug2_1_08_16_FD_185931 | JGI IMG/M metagenome (GOLD analysis project Ga0179593, IMG submission 185931) | Vadose zone soil fungal communities from Angelo Coast Range Reserve, California, USA - CZODoug2_1_08_16fungal (PacBio error correction) | ecosystem: Environmental > Terrestrial >...
GTCTTGCAAGAGTACGTCCCTACTATGGGGTGAATCCGGCCAAAAGATCGCCGTACTGCCGAGCAGGGAAGAAAAGAAATAGCGCCTGGTCCCCAGCGGAAAGGAAAAAAGGGCCGCTTGTGTCCGCGCAAGGATAAGGAGTCTCGTGGTCTCACGCCCTGGGAAAAAAAATGAAAAGAGCATGGTCGAGAATGAAGGGAAAAAAAAACGGGCCATCGATCTGGTCGAAGGAAAAAGAAAAGAAACTAACGGAATTCGCGGGGAAAGAAAAGTGCGCCTCAAGAGGAAGAGGATAAGGCAATTGAAAAAGGAGCCGCGCCAGATGAAAGAAGATGGGGGAGCACTGTATCGGGGAGCGACTCCGAGAATTAACTTTTGGGAGAAAAGGAGAGGGGATACCTTCTATCTCACCCGAGGAGAAGAGAAAAAACAGCCTGGTGAACAGAAGGGAAGAATGGACTCCTGTCTCTGTTTTTACAAGAAAAAAAAGTGATTTGGCGGGGGAGAACCTGATCTAGCAAGGAGGGCCGGCGAGGAAAAAAAGGAGGAGAGTTTGTCCTACCACTGGGGAGAGAAAGCCCCGCCTCCTACGGGAAGGGGGGTTTCGCAGGGAAGAAGCACCTGCTTCTTCGGAGCTAAAAAAAACAAATTCTCCGCATCTTGGAAAGAGGGCAATGGAAAAGAGGGAATTCGATGATTTTGCCCAGGGAAAAGTGAAAGGAAAAAAAAAAAAGAAGGTCACAAAAGAAGGCATCCAGGAACGGAAAAAAAACGGGGGACTCGGGGCGCAAAGAAGCACAGTAGCGACAGGAAAAGGGAAGGAGGCGAGATAGCTTTTGTAAGATTGGAAAAAAAGGCAATACAGGTAAATGGACCCACTGAGGGAGGAAAAGAAAAAAAGCCTTGCCACATCGACGGGGAAGGCCACGCTTTGTTGTCTGAAAAGGGGGAAAGGGAATCCCCTCCCGCAAAAAAAAATCACGTCTCTACATCCGCCCGCGGACTCATAAATGGCGTTTGTGCATAATGAAAAAAAGGGAAAAAAGAGCATGACCACCGCCCATTCTTGGGACAGAAGAAAACCGAGTGCAGGTAAGAAGAAATCAATTTCTATAGGAGGAGTTGGTCTGCTGAGAGGGGGGTAGTACAGCCGTCAGGGAGAGAGGGACGCCGCATCTTTACAACACGCAAAAAAAGGTTCTACCCGTGAGCCTTCGAAAAACATCGACGATATACGAAAAGGATCCCGGCTTGGGGGAGAAAGAGATTTCCGGGGAAAAAAAAACCGTTAATCATGTCATCATCATCAACAAGGAAGAATTTTCACCATAATCTCCAAGGCGGGAGAGACCATTGGGAAAAACTAAACAAAAGAAATCGGAGCAGGGAGAGGAATGCCTGTCTAGTCAAGAAAAAGGCACTTGATCTTGGTATCGAGGATGAGGACCGGGGAAAAAACGGGGACCCGCCGCAGACGCATTCCAAAAGAGAAACGAAGAGGCAAGGTCCACAAAAGGATGTTCTTTGCCACATGGGAAAAAGGGAACTGCGGAGCGTGGTCGATGGGAAAGAAAAAGAGGCGCCGCGGTACAACTTACCGGAGGAATAGGCATGCACATCGCGTTCCGCCTCAGCAAAAAAAAAACCGGGGCTGCCTTGATTTGGAAAAGAAAATAGGGGAGAGTGCAGAATTCCGTCGCGCAGAGAAAAAGGGAAAGAAAGACCATTAAAGTCCGAACCCTCTCCTTGAAAACGGTTCAAAAGAGACAAAAACACGGATAAATCGTGGCAAGGCCATCCCAGGACAGACAAAAAGGAACTGAGGTCCAAAATGTATGATACGGAAAAAGAAAATTCGGCCACTCGCCGTACAAAACGAAAAAAAAAAAAGAGTGCGAGGAACAAAGAGGAAAGAAACTGTGCAGGACACGCGGATGCCCAGGTACGGGGGAAAAGGGAGTGGGCCTTCAAAAAAAATCAGCGATGAAACAGCGGGAGAAAAGGGGAAAACCAGGTGCATCTTCGAGGAAGGAAGGGAGGCGGATGGAAAAAGAAGGGACGCGAGCGGCCGATTCTCACTAAAAAAGAAAGGCAAGAAACAGATTGGAAAAAAGGTTGGCTCCGATTTCGGGAACCATTTAAAGAGGAATGGAGGCTTATGGGGAAAAGAAGGGGCAGGCGGCCTTCTGACAGGAAAAAAAGGAGGGTGCCTGGGCTTCCAGATTGGGGGGAGGAAGAAAGAAAGAAAACGGAATCGTCCGTTTTGCCTCCCTCTGAAAAAAAAAAGGGAGAGGCTGATGAGTGTTCCGCATGGGGGAAAAAAGAAAGAACCCGATAAGCCTCACGAAGAAGGGAAGAGGAGCCCCGCTCAATCTCCTGTAAAAGGGAGGTCTGGACATTACCCCCAACTTCCAAAGAGCAGTGGGGAGGTCCAAGAAAGGGGGAAGGAAAAGACATCGGCGCCGTATCATTATGGTAAAAAAGAAAAGGCAAGTGAGCTCCAACGAAAGCCTGATACCTGTGAGTGAAGGGATGAAGGGATAGTATTAGGGAACCGGAAAAAGGGAAAAGGGAAAACTCTTGTCAGGAGGTCGACACTCATTGTATGAAGCTCTGGGTCCGCCTAGTTGGAAGAACATGGTAGTGCAGAACAGAAATGGCCTTACTAAAAGGGAAGGGGTTGATTCAATATTCGTGGGAGAAAAAAAAAAAACAAAAAAAAAAAGCCCAAGACACCCAGAAAAACCAAAAAAAGTGAAAGAAGGCAACAAACCCAAAAAAGAAAAAAAAGACCGAAACCACAACAAGCAAAAGGGATTGGGAGTTATGGCACGGTCGACCGTGCTCAGGTTCGAAGGGAAAGGGAATCGGGGGAGGAAATGTGGCACGAACATAGAAGGGAAATAATAAAATGAGACCCCTTACAAAGGGGAGCCGTGACTTTATCCACACGAGAATGAGGCAAAGCCGTCCAGTAAAAGCGAGAACGCCGGGGGTAATCAAAAAAAAAAAGGCGAAATCCCCTTCCCTAACTGAGCCGCAGAAAAAAGGGGTATTCCAAACTAAAAAGAAAAGAGGGAAAAAGACCGGCAACGCTATAAAGAGATATGGAGAGCAAGATAGGTGTCGTTAGAACCACGAGGAAGGGGGGGGAGCCAGGGGTAACTCCCCGATTTCCAAAGGGACGAAATCTAATATCCGCGGGCATATCAAAAAAAAAAAGTAGCAACACGCTTACTAAAATCTGAGCAGCGAGGAAAGGGAAAATCTACAGCTGCTAAAGAGGGGAGAAATAGCGCGGGCTTGGGAAAAGGGTGGAAAAAGGGAAAGCCGGCCGCTTTAATCAAAGAAAGAAGTGGGAGTGCGTCCAGCCAGCTATAAAAAGAAACGGTGTCCAGGCCTGACAAAGGAAGGGGGTGCAGAATTGTCTCTTACGGAAAGGGATAGGGAAAGAAGGGTTGTGTGAGCGAATTAAAAAAAAAGGGAGAATAAACTTTCAGACTATCCAGGAAGAGAATGAAAGGTCCGAAGTGAGGCAAGGCGTCCGACTGGTTTCGCAATAGGGTGTAAAGAGAAGAAGGAAGATTGAGCACTCGCCTGCGGAAACAAAAAAAAATAAGCAGTTGTCTTTGCCAGGTCACGGAAAGGAAAAAGTAGGATGACTTGAAAAAGCGGGGAAGGAGGGATTCGTCCCGACGAGTGTTGGACAGGAAAAAAGAAAAGATCGCCAGTACTAAAATAGGAGTCACATTCCGTCGCCAGTCACAGTCAAGAAGGCGAGGGGGTCGGCGCAGACGAGAGTCGGACAGTTTATTCTTCGGGGGGAGAAACCACGAAGTCCTCACCACCCGGGACCAGGAAAAAAAAAGCCCGTCACGGGACCTTGTCCCAACGCTAGGGGCCGCATGGAAAAGCGCCTAACTTAATCGCTGGGATGACGCAATTGCGCCGAAGGAGGGGGGAGAAAAAAAGCGGCGGATCAGGCAAGGGGAAAGACGAGTGAGGACCATTCTGTCTTGTAGCAGAGGGAGAGGGAAAGGGGGGACACCTCCGCTGCGAGAAAGGGAGAAAAAAAAAAAAAACGTTTGGCTCGGGAAAGAAGCGCTATCTTAATTATCTTAAGGAAAAACGAGGTAAGAAAAGACTCCTGCACTGGAAGAAAAAAACTATTGAGGAGGACGACCTTCTAGACAAAAAGAGAGCCATCGACGCCGGAGTGCGATTGGGGAAAGACGGCTTCAAAGCCCACGCAAAGGATTTCGCCGGGAAAGGGGGGGGGAAAGACAGGGCGTCGTCGCGGAGGAGTGCACATGTGCACAAAAAGGGGAAAGCACGTTCAAGGAAAGGGGGGCGCATCAGCACTTTTGAATTAGAGAGGACAGCCCCTTCCATTGATCAGTCGGGAAAAAAACTCGATTCCATCCAGAAACACGAAGAGATCGAAGAATCAATGACGCAAGAGCACGTAGCGAAGAAGAGGGGGGGAAAAAAAAGAAAGAGGCGGCGAGATACTAAATGCCAGTGACGGGGTATCACTCAAGGGGAAAAAATTTGTGAAAACAAGAGCGCATCAGCCTTGTTCCCTAGGATCGACAACACGGTTGCTTTTCTCCGACGCGCAGGGCGACCTACTCGCCTCCCCGAAAAAAAAAAACGTCTCTCGTTTAGGCAACGAGGGGACTGCCGGCAGCTTTGGGGGCGGGGGGGGAAGAGGCTCCGTATGCTCAAGAAAAACAAGGGGTCACATCCAAGGATCTAACAACAGCCGGAAAAAAGGAGAGCAGCAATTTGCCTACTCCCGGGATTGACTTTTCCTATTTACGAAAGAGAAGGGGAAAGTGAGGGTTATCGGTCGCAAAGAGGAAGCCCAAAAAGCAGTGCGCCCGGGAGGGGAGAAGAGGCAGCCGGCACCGAGAAGAGATAACAAAGAAATGGGAAGCTCGCAAATCTGGAAGCACAAAGAGAAGCGCCGTTAATCTGGGAAAAAAAAACTGCCAAGGGTTTCCCAGGACTAAGTAAGGAGAGGTCCTGTGGTACCAAGGAAGGGAAAGAGATCCCCACAATAAAAATCTGTTTTTCTTGAATTGCTTGAGCTTTTCAGAAAAACGGCGAAACTCCTCAAGAAGCAGGCCAGGGGGGAAAAAAGGGGCAAAGTTCTTCACAGGAAGGGGGGGAGGGAAGGAAGGATCCTCATGGGGGTCGAAGAATGGGGCGGATGGGGAGGGCCACTAAAAGAGGAGGGAAGGGGGGATCCGCGGTTGACAGGCAAAGAAGTAATCCTAATCAGGAAAATCCCTCAACTGGAAGGAATTGAGTGGGGAAAATATTGATACTATCAGTTCGCGCATCGAGGAATCATAATTTTGACGAAGTCCTACCCGAAAAAAAGGGAAAAGGAAGAAAAAAGAAACGGATGATCAGGTGCCCCCAAGACAGAAAAAAAAAAAAAAGACGGGACTTCGTCAAAATGGAGAAAGGACCCTACTGGTAAATAGCACTAGGGGAAAGGGGAACAAAACTCAAGCAGAGAGCAAAACGTCGCGAGGGGAAAAACGTCAAGAAAAACACCTCTGACGAGGGAAAGGCACAGCGTCGTTGGCCATTAGCCAGTACAGGAGCGAAGAGGGAAACCATCGGGATCATGAAGCAAAGAAAGAAAGGGCGCCTTTGACCAAACTCTAGGAAGGCGGGGACGAAGAGAAGCGTTCCTGATGCGAGGAAGCAAAAATCAAAGAAAGGGAACAGATTGCCTCCGGAGTAAAAAGGAGGGTGGGCTCCGATGTCGGGCCAGGGAAAAAGAACCCGGAAATTGGAGCTGATGTGTAAGTCAAAAAAGAGGCACAAAGGCGGACAGTATTACGGCGAGGAAGAAAGGGGGGGCTGCCAGATTGCTAGCTAAAAAGAAAAAAAAAGGATATCGTACGCGGGGCCGCGGCTCAGCAACGCGGTCGTAACATGTTTCGTGAAAGGGGAAAGGCACGCTACCCGATAGCAAAAAAGAAGAAGTAAAATCTCAAGCAAAAAAGAGATAGCCAAGGATTACCTTACCTGCATCGTTTTGGCGAAAAAAGGGGGCTGTCGATGAAACACAGAAGAAGGGGGAAAAACAAAAAAACGACCAAAGAAGCCGCGGCCAAGAAAAAAAGGCGCTGCGACGCCGGAAAAAAGGGTTTTGGGAGAAGGAGAGTCTGTAACCGGATAGGGGAAAAATCAGATGGAGTCTCTTCGACCAGAGAGAGGAAGGGCATTGAACGCTCTGTCCGGGAAGGTGGAAACGGTAGTGCATACACAAAGAAGTCTCGCCGCCGCTTCATGGAAAAAAGTCCTTACAGCGACTGCGCGACAGTGGGGGAGAAAGGAGGAGATTAAAGAGTTCGTGTTTGAAAGCAATGGGTCATCGGAGGGGAAGGGGTGGAAAGATACCAAAAAGGGTGCGGTCAAAAAGAAGAGATCAAAGTTATCCCACATTGAAAGCAGTGCACGGGAAAGGGAAAAGCATCTGGCGGAAAAAGACAATCCGCCCTGTACGAAGAAAAATGTGTGTGTCCGGGAAAAGAGGGTACCCTGGCAAAAAACCGCCAGGTAGGGAGGCGGCTGCCAGGAGAGAAAGCTTTAAAAAGACAATCCGCGTTGTTGAAAAAATGTGGACGAGATATAGGGAGGAAAAGAACGTACGGGCGTTCTTTAGAAAAAGAAAAGGAGGAATTGGCAGAGCCCGAGAGTTAACAGGGGGTACGCATCTTAAGATCCTCGGGCAAAGATAGGGAGGAGGGGCCAGATCTTGCCCGTAGCCAACAAAAGAGAGCACGGATTTCATCACCTGAAAGACGGCTAAGCATCTGCAGACAAGCGAGAGAAAAGGTTTGGCCCCGTGCCCTTAGAACGAAGGGAAGGGAAAAGTCAGCTTGGAGGCGCAGGGAAAAGTGCAACCCCGCGAGTCAACTTGTTAGGAAGGGGAAAAGTCCGAAACAAAAGAGGAGAAGGGGTGGCCGAATTGTGTCGAGGAAGAAAAAAAGGGATCGTGGCAAGAAACGAATAACCCCCGTTCCGTGATACCACGCTAAAAACACGATATACCCGGCGCTGACAAAATACGGGACAAGGAGACTTGCCACCTCTGGTCCAGCGGTTGCGCCTGATTATAAAGCTCGAGAGGGATCGAACTCGCCTGCGGAACCACTCGGAAGGGTGGGAGGGGAAAGAGTTCAAGGCAGTACAGACAACCACACAAAAAGGGAAAAAGAAAGATGACTTGAAAAAAAAAAAATCAAAAAGAAGACGAAGGGGACTATCAGATAACCGAAGGAAAAGGAGAGTTATCCATCAGGACCCGCCACAGTGAGGGCAGAAAGAAAAGCACATTGAAGGACCGAGAGGAAAAAAAAAAGAGTAGTGGTCTGACCTTTATGGGAAAGAACACGGGTGAACATTCGCTCCACCAAAGAAGAAAAAAGCAATGGCCGCCGTCACGAAAAGGGAAAAAAGGGGAAGCATTCGTACGGGGTCGGCAAGGGGAAAAAAAAAAAGAGTGGGTCTGGCACGGAACAGGAAAAAAGATGAGGGAGCGAAAAGGGCTCAGCAAGGAAAACAGTTCAAAAGAGGGGAAAATGCTGGAGCGCTTATGTATAAACCTCTGTGCTCGATAGGCGGGTCAAGCGGGGGTTTCTACGGGGACAAAAAGAGGGAAGCTGCGATCTGAAAGAAGCGAACACAAGGGCCGGTGGAACACGATTGAGGACGAAATAGGTTTTTTCAAAGGAAGAAAAAGGGGATTGCGTGATGACGAACGAGCGAGCAAGGAGAGACGCGAGGAAGCCCTCAGCAGGGGGCAGGGGCAGCGTTTCCGCTGAGAACGGGGGACCGGGTGATTTCCACGAGGAAGGGGCGTACCGTTAACACAGGCGGAGGGAAAGAAAGGGCGCATGTCGCCTCTTCTTGGGGGGAAGTTGCACGGCTTCAAAGGGGCACAGCATGGTAAAAAAGGAATTTGGCACCGCCCAGGAACTTAAAGGATACACTCAATGAAAAGAAAAAATCACAAGCGCAAACAAATAACTCGAAAAAAAAAAAAAGCAAGTCGCTCACAGTGTAATTGAAGGAGGAGAAGAAAGAAGTCTTAGGAGGAAGAAATTGAGGTGGTGTATTCACTAAAGAATAAAAAAGTCGTCGCCAAGAGCAAGAAAATTGAACATCGAGCTGCCGAACCGAAAAAGAGGGGAGATGAATCTCCTTTGAAGGTGGGAAATAAAAGCAGCATACCAAAAACCCTGCGAGAAAAAGAAGAGGCGGTCGCATCGCCCTCGGGAAAAAAAAAAAAGAATTTGGCGTTTTTAAGCACTATGAAAACGCCCCTTAGTGAAAAGAAAAAAAAACACCCCGAGCATGGAGGAAAATGAAAAAACACCGGAGATTGGCGGAAAAGGGAACTCAGATTCTTACTCAGTCGGGAGGGGAGACACTGCAGAGTGAAAAAAAAATAACCCTTCCAATCCGAAAGATACATGGGAGAACCGATGTTGATAGAGAGGAGATCAACCGCTACCGGGAGAAAAGGGAAGAGCCGCAAAAGCGACTCCCCAGCCAGAAGACGACGAAAGACCATGTCCAGCAGCAGCACTTGTAGGGGGGAGAAACAAGCCGCTCCAATTCGCGGCCTGGGGAAAAGGAAATCGGAACCCAACGCAAAGGGAAATGTTTCTTGAAGCCCGGATCTTTCTTCGAGCAATCGAAGCTCGGAGACGGCGCCACACCTCAAAAAGGAAAGAGGAGATGGCAACGTCGGCAAAAGTCACGAAGAGAGAAATCCGGCCATGGTTCATTAACACACGACAGCCGCTGAGCCATCTTAGCGGGGGTAAAAAGGAGGAACTCCCGGAAAAACGGCTCCGCTGTGCCAATCACACAGGAGAAAGTGACCGGCCGCCGAAGCAGGAAAAAAGATACCGTCTGCTGAAGTTTGTCAACCTTATTTTAAGCTCGGCCAAGTGAAAGGAAGTCTCGCATAGAGAATACAGAAAGAATGGTTGAACGAAAGTCAGGAACCCTGACAGGGGAAAAAAAATCGAAACTTCCGCCAACAGAAAAAGGGAATCCATAAAAAAACAAAGAAAGTGGTAGGACTTCTTCAAAAGTAATGAAGACGGAAAGGAGATCGCGACGGAATGATAACAAAGGAGACGGTTGCCCAACGAAAAAAGGGCGAGGTAACCGAAGTACCGTCGGCAAAAAGTAGAGGGACACCGCTGAGAAAGAGGTTGTCTAAGGAATCCATCTACAGCTAAAAAACAAAAAGGAAGAAGAAGGACAAAGAACATTCCGGAGGGGAAGGGAACGGAAATCCATGCTAGGACTTCATAAGGGAGAGAGGGAAAAAGCCTCGGTGAAAAGACCGACCTACAATATCAAGAAATGCACAAGAAACAGATTGCGGGGGGAGCATCCCTCGCGGGGGGGGAAAAAAGGGCAAATGGACCCACCCGCGACTTGGAGCTGGGATGGTAAAAGGAAGAAAACGCCATTGGGGCCAGGGACAGGGAACAGGGTGGGATAACGGAAAAAAGAAGGGCGGCCCAGAATTTCGATCAAGCAAGAGAGCGCGTGGTGCCCGAGCAGAAGCGCGAAAAACAAGAAAAATGTATCTTCGTGATGAAGGGAAAAAAAGATGCCGCGATCCGGAAAAAAGAAAGGATCCCCTCGAAGCCGAGCAAGCGCCGGGGGGAAAGTGAGGGGAAGAGCCCTTACCGGAAAAAGGAGGGGCGAAAAGGTCAAAAATGGGCGGGGGGGAGGGGGCGCCGTCTCAATTCTGACAAAAAACGCCAAAAGGGAGGGAGACAGAATCGGGATTCTACCAAGGACTGAGCGAAGTGTGTTGGGAAAAAAAAGACGGTAACCGGGGGAGTCAGAGCAAGAAAGAACTACAGGGCGAAAGCTCGATGGGGCAAGGGGAGTGAGGAGTGGGGGCCGAAAAAAAAAAAAAAAGTGTGGTGTGAAAGGACAAATAAAAACCAAAAGAGGGAAAATATCTCGCGCAATTTTGAAGGAAAAGTTCGGGAGAGAAGGGAGCGAATTGCGGGACGAGAGGAGGAAGGGGAAAGGCGGGGGAGATGGGTGCATCGCGGGACAAAAAGGGAAAATCAAATGGAACGGGGCGGGCAAAAAAGAAAAAGGGGGACGCCCTTTGAAAGAAACGTAATGAGAGGAAGAGACCCGCCCGTTAGACGCGAAATGGGGTACCGTCGACGCCAGGAAAAGAAAATCACCCGGCCCAGGTCAGGGAAAAAGGGGAACCTGTAGGCCAAACGCCAGAAGAAAAAACGATCAGGGGAGAGCCTAGTCCGTCATAAAGCAAAAAAAGAGGAAGAAAGAAAAAAGCCGGAGTCATTGGACGGAACAACTCAAGGAGGGTTCGCACTCTTAAGATCCAAAGAAAGAGCCAACTCTTCTTTGCGACTCAAAGAAAGAGGGGGCGGGAGAGGTCCGATCACAAAAAAAAGCCAGCAGCCGGCCGAAGATAGGAAAAAGGGTGGTCCCTTGCCCAAAACGAGAAAAGGCGGCAATTTGCGTCTCCAAAGAAAAAGACGTGGGGAAGGGACCAGGACCCGATCGAGGAGAAAGGGGGGGGAGAGGAAGGGGGCAGGGAACCATGAGAGGGGGAAGAATGGGAGCGAGTAACCCAATGATACCACCAAAATAAGAATCCGCGGCCGGAACCACATATCCCCACGAAAAAGAAGGAAAAAGGGGTTTTCGCCAGGAAAAAAAAGAGAACGCGATATTGATCTACCTCGCCTGCCGGAAAAAAATAAGGTGGGGAAGTGGGAAAACAGGGGGGCTGGCCAGAGTGCAAAGTAGAAAAACAACAAAACTGAGGATTAGAAAAAAGAGAGGAAAAGCTGGCCACAAATCGATTAGAAAGAAGGGGGGAAAAAGGCGAGTGTAGCTAAAGTAAAGTCCTGGAAGAAAAGACGCGCAGGGGACACCATCGGCCAAGGCGAAGGGAGGGAAGGTGGCCGCGGCCGTCGTCTATCGTTCGGGAAAGGGTGTAGGTCAGAAACACGCCAAGGGGTTACTTCACGAGAAAAAAAAAACGATCATGTCGGCCGACATCGAAAAAAAGGCTAATAGATCGGGTCGGGAAGAGTCCGTGGCCTAACGGGAAATAAAAGGAACACGAACGCAATGGGAAAGATGATTGATATACACAGAAAAAAAAAAATGAAAACTCGCGAAAGGAGTGCAGCTCTGTAGAGCTTTACGGGAAAGGGGGAAAAATCCGCTGAGAGGAAAGGGAAGGAGGGTTGTGGAGGAGGGGATACACTCTCGATATTGAACGCGATGGCAACCATCCCGGGGGGAAAAGAGAGGAAGCAATGAAGCAGGCATCGGTGGAGAAGAAAAGGAATTTTTCTTGGTACGAACTAAAGTGACGGCGAGGAAAACGATCCCGCGGGGATGGGTGTGGGGCATCCAGATGGGTGTGATCGCTTCCAACAGGGAAAAAAGACGGGCCTGAGGAAAGGAGTTGTAGTTAAAAGAGGGTACCCTTAACTCTGCTAAAAAAAATTGCAGGCATTTCCGCCATCGAGGAAAAGGGAAAGGCATGGGAAAAAAAGAGCATGGGAAGTCGATGAGTTGGAAACCCGTTACATTTGAAGAAGACCATTGGGATCAAAGAAATATCAACACGAAAAGAACGCAATCGCAGGGAAAAAAAAAATTAGCGCACGTAAAAAAGATTGAAATCGGAAAAAAGCTGGCAGTACCTTCTTAGAAGAAGGAACTTGCCGACTTGTGGAAAATGCACTACCAGGTGAAAGGGAACAAACCAACGAAAAAAAAAAGAGTCGTCCTCAAAGGAAGGAGAAGGGCAGGAAGATACCTTGCCACGCATGGGAGGAGGAAAAAGGAAGACGCATCCCATAAAGAAGTAGCTACGGCTACTCGCGGTCAGGACAGACAGGGAAAAGAAAGCCGCCACTTCCTGCCTTGCTCTCTTGAGTGTAAAAGGCCCTATTCTCATCTACACAGAAAAGGGGAAAAAAAAAAAAGATCGAAAACATCCTGCATTTGAAACGAACGGGAAGGGAGGCTCTGGCGTTCAGGAAAAAAAACGAGGGCGGGTGAGGCTTTAGGACCGAAAAAAAGCCTCCCTTCATCACGAAAAAAAAGGCGGGTGATATGCTTCCGAAATGAAGAATCCGAAGAAAAGTAATCCACGCAGGAGGGATCTCGCACAAGAAGAGGAAACAAAAGCAAGGCCCTCGCGAAGTAGAATAAAGCCACGGCAAGAAAGGCCGAGATTTTCACCAGGCAGCCAAGAAGAAAAAGGGCCCGACATCGTATCCAACGGAAGGGATAAAGGACAAATGACGGGTCTTGAAGGAAGGAGGGGAAGAGGAACGCGCGCGCCTTGCGCCCCGCCGAAAAAAGGAAAGAGATGCAAAGGTCGTGCCAAAACCGGGGGAAAAAAGGTATGATCCCACATGGTTTCAGATAAGAAGGAGAGAGTGGCAGATGTGAGGAAAAGAAAAGGAGAAAAAGACAACTACCCGGTCTCAGAGGTAGAAAAAGTACCGCCGAAGCCTCTTTACTCGAAAAAGGTTGGGGCAACCGTATCTTGTAAGACGATGAATGAAGTCAGAGAATCGAATCCTTGGACGAGAAGGGACAGTCCGAAAAAGGGAGTCCCCCATCCAACTACAAAAAAGATAGGGGCGCCATCAAAAAAAAAAGAAGGAGGGGAAAAGGGTATTAGCGGGAACAGGGGGGAAATGAAGGAAGGGGGGGAATTACGCACTCGCCTTATCAGGAAAATGGGAAAAAAAAGGTCGAGGAAACCTTCTCGCGGAAGAGGGAATGCCACCTCGGAAGCAACTACGGGGGAAGGAGAAAGAGGATTTCCATCCAGCGACAAACCTAAAGAAGCGATGAAACCCATTCGGAAAGAAAAAGGAAAAAAAAGCGTTTCACAATTTGCATCGGAGAAAAGAGAAATGAGGTCGAGGCGGGGGCTCCATGCAGAAAGCGAAAGAGAAAAGGTTCCAAGAAACAAATTGGCCAACCCTCGCGGTGCTACATTAGAACAAGAGAAAAAATTGGAGAGATGGGAAAAATAAAAGAAAAAAACAGGGGGAAGGCGCAAGTCTAATGAAAGGAAAAGAATGGGGCTTGGCTGGGGGAAAAAGAGGAAAATAGTTGCGGTATATCGTCACCGGGTGAAACTCGCCGGGGGAGACGAACAGAGGGAGCGGACGTGATGAAGGGAGCGCGGTAGGACCGGGAGAAACTAATAAAAGAAACAAAAAGGAAAAGGAGAGGAAAGGCCCCGTCTCAATCTCCGTGAGAATCGAGACCTGACTTCCGGCTGGGGGCAAGGGGGCAAGGGAAGGGCGTTTTTCGATGAGCAGCGGCGCGATCATGAAAAGACAAGGAAAAGCGCCGTCAGGCAAATTGGAGCAAAGGTAGGCGGAGAGGGGACGTGAGCGAGGGTTTTGGTAGGAGGAAGAAGAAACCGGAGAGGTCACCAAGAAAACTCGAAAACAAGAGGGGGCACATGCCTTGAGGCAGGGAAGACGAATGGGTGGTAAGGAAAAAAGGGCGTACACCGGTCAGTCGCAAACAGTACAAGAAAAGAAGGGGGGAGGTTCATTTTTTAGGCAAAAGGAGGGGGGGACCTGTCGCTACGGAGGGAGGAAAAGGGAACGCATCGAGATGCCGAGAAAGAGCTGGATGGCGATCCGGTCACTTGGTGGGGGAAAAGGTTCGGGCAAAAAAGAGTGGGAAGGGCAGGACGCCCTGAAAAGAAGAGTCAACCAGATATGCAGGAAGAAAGCCTCCCGTTAGCCTCTAAGACCTGGGTAAAAAAAAAAAGGGCGAAGAGCGTCTTAATCGCCTCAGAAAAACAAAAAAGAGAAAGAAGAGGGATGGCTTACCCTCAGAAAGTGCTGAGAGGTCGTCATCAAGGAAGAAAGAAAAAAATTTGAAGAAAAACACGATGCCTATCAATTCGGAAAAAAAGGGGTCGCAATCGAAGAGAAAGGGATTATCCGCAGGGTATAAAACGAAAAAAAAGTGCCCGTAGCCAACAAAGAGGGAAAAAAGCACGCAGGGTCCGATGCCCCAGAAGCGGGAGAAAGTGATTGCTGCATCATACGAGGAGAGGGAAGGGGTGCCTTTGCCCGGACCAAAAGGAAGAATTGCGCGCAATTGCGTCGTGCCCAGAAAAAGGGCCACACCTTGTCCATTCCTAAAATAAAGCCCTTTGAGAGAAACGAAGGGGGGGAAAAGTCCCTGTTGGGGAAAAAAAAAGGGACGTGAAAAAACCTTATAATAAAACGTCAAAGAAGGAGACGCGGACCACATAGCTTTCAGCAGGAGAAAAAGACTGCGCCGCCTTTTGCTCCTTAGAGAAGCTCGTGAGGGAGGAAAAAATAGGAAGGCGGAAAACACCTAGTAGGGACCAAAAAGAGGGGGAGGAAGTAAGAGAAGCAAAACAACACCCAGAGGAGAAGGATGACTCTGGCCAGCACTCTTAGGAAAATGTTTGCCTCCTCATTCGAGCAGGGACAAGATAAAGGGATGGAAGAAAGTCAGCCGAAACCAGGAGAAAAAAGTAGGGAAAAGAACATTGAAGGACAGCGAGGTGGGGGAAGATAGAAAAGGTTTTTCTCTTGTGTTCTAAGCCCGGAAAAAAAACAGAAAAATTTGCCAAGTAAGGGTCGCCGGAAGGAGGTAGCCACCAAGTGACCGAATTCGGAATGGACACAAAGAGGAAAGAGCTGTTCTGGAAGCCACAAAGGAGAAAAGCTGCTCAGGCAACGGAAAACCATTTCAAAAGAGAGTAAGGAATTAAGAGCATGCTGGAGAAGATGGGAGGAAATCGGGAATCCAAATTCGAGAAGTGGGGCGAAGGGCAATAACTAGTTGGGGATAAAAAAGATACCACGCGGAGATTAAATTGAGACAAGAAGGAAAAAAGAAAATGACTCGCGGCATCGGGGTTCTAAGGGCCGGGAATGGGAACGCACTCGGAAAAAAAGACAGGAAGCCATCACGCGGATTTCGAGTGGAAAGGGCGAAGCGCTTCAGTCAACAGAGAAGACAAAGGATTTAGCCGGGCAATGGCGTAGAAAAGAAGAAAGGAGAACGCGGCTTTCGATCCTCCAGAGGAAAAAAGGAGTGAAAAGGAAGGGTCGCAGCAGAAAACTGGGGAAGGAGTTTGACCACCCGTTGAGGGGGGGGGGATAAAAAACCATTTACATAAAGTGCAAAAGGGCATCTCGATACCCAGCAAACAGGAGCAAAATTAATCATTAGAACACATGAAAGAGGGGAGGAAAGTCGGACGTAATTGCCTGAAACGGGTAAAGGGGATGGACACCACTGTAAGAAGAAGTGAACATCGATCTTGGTGGGGGTTGGGGGAAAGGAACCGGGGACCACTCGTTTGGAGGGGGAGGATGTCCCCCGGGGAAGGAACTCGCACCAATCAAAGAAAGGAAGTAGAGAGGCTTTCTCAAGCCGCCCGCAGGGGACATCAAGGAAGGAGCGATGGGGGAGGTTTGGAAGAAAGTATAGAAAGAAAAAAAAGGCCCGTTGCCCTCCTCAAGTTAAGAAAAAAAAACGGAAAGGCAGCAATTGCCGGGAAAGAAGAAGGGGTCGGAGGGTAACACATCAGGAGGAACAAGAGGAGACTGAATCGGTCGCCGGAAAGAGAAAAAAAAAAGGCAGCACGAACTACAATGGCGCCGAGAAAACAAAAAAATATCCGCAAAGTCAGCACCGCTTGAAAAGGCACACGGCCCCACACCAAAACAAATCAGGAAGCATGTCAGCACTGTCAGGCAAAGGAAAGGGAGCCGGGAGTTCATCAAAAAAGAAGAGAAGGGCCTTGGGTACCATGGGGGAAACAAACGGAAGCACACCAAGCCGTCTCAAAGGGAAAGGGAGGCGTGTAGTCTCGCATCGGCAGAAAAGAAGGGGGAGGAACTGCCCTAGACACAGGAAAGGGGAAATCTCAGAAGATTGGAAGCAAAGGCCGGACTTTTCCTGAAGGAGTAAAGGGGGGGGGAAGAGCTTAGCTGCGCATAGCGGGGGAGGGAAAAATCCCGCTTGACGGCACGGAGGACAACCGTCCGTCTCCGCGGGAAAAAAGAGTTCCCCGCGATAATCTGGAGGAGAACTTGGGGGGGTCAACGCGTAATATTGAAGGTGCATTCAAAAAGAAAGGGAAATAATCCCGTCTCATACGGAGAAAAGTACGTGGATTCTGGAAGAACGGAAAAAAAAGGAAAGCGGGGACCAAAAGAAAACAAGGATGGGTCGGACTCCTCAAAAAAAGGGGAAAACGTATAAGGGGACCAGAAGGGGACTTCTGCACGCGAGCAATATCCGGGGGAAAAAAGCAGCAGGGGGCAGAGGGCACCAGAGGGAGCGGAAACGTTCGTGTGAAAGAGGAGCCCTGACGGTGGGGAAGAAAGGGGGGGCCTCCATCGACCAAAGTCGAAAATAATTAGGCAAAGAACATTCCGAGGGGGGAGGGGACATAGTCGAGTACTTTTGGTGAAAAAAACACCCCAGGAAGGGGCGTACTGAGGCGGCAAAAAAAGAGACACATTCAGATTCGACATAAGAAGAAGGACCTTCGCTGTGGGCTCAGGAGGAGGGAATAAAAAAGGGGACAAAGGACCTCGAATTGGAGCAAAAAAGAAAAAGTCGGCATGAACACAGGGGGGGAAAGCAGGCTTACATTATGCAGCTCGGAAAGAAAAGAGGAGAGCCAAGCCCGGGATAAGGGGGGGACCAGGGTAAAGGAGAGCCGCTCGATAGTAAAAGGGGGGGGCGGAAGATTCGTGATAAGGGAGGCGCTTGTGGGGAAAGGACACGAGCGCTGTACGCATTGAACATCGAAAAAAAAAAAAAGAAAGGGCGGCTTGGAAGGCATAGAGTGGGCGGAAGTCCTTGGAGGAGGTAAAAGGGAGGGGGGAATACGGCGCCGTATATTCTGCAAAAAACAAAAAAAAAAAGGACTTCGGCGACCGCAGCGAGCTGGAAAAGGGAGGCGAAGTCGTTTAACCCGGGAACAAAAGAAGGAGACTGTCTCGTAGACAGCTCGAGGGACTTGATTGCTCGGGACGGAAGAACATGTAGGCCTAGGAAAGAAAGGAGGGGGGGGGGGGTGGGGGGGGGGGGGGGAAGAAAATAATCAGCTCCGCCGCTTGGAAGTTGGTTTATGAAAAGCAAATTGCGGGGGGAGAAAATGAAGTGCTCAGGAGGGGCTGGAAAGGGGCTCGCGGGGAAAAGAAAAGGAACGGGGGCGGGCAAAATCAGATGAGGCTAGGGAAAAGGGGATTCACCAGAATATGGGCGGAAATGAGGCAAGCCGCAAAAAAAGAAAAGACTGTGTTACCAACAATGCCCTCTAAAGCAAAAAAAGTGAAAGGCGTGCGTCTGAATCGAATGGGAGAAAAACTCGAAATCGCGGGGAAAACACGAGTCATTT
>Ga0179593_1444425_pt1 | contig 18735 bp, 18 predicted proteins | sample CZODoug2_1_08_16_FD_185931 | JGI IMG/M metagenome (GOLD analysis project Ga0179593, IMG submission 185931) | Vadose zone soil fungal communities from Angelo Coast Range Reserve, California, USA - CZODoug2_1_08_16fungal (PacBio error correction) | ecosystem: Environmental > Terrestrial > Soil >...
GGTTAAAGACAAGAGGCTAAATGGTACTGATGGCAACGTGGGGAGCGGCACTGTCCACAGGATGTAGCGAGCCAACAAACAGAACAGGGAGGATTAGGAGATAGGGATGGGTTCCAAAAGGGGGGACACGGGAGTAGCAAAGGCACGCAACGCGTGAGAAATCAAGGGGGCAACTAAACTACTCCCGTCCGTCAAGTGAGATTGGGGGGGCTGGATGATTCGGAAGCGAGACAAAAGAAACTTCCGCCAAAAGCTGGACGGCAAAGTTCCTCCTGGGAGAAGCAGAGGAAGAAAAAGGGAGGAAACCGCTTACGAAAAAAGGTGGGATCAGTGGGCAACGCGGTAAGCATCCATACTGACCGTAGGTGGGCATTCCGTAGGGGGAACCAATAGGAGTTGAAGAAAAGGGGAACGAACCAGGCAAATTACCACATCCCCAAAGGGGACGTGAGAACCGCTCGCGGCAGCAGAAAAGGATTCACAAAGGAAAGGCCTTCACACTCTCAGTTGCATTGACTTGAAGCATCCTGGGAGACAAAAGTGAAGTGAAGAAGGGGTTGGACGCCAAGCCGAGGTTTGACTCCAAAAATCCTAGAGTAACAAGAGCTTATAGAAAAATATTCGGGCCAGAAAGTTGTGAGGGCGCAGGTCTTGGGTAAGGAAAAAAGAGTCCACGCTGCTGGTGTGGGCAACCCGGACATCCAGCATCACAAGCTCGAGGGCGAAAAAAGGGAAAGCCGCAGGGAAACAAGGGGAAGCCGGGGAGCTAAGGGCCTGTATCGAGCAAACAGTGGAAGTAAGAAATTTTGGCGAAAGCAAGTTTACTGGCATAGCTGAACAGTGCACGTCTTGTAGTCCAGGTGGAAAACCGAAGAGGGGAGGAAGACGAGGTAACACGATTACCAATGCTACAGGGTTGGATGGAGAGACTGGACTGGGGGTAGTGGGGGGGTGGAGGGGGTAGAGATGGAGTGGTACCTTGGGGGGTCGGGGACGCTCGGAAATGTCAATGTGTTGGTGAGGACGGAGTACGGGCCGGCAAAGTGAAAGCAGGTGGGCATCCATGCAACATGGAGCCAGGACACGACTATGACCCTACTTCCGGTTCACGGGTAGAAGGATAACAGAAGGTCGTGGTGAAAGTGTAAGTGTGTCTAGGAGCAATATAGGAACAGGGAAAGAGGAAGGGGTCGAGAATGACTATGTTTCTTCCAACAAAGACAACCAGAATTGGACAAGCAGAAACAAACTACAAGCGCTGGGGGTACACAGTGCCGGCCAAAAGAAGGTTCTAATATAGATCAGAACTTCTGGAAAGGGGAGGAGGATGGATTTTGGGTTAAAACCGTAATAAATGTCACTGTCGGGGAGCACTTAAAAACAAAAGTGGCGGGCGAGCGGAAGTCTGGGAAAAAAGGGGGGGGGCGAACACGCGCATGCACGTGACACCTGGAAGGGGCATGCAAAGGTTGTAATTGGCGTGGGGCAAGGTTCATGGTGAGCGCGCGCGTGAATCACAACTCAGTAACCAGACTGAACCCAGAGTTTGTTGCAAAAAATACCCGGGAAGGCGGTAGTGGGTAACGCGGGGCCACCGGGTATCATTAACGAGGGGAGGGGGTAAAAAAACAATTAGAGAGGGGAAAGTGTGCAAACTTTAAGGGGCCGGGTGGAACGGGGGGGGTGCGGATGCGGAATGAGCCCTATAAAGGACAGAATAACACTAAGAACTACCATCCGGGGAAAAGGGTCTCAACGAGGGCAGACCAAAAACTAAGGGGCAACCCCGACTTTGGTCCAGCGTGATTTCCATTCTAAGGGGTTAAGGGGGTTGGTCAAGCGGATTGGGGCAATTTCCAGGACATAAGGTCAAGGAAAAAAAAAAACTCATTGGAGCCTCGGGCAGACTGACCACTCCATGGACGCTTCCACTGGGAAAGGAAGCGGTCAGGTGACATGGGGTAGCGTGGGGGGGGTCAGGGGCGTTCAGTGAGGAGTGCTGGAGCTAAGGTGGGGGCGGGCGGAGAGGAATTGGTGGACATGGGAGCCGGGCCTTGACAAGCCACAGGGAACGGAAACAGAGAGATAGTAACGGGGGGACGGGGCGGGGGCAAGGAAGATGGATGTGGTCCCCCTTGTCTGGCATCTTTGCAGCGCCGTATGCTGGTGGAGGGAAGAGGAACTTGAACAAAAGGGGCTCAATCATAGATAAAAAAAAAGAGGCTAGAGTAAAATATATGGGTGGGGGAAGAAAAGCAGCTGCGTGCCCTCCAAAGAAAATCAACGGGGGGAAGGAAACGGAAAAAAAGGAGGGGAGGTCTCGGAACTGAAAGGAAGTATTGGGCGTAGGGAAAAGGGGGGTTGGCTTCGATCCTCTAAGGTAGGACGAGGGGAGGGATTCCAGCGGCATATCCCAACCTCACATGAAAACGCGCTGAAAACTAACGAGTAATTGGGGTTTCAGGAATTCGCGGGACAGTGTTGTCCCCAGCAGTTTGGGGATGATGTGTGGAAAGAGGCAAAAAAAGAGAGAGCAACATCCGGGGGGGGAATAGAGGGACAATGAGACTGGTGTGTAACCCCTCTGTTGACGGGAAAGCCAGTAAAAAGAGATGGGGGAGAAAGTAAAGGGCAGAGATAACAAAAGATCAGGGGGGGGGTGTCCCGTGGTCTGAAGAGTCGGGCGCGAAAAGAGGAATGAAACTAATGAAGGGACGCACACAGGGAATGGTATCGGGCTATATAAGGGAGGGGGGGGGAAGGGGGCGGTCAGGGGAAAGGTAAAAACGGTGCATAAAACTGGGGGAAAATCAGACGTCAAAGAAGCACCAAGCCGTTGCGAAAAAAAGGGGGGGATAAGGGCGAAGGAATGTCATCTGGAGGGGCGAGTCTGAAGGGCATTCTGAGCACCGGGGGGGGAGGGGGGGGGTGGAAGATAAGGGAAGTTGGTTATGTCAAAGAGTGTACAGCCTTTAGCAAAGTGGATATTGATGGGGAAGAGGGGAAAAAAGAAACCAACAAAGGGTTGTCAATCATCGTCGAGGGTGTATGCCGAACAGCTGGAAATACAACAAAAAAAAAAAAAAAAAAAATACGGTATGCGTTGAGACATAAAACTGGGGGGAAGAAATAGGAAGATGGGCAGCCCCATCAAACTGGACACTGCCTTCGCAGATGGTCAACAGGTGTTCGGGTGTAAAACAAAGAAAAGAATGTCCGGATCGCTCCAATTGCACAAGGATCGGGTAAAAAAAAATTATCTAGTTTCAGGAAAAACGACGGAGTAGAAACGGGGCAGAAAGTAACAGAGCTCCGAGGGGAGAGCGTGCCTGGTGGGAGGCAGACGATGCATAAAAACTGGTGGGCAGAGGGAACAGGTCAGGAAAGCAGCCTGAGGGCAAAGAAAAGTAAGCCCAGCAATGAGATCTGCTAAAGAAAAACCGGCAAGACTGATCGGGTGGAAAGAAAGAGGGGACTTTACTCCCGTAGCGTAGAAAGGAAGGGGGGGGCACAAACGACGCAGATCCAGGAGGCAAATTTCACGATCGAAAAGCCGTGGACGTGCACCTTTGGAATTAGGATCGTGATGAGCAGGTAGATAGGGCCTTGCTGGGAGGTGGTTAAGGGGCAGAGGCCTCTGGGGGGGGTGAGGGAACGCCTCCGGCGAAAAGAAGGGGACACAAAGAGAGAAAAATTTCTGGTGATCCGGGAAGGAAGAAATTTATGCCCGACAGTAAGGTTGGAAGGAGCAGGACGACTACGGGTGGCTGGTAATGGGACATGCGACGGGAAAAAGGAAAAGTGCATTGAGTGGTTGGGGCCTCGTCCCAAGAGGTTGAGGGCGTGAGCGACTTTCCTAAACTGGGGATGTGCGTTCAACAGGAAAGGAGGTGCGGGAAGTTCGAGGGCTGGCCACTGGTCTGGGAGAGGGAGGAGTAATACTTAGGCCTGAAAAACTCAGGAAATGGGGTCAAACCCCTATGTGAAGGGGTGGGGGGGGTAGTACAGTGGTGGCCAACTATGATAACCTTCTGTGGGCTGCGAGTGTAGAGGGGGAAAGCGGATCGCAGGGAAACCAAAACGGGTGGAAGAGGAAGGTCAGTGCATATTTTGACACGAATGGGGAGGACATAAGCCGAAGAAAATCAAGTTAGGTCTAGCCTCAACGAAAAAACCGGCAACCAGACGGAATTATCAAAAAGCGTAGATCAGGGTCATGTGGTATTAAAGGGAGCATGGGCGTGCAAAACATCAAAAAAGAAAAAGAGAAACTGAAGAAATATTGCTGGAGAAGTCTAGGCCAAATCAAGCCGATCACGCATAACGACTGTACCACGCAACTGAAAGAGGACGTCCACGAAGTACGCAACCCGAAACAGAATGGGGCCTTCTAAAATCGCCGAAAGCGATCCCTTTGCCTTCGCCAGACGGCAATATGCGGTAACTCCACCACTCTGGGAAGCCACCTAGCCGCCCAAGCACATCCGAGGAGTACCTTCGCAAGAAAGAAGGCCTGGTGAAGGCAAAAAAAAAATTCAGGCACCGCACACAGACCGAGCTCCTGAAAAGAGTAAACGAAAGACGACAAGGCCTAGGGTACAACGGGAGTCGGGCGACTAGCGTGTGCGTGCTCGGGGGACTTTACACAAAGAAAGATGCGTGGTTCGTCAAAAGGAGAGGGTCCACCCACGACGTGCCGTAGCGGACTGGGTGCAAGTAGAGGGGAATAGCACGAACACATCTTCTCCTTTTACCTCAAGGGACTTCTAACGAAAAGGAAACGGGGAATAAGAAAAGTCAGGCACCAGAGGGCTGCGCGATCATCGGGGGGAACTAGTGGCTTCCAAAAAGCCGGGGGGTTTTGCATTGACTTCAAAAAACCAGGAGCCAGTCCACAGAACGAAAGGGGAGCAACCACTCAGGTACCCAGCTCTTGCCTGGTAAGGGAATTCAGAGACGGATTACACACTTCCGATAAGGGGCGACCTACTTGATGGCACTTTATCTTGGGAGATCTGGAGAATTTAGAAAAAAAAACACTCTTTAAAAAAATCATGACAAAGGGGAAGTCAAGTTCATCTTTTGGCGGATAGGAAGGGGGGGGAGGGGGGGGGGGGAATCATGTAATTCGGGGGGGCATCAAAAGCAGTCCTTAAACCTCGAAAGGGAGATGGTGCGACGGAAGTAAGGCAGCCCTTCTTAGGGTTCGGTGGCGGTTTGTAACGGCTCGGGGAAAGAAGGACAATACAACGTCAAAGGGAAAATCTCCTGAATGTTGAAGACTATGGTCAACGTTACAGAAAAATGCCAAGCGGAAGCTACTTCATAACTGCTACCAAACATGGCACCTGTGACTGATTTACGGGAGAATGGAAAAGTGGAGAACAAAAAAAAACTAGACTACCACAGAAGGGTGAAGATGGTATGAAGAAAACGTGAAAAGGACGCGGACTTGATCTCTGTGAAGCGGGCAGAAGGTTGCGGGGGGGAAGACTTGTTCTGAAACCAATAGGGGAAGCCAGTCAATTGAGACCCACAGATTTAAAAGGAAGAATAACCCTCCGTGGGCACAAGGAGAAGGAGAATGTCGGTCTGGTGTAACGGGGGGGGTGGGGCCATGAGGTCGTGAGGAACACGACTCTACGACATTGGCGTAGCGTGACGCCGTCTGCAAAGTCAATGCCAAACCAACGATTGAACAAGCACGAAAACGTGGGTTCTGGAGGGAGAGTCAGGAATAAAAAAGGAAATAGAAAAGAGATTAGCCTTCTCATGAATCCGAAATACACGAGAAAACTGCCCGCTAGACTGGCCATGACTTGGCGGAAGCGATGCGAGTAACCACTGGGGAGCCGGGGGGCTACCCGCTACCTCGGGGAAGGGCCCCTGCCTTTCGGTCAAAAAAAAAGGACACCATAGGGTGCATCATGACGAGTGTCCCCAGCGGGGGTCTTGTCAATAAAAAATCCAAGGGTTCATATACCTGAAGGGAACGGAGAGACGGTAAGTGTGGGGGACACATCGGGAAAGGCAGGACGGCGGCAGACCATCGAGAAGAAAGGTTTGAAGGCAGGCGACAGTCGGTGGGGTCATCCAAAAAACTTGACTGGCGTGGGGAGGTAGTGGGCGGGAAGAAAGACGGAAATGCGAGAGGAACACCGCACCAAATTGAAAAGGGGGGCAGCATCGTCTCCGTCGGGTCAGGTAGAGGTTCAGTCACATCGGGGAGGCAACCTTCTAGAAAACGTTGGGCCTAATTGAATGGCAAAGTGGTCAAATACCAAAAATTAAATAGGTTGGGGCAGCTGTGAGAAAGAAGTGGGGGGGGGGGGCAGGTGACCTGAAGGGCTCAGAAAAAAAGGTGAGTTGGTACAATACGACTAGAGCGAGCGAAGGGGAAGTAAAAGTGGGGAAGGGGGAAAACAAAGACTGTGATCGAAAAAGTCAGCGTTACGCAAAAACTCTGGTTTCAGCAAGGGGGCGTGACCCAGAGGTCCTGAGAGGTAAATTAAGATAATGGGGCATAGATGAAGGGACAAGACTGTAAAGCTTGACCAAAAAGGAGGGTAAAAGAATGGCCGAAACGTTCTGGGGGGGTGTCAAATTACACTCCTAGTTGGACTTGTTTCGATTGGCAGCCTGCGGGATCTAGGGCAAGGAATCGCCTTTTTCAAAGTGGAAAGTGAGGGCACTAAAAACCCGGCAAAGGAAAGGGAAAGAAGGAACAGATCAACGGAAATTCCTACTGTGTCCATGGAGATGTTAGAGCTTGTGTTTACCTCATCCAGAGGAAACGGCTGTTTCCTGAACGTGTAACTGAGTAGGAAAGGGAACGTTCGAAGAGGAAAGAAAATGCTTGGAAAAAAGAGGGGGAGAAGTCCGTGAGAGGAGAGGTGGGGGCGGAGGGCTTAAGAGTTCACTGGCTTGGATAGGTTCACAAAATGAATGCTTCCGCGGGGTGTACGCAATAATCACCACAAGGCTGAAAAAACTGGGGAAAGCCGTGTGGGAAATAAAGGAGGGACTGGAAGGCTGATGTTGACGTGTCGTAGCAGCCGGTGTTTTGGAGAGGGGCCAGGGGTGCTCCATGAGACCGCGTGGCTGGGAGGGGGAGTCACGAGGCGCGGGGTTAGCGGTGAAGGGTGGCTTGAGGTAGGGCCGGTGGTAAGAGGAGATGCGTGGCGAAATAAATGAGACGCTACCACGGTCCGCGGAGCAGCGGCAAAAGTAAAGGCAACTTCATGTTACGTATTCGGAAAAAAAGAGAGAGAAAGAAAGAGAAAGCAGATCAAAACACATTAAGGTCAAAAAAAAAAACATCGAGGGAGGTCAACCCGCACGCGCCAGTGAGCGTGCACGCAGTACACTAGTCACTGACAAGAGGAAGAAGAGTTCAAGGATTTGATGGCAAAAAAGAAAACAGGAGGGGCGCCGGGGGAAGAAAGGGGGGGGGGGGAACCGGGGAGGGGAGCGGGGTGGCCAATTTAAATAAAAGGGAAGCCCCCGTAATGAATCGATCTACCAAGAGGGCTGTATAAGATGAGTACATCTCGTAGTGAAAGGTCATGGGAGGTCGCAACCAAATCCATGGAACGCTCACACAAAGGAGAAGAGACTCAATACGCACGGTCTCAGGGACAAAATAAAGCTATGGGCGCAGGACAACCGCTAACATCTCCGTGGACCTGGAAAGCTGTGCTCACTTAACATCTAGTCAACGAACGGGGGAACATCAAGTATATGTCGGGGGCGGGCCTGGGCTATGCGTCCGGGAAGGAACCGAATATAAACCTGGAGCCGTGTCGCCTTGGACAAAGGGGGGGGGAAGAAAAACACGCAGAAAAAGCGGGTGCGAAAGAGGCAGAGGCCGAGGGTGAGGGAGGCTGCCACTCAAGGAATTTTACGCTTTCAGAAGCTCGTCGAACTGAAAAAAAAAGTCGTCTCCACACTGGAGTCTCACCTAAAAGGGCAAAAGGCCTTGACGAGAAGGGTGCTCGAGGTACACCACCGCTCTGCTTGTGCTACGATGCAGAAGAAAAAAGTGAAAGAAAACGCTTTAACCAATCAAAAGCGCCTGTTCCACTGACGGGGCTGTCTATTGCTCACGCTATGGGGCCGCCGCCAAGTCGACAGAAAATACAGTGTCGAGAACGCATCAATAGGTGGTGCGGCAAAAAAAGGGAAAAAATGACCTTGTTCGAAGTAGAGTTGCCAGGGTCAGCCTCTCCTCGTTTTCTGACTTCAAAGGCGCAATAAGACCACGGGGCAGCCTGACATCTAACAGGGAGACCATGCAACACAGGGCCAGGAGGGTCCGAGGGAGCAGTGGACTCAGAAAGGGAAGTGGGACGGCAGAAACAGTTGCTCCCCTCCTGTCATAGTGGCGCTGGGGATAATATAGTCGAAGAGTAGGGCTGGGGGGGCTTGCCAAAAACAGCGAGGTTGACTCTGTACCAAAGAGGGCAAGAACGCAAGTGGAGGACGTATCTAGCTCGGAATGTATTTGTGGTATTATACCACCGTACAAGTACCTGGTCTAGGTAACAATCTGTAAGAAACACACGTGGCCAGGGCGAAAGAAGGGATCTTTGACCTTGAAACAGGAAAGATTCAACGCGGAACAAGGAAGATTGGGAACCCATCGGGCCTGTAGGATGCACCGGTACATGAACCGTACCACGATAAAGGGGTGGAGCCGAAACCATGCCGCATAAGCTTTCGTGAACGTGGGTCTCTATGAAGAGAAGCCCCGGACAAAGGTGGAACGAATCAGAAAAAATAACCGCTACGTGCCCCTGAGTTGATGCGGGTAATGGCCGCGGGCTATCGCAAAAAACGAATGTGGGTTTAAAAAGTATCCAAAGGGGCCGACCGTTACACAAATCGCCTTGGTTCAGCCGGTGGGCGCGGGACAGATTACACGACGCTGAGGACAAACCGAATTCAACTTCAAGCAGGGGGGGGTGGCGGTGATGGCTCGGGAGAAGTTGCGGATGAAACGCTACTATCCAGTGAGCGAGGACGACATGTTGGATAAGGCGCGAGTGACGACCACGTTGATTTCGCACAGCGTGAACTAGCAAATATGGCGTATTGCATCACTGATGACTCAAACACCTTATGTGAAAAGAAGATTATGCAGCGCATCGTCCACAAGAGTCACTCGCGAAAGCAAAAACTTTGTCGACGCGCATATGAGGAAAAGGGCGTAAAAAGCGACCGCTACTGGACAGAGAAAGTAGATAACATCCTGCAAGAAAAAGGGGACACCGAAACTAAAGCATTCAGGGGAGGAGCGGTGCGGGGGAATGCCGGCTCCTATAAAAATGCTGAGTTGGGTCCAAGAGGAGCAACTGGGTGTGGGTGACAGACGTTAAAACGATTCCAAAAGAAACTCAAACGAAATGAAGTCAACAAAAGCGGGGTGGTAGTAGCGAGTGCAAAAAGATGGGAGTCAGTCTGGTTAGGGTCGTAGACTGAGGAAAAAAAACAGGGGGGCGACCGTGGCAGGAAAATGCCCCGGAACGTCAAAGGCCCATGGTCAGAGAAAAACTTATTCTCGTGAGGAAGGGGACAATGTTTGGTCAAGCCGTGTTTTAAGCAAGTGGCCCGTTGTGAAGGAAGTGTTCAACAGAAGGGGGCCCAGAAACGGTTGTGCATAATCGAGGTGCCAGAGACCTGATTTTCAGTCTCATCACAAAAGCGTCCGAGTTATTGATTTATAATCATCACCAAAAACCTGAACGGAGAAGCGAAATACTGTTGGGCACCCAGGGGGGGCCGGAAAAAAATGGTGCAACAGCGTGAGGGGGAGGTAACCTCGATCATCTTCTCGTCAGCTCAAAAAAAGGGACCATCTAGGGTCTCGAGTCATCCACGGAAACATTCAAAAAGGTGGACACCTCTAGTGTGAAGCGGCAGTGTATCCGTTGGGAGGGGGGGTACAGGCTAACGGGTTTGTCTGCCATGCGTTCTGAGGGGGAACTTCCGTTGCGGGATCACCAGGTCGGAGAGTAAGCATATCAGCATAGTCTCAAGGAAAAAGCGGGTGGACGGGGTTGTGTAAAAAATGAAGGGGGCCATGCGTATCTCCCTTCAAAGAGGAATGGATAGTCAGGAGACCAGGACGCGGCCATCGCTCCCCAAGAGCCCAGCACGCACAAGAAAAAATCGGGGGCAAAAAGGACTATTGCTGATGAGGGATCTCCCCCAGCATCAAGATGGTTGTGTACCATAATACGGCACCACTCAGAACCCAAAAAGCAGCCTGTAGCCAAAGTCAGTATGGAAAGTCCCAGGAGGGGGAGGGGGGAGAACGAAGGTTTCGGGCTACCATCGTGGCCATTAAAGGGGGAAGGGAGCTTTGTAGGGCGTAGGTCGCGGAAAAGTGGGTGGGGGCCTTTCCGGTACGGGTTTATGTGTCACTAAAAGGAGGATAGAGTGTCTAAGTTGGGGAACGGATTGATGGACGCAAAAAGGGCCCACAAGAATGGTCAATGAACGCGGACGAAAAGGGGGGGGGTGGGGCTGGGCCCTCAGAAAAGGGGAGATCGTCGAGGGTGGTGCTGAACTCATCTAGTCAAAGCCAAGCGCCGCTTTCAACAGAAAGGGTAGGGGAGATTTTCCAAAAGACCTCTCCTTGAAAGAATGTCAGGCTATAGAGAAGAGAACAAGAGGCAACTTATTTTAGTAATTAAGTGCGAGTTCACAGTGTATTGGGAACCGTAGGGGACACAGCGTTATCATCTCCCTCCCAAGTCAAGTTTATTTCGACCAAACCAAGAATTTAACACCTCTCTCTCAGCGACATCACCCAAGGCAAGCTGGCGGGCCACCGAAGGTTGGCCTGGCCGGCGAAAGTCGAACATCAAAAGGCCTATAGGACAGAAAGGGACCACAAGACCGTCTACTTCCCCTAAAGCCACCCGCACCGGGGGGGGACCCGACGAAGTCCCCTCATAGTGCACGTAAAAGCCTGCTACAAAAATACTGGAGAACAAACTCAAATTTTCGCCAGCAGTCAATGCCTGGTAATAAAACGGAAGCTTGGACTCTTCCGTATCAAGTGGAGGGGGGATAAAAATAAAAATCCAAAGGATACAAAAAGAACCCAAAAAAACTGCGGAAAAGTTTCCTTCCCGGACGACTGGCCGTGCTCCTGTTTGGAATAAAACGACAGCGCGCAAAAGGTTTCGCAACTTAGGGGTAGACGGAACGAGAAACTTTCTAAAAAAAAGGTCAGAAGTGTGCAAAGCGTAGGCCGTGATAGGAGGAAAGCCTGAACAAAAAAAGTTTGCTGGGAGGTCATTTCCTGCCTGGGCCACAACGAGCCAAAGGGAAGTGCATGACCGAGCTCCTCCGGGAAGAACGTTAGAAGCAGAGAGGAGGGGGCACCTGTCGAGATTTGTCGACCAGTGATGACCGAAAAACGAATGATAGGTCCCCCAGAAAGGGGAAAAGCGGTAAACCCTTGCCAAGGGGGTGCCATCTGAAAGGGGGGTATCTGGCGCGGCACGGAGTGTAGGAACCAAAAACCCTGAACGGAGCCAAAAGCACACGCAAAACAGGACTGCGGACAGTTTTGGGGTAATGAAGTCACTAAGGCCAAAGAAGCAAAGCGCCGTTTCCAACCCAAAAGACAAACCACGGTAGCGAAACGCTGTAGAAAAAACGCTGAAACACGATAATGGTGGGGGGAGACTTCGGGAAAGAGCCCGCCGAAACGATAACCCTACAAGGTGGGACGCAAGAACCGTCTACGAAACCCGAAGAAAAAAAAAAAGCGCTCGTGGCAGGGGAAACGATGTTTTCACAGTCGGACCGATGCCAGAAGTACTTAAACCACCTCAAGCATGGGGGAGCAGCAGCCGGCACATGACCACGCAAAATGGGACACGCGGCAACGCAAGCGGAAAAAACTTGGATGCTCGGCTGGCACTGAACTAGAACAGTTATTAGCGGAAGGGAAGGACATAAAAAATAAAACCACTTGATGGCCCCGGGGGGAGCGGAAAAAGGTGCTCGTGTCCGGCGGGATGAGAGGAAGAAAAATCTCTTCACAAACCGAGGGAGAAAATTAGACTCATAAAAAAGTCGAACACAGCATCCAAGGGCCAGGGGAAAGGAGCGGAGGACGCCACTGGAAAACTCCGCTAACGCTGTCGTAAGTTCAACGCCTCAGAACCCCGGTATCACCGGCTTTCAGCGACAAGGGTGGTCCCCCAAGTGCGTGGTGGCTGCCGGCGCGAAAAACTTCCTGTAAATTTGTCAAGAGACTGCCCTGGCCAGGCTACGGAAAATTCACAACGCGCGCCAAAAAAAATCCGTCGGGTGGCCTTAGCAAACGGAGGGGAAAGAAAGGCGGGCCACCTCTGTGGGGGAGGGTCTATTTCACGTCACAGGGGTCCATATCCGCCAAAAATTCCCGGGGTTCAACACCGCCGTCTACGAGTCTCGAGGGGGAGGAGGGGTTCAAGTTGGGTGTCACCATACCGGAAAGGGGGAACTAAGGGGCCATTGAACGTGGACTAGTGGGAAAGTCCGAGGAAAGGCCAATAGAAAGGGGTGCAAGTCACCGGGGATCTCGCCTGGTTCGAGCCACGGTTCAGCTCAGGTGGGGGCGGGGGGATATACCAGCCTGACGCGATGAGAAAAGTCGACAAAGCCACAAGTGGTGAGGAGGCGTGCTGTTGGGGACCGCCCAGTCTATCAAAGAAAATTCCAGAGCTCCAGGTGCCGATCAGGGTGAAGAAAAGCGGGGGGTCAAAACCGCATCTACACCAGGAAGGAGGTAAGGTTCCAGAGGTCTGATGGTCGAAATCCCCGTTGGCAGTTCCGGAAAAAGTCGGAGCAAAACCTACGCGGGGGCAGAAAGCAGAGCATCTGAACGCCCAGCACACGGCGGAAAAGGTCGGCAAGCATACCGCTAGAGGTCGGACCTCCGTGCCCTTACTTTGAAATACCTTAGAGAAACGGTGCATAAAAACCCCGACGGAGGAAGGATCTTATCGGGGGGTGGGGCCGTAGATTAAACTTGAAAAATGTAGGGACACCAAACAGCAGCTGGAAAGTGACATAGAGAACCAAACAGAGGAAGCCCCGAAAGAAGCGCCGGTCCCGTCCACCCCCAAACCCCCCCCCAAAAAAAAAACAACCAACAAATATTGTCCGAGGCTTTTCTCAAAAATTTGGGAGATTCTTACGATCCCATTGTCACTTGTCTTTGGGGGGTTCAAAAACGACGCTCCAGTGGTTATTTGGATGTGAAACCCAGGGAGGGGTTAGGGGGAGCATGCACTCTTCAGTAACCTCTGGCAAAATGGCTCCAGGCACCTATCGGGTAGTCGTTGGGGGAAATCGGGGAATCGAAATATCCTGTGATAACGACTGGGGTCTTGGCCAGCACTGTCAAGAAATACAGATGCAAGTGGCTAGAAGTGGGACGCGGGAAAAAGTCTCCCGTAACCCACTTTCCTGGGACTAACAAACCGTAGTCAAGGGAAAGGGTAGTGAGTGAAGGATCCTTGAAAAAAAAAAAACATCCTGCCTCTCAACCCGCCATCGGGGTCACAGTCTTTCGATGATCGATTGCCCGGGCAACCACTCTCTCCTACTGGACACCGGAGAGCCCATATCAAAAACCCTAACTTTATACCCAGAAGGTAAAAAAGCAGGGCTCCTCCAAGGGGGAAAAATTAACCCTTATTAGCCCCTGAACGGAAACATCCGGACTCGAAAAACTGGAAAGTTGCGCGGCACGTGTCAAAATCCACCCACCCTAACTTCACACCAGAAAGATTGGAAATTGGAATCCACCACGCGTTCGCCCCCTGAAGACCCATGTGTCTCCGGCTCCCGGACCTCAGCACTTCTTGAAGGTTCTGAACACCAGCCCCGCTGCTGGGAAAAATCTAAAAAACAGCAAACTTCGCCCAACGACCGCGTCAAGACTCCCGGGGGAGTGCTCCCGCGAATCGCGCCGTGGGCACTTTCTTCATAACCCGGGACAGGCGAACACAGAGATCCCACACGATTCCAACCGCCGCTGGGCGAAAAAAAAAGAGGTCCCGTGAGAAGGCGGGAGGCCCGCGCAGTTACGACCGCAGGGGGGCCAAACTGGATCCTGAAGCGACGCCACTGCCGCTCGGGAAAAAAGACGAATGTCCGGTCCGCTCGGGGAACACTGAAAGACTCAGGGCCTGAGCGCTGCCCAGAGATGATAGTCAAAACAAGCCAACAGAAAAGGGTCCTTAAGTTCTAAAGGTGGGGGGATCTACCTAAACGGTTCGCTAAGCTTCAGGGGTAGTAAGAGGAAAAAAATACCACCTGATCCTTGTCAGGGCCACACGGAAAGAACGTTCTTGGCAAAAGTCAGGTGGCTGGTGTCTAAGCGTTCGGGCCCATTAAAACGAGGCAAAAGTGGCTCAACAAGGAAAAATTCAAGACCAGGGGGGGGGGTTTTGTGACAACCAGCAAAAACCTCGTCCCGAGATTACTCGAGTCACACAATGGGGGGGAAAAGTGACTGGGGGCACGGTATTAAGCGGGAGGCCAAAAACCACCAAGAAACTGGAGAAATCGACACCACTCTACTGCTGCCGCTTGCTGTGGAAAAAGGCCTATGGTTTAAACACTGCGTGCAGACGAACAAACATTTGGTCGGAAGAGAAAGGGAAACCGTCTGGGAACGGGTCAGGGGGGGGGATTTGGGGGGCTTGCAGGAGGCGTTCTGCAAGGAAGAAGACCATTGAGCGGGAAAACAAAAATTGAGGAAGAAAGAGCCCTAGGCCAACTTTTGCATACGCAGTGCTCGTAATGCGAAAGCTCTCAGAGAGGAAAAGCCGAAAGAAAAAAAAAGAAAGACGACAGCCAAGGGGGAAAATCAGTGATCCGCAGACGGCAGTTAGACTGCCACCACTGGGAGGAAAAGCTAGCTAATGGATTTTGCTTGCCCAAAAACAGGCCTACATCCCACGCTCACACTAACCGTGGGGAAGGAGGAGGGAAAGTGGGGCGTGGAATAGCTGCCGGCGAGGCAATGAAATGTGTTCATTAGAAGGGCCGACGACGGATCGTTGCCCATGACACACAAGGGGGAGAGGGGTGCCGGTCCGTCTGTGATGCATCCCAGTCGTCCACCCGGCTGGTTAGGGGTCATTTTTCGGCCGGGACTTTCCAAATCCCACCAGCACGGGGGAAACATCCGTCAAAAAAAGCAAAAGAGCGGGTGGCTACCGGGGTGGGTACATACGGGGGTGGGCTCGCTGTTGATCAGTGGAAATGGAAGGTTCAAAACCATACAGCACCTGAAAAAAAAGGGGAAAAAACGTCGGCTAAAGAAAAAGACCTTGTAAGGCCTCGCAGGAGGGGGTTTTGGAAATCAAAAGAAGCTGAAGGCTAGCGACCGAACAAAGGGGTCGTAACCACTAACCTCATTTTACGGGGGAAAATGGATTTGAAATAGCAGCTTAAGGTGGCCATATTTGTGGAAAAGAGAAACCATAGGCTTACCTGCGGAACAAGGCCTTATGGTAATAGCGAGAAAGGTGGCGAGGGGTGCTCCCTTTTGGAGGCAGAGGGTTGCCGCCTGGAAAAGATGGAAACCCTCAGTCGGGCCACTCCGGCCACAAGGAAACCTAAATCCCGCACACGGAAAAACGTAGTTTGGTCCCAACTAAAAACTGAAGTAAGAGTAAAGAACTCGAAAAAGGCGCGTGCGCTGAAGAGGAAACGTGGGGAAAAACTCAACGCGCAATAAGCGGAGAGGGGCCATAAGCTGCTTTGCTGCAGGAGGTTCCCGTGCCGCTGGGGGGGGTACAAAAAACTCTCGGACCCGAAGCCTGTTGCAAGACGTGTCGTGAGAAGGGGCCGTCAGTAGGGGCGCCCATGAAGGGGAAAGATCCAATTGCGCATACATGCCAGGTGCACGGTGACATGCCTAAGTCAGAGGTCTCGTGTATTTTGTAGAGGAAGGGGGCTCGAAAAAATTTGTTTCAGAGATCCGGAAAGGGAGAACCCACCGGGGGTGTCGAACTACAAGGGGGGTCACGGGAAACCGAGGGTGACGTAGCCGTCTTTGTGGGATATTTGGGTGCCTGCGGCCCAAGCTCAGCTGGTGAGGGTTGGAAGAGGGTCCCGAAAATAAATTCCCTCTCGAGGCGAGTGGGGGGTTGGAACAGCCTGGCTGCATGCAAATTGTCACATAAAGAAAAAACTACAAAGACTTGAGGAGAAGAGATCAGAAGGGGAGACACGGAATCCATCCCGCGACGGGGTGGGGTGCAACCATCCTAAAAAACGGAAATCGGCAAGTAGGGCTGGAGGAGTAAAAAAGGGAAGAACCGAGCTTAAGGGCCGAGCGCCGCCCCAGCTCCACCCCGGCACGGCTACGTCGCCCCAAGGGGGGGGAACTCTCGCTAAACTAGAGAGCCCAGGCCTTCAATCGAGGACAGGAACGTTCCCAGAGGAATCATCCACCCTCCACGGGCCCGGCGAACTTCGATGCCACACGCTCATCAAAACTGGCAGCCGTAAAAGACCATGCGCAGGATGCCCTGGGAACAGAGCACTGCCAAAAACAGGGCGCCGGGGGCGTCGGGGCCGCCGCCGTTGAGCGAATACACCCCCAGCAGAAAGCGCCCCTCAAAAAAATAATCAACAAAAGGGGACCGTAAAAAAAAGTCTCCTGGGGTCGGGCCTCCAAGGCCGAAGGTGCAAACATAGCCGCCCACATTCCCAGACGATGTGCGCGATCATGAGAAGAGTTGGGACCGCCTGCAAGGATGACTCGTCAAGGCAATCCCTAGACGCCCTCAAGGCGCCAGCCACTCTCTTTACCACTCAAGAGTGTAAGAATTGAAGGGCAATGTGGACTGTCATATATTTACCTGGATGGCAATCTCTCAATGACCCCCTCTGCAGGTCCACAAACGGCTCAGAAAGGGGGGGGGGTCGATCCTATATCACGAGGCCACAGCGGGAAGTTGACAACGGAAAAGCCTTGACGTGACGAGCGGTAAACTTGATGACAATCTACTCAAAAGGGAAAAGGGTTTCGTGGCGTGAGGCTAGTCGGGGATTTTCCAAGGTTATGTGGACAAACCCCGGAGCAGACCCCTCGATAACAGAGCTGGGACCTGACAGTGGCCGAGGGTAATTCGAAGGACTCATCCGAAAAAGTACACGCGTAGAGCGAAAAGAGCTACAAAAACATCTTGAAGCGTGCTCCCGGGAACGATGGGGCAACAAGGAGGGGGGAACTTGCCCATTGAAAGAAAAACATGTACAGAGCGAAGGGTACCCGCAAAAAAACACAATGCCTGAAAAAAGATTGATGAGGTTGAGGGGAGGGCAAGGCTTAGGGGGACAACACGGAACTTCTACTCCATGGGGGGACGCTGTAAAAAAGTTGCTAACGAATACCTACCCCTTGTGGGGCCCTTGCACAGAGGCGTGGACTGCTATAGGAGAAAGGATATCCTCGAAAAGAAAATGAAAGTTATGCGGAAGAGGGGAAAAACTAAACTATCACCTAAAGCTGAAGATGGACCATCCGGTTGGAGCAGTTGGAAAATGTCCCCGCTCCTTATCGACGAGTTTGCCTTGCCATCACCTCGGCCACGACAATCAAAAAACCCTTGGCAAAGGTAAAAAAGTGTGTCGTGGGGGCGCGTAGGGGACACACTGATTTGGAAGAAGTTTTGCACGACACGGGCGACCCATCAACACCCGGCCATCAGACGCCAAGCCGGGGCTTAAATCGTGACAAACCCTGCGGCGTCGGTTGGTAGGAGGGTCGTTGACTCAAACAGCTCCAGAAGAGCGCAATCGAGCAATTCTCCGCGGGCGCACGTCTAACGGGTGTCCCGCGATTGAACAAAAAAGGCACACTTTGTGGGGAAGTCGCCCAGGACGATCAAACGCAAAGAGCGCCGTGTCCCGAGAGCCAAAGCCCTCATCGTAAAAGGGTACGAAGCGATCATACGAGGAAGAACCAGAGACCCGGCGTCAAATTGAAAAAGTAAACAGGTGGCTCTTTGACCCACAGAAAAAAACAGAAGCGAATCGTGGCTCCAGGTTCCAGGTGCTCACAGTGGAAATCGCAGCTACCGGCGAATCATGCCCTGGTAAAGAGGTAAAGTCCAGTGCGGCTATTGTCGAGCCCGCGCCCAGGGAAGCAGGGAAACGAAAAAGCGCGGAAGCATGTCCAATCGCTGAAAAGCCAGCAGAGGGAACTGTTGGTCCGCTACCGTCTGAGTTTTTTTTTTTGTTTATCACTTATTTCGAGGTCGGACGGAAAGACGTCCCAAATCGGGGCCGACTCCGGGGAGGGGGGGGGATTGGAACTATATCTGGCAGGAAAGCCAGAGGGGCCATGGGTGTACCGTCAATGAAGTCGGACGGGAGGGGAAAGCTAGTCGTAAAGGCTTGAGGACAGTAGAGGGAGCAAGCGTCTTAATGGCTGCCATTCCAGGAGTGCAGTCTAGGAATTCCTCCGAAAATGCGCGTTCTTTACTATGAACCTCTTGTTACGGGGCGGCCTTCCTGGAATAGTGAAAGGCCACGCTAAGATGCGTCCGGAACGCATTCTGGGTGAAAAAAAATTTTTGAAGACTTTTGCCAAGAGTTAGGGCGAGGACGCTGGTCGTTTTCCCATGCGAATCTCCACAACAGGACTTGACCTATATTGGCTATTGCAAGGGAGAGAGGCTGATCAGCCCTGGGACCACTGGCCTG
>Ga0179593_1711633_pt1 | contig 18735 bp, 21 predicted proteins | sample CZODoug2_1_08_16_FD_185931 | JGI IMG/M metagenome (GOLD analysis project Ga0179593, IMG submission 185931) | Vadose zone soil fungal communities from Angelo Coast Range Reserve, California, USA - CZODoug2_1_08_16fungal (PacBio error correction) | ecosystem: Environmental > Terrestrial > Soil >...
TCGGGGTCCAGGACGTTCTGCGGATCACCTCCTCCGAACGTGGCGGATGTGAGCAAAGGGACCGAAATCGCTCGAAAACTTCTCAAAAGCTGGGAGGGGCAGAACGTTTAACGCCGAGGGAGGGGAGCTATGAAATGGTGAAAGCCGTCGGCGCAGACAGGACTGCGACTGCGGGAAGACGGTGACGAGAGATGGGGAAAATCCGTGGCTCTTGCAGAAAAGGGGGAAAAAGAGAAGAAAACCCGGGGAGAGCTCGCCCTGAGAACCCTGAGGGAAACTTGTTGACGCAAAGAAAAAAAAAGACCACAAGACAAGACAGCCGCCCGATTCAGTTGCCATTACTCTTCTACTTGGAAAGGAGGGAGGGAAGTCAAAGGGGAAAGTGCCTTCAGTGGAAAGGGAGAGGAGACATACGAGACTTGGTATAAGGGGGATAAACCACCTTGGCGGGAGAGTAAAAAGGTGGGAAGGACCGTAGAATTTTGAAACCACGAGATTGTTCCTGCAAGAAAATTCTAAGCTCCTGGGAAGAGAGTCCTTATAGGAGAAAAAGTATTGAGGGAGGGAGAGCAGCGAAATTAGGAGTAAGACTTAAGTTTCAGAAAGCCGAAAAGGAAAAAGCGCATAGGCAAAAAGGACCAGAACCTTGTCTAATTCCTCAAAAACGCATCAAGGAGGAAATGACTGAAGAAATGTTGGGCAAAATGAGAAGAGGAGAGGTGGGGGGGCAGTAATTCACGTTGTGTGGCGGGAGCCTTAATCAAGTCTCGTACTCGCAAAGAAAAAGCCGAAAATTTCTCCGATGTCCGAAGGAGATAAACGGGCGGAAAGAGGGTGTGTGTTATCCTGTATGGAAAGAGCAAAAAAGAAAGGTCAATAACATCACTTGGTAGAGCTCTGGACAGATGAAGACTGAAACGGGGGGAGCCTTCAATGTAAAGAGGGTGGGCCGAAGTCCAGTGTGCCTCCTAAAGCGTCGACGTAGGGCGAAAGAAAGGTGAGGACTCGGCACATCCGGTCGCTGGCCGAATTTTGCTAAGGGTCTTGGGGTCTAAGAAAATCGGCAGAATGCAGGAACTGTCGCAGCGAGACAGGGGGTTACTTCTTGTTGAATGCAGATGAATGCAGTGTGGGAACATGAAAGGGCTTTGATAGCGATCGGCTTCTTCCACGCACGTGGGGGGAGAATAATCGCAAGACAGGAGCCTTTAGGAGACGAAAAGCGGGGGGTATGTCTACAGAAGCTGGAGAGGAAGGGAGGCGGAGAGACTCGACCGATTCCACCCCTTCTTTGGTGACATTATCTTGTCTCGGGGTATTAGGCGCCGAAACACGAAACGCAAAGGAGTCTTATATTAAACGCCATAGGAAGGTGTCCTTAGACGTTAGGAAACCGGGCCACCAACCTCTGGGGATCAGAAAGGAAGATTTCAAACTACTACAGATCCAGAAAAAAGCCTGGGGGGAAAAAGCGTATCAGATTACAAAACTTATTGGCTTAGAAAATTCACAAATTGTAAGGGGGGTGAGTTGCTTAGGAGGGTCCCCTTGGGAGAGCTGGGAGTGGACGGGGCGTGTGGTCGCTTTTCATGATTTAAAAAAGGAGAATAAAATCAAGATAGGCGGGCTACCGAACCAAAAACGACTATTTCTTTGTTAAGGGGGGGAACCTGGCTGCAGCTCTCGACAGAAAAGACCTTTTTGTAAGGGGAAGGGAAAATACTCTATCCATATCAGACATAGAAAGAAAGAAAGGCGGTTCGCGGTAATAAGTAAAAATTTCGGGAAAAGGAGAGGTAAGTAGGGGCTCAAAAGGGAGGGGACCAGGGGACTCCCTTGTGATCTATCTGGGAGCACCTCATTTAGAGATGGGGAAAAGAAGGCAAATTATCTGGAAGGGCCTCAGGCGGAGAAAGTAAAAAAAGGAGGTATGTAATCGAAACTCAAGGAAAATTCTTCAATGATAGTATTGGACAAGATATTATGTCTCCAACAGGGAGAAGGGCCAATGAGTGCAGAAGCGAGGTAAGTTGGTCGGAGAAAGACGGACTACAGCTACGATAAGTCTCTCGAGTAACCAAGGGGAGCCCATATTTTTATTCCTATACAGGGCAAGAACATCACGATGCGATTGACCGGCGAAACATTTTCTTAAGGGCGGGGAAAAAAGGGGGCTGGCTGGTGACGGTGTACGGAGCAGGATGCCTCGTCAAGAGTGAATGGAGTAAAAACTGTATCCTGATCGAGACAGGGGGAAGCCAGGACAAAAAAGAAAAAGGTAAAAGGAAATATTTTGTCGAAAGATAAAGGGCAACCGCGGGAGGGCTACGGTCGGCTGTCGTCATGTCGACTTCCCAGACTACCGAATTTCGGAGAGAGAAAAAAGAAGGGGGTGAAAAAGCCGAGACCGTGCGCAACGCGCTTGACTTCGACTTTAGCGGAAATGGAGAACGCGGCAAGTCTAAGGCTAAGAAAAAGACCCAGATAGATCGTTCCCTTTTGGGGGGAATCCATTATCGTGGGAAAATATCCATTCGCAACTCTAAAAGCCGGGGGAAGGCCGGCGGGCGAAAAAAGCTAAAGTAAGGCCAAAAAAAATGTCTGCTGTTCGTCGGGAGTGGGGGAAGAAAAAATGTCATCGAAAAAAGTCACAATGTGTCGTGTAAGGGCGATTGTCCATGTCTCCCTAACTGCTAGGGAAGGATGGAAATAGATGAAGAGAAAGGCCCTTTTTCTTGAAGGGGAAGAATAAGATAGCACTCGCTCTGCAAGAGGGGTCATAAACGTGGCAAAACCAGCAGCCCTCTTCCGTGAAAACGGGAAGATGGGAGGTTGTCACAGAATTCTAGGAGAAGGACAGCCTATCAGGCCGGGGACTCTGATCGACCGTCGGCCTGAGGGGGGGGGAACGCAACGAAAATCCTACTTAGTCTGACAGAAAAGAGACGGGACGGGAAAGCGCTCGAAAAACCCTAAACGCGGAGAGGGCGCCCGACCTCTTCTTCAGAGGATCCCCTATAAATGTAATGTGACATCTTCATTCGAGGAAGAGATTGGAAAGAACAGGGGAGCAATCATTTCTGTTCTGATGAGAGGGGGGGAGGGATCCTCAGAGTGGGGCTGGATAACAAAGAATAGTCCTCGGGAAGAGATCTTATTGGTCGAAACGAGGGGTTATCGGACCTGAGGTGAGTACTCATCCTATGCGGATGGGGGGTAGGGGTATATCGATAAGGAGAAGACGTTACGAAATCTCCATGATCCAAACATAGTATCATTGTAAGGTCAAGCGTCTATCAGCGAAGGAAAAAGAGAGAGCGGGGGAGTGATCGGTCTACCGAAAAGGGAAAGGCACGTGTCTTCGTCTCACGCAAGAAGAAGAGTTTCAGGGATCGTCCAACGGCAAAAACAAGGGGATGAAGTTAGCTGGTATGAAGACGGAAAGAGAGGCTCCCATTGAAATGAGGGGACGATTAAGAACGCCAAGGGAGATCGAATCGCATGAGAAAGAAACCTTTAAGAATAAAAGGGAAGAGTGCCCCTCAGGGGCAATCTCAATGGGGGAGAGGGGGAGGAGAAGGGAAAGATAAACTGCTTCGTGGAGGGGGCCCTTAATAAGGGAAAAGATCTGGGACCTGCTGGGTCAGGATAAAAGTCAGGAGGGGGGGAAGGGGAGGATTAGTTATACCGACTTACAGGAGTCTTGCTAAACTAAAAAGAGAGAGGGTGTCAGCATTGGCCGAGGAGGAAAATAAAAGAGACACCGGCTGCCTCCGGGAGGGGAGTCTAGCAGAACTTCAGGACAGGGAAGAGGGGAGGCTGCAGACGGTGCTGTACCATCAGCCGAAAGGGGTCGGACTATATGAGACCAAAGAAAATAGAGAGGGGTTTAATTTTCTTTATCGGGGTTTGGGTGAAAAACGGGAATGTAGTTCTATATAAAAAAAAAAAGAGGAATAGGGTCAAGCGTTGGAGAAACAAGAACCAAGTCAAAGAAAACTCCAAGATAGGCGTCCTGTCTTTTCGAGCATAGCCTACAAGGCAAAAAGGGAAAGATGGGAAACAAAAAAAAAAAAAGGGGAGAGGTCGTACTGAAAATGCTTCACAAGGGAGTATGCCGAAGAATAAGGTCTTATTCTTGTCAAACCTGATCCCCACGACCGAAAAACGGGTTCGAGCAGAAGAATCAAATAAACATGATTCTCGAAGACGCGAAAGGCAATCTCATCCCGGACAGGTGACTCCCGTCAATGAGGGCTTCATGAGAGGGAAAAGAGAAAAACCGCACTCGCCATCCGGAAGGAAAAAAAAGTCTGTAATTTTCTCCGACGAGATTAGAAAGAGGTTCAAGGAACGTTTGCGTAAGGGGAGGCTATCTCAAAGGGGGGGTCAAAGAACAAGACATATGTAAAGGAAAAAGGGAAAAAAAAGGAGCAACGGATAGAATACAAATGTGTTCTTTCGGGCCGCCGTGGGAGAGAGCAAAACCTCGCCCGCATTGAGAAGAGATGACGCGAACAGCGAAGGAAAGGGAAAAGAGCCGCGCAAGCAGTCGGCTCCGACGGGGTTAATCACGACCGGAAAATGATCTCATCGTTTTGCTGGAAATGGGAGAAAAACCGTTTGGAACCGAGGATCAGAAAGGAACTCCCAGCATGGAAGGAAAAGGCTTCCTCACAGTGCATAAGTATGAGAGGATACTAACCTCGCGAGGAAGAGAGGATCTTTCGATATTATCCATCAGTCAACGAGGAACCACTCGCTCAGCAAAACCCATGATTTCGAAAGGTAGGCAAACAAGAGGTCGTCAATCGAGAATCAGGCTTATAAGCAGGAGACAAAGGGCCGAGAGGTAGGGAAACACTTTTCTTCGGGGGGAAAAGCAGAAACTTCTTCAGCCCAAAAAGGCCTTCTACGACTGCCGAGTAGAAGGACGGTCTCGAGAGGGACGAAGCCAGCCTCGGGGATGCTGGAAAAGGTAAGGAAAAACGAGAGAAAGGTCATCCGGGGGAAAAGGATTAAGGTTCTTCCTAGCAAAAATGAGAAGGTTAGGAAGAAGACTTGCGATCTCTTCGCTGACAAACGAAGAAAACATCGCGTAGGAGCATGTTAAAAGAGGGGGCTTGCAAGAGAAGACGATAATCTCGCAAACTTTACGAACTTTTGAAGGAAGGATCCCCCCAAACCGAGAAATCCACTAAATGGAAGAACTGCAGGTTGGGCCAGACCTTCTCTGGGGATATGTCGGGGGCGACGAAGGGAGGCATCAGGCCTCGAGGAAGGGAGTAAAACAGACAAAGGGAATCAAGAGGTATGACCACCGAAGGAGAGAGGTCATGAACATCGGGGTGCCTTCGGCAGACGCCGAAGCCTAAGCATTTCATAGGGGAACTTCTAGGAGATCCTTGCGCAAGGGGGAGCAAACTTGTCTTGATGGGCGCAAACAGTCGTCGAGACGGAGGGGGAGGAAGGAACCAGGTACGCGCCGCAGGGTAAACCGGTTTCACTTTTCGGATTAAAATGAAAATGCATTTTCGTAACATGGGGAGGGGGTTGGAAATGAGCGGAAGGGTGGACATAATTCACTTCGGTGCAGGGAAAGGGAAGATGAAGCTTCGCACGCCGGGGACACCGCGCCATTTAAGACCATGAGAAAAAAGCGTCCTTGCGCAGGTTAAGAAGGAGGGGGTATTTAAAAAGAGCACGCTTCTGCAAGGGGCGAGCGAGTACAGTCCGGAGCGTCGAGTAATATCCTTGGACCTTCAGCAACAGGGACGGCTTCTGGCGCCCTCATGGAAAGGTCCGACCAGAGGGCGCCATCCGCGGATGAGGGGACTCGCAAATTTCGAGAAGAAGGGGGGGAAGGACTGTGGAAAAATCCGTCATCGAACGTGGGGGGAGAAGAGCGGAGAAAGGACATATTTGTAATTCGGTGGTCGCAATGCCGAATGAGTGACAGAACGTATTAGCTGCGCGGGAGAAACGGAAACGATGCGGACCAGGCCCATCAGCATGTCGGACCTTTTCCAGGGACTACAAAGCGGGAAACCTTACGGGCTTCGGGGGAAACTGACAAGTGGGGGAAAACCGTTCTTGGGGACGGGCGAGCGGGATGTGTGAGATCCGCACCAAGAGGACGAACGGGGACTGGGCACGAAAAAAGGGGTCTTTTCTCCTAGGGGAGCCGAAGAAAAAGCCCACAAAAGAAGGCCCGAATACAAGGAGGGCACCCCGCACAAAAAAAGCCCTTTAAAATGGGAGGGGGGTTTAGATCCAAAAAAAAAAAAGGAGGAGAAAAAAAGATAGAGAGAAAATGCAAATGGGCCATTGAGTGGGTTATGCATGGGAGAAAGAAAGAGAGGGGATACGGTTATCGCCATGGTGGCGCGGGCATGGGTTGAGAACGAAGAAAAAAAGAGAGGGAGTATCTACGACGGGAAAGCGCTTCGGGGGTCGGAAAGAAGAATCACGGCGAAGAGCTACATTCGCAACCGTGTTGGGAAAGGTGAGAGATCCTAAAGACTAAAAAGCTGATGGGACATCAAGGGCTGGGGGAACAGGAAAGTTCACGCGGAGGGGGGAAGGAAAAGGCGAAGCGGGCCGGCCGCCCGCGCTTCAAGAGTGAAGGGTACCAACAGGGGAAAACAATAATTACAAATATGTAAATGGCAGAGGAGGCACCAGTTACGAGGGTTTCTCGCTCCCTAACCAAGGAGAAAGGACGGGACAAGGGCCGAAGGAAGGGTGCCGATCTCCATCGAGGAGGGACGGACTAGGGCGGGAAAGATTCGAGGGAGGAAGGGAAGAAGCGGGACCTGTTGTTGGAAGAAGGAGAAGGGGGAGACCGTATAGCAATCAACCAAGTTTGAAGCGTGTCAGAAGGGGGGAAGAGGACCATAGCAACAATCCCGACAATCACTCGGGGATAGAGACAGGACGAGATGAGAGGAGAAAGGACGGCCATTAGCTTTGTAACGCGTGAAGGGGAAGGGGGACTAAAGAACCTAGGAATTACCAAAAAGAGCTAGATATATGGGGAGCAAAAGAAATAAAGGGGAAGGAACTCTAGTTCATCAAGAGGGGGGAAGGTACAAAGGACTTGCTTCTCCACGGTAGAATGGAAGTCTGAACTCAGAAAAATAATTTCTTCCGCGGAGGAAGAAAGGGATTTAGACGAGGGAAATGCTAGATTACTTCTCCTGAACACTATCAAAAAAGGGATAGCTCTTAGTCAATTCCTCCGAGACACGATGGCCCGGAAGGGCGCTCGCCCATAAAAGGCGGGCTACAAGTCCTATGTGGAGCCGAGGGAAAGAAAAAAGGCGAGGAAGGAGCAGAGTGCCGCGGCACGACAAGTACAAAAAGAGCCGGTCCGGGACACAGGTCTGTCCAGGCTGAGTTGGAGCGTTTTTGCGATAAAGGGGAGGTGGCAGGATAGTGGGATCGGCCTTATCGGCCGAACGGGAGAAAAAGGGATTCAAACACAAGAAGAAGCGGGCAGTCATGAGGGGTATAGGAAAAGTTCAGGCAGACTCCGAGCCTCAAAGGATCCATTGGGGGGAGAGGCCAAAAAAGTAAAACAGATCCCCTTCAAAGCCTACAAGGGAAGGTGGTAAAGACGGTTTCGGGGTCCGAAAGAAGACCAAGCAAGGAGCTCTCTCGATACAGGCTGAAGAAGAAATCAACTTAGCGCATGGGAGGGAACCTTAATAATCGAGATGGGGGGGAAAACTCAAATGCCGACGGGTGCAACAGACTAAAGCCTCTGCCAAAGGGGAAGATGGTATAAGAAGGTACAGGCGATCCGCTACGAAAGGGGTCATCACCTACAAGAGGTGCGTGCCTGATAAGGAGGGAAGAGGGAGGGAAGTTATCAGTCTATATTTCAAAGAGTGGAATAGGAGGTGCGCGTATAGTGTAAGACTTCACCTTCCAGCAGAGACAGGATGCTTCGCGGGAAGGGACGTAATATTACCGTTTTCGGAGGAGGATCCATCAACTGAAGGAGTAAGCCTTCTTTCGGGGGAAAAAACCCAGCTAGCTCGGCTCAGATGGAAAGAAAAAAGTCTAATCCTTGCCAAAGGATTTTAGTAGGACAGAGACGAAAGTGAGGGCTAGCGGGGCGGTTATAAACAACGCCAACCAGATGATGGCGGGGGGGAAAAAGACGTCCGCCATGGGCAGGGAGTTCTGAATGGAAAAACTCCTATCGTCCTCGTATCTAACTGGAACCGAAGGCTCTTTCCGCGCCGGGAGCGTGGGAGACAATCTCATGGGCGCCGGAAGGGAGGGCAAACGGAGAGAGCGGCTGTCGTTATAAGCTTTCCCGCTCATTAATTAACGCCAGGCAATAAAGAAGGTCGGAAATTCAGCATCAGACTCGCGCCCAAGGGGGGGGGCCGAGAAAATGTTCTTCTGCTCAGAAAGGCCTTGATAACTAAGTTCGTGTGGTTAGTGGTCGAGCTGGGGAACGAAAGACCGAGAAAAAGGGGGATGAATCAGCCTTGGTCGAAGCAGGAAAAGGAAACCGGGAGGGGGGCGAAAGGTCCCGAAAGGGGGGTCTGGTACTCATCCTCCCAGGGCAGGGGAGGAAAAAATGGCGAGGAAAAAAAATACAAAGGTAAGCTATGGTTAAGGGGGTACGGTTATTGGGCTTTTTAAACTATCGATCAACACCAACAAACTGGATTATTGAAAAAAACACATCGTTTGTTCAGAAAATCATCCAAACAAGCCTAAACAGACCTTACCCTCCAAGGCTGAAGAACTATTTGCGATAGACTGTCAAAAAGACCTAGTCTGAACCACAGCCGACAATCATTTATAAAGAGACACTCGCAAAAAAGCCGGTCGGCGGAGATCAGCACGGGGGGAGAAAGGTGGTCTGACTGAGGGATTAAAAGCTCGTAACATAAAAAGCTAAAAAACGCCTACCGAGCGAGCAATTGGAATGATGGACCAGAAAAAAAGAGCAATAGGGCGAATCTGCGGCTCTCAAGACTTTTTCCTCGGGAGGGGTAGGGCCTTCTGAGAGGGAAAAGACGAAACACGCGGCGTTCGTAATCGGCGCCTAATGAAGGCGCCAAGCTATGAAGAGGGAGAAAAAGCTAAACCCGGAAAGGAGGGGAGACCGAAGTGGGCAAACTGAGGAAGTCTATCTCCTTGGCAGAATGTCAGGTCAATGCGGAAAAGTATAACTGGATATCCCCGCATCAAGGGGGGGAGGACTTTTGGCAGACTCCCACGAGAAAGAATGAACTGGAGACTGAGGGAAAAAGAGAAGTGAACGTTCATTCTCCCGGCGAAAGGGGAAAGGGCGCGCCGAAAGGGCATCACTAAGAGCGGGAAAGGATGTCGACTGTGCTGGAGCATGCGGAAAAAAAAACCAGGAGGGTTGAAAAAAGTGGGGGCCAGTATCATTCTCTAACGAAAGCAGAGATTAAAACGGCTTTGCTTCGCCACGAAAGGGGGGGGAAGAAGGAAAAACAAGAAAGGGAGAGGTAGAAAAATATCGGCATGCCCTCTAATCTTCGAAGGGGGAATCAACATAGTAAACACGCGAACGCCCAGATTGAAAGAGGGGGGCCAGTCGACTTCTCGGGCCCTGCAAATGTCATACCGACTGATCCATCGGCTCATCGCGGAAGTCTTCTGTCGGAGACACAGGGGGAGGAGAGCGTGTAAAGAGAGATATTCAGGAAGAAACCAGGACCTTCGACTGCTTAAGGCGTCGGTCAAATGCAGGGGGTCAAAAGCGCGTAAGTCTGCTGGTACGGAGGGGTGCGGGTGCCGAAATAACTTCAAAAAATGCTCCTCACGCTGTCAGGGGGGGGAAGGGAAGGGGGGTCTGGATCTGGACGAAGATGCAAGGTTTGGGATCCGAAAACGGAACCAGGAAGAAGAACTGACGAACTTAAGAAAAAGAATGAAGCGTTGCCTTATATCAGGTAAGAGGAGATTGCAAAGCCGTTCTGAGACCAGAATCGCGCAAAAAGGAAAAAATTACCATGGTTACGGCCGTGAAAATAGAAAAGAGTGACAACAGCCCTCACTACACGACAGCAAAACGCCAGGAACAGTCTACTTCTTGGTATTTGCCCTCCTAAGACGGAAAAGGAAGGGCGTGGAGAGGGTTCTGGCATGAACCGTACTTGTCGTCAACGTAGATGACCCAAAAAAGAGAGAAGTCCCTGCAATAGTGGTCCTGAAATAGAAAGGCGGGAAGAAAAGGGGGAAGTTTGGCCCTCCAGGGAAAGTCTACGTCATGACCGGGAGGAAAGAAGAGAGGTAAAGGATAGGAGTCGTATTTCCATGAAACGGCAGCACGCTAAGGAAAAGTTCTAAGACCAGAAGAAGGCTCCGGACAAGCACGGTTTCAAGAGTAGGGAAATCTTGATGAAATGAAAGTTTCGGAATCATGGATTTCAACCAGAGAGATCTAGAGGGGGGGAAAAGAGAGCAGTGCCCGAAGAAAATCATCTTCGATACAACGAAGGAACCGCGTAAAAGGGCCGACCATGAAGGACTTACAGCCCCTGGGAGCAAGGAAGAGGGGAGGCTTTATGGGGAAAGGGGTATGGGAAAAATGAAGAGCACAACTTGGGGTTTACTGCGCGGAAGAGCGGTCAGAGCCTTCACTTTAAGCACAAATTAAAATGGAAGGATCAAAATTGCAAGGCTACGCGGGTCGACCAGTAGAGCGACCAACGGCTAAAAAAAAAACCTTCGGCTCCTTTCGGTTGGCGAAAGAGAGAGAAACGAGTCAGGGCGAAATGGGAACAACGCTTCTCCATTGGGAGAAGGGGGTATGGGGGCTATCAATGCCTTGATGAGGGGGGGGAAACATGGAAATTAGGCTTAAACTAACCCTGGCTTCCAAATTAAAAAAAGGGGACAACGAGAAGAGACCAAGCAGTATTTTTTTGGCTGAGAGATCGGAGAAAAATATCATGTCGGGAAATCAGCTTTGCTCATGGGCTCAGGAGGAGATAGAAGAAATTACTCCCCGAGTACTGGTTCGAGCATGACTTAAGCAGTATTTCATCTAAAAGAAAAAAAACTCGAGCGACCGGTGGTCTAGTATCACGCCGATCTTGAGGGGGAAAAGGAAAAGCTTTGATTAAAAAGAAGGAAAACGCCAAACGTCGGCTATCAGCCCTCAGCCAAAAAGAGAAAATCCACCCTCCTTTAAAGTGGTGGGCGTGGGGATATCTCCGAGAAAGAGAAAAGCTTCAACAGAAAGGGGGGGATGAGGTGGGACAGGGGCTTAACTCGAAAGGACGGGTCAGGGAGAGGAAAGGGTTGTGGAATTGTTTTCCTGCAACAGCGCAAAAGAAATGGGAGTCTCTGAGACCGAAAATGGGAAAAAAAATGGCCTGGGGGGGGGGGGGAATGGCAATACACCAAGATGAAAGCAAAAAAAATGTTTTTAATTTAAGGTAGAGAAGGAATAAGCCCATCCTTAGGAACATCAACTATGCTGTAGCCGGGGGGAGGCGGGGGCAGGTACTTACTCGTCAAGCAAAGGCGTGCAGGACGAGACGATCTCAATAGGAAAGGTTGACCACCTCAGGAATTCAGGGCAGTTCACTTCCAACTGAAAGAGGGGAAAGTAAACAGGCGGCGTGAAAAAGTTCCCAAATATTATTGAAGAGCCACCAAAAAAGGAGGGACAATGTCGCAAGGAGCAGGGTGCTCTGGAACCATCATCAAAGAGGGTACGGGTACTTGAGAGGGAAGGGGGGGCACCGGCTCAAGCCAGACGCTTTAGAGGGAGAGTCAGGGGCTACCGCTCGAGGTAACGCAGGGACACCAAGTTGGCGTTGGCTGAGGTTCCAGAATCCTACAATCCCGTCCAAAAAAACGGAGAAGCGGAGACGAGGGGGGTAGGAGCCCTTGAAAGAGGGCGAACGGCTTTAGAGAGGAATGAAGACGCACGGGGAGGGATGTCTTCAACAAAGGAAGGATCTCGAGATCGCGAAATGGTCCGAACCTGAACGATAAAGATGTGGCTAGGGTCAGAAGGGGGGAAGGTCGTGAAATCGGTCGGCGCATGTGATGGCGGCTTCGAACATGACGAGGAGGGAAAGTCGGGTCCCGCTCAAAAGGGGGGTTGGCGCCGGGAGAAAGACGCTCTCCATCGGCGGGTGAGGAGACTTTGACCCTATGGAGCAAAAAAACTAGGAGTATACGGGCAAAAAGCGAAGGCACCAAGGAGAGAACAGAATGAGCTCTCGTTCAAGGGGGGAGAACAACGTAACGGTCATATGTGTACGGCGAGCAAGCTAATGCCGGACTAATGGGGGGGCACGAACTGCCGGGGCGTCCAAACTGAAGGGGAGGGAGAGGAGGGCTGGAGCGGTTGGGTCAAAGGGACGAACGGCGTTAGTAGCGACTGATCCTTCCGGATAGGGAAAACGAGGCAAAGCAAGAGTGGAAACATGCTCAGCGGGCTTATGGGAAACAGTTCGAAGAAGGCATGCGCCTAGCTCGGAAGGGAGCGCTGCAGACGTAGAATAAAAAGGGGGGCAGAAACCTTCCAGATACCGACGGGGAAACACCAAGTTTCTAGGGGGGGAAGGGGGAGATATTCGGGCAGGGGAAAAACTAAGAAAGGGGCGGCGGCTGAGCGAGCAAAAAGAGGCCCCGGAAAGCATAAAAAGGGAGGAGAATGAATAAGGTCTAGACTCGAAGATTAAAAAGACGCAACAAACGAATCTGACGGTCTCGCTCGAAAGAGAAGTACCGGAGGCGAGAGGGAGGACGAGTGTAGGCGCTTACGTCTGCTCAGGAATCGCAACCGACTTTTGCAACCAGAAAAGAGGTTCTGAGGCAACATCAGGGGAGGGAGATCAGGCGGAGAGGGGGGGGGAGGCTTTGATGACTGTCGAGGCCTTCCTAAGGGAGTAGAAAAGGGGGTCCGATAAGAACTATTCCTGTTGAAAAGATCGGTTCCGCGGCCGTTAGAGCAGGCAAAAAAGGGTGCGCTAAATATGCAGACAGCAAAACTAGAATTGCCTGTTCAATCCTGAGAATATTACTCCAAAGGATAGCGCGGGGTGCTTGGGGTATCTTTCTACGGAAGTGCTGGGCGGGGAGGGACAGGGTCGTCAAACATTCTTTCTAGGCGTGGGGGGGAGGCGGCCACAAAGAGCGGTCAAGAACGAAGTGATTCGGGTATGAGCATCCTTCCTCGGGGCAAAAAGTCGTGGGACTAAAACTCAGAGAAGAGGAGATTAATTACGGGCACGATCAACGGGTCGGATGGAAAACGAACAACCACCCCCCAACTCCACCCAGGGGATAGGGTCCTGAAAAGGGCGTTTTAATACAATATCAAGAGGGAGAGAAGGGCCGGAGGCAGTGCCCATAAAGTCGCTGCTTGAGTTTCCCTCGAAAGGGGACAAATCATCGGGGTCCTCGGAGTTATTAACGATCAGCAGATAGACCGAGAATGGAATCCATGAAGGGGGCTTGGCTGCAGCTAAAAGAAGCTCGGTCTTTGGGGGGTCAAGTTGGGGTAAAAGAAGAACGGGAGCAAAAATCCCCGGGACATGAATGCGGCTCCGTGGCGAGTGAAAGAGACTACCTGGTTGGAGGGAAAAGAGGCCTCGGAAGAGGTAATCTCAGAAAGGAGCATGAGGGTAAAGTATTGGTTGGGAGGTGAGGAAAGGGTAGGGGAAGGATCAGTTAAAAAGGGAAAGGAGCCCGAAAACACAAAACAACGTATGAGGGAAGGGAAAATAGAAAAGAAAGAAGGGGGTTTTCACCCGAAGAAGGAACCCGTGCGAGGAAAACTCCAAGAGACTTCCTCGGTATCGTGGACTAAAACTCTCTTCCTACTGGCCGAGAGGGGGATATCCAACAAGGAGATCGATCTCAAGAATGCTGGAGGAGAGACGAAATGCCAGGCCGTGGCTCTTATGTTGAAACATCTACCAGTCTGAAAAAGGAGCGAGGCCCGCCGATTGGTGTAGTCTAGAGGGAATTATCAGGAGCATCTCTCGCCACAAATCTTGCTCGCCTCACACGGGGGTGGGTAAAAGGGGGGGGTGACTCAATGCGAAAGATCGAAAAAAGAAACGGCCGGAGGGGACCACCTACTGCCTTACTTCGAACAAGTGGGGGATGTCTCCAAACATGGCGGCGGGGAATCCTAACGTGGGGAGAAGGCTCGGCGATGAATCGGGGGTCGAAATCGCTCGTTAGGAAGAAATCCTTATCAAAAGCACAATCATCAAGGTTGTGCCGGGGAAGGGGGGGGACCATACGAAACACCGAGCAACATTGACGGAGAAATTAAAAAAAAGGCGTTAACGATATCCCTGAGTATAGGAAATTCAAGCTGCGCGCGAACGCCTGTGTCATCCCATCGATAGGAAGAGTCAGAATAATCTGTTTGAGATGTAGGTGAGAACGGGGGAAAAGTTTGGCAGTAGCCTTCTCAAAGAACGCCTGTCCATCGAGGGTCTTCGCGGGCAGAAGTGCCTATAACATACAACATGAGTCGCATCACCACCAGAAATATAGGTCCCTCGTCTTCAGGAGAAAAAACAAATCAATCTATCACAACAGAGGAGAAGGGATTTCGCCCATATTAGGGTGTACCAAAAGAGAAGATGATAGAAAGAAATGGGAACCTCCTGATCAATATACTGACTCCTATCGGAGCGAGGCGGGGGGTCGGGGAACAGCAGGAGAAAAAACTTTGGATCGAAGGGGAGACTGATCTTTCGTCTTAAGAGGACGCCCAGACGGAAAGGTGAAAATTGGCTTGTCTTTAAAAAGAAGGGGAAAGTCATCGCGTTCCGCAGGGAAGTATTCCTGGAGAGGTGGGCGTGCTTAGAAGGGAAACGTCCAAAAATTCAGCAACAGTGTCACTTCCTAGATCTTGGGTGCGTGCACAGTATGTGGAGGATCCGTTGAGAGGAAAGAAAAAGGAGAGAAGGCAAAAAATAGGGCTAAATAAGCGGCAAAGATTCCTTGGGGGAAGCAGTTTCTAGGGGCAAATTGGGGAAGTATCAGGCCGGATAGGAATCTACCTTGAACTCTGGAAAAGAAACCACGAGGAATTCAAAAGGCACCGACCATCACTAAGCACCGAGGGGTGGCAAACAACGGTATCTTTAGGTCTGGGGGAAGGATTTCAGAACGATGCGAAATTGCTCTTACGGCAATGGGGGAAGTCAACTTACAGGAGGGGACGGTCTCATGGGAAGACATCTTTTTTTAGGGAAGTAGAAGGTTAACGCCGAATCCATCAGTTCCGAAAGGCTGCGTAAGAGCTTGAACGTCGGGAGCTCCAGTAGGACCGGGGAAGCACTGAATCAAAACAGTATAAGGGGGGGGAGATCCTCGGACAGAAGGATTATTAGCGCCGGCAAACCTTGTTGAAGAAGAGAACCAACGAAAAACGTGGATGAATTATACGTTCTTTCGCGAAAGAGGAAGGTCGGGAGGTGGTCGTCGGGACCGATGAATTAATCGAGAAAAGGAAGCCGGACACACCACTAGAAAGCCGACAGTTCTCCTATTAAACATGGTCTCGAAAAATGGCAATATCAAAGTGATGGGGGTTTTTGAGAAGTAGTAGTATCAACGACGAAGGAAAAAAACGGGTTACGAGCGCTTACAGATCGAAAGGGAACGAACTGCTTCAGCACCAGGAAGGACCGAATCCAGGTGACCTGGACTGGGAGAATGGAGCCGTCATTACCATCTTCCCCCTTAGGCACAAAATCGTGTATGATTGCTACGCGAAAAAGAAGAGCCGAAGAGGGTGGGGGGGGGGGGGGACGAGGAGGGGGAGATGGAAATCCTTACAAAGCGGCGAAACTTGTAGACTGCGAAGGCGGGAGAAGACATTTTAGTCAGTTTTGTCTATCACTGCCGATGAAGGAGGGGCAAAAACCAGGAGAGGATAGAACCGGCGTCGATTGGAGGCCAGAGCACTATCAGCGTCTAACTGAGCACTACAGGGGGGGAAAAATAAGACTCGTGATGGAGAAATGAATATTGAGGACGTCTGTATAGAATGACCTAGGCCTTGACCTTAAGGGGGTGGAGGAACAGATCTTGGAGAAGGTGTATGAAGTCGTCACCCGAAAAACAGAGGTTGATTTCGAGAAACCTCGGGGAGGGGACCTGAAAACTTTTCTTGCCAAAAAAGAAACAGCAAGCGCCCTAGCAGGGGAAGAAATACCAAACAAGAAGGGAATTGTCACAATGTGTAGAGACTCAGAGGAAGGAAGATAAACGCAATTCACTTTTCAAGGGGAGGGGGGGGTTTTTTTGTTTGCGAGACTGAGAAAAAAACTGGAGGATCGCCGAGGGGGGAAAGGAAGGGAGGTGGAAGCCATACAGTAAAATCAAGATAGCGTGCCCACCGGGTCCGCTCGCGGGGGGGGTCGGATCTCAGAGGGAAAAGGAGAGACCAGTACGCCACTCCCCTTTGTTAGGGAAGGAGAGAAGGACGCCAAAAAAAAGGCAATCAAGATTTCGGGAGAAACGCCTTGCGGCAGAAAAAAAGAAATGTCTCTTCTCGAGGCGCCGTGGGGGGGGAACAACGGTTCGAAGAAGAAAGAGTGACGGGGGGGAAACATTTAAAGGAAAAAAAAAAAAACCAGGATTACAAGTCCTGAAAGACCAGGCTATCTTGCAGACAGTTAGGGGGGGTGAATGATGGGACGATGGGAAAAGAAAGAGGGCCGAAAGAGGAAAATGTTTTGTCACGGCGGAAATCAGAAAAGGTTCCGGTACGACGTATCTAATTGAAAGAGGGGGAAGGAAAAGATGGGAGTAATGTGGGTGTGAAGGAAGGGGCGTAGATACCATCGGAGCTTTCAGCGCCCGTAAAAGGGTTTGAATCTGCTCGGGAACAGAGGGGCGAACAAATCAAGAATCACGCGCTAGGGAACGTGGCGTGAAGGGAACGGGCCCCTACGGAATCAGGTTGTACTTAGTTAAAGCTGGTAATTCCGCTAACAGGTGTTGGGTCAACAACTCCGTCTAGGAAGTCTCTCGAAACAGAGAAGGGAAAGAACGAGGCCAGGGAATAGAAAGATGTTTTAAGGAAATTCTACAGGGGAAAAACCGGGGAGGAAAGGAAGTCAGTCGCATCGGAAGGTCGGCTTCGAACACATTTAATTCCGGAAATGGCAGGGGGGGGCGCGCGTAAAGGATAAGGGGTCTCCGTCCAGACAAGGGGGGGAGATTTACTTCTCCGGTCCCGAGGGGAGTGCAACCTTCTAATTAGGGAAATGACTACTTCGAAGGGAAAACACCGTGGGAAAAGAAGGAGCGTTCCGTTGGCAATAAGGGAAACGAACAATTCACTATTTTGGATGGAGCCAGGAGGCACGCAAGTCCTTCCATGGGAGGAGGGAAACTAATCAAACCGTCGGGACAAAAGGAAAGTTATGTTCTTCTGGGGGGTTTTCGCGGTGCGATTCATTCACGTCAAAAGGGGGGAGGAAGTTAATAAGGGAGAGTGGGGTCTGGAACCGAACCGATCGGAAAGAAAAGTTTCAACTGTCGGCGACTATTTCTTCTAGTTAGAGGATTGTGTGCGGGGAAAAAGTAGGGGAAAGCGAAAACGTCGCAAATTTCATTTCCACCATAATCCCGAGGGTTGGCAAGCGGAAGGAAAGGGCGAGATGTTGCAGGGAAGGGGGAGGGGATGTAAAAAAATCAAAAGAGTCAAAGTATTCCGTGAACAGAAATCTCAGCGAACCTCGGCTGAAGTCACGGTCATCGTTGTATACGGACTTTTCACGGGGGGGGGGAGAGAAGGGAGGGCAAAAAGGAAAAAAAAGCTCGAAAGGAGCCAAGAAGCCGACTGCGAGATTGAATTGGAGCAGGCAGCTAAGGACTGAGCAGCCAGGGGGACATCCCATCCTGGGGGGAGAAAAAAGATTGCTGATGCGAGATCGCGTGAATGGCGAAAAGAATTCCTAGTCCTGCCAGAGTGGCGAAGGAGCAGGGGGGTTCTGAGGTGAAAAAACGGGGGCCTTTGAAGGAAAAAATGAGAGAGTCGAAGCGGCGGAGAAGGAATAAGAAAAGGGAAAAGGGGGTTTGCAAAAGATCATGCTCGAGAAGGTTCCCTGTCAAGGAGATCGGATCGGGGGATTAGGCGGAGCGCGCGAAGCCATTAAATCGTTAGACGGAGGGAGAGGAAAAGACCTATATTCAGCATTCGCAGTAGGCGGGCAGGGGGATTTGAATCTCCCAAACGAGACCGGGAAAAGGGGACAAACTTGTGGTGTCCGATCTTCCTCGGGAGGTAGATGAAAAAATGAAGCGAGCTTTCTGAAAACGGGAATAGAAGAGGGGATGATCGTAGAACCTCCTAAAGCTTGCAAGACTGGGAGGGGAACTAAGCTCCTCTTCAGGAGGAAGGAGGGAGCAAATACGGCTGGCGTCGGTGCGGGGGGGGAAGAAAAAGATTATGTAACCTCCGGCATACAGTAACTGGAGGGAGGCAGAAAAGTGTAAAACTAGAGAATACTACAGGGAGGGCAGAATTCTTTCGCTTCTCAAGATGAGCAGTTTTCGAGCTGGAAAGAAAAAAGTCAAAAGCGCCAGCGGATACGATGAAGTCAGAAGAAGAAAGTGAATTCTGAAGGAGGGCCTACCTTTTGGAAGAAGAGAAACGAAAAAAAGGTCGGAGAATCCAACGATAAAATAAGAAGAAGAATCTTGTTGGGTAGGTCTTGAAAAGGGGACTGGAGAGAGGGA
>Ga0179593_1625650_pt1 | contig 18734 bp, 29 predicted proteins | sample CZODoug2_1_08_16_FD_185931 | JGI IMG/M metagenome (GOLD analysis project Ga0179593, IMG submission 185931) | Vadose zone soil fungal communities from Angelo Coast Range Reserve, California, USA - CZODoug2_1_08_16fungal (PacBio error correction) | ecosystem: Environmental > Terrestrial > Soil >...
GAAGGTAGAGAGGGTTCCCCCGAGGAGGCCTCGGCTCCGGGGAGAAAAGAAAAGGCTTCGATTGGCAGGAGAAAAAAGCTTTTTGAGAAAAAAAACAGTCCGCTCGCAAAGCGGGGTTCGCCCGTGAAAATCAGAAAAAAGAATCGTTGCCTGGCAAAAAAGAAAAGGGGACTTGCCGAAAGGCGCTTCGCGGCGGGAAAAAAGAAAGAACCTTTTGCGGCGGGTGGGGGGCAAAATCCCCCTTCGAGAAGAGGGAGGGGAAAGAAGGGCTTCTGGAAAAGACGCTTCCATCCCCAGGAAAAAAGAAGTCCTCGACAGCTTGTAAGTGATCCCTGGGAAGAGGAGATACCTGCGTCCCTCTAAAGGGATCGGCTGGCCTGCAAAAGGGTCTTCCACGGGGGAGAAGGGGCAAAAAAAAATTGGGATTTTCCCTCTCAGAAAGGGAAAAGTTCGAAGCTTGCTTTTGCAAGGGCAAGACGGCCACAGAAAAGGGGGAAGCAGGGAATTGAAAACTATGTCGCAGCAAATTTTCCGAGGGGCACCTTTTCTTCTATGAAGAGAAGGGGGGCGAAAAAGGCATCTTAGAACGACCCACCTTACCTTCCAAGAGAAAAGTTGGATCAAAGCACTTGCAGAAAGTTGAGAAAAAGGCCCTGGCCTCAAATTTTTTTTCAAAAAAAAAAAAAAAGAATCCACAAGAAAGCGGCCCCTTTGGGGACCATGAGATCCCGGGAGGGCGGAGCTTGCTTTTGAAAAGGGAAAAACGAAGGCCAGAGTGAGCTCCGGCGAGACGGGAAAAGAATCGGAAGAATCGTCGCAGCAAGTCCTACGCTTGGAAAAAAAAGAAAAAAGGAGAAAAAAGGACACCTCGTTAAATCTCCGAGGAAAACAATTTTTCCCAGGGGGGGGGGGGGGTTAAGGAGAGAGTGGAACTATCCCTTCACTATCTTCCAGAAGGATGGAAAGTCCCCGCTAAGGACTGAAAAATTAAAAAGAAGCGTCAAACTCTCTGAAAAGAAAGGAAGGAAAGGAAGGCGATCGTCTGTAATTCGGAGGGGGGTCTTCATCAGAACTCGAAAGGACCCGGGGTGTTGCGGAAGCGATTTTTTCGCGAGGGAAAAAGAAAAAAAAAGAGAAAAGAAAACAGTTATTTCCAATACCATTAAAAGGACTTGCCTTGTCTTATCTGCACTGAAGAAAAGTGGGTGCTAGGGGGGGAACATTCCATCCAACTCCAAAAGGGAAGAAAGGACTATTCCGAGAAGAAAAAAAAGGAAGGTTCCTGACTTCAACACCTGGGAACAACCCCCTCTTCACCAACGGGATTCTTCTTCCCCCTCTCTCTCTCGGCAGAGGAAAAGGAGGGGTCCTTTTCCTTCCTGCAAAAAAAAGACCAATATTGAGGCAGTGCATATAACAAGAAGAATGTCTTCCACGGGGGGAAAGGAGTGTGTTACCTCCTGGGGGGGACGTTGTTAGCGGCAAAATGATGCAGGAAAAAATCTCGGGACGAAAAAAAAAAAACCCAAAAAGGTTCCTGTAGAGGTTTCCATGAAAAAATAACTGGTCTTTCTCAGAGGAGGGGAAAGTCATCAAGGAGGGACAGCCGCTCCATCTTCAAGTACACAGGGGAAGGGAAAACTTTACTGGGAACGGGCGAGTTTGCCCTGAGGGACCTTTTGCGCCGCGGAGGGGCAGTTTCCCTGGTTGGGTTGGGGAGGGGTCCTTTTCCGCACAGGGAGGGGTTTTAAAGTCGTGGTTTTTTTGTGGGGGGGGGGAGAGGGGGTCTCTTTTACGGGCGGTCGTGAAGAAGGGCACCTTCGGAAAACCATCGATGCAGAGGGGAAAATTGTCCCAAAAAAAGAGAGCATTACGCAGGGATCATGCGTGGCGCGAAGAAAAAGGTTCCACAGGAGGAATTGTCTGCGCGTTCGGTTCGATTCCGTGTCCTAGTAAAGGATCTCCAGAGGGATTTTTCGCGCTGCTTGAGGAAGAGTGGAAGTGGAGGGGAGATCCCGGTTCCCCGAGAGAAGGGATTTACAAAATGGCGAGTTGAAAGGGGGGTTTTTTTTTCATACAGGGGGGGGGCCTCTCCTCCGCTTTGAAAAAGGGGATAAACTTGGGAAAGGACGCGAGGTGTCGTTTCCAGTCGTTGGGGAAAACAAGGATGCATTTTAATGGAGGATGGCCTTTGTGGGGGGGTCAAAGTTGCGGGGAAACTTCCAGCACAGGCGTCTAGACCGAAGGGAGCGCTGGACGTTTTTGAAAAAAGGACAGGGGGCCCTGGGGTCAAGAGAAAAATCCCTTTTCTGGATCCACCTGCCAAAGTTTCTCCCCCAATTCGGGAAAGAGGGGGCGCTCCAACGCTCCACAACGGGGGGGGAAGTACTTATTCGCGGAAAGAAGTGTTCAATCCGCAAAGTCGAGGGGTACGCCCTGGTGCCTCTTAGCTGGAAGGAAAAAACCGCCAGAACAGGACCTTTGAAGAATTAGACCGCCGTGGGCCGGCCTTGCGTGCGCCATGTACTCCCTTGGAAAAGGGGAACCAGGTAGCGACCGGCACAATCCTGGTCGGTCCTACTCCCAGGGGGGAGAAAAAAAAAGGATGGCCGTGTGGGGGAAAAAAAAACCTAAATCTATTAAGAGAGCTAGACATTCCTCAAAAAGAGGAGGAGTTTTGCAACAACACCAACAGCCCACCGCAGGAAAAAAGGAAAAGAGCGCCGGTAGTTCGGGACGCGACTCTAATTTCGGCAAAGAAAGCACCCTAGAAGGGGGGGGGGGTTTTTCGGGTTAAAGAGAAGGGCCCGAAAAAAGAAAGATTGTCTAGCGGAAGGGGGAAGGGCGGCAAAATCAAAAAAGCCTGGCGAAGAACCCCTTCCAGAGAAAAGAAGGGGGACATGCCTCCTAGGAAGAAAAAGGAGGCTGTAACAAAAGGGGGCTTCTAGTTTTGTTAAAAGAAAAGAAAAAAGGGAAGTGTCAGTTTTCGAAGCAAGACTGAACGAGAATTTTCCAGGTGGGGGAAAAAGGGAAAAAGACGCCTGTATGGGAGAAAGGTAAATTCCTTAAGAGATAATTTTTTGGGGGAAATCATGTATTTTGGAAAAGGGATTTTTAATAAAACATACCCGATACCTGAAACCACGATTGACACAGGGGAAAAAAGAAGGCACTCTACTCTCAGTTAGGAAAAGAAAAACGTTTGAAAGAATCATTGGGTTGGGGGAATTTCCCCTCCAGGAAGAGGGGTGGTAAATCTTCGCGCAGCCAAGAAAGGAGAATCCAGGAAGCTGAGGACTATTACCTTGCGTGTAGGGGGGAAAAAAAAAAGGAAAAAGCCCTCATCTATTTAAAAAGGGAGAAAGGGTTCCTTTCCTCAGAGGGGAAAAGATCCATTTTCAAGTATCGAGGGCCCGTTATCTCGGCGAAAAAGTTAACCGTGGGAGGTGTTGCGGAGGATCATATAAGAAAAGCGTCGCCAGAGGGGAAAGTGCGTGAGAAGGGGGGGGGCCTTGTCTGCAGGGCTGCCACATAAAAAAAAGAAAAACTTTTTTCCTGGAACTTCGAACTGTCGATCGGGGTACAGTGTCGTGAGAAGGTGGTTTTCCAAGGGGAGCTGCCCATAGAAGTGAAGGGATTTTAATATGCGAGGTCAGGGGCAAAAAACAGCCATCGAGAGGTCTGAGGTCCGGGGAGCCGTCTCTCTTTGTTCGGGACACTCCCTTCGAGAGCAGAGTGGCCGTGGGGAGGAAGCCTCTCTCAAGAGGAAGGCACCAAAAAGGAGAAAAAACCTTCCTATGGCCTTTGGTTCTTTGAAAAAAGAGATAATTCGCTGGAGAAGATACTCCTCAGGTTCTTTCCGTTTTAATTATTTCCCCCCAGGTTAAAACGACGCCTTTTCTTCCCTTGAAAACGAAGAAAATCCGCCAAACAGGAGAGAAAGGGGAGCGCCCCCCCCCCCCGAAAAAAAAACGAGCCTGAAGAAGGGGGTCCCCGAAGACCAGGAGAAGGGGAAAAAGACCACCCGGGGGTGCAGAGCTTTTTTGGTCGGCGATCCGGGGAAAAGGAAGCATATAAAGCTGGAAAGACTTGTGCTATGAGATCTCAGCCGGCGAAGGCTTCTTCAAAAGGATCTCTCCATATTCTTGGGACAAGGGGGGGACGCTCCCCCCCAAACATTGGCCTCTCTCCAAAAAAAAAAGGGTTACCATTGGTCTCGGGGGGGAATCTCGGGCTCTTCTCAGGGTTTTGGGGGGAAAACCCCCAAAAAAACAAGACTAAGGAGTTTTATGTTTTTTTTTTTCTCAAAAGAGAAAAAAAATACTCCCACTTTCGCTCCTCACAGGATGGGTACTCGCTACCCAACGCTTTTTTAGTTTTCAGGAAACAAGAAGGGTTTTGGGAAATTAAACCGCGGAAGGCCAGTAAGGGGAGATCACCTCCTCCTTGGAGTAAGCTCATTCTCGTCGCCTACCCTGTGCGGAGAAAGAAAAGGCGGGGAAGATAAAGGGACACGGTGGAGAAATTCCGCTTAAAAAACGGGGAAAAACTTTCACAACGAGGAAGGGTCCTTGATGCTCCAAAAAAGTTCCGATGAGGGGGGGGGGGGGGGTAATACACTCAATGAAGGTTGTTTCTTGGAGACAGAACAAAGCAAGAAAAAAAAAAAGAAAAAAAACTGACAACCAAAGACCACTCCATCATCAAGAAGGGTTTCTTTCCGAAGGAGAAAGGCTCAAGGAGCCCACTCTAGAGAAAAAAAACACCACCAGGGCTGGAGAAAGAGAGGCGGTGCCTTTCGTCCTGGCGTTACGAAACTCAGGGGGAGATCAGTCAAGACGCAAAGGGCTTTATAAGAAATCGCACTGCAGAGGAAGAAAGAAACTTAACCTCGGAAAAAGGTTTAACGTGTAGTCCCGTTTGGGGAGAAACCCTTACGAGGGGGTTATGAGCTGCAACCTGCTTTTCTGTCCCATGTAGAAAGGGAGACTTTCTCTACAGGTCTTAAGAGCCCTCTTCAGGGCCGTGCGCCGAGGGTTTGTGAAAGGGGGGGGGAGGACCTCAACCCCTCCAAAAAAACACACAAACAAAAAAACAAAAAAAAACAAAAAAAAAAGAAGAAAGTTTTTGCGGGGTCCTCCTTTGGAAAAATCTTCTGGAGTTTTTTCCCAAAGTTCCAAACCTTTCTTCTCGATTCCTTGGTCCCCGAAAAAAAAAAAGGCCATGGGGTTGCGCCGCCAGCTGGTCCAAAGCGATGTATCGATGAAAACCGAAGTTCTTTTTAAAAAAAAACTTCTCCCTAGAATTGCAGGGGGGGAAAGCTCCTCTCTTTTATATGGAGGAGAAGAAAACGCCCTTCAAAGCGCAATTCGCATTTTGCAGGAGAAGGGGGACTAACTACTGGGGGGCCTCAGGAAGAAGAATTATCTCGGAGAAGGACTCCCCCTATGATTATCTCCCCGAAGGGTTCTCTATCAAATCAAGAGGGAAAAAGTCCCTGCTAAAGTGATTGTCTTACTACCTAGGGGAGGGGGACGAACCACGAAACAAAACAGGAGGTGATTACAAGCCGGAAAGCCCAGCCCTGGGAAAGGGTCCTTTTTAAGATTTGGACAGGGGGAAATCAGGGAAAAAAAAAACCTCGTTTGCGCAAGGGGGGGGAAACTTTCGGATCAGGGGAAAAAAAAAAAAGTCGACAGGCGAGTTCGGAAAAGTTGGGGGAGTGGGCACGAGCCCCCCAACCCCCCCCACCCCCCCCCCAGCCCCCCCCGCCCCCACAACCCCCCCTCCCCCCCAACCCCCCCCACCCACAAAAGCCCCCCCCCCACCCCCCCGGCACCCACACCACACAAGCCCCCACCCCCCCCCTAGTTCTAGAGGAATAGCAGACCCTCCACCGCAACGCCATGAAGAAGAAAGGGCTCTTTTATAAAAAAAAGGAAAAAGATCCGCTCAAAAAAAAAAAAAATACGCCCAAACGGGGGCCTCTCAGGCCAGCGAAGGGAAAAAAGTGGAAAGATCCTCTTCGGAGATGGCTCCCTCGATAGGGGGGGAAGAGAAAACTTCCTGGAAAATTTCCTAAAAGAAAAAAAATGAAGAAAAAAATCCTCTTTCAAAAAAAAGAAGGGATTTTAACGCAGCGTATCGAAAAAAAAACGGCTCCTTGGGAGGGGGAAGTTATTCAAGAAAGAGGGAAAGGGAGGGGGGGGGATCTGCGCACGGGGGGAGGGGGTCAAAGACAGATAAAATTTACGCCGGAATACCTGGCGGCCCTGCAAGTACGCAACGTTCAACTCGTAAGAAGTCCCTGGGGCAAAAGCCGAAGAAAGGGGGGCACTCTACTCAAAAGAAAGGGGTGGGGGGTACCTCGAAGTCTCCTCTTCGACGGGGGCTTCTATTGAATCAAAAAGAAGTTTTGGAAGGCCGACAAAAAGGCCGCACAAGCTGAATAGTTAAAAGGAAAGAAAGGGGGTGAAATCGAAAACCTCGTGGCTCACAAACTTTCCCCTGACTTGAGAGGGGCGTGCCCTTTCCGACCACGAGAGAGAAACACTTTGTGGGGAGAGGGGTGGTCCTTTGTGTCAAAGAAGGGGGACGATAATAGATCCTGCAAGGGGGGAAAAAGACCGGAATAAGGGAAGAAGCCGTCGAAATTCCAGGGGTGAAGTCCGCTCCCTGGAAAAAACGGAACCTTGCGCCTCAGAAGGGGGGGGGGGGAGGGAACAACTGTCCGCCGGGAAATTGCTCTGGCTAAAATTGCTTGGGGAAAGGGGAGGAAGTACAGCATTCGCGGCTGAAGGTCACTTTTCAAAAGTAAAAAAGGCACAGATTGGAAATCCATATGGGATTTTCCCTTGGACATTTTTCCGAGAAAGCATCTGTGACAAAAGATTCCAGACGCGAGTCTGAAAAAAGGGACGCCCTTACTAAAAAGGAAGGCCTTTTGAGCAAGGGGGACCGACAAAAGCGCGTGCGATTCAAGGGGGGTTTCAAACCACCCGGAATGAACGCCGGGGGGGTCCATCGGAGCCGACCCCAGAGGGAGGAGGCTGGTTGCAACGCAAGAGGCAGCGAAGAAGAATTGTGTGGGAGCTCCGGAGAAAAGAATCCGAAAATCAGGAAGCCCGCAAGAGAGGGGGGAAACAAAGCTATCAGAAGGAGCAGCGGAAATCGTAGGAGGGACATTTCCTGAAAAAAAAAAAAAAGAGAGGGGAACTAATCCCTGAAAAATCCAGCTCCTCAAAAGCTGGGGAAAAAAGGACAAGGAAATCATCTTCAAGACAGCGCAGGGGGGGGAGAGACGAGCTGCTTAATCTCGAAATTTTTTTTTTTTTTTTTCTTGAGAAAAGAGAAAGGACCGGGTGGTTTGCGTCCGAGGGGGGAGGGGAGGGGGAAGTGCCCCGCTACAGGGAAAAAGCTAAATGACACCAAAGGAAAAAGTGCCCGCCCATTCAGCTTCAGAAAAAAAAGGGGGGGGGGGAGGAGTTTTGGGCAAGAAAGGAAGCGCCTATCTCTCTTCAACAAAGAGGAGAGATAAGTCAAAGATCAAGGAAGGGGGAAGGAGGCCCAACTCGCAAAGAAAAGAAAAAAAAAAAAAAACCAATTTAGGACAGGGCAGAAGAAAAAGGGGACGTTTTCATGGGTCGTTGGAAGAAAAAAAAAGGGGCAAAGGTTTGGTAGCGGCACGCGAAAAAATCGCGGACGAACCACCAGGGGAAAACAGTTCTGAAAAAGGGAAAGAAAAACGGCTTGCGCTCTAGAAAGAAAGACGAGGCGAAGGGAGGGGTCCTTAACCAGAAAATGTGGGAGGGGAAGAAAATTTCCTTTGAGGGGGACTTTTTCCTAGCTTTTGTTGGGGAAGAATGGAGATATTTAAGGGGGCGCGTGGAGAAGAAGGGGACACCGACCTGGGCTTGGCAGAGGATTTTCTGAAAAAAAAAAGTGGCCCTCAAGGGAAGGGAAAAAGCGTTTGTTTTCAAAAAGCGACGCTTAGGTTAAAAAGGAAAAGGGCCGTCATCCGAGGAAAAGACTCGGGAGTTCTTCGGGACAAAGAAAAAAAAAAATTCGTGAAGTGCGTTGGGAAAAAGGGGACGGGGAAAAAGGGCCTCGGATGAAGGCGAGTTCACTCCGGGGGGGGGAGGAAAGCTTTGAAAAAAAGGGATAAAAAAAGGGGGGGCATCGCAAACCAGTGTTCGGGCAGGGGGTGCTCAAATGCGCATTTGGGGGAAAAGAGGTGGCGTGACCGCTGCCTGCTGCCGGAAAAAAATCCTCTCTAAAAGGGGGGACTCCTTCCGACGGAAAATGTATTGTAAAGCAATAAGAGAGTCAATTTTTCTGCAGAGGATCTGGTGGTTGTGGTGTCCGTAATGAGCAGGGGAGCAGATCGCAAAATTCGACGGAGGGGGGTAAGACCGCCCCTCTGGGGAGGCACAGAGCATCCCTTTTAATAATTAAAGCGGGCAGGGGGAGAAAACCAGAGCCTTCGCGAGGCGCGAAAATGCAAGGGAAAAAAGGGGGGGAAGGCGGACTCGGGGACGAGGAATTCTACTGCTTCAGGGGACAGGATGTCCCTTTTCAGGTTGAAGGAAGGAAAAGGAAGATCCGTACTTATTGCACAACCAAAGGACCAACTACAACGCCCGAAAAAAGGAGGCTCCGGGGAAGGGGGGGGGAAAGCAAAAAAGGGAAATTTTTTTGCAAGGTCAAAAGGGAGGGAAAGGGGGCAACGCATCTGGTGGTTTTAAAAAAAAGGATTCGTGAAAACAAAAGGAGGAGGAAGAGCTTAAACGGGGAGAAGGCCACATCAAAAAAAACCCCCTTTGGCAAAGAGCTTGGGGGGAAAGTCTCCCCCCAGCGCGGTACCAAAGGTTTGCGTAGAAGGGGGGGGAGGCGGCTTTGCAAGGGAAACGAGCGACGAGGGCAAAAAAAAGGGCACGTTTGGGTAGGGGCAGTGGCCAAATCAGTGGTAAAGGAGAGCCTTTTTTGGTTTGGGGGAGGTTTATTTATTTAGAAAAAAAAGAACTTGGCCACGTTGCGGGAGGGCGCAGGGAGAGTCTCCGGGGAAATATTCAGCTTTTTAAAGAGAGGGGGGGGTGGGGGGGGGGAAAAAACAGTATACTCTTTTTTAGAAGGGGGAAAAGGGGGACTTCGCAAAGAAAAGGGAAAAAGCAGTGGCGTAGATCGGAGGAAGGACGTCTTTTTCCCCGAGCAGGTGAGAGAGGAGCCCAGGCCTGGCCTCAGCGTGATCTGGAAAAGGGGGGAAGAAGGGCGGAGCGCGTTCTTGGTGAAAGCAGAAAAGGGTTCGAAAAGAAGATAAAAAAGGAAAAAAAAAAAGTCGGTCCATACGTCAAATTGCTTTCAAGAGGTTTAAGGGAAAGGTTTTTATCGAAAAGGAAAAGGAGAGTCCTCCCGATAAGGTACACTTTAAGGGAACTGTCGATCCGGGAAGGGGTCGTGATCGCCAATGGGGTCCACGGGGAGAAGAAAAGAAGATCTTGGAGCCCTGATGGGGGGCCAATCGGTCCACTCACATAGAGAAACCTAAGGATCGAAAATGGGGGGGGGAGATCTCAGGTTTAAAGCTCTAGCCATATTAAGTGTTGTTGAAAAAGCAAGCCACAAGGTAACGTAGAAGACCGTTGCGGGGGCCTGGGGAAAGAAGGGGGAAGATAATCCTCGGGAAGTGCCAGGAAGTACGGTTACGAAAAACGAAAAGAGGTATTTAAAGGATTACGGGCGGAATATGGAAAACGTAGTAGAACCAGATGTCGAACGGGCAAAGGGAGGAAAAAAAATTTTGGAGGGGCCGAGGCGTTTTTTTCGGCGGAAAGACCAAGCGCGGAGAAAAAAATAAAGAAGGGGGAAAGGGGATCTCGGGCGAAGGCTGAAAAAAAAAAAAGTCCAAGCCTCCGCAAGAAGGAAAAAGGGGGAAAAGGGGCGGGGCCGGACGAATTTGCTCCCTGTGAAAAAAAAAAGGGGGAAAAATCTCCCTCGGGAAAAGAAATTTTCACCACAATCAAAAAAGTAAATCAGCGTCTTTGTGTGGGGAGGAAAGAAAATCGAAGCAAACTGTTATCGGCTTTGGGGAAAACAGTGAAAACAAAGAGGGGAATCAATGGAAAGAAACCGGGGGAAAGCTTCCGCATCGGGCTCCTAGTCCTAAAAAAAAAGGAGCTCATTTCAGGGGGAAAAAATGTTGCGATTAATGTGCCGCGGCAATAAACGCGATGGGAAAAGGTTGCTTTCCCGATGGGAAACGGGACGGAGAAAAACGTTGAAAGGGGAGGGAGGGGGTAGGTGGAAAGAAGAAGGCATTGCATTTCGATGTGAAAGAAGTTGTTGAGGCGGAAAGGGCTCTCACCGAAAAAAAAGGGAAAAGCTTCCTGCGCAAAAGATCTCTCTCAAAAAAAAAAAAAAAAGGGGCCTTTGCCCGGAGCATGAAAGAGGGAAAGAAATATGGAAAGTGAGTGAGAGCAGTCATCCAAGGGGGCTTGCTTATATGGTATAAAAAAAAAAAAAAGCACTGCAAGCGTGCGGGGGTGAGGGGGAAAAAGGGGGGAACGTTTCTCGTCCGTTTAAGCGGGGAAAAGAAAGTGTATTTGCCGCGGCAAGGGGGAGGAGGATGGAGAATGAGCTACATAACGGAAAAGGGAAAAGGGAGATGCGGGGCGTGGAAAAAAGGGGCCCCTGTTGCTGGCAATCACAAGCCCGGTCAGAGGAAGGGGTGCTTCGAGTTGGGGGGGGGGGGAAAACAAGCCGCTTATTTTGGTGGTGGAAAACGCGGCGTCTCTCCAGGGAAAGGCGCGCTTCAATTGAGGAGGAAAAAAAGAAAAGCTGGTTCCAAAGCCTAGTGCGGAGAAAAACCCTTTTATTTTGGAAAAAAAAAGAGGGAAAAGTCCTTTTACTCCGCGCGGGGCAGACTCGGAAACCGGTGGATCAGGGGGGGAAACGGCGACTCTTGGGGGGGCTCGCGCCCTACTTCTAAGGAGAGAGACAGGGCACTCCCGGTATTATCTGAAAGGGGAAGGGAGAGAAAGAAAAAAAGAGGAAGCCGGTCTACCTTTGGGGGGCAGGGGATGATAATCGCGAAAGGAAGCAAAGTGATTTACAATCATACGCTGTCGAAAGAGAGGAGGGGAACCCGTCGATTTGACTGGACCAAAAGAAAAGGGAGAGGGGCCTCCCGCCCTCCTTAGGAGAAGAGAAAAAAGGGGAAAACTGGCGCTCAAAAAGACACTGAAAGAGGTGCACGAATTTCGTATTTCAGAAGGAAGGGAGGCATTTGGGCGATCAACAGGGAAAGAAAAACAGCTTCACGCCAGGAAGCAAAAGGGGAGGTCGGGCTTATCTCAGGAAATGGAAAAAAAGAAACAAAACCGCAGCCGCCCAGGGAAGGAGAAATGGGAACCCTCTGCTTCCACGGGCAGGGGGGAGGAGTCAACCGCTCGGGACCCGAAGGGGGGAGAAAGAAGGGCATAAAGAAGGGAAAAACAATATTGAAGAAAGGGGGAGAAGAGCCTCCTCCCCTTATTGGGGGGGGTAATCTGGAAAACAAACAAAACTCTAAGGGGAGAGTCATTCCAGAAAAGAGAGGGAAACATTTTCAGGGAGAACTGATTTTGAAAGGAATTCTCTCAAAAGTTCAAGAAAGGGGAGGGGGCCTCTGACAAAAAACGTTCCCGGGCCTCGGACCCCATTCTAACTGGAAAAGGGGGAAGGGGGGGAACCCATTGGAAAAAAAGGGAAATCGCTGTTTACCCGAGACAAAAAAAGGAAAGGCTCCTTCAAAGACTAAAAAGGAAGAGGGGCATCTCTCAGGGAATGCCGGCGGACAAACATTCCCAAGAGGGGGGAGGAGGGGGGGAAGTTTTTCTCCCGGTGGGGAATAAGAGAAAAAAAGCATCGTTTGCTGCAAACTTCCGGGGGGGAAGCGGAAGGGGGCGTGCGAACACTACGCGCTGGGGGGGGGGGGGCCGTCTTTTTTTGTGGTAGGGGAACGAGAATCTAGATCTTGCGCGGCCCAGGGATTGAGGGGAAGGGCCCCGAAGCCGCGGAGAATTCAGAAGGGAGGGAAGATCCCTTGAAGTAACGGGAGAAGCAGGCTAAGGCTCGGATTGGAGGGGAGGAGGAAATGCTCTGTCTAAAGTGGGGACTGGAAAAAGATCCATATGCGGAGGGGGCGAAGCTGCGAAATTGCACTTTTTCAGCAGGAGAAGAGGATGGAGCGCAGAGAAAAAGGGAAGACCACTCCATGAAGGGAACCAGCGGACCAGCCCTTGGGGCTAGGAAGGAGTCATCGGAGAACAGAAAAGAAAAATGCAGCCTTGGGGAGAAGAGGAAAGGGAAAAGGAGCGTGGGCTATGCCCGGGGACCCCAGGGGGAAGGGAGTAGATCATAGGAAATGAAACTCGCCCCCTGTTGTGCCAAAACCTTGCTGTCTGGATCTGCGGGGGTGCCAAAAAGAAAAGAAGAAGAAAATTGTTGGGACGGAACACGGAATCCGAAAGAAGCAGGAAAGGGAACATCTATCAGGACGCTAGGGAGAAAAGAAAATCTCGCTGGCAGGGGGGTGCCCGGCTGCATCGATGGAAACGAAAAGAAGAGAGCGCAAAGCCTGTAAAGTCCGCAGAAAGGAAAAAAAAAAAAGTCGCCGTAAATTAAGAAACGGAGGGCTGAATCTCGCGCTGCCAGACAGGTGAGGAAAAAAGGAAAGGGGGGTTCGTCCGCCGTGAATGGGTCAGAAGAGAAAACGGACCAACTAATGACACATGAGGTCCAAAAAAAGGAGGGACTGCTTATCTGCACTGCCCCTCCAATGGGGGGAGAAAGGCCGCATTCAAAAACAAAGACACTCAAAGAGAGAAACCACCACAACGGGGAAAAGAGAAGAGATAGGGGGGAATGAATGCGTCCCACTCTCACCCAGAGGGAAATTGGCTGCACTTTTCATGGTCTTGGGGAGGGTGTCATTTATCTTTTCGGTGGGGGGAACGCAACCATCGCGTGAAAGAACCACCAAAAAAAGGGGAAGTCTGGCGCGCGAGGGGGGAGATGCAGAGTACATTTCGTGACGTCCAGAAAGTGGGGGGGGCCGCGATTGGTCCCGGAAGGGGTACTTTTCCAGCTTTTGGGAGGGGGGAAGGGCTTTCGGGGGAAAGAAAGGCAGCCGGACCTGTGTGTTGGAAAAGGGGAAAGCGAGGAGGAGGGGTGCCTCAGCGGTCCTATAGCTTTGGGAAAGGGAGGGGAGGCGTACGGAGGGAGTTCCTTGTCCGTATAGAAAAAAAAAAGGGTGTCCTTCCTTTTCGCGGAAGGAGAAAGGGGGGACGTTGCCACCAGCAGCTCCAGAAAGGGGAGAAAAATTGACAAAATGCGAGTTTCCTAAAGAGAAGGCTTTGAAAAAATGGGATAACGGGAAAGAGGAAAAAAGCGGCGGTGTCGGCAAGGGGGGGACTCAGGGGGGGGGGGGTCTTGTGTAGGAAGGCTTTCCTCCCGATAAAGGGAGCCTCGCGTCGAGAACGAGGAGAAAGAGGTGGCCGCGCCGGAAATGAGGTTCGCGTAAAATAGTTTTTTCACTTCAAAGGGAAAAGGAGCGCCCTAGGGAAAAAACCGACAAAAAAGGAGGGGGCCTTCTGATCGCTGAAAAAGGCGACGGCGGAAATGTTGCTGTTGAAAAAAAAAAAAAAATTAGGAGCTGGAGCAAGGGTATCCAAAGGGGGGGGAAAGAATTACTCTTCGGGTGAAGAAAAAAAACCTTCCGCGAGTTCCAGGGAAGAAAAAGGAACTTCTTCCCCTTGGGCGGACGAAAGGGGTTCTAGGAATTCAGGAAAAATGGGGCCGTGTCTTTTGGAAAGAAAAAAACGCCGTCATACCGAAAAAAGTAAGGATTGCCCAACCCAACAAAACCAAACTTAAGAAAGGGAGAGAATCAAGCGCCGGAGTTTTCGGGGCCAAAAACCGGAATTTTCTGGAAAAAAGAAAAAAGGTTTGGCAGCACAATTGTTTTGGGGAGGGGGGAAAAACGGGGCCCCCAAAAAAAAAAAGTCATCTGTGGGAAAGATCTTCCGGTTTGAAGAATCCAAAACCGACTCTGGCGCGAAGACCCTGCCATGGGGGGGGGAAGGACAGGCTCCTATGAAGAAGAGGAAAAAATAACCAACCAGCAGAAAAAGTAGGGGAGAGTGTTCCCAAGGTTCAGGGGAGTTTGCAGTCGCGGGAGGGGGCCCGGGCCACTTTTTGTTGCGGGACCAGCCAGTAGTCGGTGACCGGAAGGGGGGGGGTGAATCATGTATTTTTTAAAAAAAGGACACGGCGTGCTGGGGGACGGGGAGATCTTCTCTTTCTAGGGAGGGAAAAAGGGGGGGGAAGAGCGTTTTGGTTTTGGGTTGTCCAAGGAAAAGGAAAAAAAGAGGGCGGCGAAAGCTGCGCCCATCGGAATCACAAAGGAAAGGGAGCGAGTACCCGCTCGGGTGAAAGGGGAAAAAAAGAAAAGAATCTATGAGCAGTCCGTTGGGGATCCAGTGGCAAGGTAAAGGAGGGGAGGGGGGGAAGCCGGTAGTTAAAGTGAAGGGAAAGGAAACCGCGTCGGCCGGAAGGCTTCAATGCGTGAAGAGGTGCCTTGTCAAGGGGGGTGATCGCAAAATGCGAACAACGAGAAAAGAAAAAGAAAGGAACTCGTGAACTGTCGATCAGGGAAGGAGCAGCCCGTTTCCGAAAGGCGCAAATCGTGCAAGGAAAAAGGGGGGAAAAGAGCTATTGCCATCGGTTCAGAACGACGCGGTCCAAGGAGGAAAAATTCGCGCGTATGATTGTAAGAAAAGTGTCGCCCGCTCCGCGCGGGGGCCCATCAATCACAGGGGGGGTAGAGGAGAAAAAGACAGAAGTGGAAATAAGAGGAGGGGGAGACGGGGAAGATAATCCTCGGGGAAGGGGACGTGGGTAACGCCGATATATTCACGAGTAAAAAAGGAGGAAAAAAAGAGTGATTCCTCCGTGGCAACAAAGGGAAAACCGGTTTTGCCGAGCTCGTTCGGCCTATTAAGGGGGGGGGGGGAGGGAGGAAAGGGGAAAAGAGAAAAGACTTTTGCTAATAGTAGGGGGGAGGGGGGAAAGGGAAAAATAATACCGGTCACCCGCTTGACAAGGGGGATAAAGATGGTCTTGCCTCGGTGGATAACTGGGGGGGGTGGGGGGGGGTGGGTGGGGTCTCTCGCAAAGGGGGGGGGGAGTAGGTGGGGAAGGGGGAGAATGCAATTTACTCGAAAAAGGGGGGGAAAAATTTTCACCACAAAAGGGGCATCGGGGGGTGGGAAGGAAGGTACACATCTAATCCAAGAGGGAGGAAGCTTGTGAGTCAGCACAAGGGGGAAAACAATCTCTTTTTTTTATGTACTAGGAAGCCATAAAGGTTTGGGTGGAGAAAGCAAATCATACCAGGGGAGAAAGGAGAATAGGCTCCTACTGTGCGATGGGGGGAGGGGAAAAAGCCTTGTGCCGGGGAAAGGGGAAAACCCGTTGCTGCATTAAAGAAGAAGTTTTTCCAACTGTGGACAAAAAACTGCCGCCCGCTCAAGTGCGGAAGGGGGGGGGAATCAGCAAGCATCGGGAGGGACTTAGGGTGATGCTCCCCACTCCCAATCAAAGGGAGGGGAGGGGGGGGGGGAAAGCTTCCCTGCTCCGCAGACCCCAGGGGGGGGGGAAATCCTGTCTCAAAGAGGGGGGGGGGAGGAGAGGAGGAGGAGAAACGATAGAGAGGGAAGGGAGGGGAGGGAAGCTTCCTGGCGTTTAAACGGAATCTCTGGGGGGGGGGGTGGGGAGGAGACCTCAACAACCTGCTTCTGAGGTGGGGGGGGAGGGCCTGCAGCGGCGAACGGTGGGGGGGGGGGGGGGGAGAGGGAAAGGGAGGGGTCCCACATTTGTGAACGTTTGTCTCCAGGAAGAAAGGTCCTCTCGTTTATTGGAGGGATAGGGGGAGAGTTATCGCCACAGTAGGCCTTACGGAGAATGGAGAAAGGTGAGGAGGGGGGCCGTGAGATGATAGGGTAAAGGGGGAAGGTAACACGGGCCGGTGATCCGGTCTAGGAGAGGTGGAGATGAGAGGGGTGGTTGTGGTAAAGAAAAATTGTTTTTCCCTGTTTGCTTGACCGGTGAAGAGAGGACTTTCAGCTCGTAGACAGTTTGGGGGTGGGAAGGGTGGTGGGAAAAAAGAAGGGGGTACAACACTCCTCTTATTTGGAGGGGGGGGAAGAAGGTGGGGAGACGCGGCGCCTCGTCCAAAGAAGAAGAAAAAAAGCTCTGGCAAGAAAGCGCCAAAAAGGGGGGGAGGGAGCCTTCCCGGTCCTTTATTGGAGTGTAGCCCGAGATTAGAATTCGTTAAGAGAAAGGGTTTGGGAGATTCGCCGAAATAAAAGCCTGAAAGAAGGGGGGGAGGCGACATCTGTTTTCTACTACGGAAAAATGGGGAGAAGACTCGCGTAACGAAACAATGGCCAGCGAAAGGGGGGAGGGGGGGGGGGAGGTCTTCCGGGGGGGGGGACTGGGAGAATAAAGGGAAAAAAAGAACCCCTCCACGTAAAGGGGGGAAAGGGGGGGGGAGTGTCTTTCTTACTACTATGCTGAAAGGGGGGAAGAGGAGGGGGAAATCTGCGAATCATTTATTGAAATCAAGAGGGGGAGAAAGGGGGAGACTCCGTCCTCGTCGATGTGTAATAAGGGGAGGGGGGGGGAGGAGAGAAGATAGTTTCATCAGGGCCTCCCGAGACCGGGGGGGGGGGAGGGGGGGGGGGGGGGGGGGAGGGGGGAGGGTGAGGCGCCGGGTATGGGTAGGGGAGTGGGGGGCCTCCAACGACACTTGAAGCCGCAAGGAGAGAGGGGGGGGGGGGGGGGAAGGGGAAAAAAGTTCTTTTTCTTACCTGTAATGAGGGAGGGAGGCACCTGCATACAAGAACATACTTGAAGAAGAAAAAGGGGGGGGAAGACTCCGTGTTCGGAGGAAAGAGAAAGGGGGGGGAGGAACTACCTCTCCCAACTCAGAGGTGAGAAAGAGGGAGGGGGGGGAGGGGGGAGGAAGTGCCAACTGGATATCCCGATGGAGGGAGGGTAAGAGGACTCGAATCTTTCTCAATGCTGAAAAAAGGGGGGGGGTGGGGTGGGAAAGGAAGAAGAAGATTCTCTCCAATTCCTTCCTTTATTCAAAGAGAAGGGGGGGGGGAAGAGTTTCCAGCCGTATCCTTTAAACAACCAGAAAACGATGGGGGGGGGGAGGGGGAAAAAAAAAAAGGAAGGATTCCATAAATATAAAGATGAAGGGGGGAGGAGCTTCTCACTTTGGAAGTAGGGAGGGGAGGGGAAAAGACCGGATCAAACAAATCTCTCCCAGAAAAGAAGGCCCCTGTCAAGAAGGGGGCCCGGCCTCGTCGAGGAAAAAAAAAATCGAACGGGGGAAAAAGGACGCCCAATTGGGAACACGAGAGGGAGGGTTACCGCGCCGATTCTTCAAGAGGAAGGCTTCGATGAAAGGGTTGATGCCTGCGACAAAAAAAAAAGCGGAATCGAATTCGGGGACCCGTGAAATCGAAAAACGGAAAAAGGGCAAACTTTTCCTGGGAAAAATGTCGCCGTCTGCCGGAGGAGGGCTCTAGGGGGGAAGAGGTCGAACGGAAGGGGGCGTGGTTTTTGGCAACGCGACCTGAAGGAGGATCAGAGGCACGGGGCAGGAAGGAAAGCGAGCAGGGAGAAGGGAAGGACGGCGCTTCTGGAGAAGAGGGAGAGAAGAAGAGAGAGGGGAAAAGAGAGGGAAAGGAAGAAAGGCGGGACCGGACCGAAGCCGTCTCATTCCTCGACCCGCCGAAGGGAGAGAAGGGGAGAGAGAGGAGGGAAGGGGGAGGGGGGGAGAGGCCCTGGGAAGCTTCAACTCTTCGGGGAGGGGAGGGGGGCAGAAGCCGACTGCAAAGAAGAGGGCAAGGCCGCCTAATTGAGGGGAAAGGAGGAGCTCTGTAGAAATGGAGAGGTTGGGAGAGGAAAAAAAGGGGCATATTCTGCCTTAACAAAAGATAAGAGTCTCCCATCGGGAAGAAGAGGAAGAGGAAAGGAAGGAGGAGGAAGAGGGTGGGGAGGGGGAGGGGGGGAGGAGCTGCTCAGACTTCCACAATCCTGAAGGGGGAAAAGTGTTCTCACCTCCATTTAAAAACCATTCTTCTTATTAACGCGAGGCTGAAGTCAGGAAAAAAAGCCAAGACAAAAATTCAGAAAACTTTGGGGAAAGAAGGGGGAGATGCCCCTTATCCCATTGGAGGAGCAGCAACCCGGTAACTCGCCCCTGTTTTGGAAGGGGGAGATCTGCTGGTGCAACGCACGTCAAAGGAGGGAAAAAAAAAAAGGGTGATCTCCTGGGGGGAATCCGAAGAAGCGGGAAAAAAAAACTATCGCCCCTGGCGAGGGGGGGGGAGAATGCGCAGTCCTGCCTGCATCCGGGAAGGGATCCCAGCTCTCGCAAAAAGAGGAGAGGCGCAAAGGAAATCAGGCGCAAGAAAGAGGAGGGGGAGGGGGAAGCCGATCTTCTTTAAATCGGAAGGGCATTTTCAGACCAGGACTCCCGACCAGGAAAGGGGTTGGTTGGAAGGGGGAACCGCGGCGTTTTCCTTCCAAAAAGAAAAGGGGGCAAATAACCCATGAAACTTCCAGAAAAGGGGGACGCCAGTGGTGCGAGTTTTGGCAAGCAAGTTCCAGGAAAAGAAAAA
>Ga0179593_1440130_pt1 | contig 18733 bp, 24 predicted proteins | sample CZODoug2_1_08_16_FD_185931 | JGI IMG/M metagenome (GOLD analysis project Ga0179593, IMG submission 185931) | Vadose zone soil fungal communities from Angelo Coast Range Reserve, California, USA - CZODoug2_1_08_16fungal (PacBio error correction) | ecosystem: Environmental > Terrestrial > Soil >...
CTTGCGTGGAGGAAAAAATGATGGGGGTGATGAACTAGATGCTATGATCGAAATGGAACACGAGATGGTTCCAAAATTAAAAATGCGGGGTGAGAGTCGGGGGGGGGAAAACGGGACCCTGGCAGAGAGGAGAAGGCGATGCTCAGTGATCTTTCTAAACTGTCATTAGTGTTTGGGGGGGTGCAGCGACACAAGAGGGTGAACGGATGGTTGAGCCAAGGAGAACGAAAGTGGAAGCGGGGGGGGGGCGCAGAAATCCTTCGGAAGTCGTTTGGACGGAAGCGGGAAAAGGACGGGGGTGAACATCATTCTTGCCAATCTGGTTGCAGGACTAATGGAATAAATGCCAAAAACAAACGCTAGGAAAACGTTGTAAGAGAAATAGTTAATGATTTCAAGCTAAGACGTCGCATTCCTAGTATGAAGCGGGCAGTTCATGAGTTGAGGGGAGAAGGTGGTCGGTGTAAAAAGTTGGATCTAGCAAGAGAGTGACGGGAAATCTAACAAACGATATAGGGGGGAAGAAAACATACAAGTGGAAACCAAGTTATAGAAGGTCAAAAATTCGACAATTAGACCATTCTCACTAAACACAAGCTAGGAGGCGGAGTGGTCATCGAGTGCATTGGGACGGGGAGCGGCCAGAGAAAAAACAAAAAGGACAGGTTGGAACATTATGAGGAAAGTCGGGCAGGACCGAATTCCCACCCCCGGGGGAACCGCGGCTGGGGGGCGAATGGCCATCATGCGGTAAACGACAAGGAGGAATTAAATCCTCTAAAGGGGGGACGGGAAACATTGTCTCTCCGAAGGGGGTGGGGGGAAAATGATCAGGTTGGTTGCCATCAGAAGTCCTAAAGACAAAACGAAGTCTGAATCCCTGTGGAGAAAGTAGTATCTGTTGGGAACGAAGGAAAAAGTGTTAAGAGTCAAACGGAGGGGTTGAAGAAAGAAGAAAACCAGGAGGTAGTGGAAAAGGAAGAAAGCTGACTCTTTAAAAAATAGTTTAAAAAGGGGCGGTAACCATAGTTGTGAGTGGAAAGATGGTCGAGGGATATGAAGATAAAAAGAAGCGGCATGAAAAACGGGAAAGGAGCCGAAAGAAAAAAATGGGGTTGCGTGGGGAGGTGACGCACGTTCAAAAGGACACAGAGCTAGGTTAAAAAACCAATGGCGAAAGTCTCTTGGGGATGCAAAAAAAGGTACAAAGTGGTAAAAAAAGGGGGCGATGGGGAAGGGTGGGACTGTTCAGAGTGATGAGGGACTTGCCAACTGAACAAACGCGCATTATTGGGAAGAACCTCCGGGGAAAGGTCGAATGAAAGTTTGGACAAAAAACCGCTGCAATTTTGAAGGCAAGGGGGGGCGGATCGGACACAGAAGAAGTTGCTCCATAAGGAGAGAATAGGAGAAAAACAGATTGGGGGTATTGATTGAGATGGTGCGTTCCAAGTAGGGAGGGTTGTCCGACAGGCAGCTCGGGAGGGGCTTGCGGACATACTCCGGAGAAGCTCAAATGAAACATCGGAAAAAGCGAAGCATAGAGGAAAAATGGCGGTAGAATGCAACTGTGTAATGGAGAACTAATAATCGTGGGGGGGAATTGCAAGATCTGGAGTATCAAGCAAAAAGCGCTCAATGGGGCATTGGATAAAAAAACGGTCGTTTTGGGGCTCCTTAACGTTTCCGTTGGCAGCATTCTGTTGGGAAGTGAGGGAAGTAATAGTACAGGTGGTAAGAATAAGAAGAGTGCTGGTGTTGAATGGCGGGCCGCTTGTTAGGGGGTGGGGGGTCGGGGAAATCAACGAAAAGGGACCTCTCAAGACGGGGTCCGTGACCCGTTGGAATTGAGTTATTTTTGATGCGGCGACAGTCTACACATGGCATGTGGGGTGTATCTCATCTACTAGGATCGGTGGGAATGGGACTTGGAATGGGGGCACACGGACCTTATCTGGAGGTGGGGGTGTTTCAGGAAAACGGGTTGGAATTACTTGGGCGGGCGGGGACGGCGCCGGCGAGGATAAAGCGCCGGTGGATAAACGCAAGATGCAAGAGATAGGGGGGGGCGTCTTGTTCACAGGAACGTAGCTCGAAGTAGATATATACAAAGACCCGGGCGCAGGGGGAATCGAGAGCAAAAAAAAAACAGAGGAGAGGGAAATAAATCAAAAAATAAAAATTGAAGATCAGAGATGACCGGAAGGTCACTATGTGCTCAAGAGCCGGCGCTAGGGGATGACTAGCATCGCTTTTTATCGAGCCAGGAAAAACCTCCAAACGCAAGTAATGAGCCCACGCTAGCAGTGAACAGTTAAGTGAAAAGCTACGGAAGCTTTAACCAGGGCCAAGAAGGAAAACCTGAAGGCCGTACGGTGATAACCACACACCAAGTGAAAAAAAAACTGGCAGAGAAAAACCGACCAAACATAATCTAAAACCAAACCGTGCAATCTCCACAAGGGTAGACCTGGTGGCGGTGGAACCAAAGGAAAAAGTCGGAAAAAGCGTCAGCAAGCGGAAATGGTCATCGGTGCCTTCGAACGGAGAAAAGCATTATCGCAAAAGGGAGGAAAAAAAACCTCCAAAAGCAAAAAAACCAGAAGGAGGCGAAGGCTCCCCTCTCGCAATAAAAAAAAACGTGATGGAGTGGCGCAATGTCAATCTACGGGGGGCATTACTACGACCGCCAGTTTTGGGGAATCGAAGCGAAAGGACATTTCGGGATTTGTGCAGAAAGGACAGACTTACGCCGGGATGGGATCAACTACGAAATGCAGGTACTACAAAAAGGTAAGAAGCACAAGAGAAAGAGGGTCGCCTAACTCTACAAGGGAGAAAAAATCTTCAGGAAGGAATCAGATCCAAACAAAGAGCGGAGTGCCAAATGCAGAGCTGGTGCAGGTGGTACAACAGGGGGCAAAGTACACCTTGGATGATTGCCAAAGAATCAGAGTGGGTGAAATGCAACCAAATCCATCCCACCCGGGGAATGAAAAGGTACTGCCATCAGTGGTTGACACGGTGAATGGGGGCTTGTGAAAAGAACGGGAAACGAGTGGTGTTCAACGAAGTGGCAGAAGTGACGAAGCAAAAATGACGGGGGGGCAAGACGACATTGACACGTGAACAAAAGGGCGGGGCAGAGAGGCGCCACTGAGAACGAACATACGTTGGAAAAGGACAACGAGGTCAGGGAAAGTTTGAAAAGAACAGTTTTCGACACGAAGGAGGAGCAGATACAGAGGTGGCAGGACAAAGGGGAGCGTGCGAGCAAAAAACTCCGATGCTGACGAAAGGGAAAATTTGGCCTGACGTCAAACTGCATTAAATGCGCAGAAATCGGATATTAGGGTATCCGGATGGAAAAACACACAGATCATTGGGGGCCCAAAAGAAAAGGGTGACTGGTCAAGATAAGGCAGTAGAAAAGTGTAAGGGTAAAGCATGGGGGACCAGGAAACACAGGGTGGCCAATGCATCAGAGGGAAGCTGCGAAGGGACCATAATTGCAAGGGGTCAAAGGGTCGATACATGAAGGACCCTCACTTCACCCATGAAAAATGACATCCGCATACATAAATAAAGGTGGCAAAGGAGAAGGGGGCGAATATGAAATTTGGAAATGCTCTTCGAGTCCAGTGTCAGTGCTCGTTCCGGAAAGTCGCAACATCGAGCTTGGGATTAAACAGAGCGGCAGCCGTGACTTAGGACTAAAATGTAAGGGAGGCCACCACTCTTTCACCAACGTTCCTTCATGACCGAGCTCAGAATTGAGTACATTACGTGCTCATATGAGACAACGAAAGGGTCATTTTGTGGGGGGAAAAGTGAAGTTAGGAAAGTCAGGCACTCCAGACTTGAAAAAATTCTGAGCAAACAAAAACAGAAAAAAAAAAAGGGACAAAATCAATGACTCGAGGGGGTGAGAAAGACCAAGAGGGAAGGGAGTCGAAAGGGGGATCAATCGAAAAGCTGGGGGGGGTCGCCTGTAAACTCCAGACAGGGACATCAAGCGAAAGTAATAAAGACTCTAAGAGAAAGGGGGAAAAATTTAGAAAATTATCACGAAGGGGTACTTGGCAAGAACTGGCGTTCATGGGTAGAGCCTAACGTCGTCCGAAACCAGAAATGTGAAACAGAAGGGGGTGGGAGAGGGGGGGGGGGGGGGGGGAAGGTTGGCCGGATATTTCGACCAAGGGGAACCCAAAAGAGGCGAAGCAGGGATAAATATATCTAATACTGCTATATTAGTTCGGGAAGAACAGAGTGTGGAGCGGAGTTGTACAAGGGGGAGAAAGAAGAGGAAAGGGAGGGGAATTGAAATGGAACCCGGAATTGCCCTTAAGGGGGCGCGAGGACTAGAAGACTCAAGGACAGAATTCCAATAGAATATGGGGGAAAGATACGGTAATAAAAAGGGTCCCGCTGCTTGATTGAGAGTAGCGCTTCGAAAACAAATGAGGGTCCGGAGAGAACCTAAACTTGGACTAATATCGGACAAGGGAAGACGGAAAAGAAGGCATTGGCTAGAGATTTAAGCATGAGAAATGAGATTCTTCAAAGTAGGCCTGACCAAAAGCCTAGGGACTTTGCGGAGAAGGAGAAAAGTAGGGAGGTAGTAGCAAATTTTTGGGGAGGGCTAAAGGGGAGTTAGTCAGAAAAAAAGGGGATGGGGGTATGAAGGAATGGGGGGGAACGTTGCCGTGGATCCTGACCAACGGAAAACGATTGGAATGCGGTAGGGTAGTTATACGAAGTTATGGGCAAAGTTGGTGGTTAAGAGAAAAAAAACCAGGGTGGCAAAAAGGATTGGCTCCATAGCCAAGGTAGGTGTCACCGATTAGACAGAAATTGAACCCATCTAGCAACCATCCCTTAAGAGAAGCGTCATACATCTCCGGAAAGGGGACAAGCAAAATTGAACCTTCACGAGGAACCAAAGGGGAGGGTGAGGGTTTACCTTGGGCATCGACGGCTGTGAATAAAACCGGGCAAAACAAGGTTGAGTGTAATAACTTAATAAAAAAGGGCAGGGTGGGGGAGGACAACCGCCACATACAAATTGTGGGGTTGTATGAGGGTGGTGGGGATCTTCCCATTGAAGCGAAAGTAATATTGACAAATTTCACCATCAGGAAAAATGGGTCGCGGAAGGGTTGCCCAAGATCGGAAAAAAAGGAGACCCGGGCTCAAGGTGGGTCGGGGGGGACAGGCACTGAAAGTAAAAGAATGGGAGAAGGGGGGGGGTGAAGGTATAGAGCAGAGGGGGGGTAAAGAGAGATACTCCGGGACACAAACCAGATCATTATCGAACGGTCTTCAAACCTGCGATCACACATGAAAAAGAGGAAAGAGAGGGGTTCAGAGATGGAACAGCCTTCTCTAACATTTTGGAAGGATGTGAAGGGGGATGAATACTGTGATACATGGGAACAAAAAGACACCCAACAAGTTGAATTTACAAAGGGGCATTTTTGGTTCCTGGGGGAAAAAAAATAAACTAATTTGAAAGGCGTTTTTCGTGGCATTCTCAGAAACTTGGCACGAGACTGGCGGAAACAAGAGAAGGACAAAAAAATCTCTGAAGCATCATGAAAGAAAGGGGGGGGGACTCTGGAAGGTCAACTGGAAAAAAAAGGCGTCGGAAGAAAGGAGCGGGAGAAAAAACGAAAGGCAGAAGTATGCTTGGTCGGAAGATGGGGTCCATCTTCTGTGAAATGAATCGAGGAAGAAAGGACACGGGGAGCACAGAAGTGCCACGGGTGGGGGAGGGAGGGACAAACCAAAGGGTCGACATAACCGCAGAACCTGGGGAGAGCAAGAAAATGAAGAAACGCGGTTCAGTGGGCAGGGATGTACCCCTCGGACAAATGGGCAACGGGAGTGAGGAATCACATCACCATCCATGAGGAAGACATCCACACAGCACGCTAAAGGATAAGACAGAGTCCATACCTGTTCGAGTTCCGCACAGCGAATAGTGGGCAGGACGACTTAGGGAAATGGTGGGCGCGTCATTGAGGGGGAAAATTCTCAGCACGAAGCCGCGCCTTGCTTAACCGCTGTATCGCTGTGAGGCAAAGTGGAAGAGGATTTTCCGAAGCCGAACGCGACTGATAAAGAAGGACGACGAGAGCAGGTCGATGTTTTTCAAGAGGGAACGTCGAGGCCCTTGAGTGGCGAAGCACTCCAGCACACTAAAGAAAAAAAAATAGCAATCAAAGAGAAGTGAAAGGAGGGGAAATAAGGAATCCAAGAATCCGTAGAAAATGGGAGGAAAACCGGGGCATATTAAAACTATGAGAATCTCGAGATGAAAGACGGTGGTATCGATACGGGCGCTGGGAAACGAAACATTGGGGGGGAACGTACTTTCGGGAGGCCCATATCAAGAACAGGACAAAATCCGATACAATAAGAACAGGGGATGGGGAGGAAACCATGAATTGGGTCGGACGACGCTGAGAGTAGATAAACCCCCTTAACCGGAACTTCTGAGATGTGATTGAAAAGGTCGAGGGCCGCGCTTCTACGGAGGGAGGACAAATTTGGCCGCCGTTATGCGCTTCCTACTGGAAAATGGTTTTATTTTCACCAGTGGTATGCCAGGTCTCCAGCTTTGGGGGGGGTAGGGGATCCAATGGAGGACGACGGAAAAGGTGTCCGTTGAGCCACAATGGGAGACGAGGGGGAAAGTTCGTGACGGTAGAGGGGAGGGGGGGTTGGGGGGGCTCAGATGAGGGGAAAAGTATGAGTGCATCGTAAGATGCACGAACTTAAAAAAAAAAATACTGGTTGGGGAGACATAATTATGGGGCAAGCTCGTCGAATTTAATCGAGCACCGGCAGAGTCATGCAGGGAGATAACTTTTCGCAAAATAGTGGTCGGGAAGAATTACACGGGGCGAAAACAAGAAGATCAGGGCACTCTACCAAATCGATATTGGCGAACAAAGAAATTCCATTTCCAAAGGAAACTGACGAAGAGAGAAAACTCAAAACGCAAGAGCCCATGAAATGTGCCAACACTAAAGGCGTAAAGGGGTCACGCGAAGGGTGAAAGGGGAATGTAGGGATCCGAATAAATGGAAAAACGGGTTGATCACTGAGGAGGGAGCATGGTATTCCGAGAATAAAGGTGGGAAAAGTGCTAATGGGGCCATCAAGAACGGAAAAGTGAATTAGTCTCGACGGCAAAAAAGTGGGTAGAAGGGGGGGCTTTGCAAAGAAGGATCAAGTGGTTGGTGAATCAGAATTCCTCAACGATTACAACCTGAAGCAAGATGGAATGCGATTCAATCTTGTTTGACGCCTTGCAAAGGTCACAACGGTGCTGGTAAGGAAACGATATTACACTTCCCCCGTAGTATGGGGAGAAATTCGCGTGTGACAAACAGCAAAAGGGGGGAACTAAACAAGAGTTGGGTAATGGGAAAAGAAAATTTGGCAAGAGCAGTGGATGACGATCAGAAAGAAGAAAGTAAGCCGTACACGGGGAACCCGCAATGGTCAGTTTAAGGCACGATGCAGCCCCAGTTGAAAACAAAAATGTGAGTGGACGTTTTGATAACCGGTCCAAGGGAACCACTAGAGGCACTTGTTACGTTCATCCGGTGGAGGAGGGAATGGGGCAGGCTCAAAACGCGAAGTGGCAATAATGTCAATTTCAAGGGCGAGTCATTGTGTAACGCGGAACAAGGCTAGAAAGTGCTGCACGAAAAGGGCGATGGAGATACGCCATACAAATCACATTACTCGAGAGTACAGAAAAATTTGTGGAATGGAGATGGGGACGCAACGATCGGTACAAGACATGGATTCATTGGCGGCTCATAAAACGGCGGAAAAAGAGGTTCATGGGGAGCACCAGAAATCGGGCCGATTAGACTTGCGATTCCACTGTCTTCGGGTGAGGAATGCCCCTGGTGATAAGAGGGATTTATCTAACGATAAAGCGGGGTGAGGCTATCTCGGATAACTAAAAGAGTGGTGAAGGGTCAGGAGCGTGGGTCGAGGTCCGTGGAGAAACAATTAGGTGGGATGCAGGTCGGAATGAACGCTGTACATTAACCTCCAAATGGATCTGGCTTGGAAGCCTTTGCACGTGGGTGGCCGTTGTGGCTCCAAACAAACAACCGCAAGTCAAGAGGCTTTTCGAGGTTGACCGGGGGGGTTGCTCTTTATGGGCTGGGGAAGTGTGGCTCAAACGCCAGGTCTCAAAAACGGTACAGTGGTGGTGGTTAGAAGGACGGGCGTAATCGGGAGGTGGTCATGGGAATTTTTGGTTAATCGTTCCCGATATTCGGAGGAATGGTTACGATCCAGGGGCTCATTACGGGGTATTGAGGGTGGGCTGGGTCGTACGTCTAAGGGGCGGCTACCGCTCTCCTGTTGGGGCGTACTCGGACTAAATGAAGAAAATCTACTTCTGGAGAACAATTACTAGGCGTTAAGATCATGGATAGGTCCAAAAATTTGTAGATGGATTGGTCTGCGGGACACCCAAAGCACCGAGGATGAGTAAAAGAAATAGATACAATCCATAATGAAGAGATAGTGTAATCAATGATACTACTCAGGGCAACAAGACGAGAAGCGCTTGGGTCTCTGTAGACACAGGAGAGGGGAATGAGCTCGCCATGCCGAACCAAACACCGCAATTTGCATGAAAAAGCCAAAGGGCGGCCGGAAACCATTTCACGCTCCAAACTACGGGGTATGTAACAAAATAAAAAAAACCACCTTTACGCGATAATAGAAAAAACAAACAGTCGTAAGCAGCACAAGCCCTCATAAAAAAAGCCGTGGAAAAACGCGACCACTCCTTTATGGACGTGTAGACACATACAATACAATTAGGCAAACAAAGGCAAATGATGCGGATCGAATGGTCATTCTTCGTCCGAAATGCTCAAAAACTAAGTCGCCACGGCCAAAGGTGCAACCGCTCCAAGAAAAAAACCCAGAAGGCTGGGACAGGTAATACGCCAGTCGGCAATCAACAAACCGAGTATTATTGGGGAAACCGATAAAGCCTAAGATCACATGGCATGAGTCCGCCAGGGGTGTCAAGCGAAAAAGTACGAATGGGAGGGGTAACATGCACACAGTGACGAGATTATGAAAAACCTACGAAGAATGGAAACATGTGCATGAAAACGATGAAGTTCGGAAACCTCGCACAGGAAAAGTCTTTTAGCCGGGTATTAAGAAAGCGTAAGGAGACATGCGTCCTGGGAAAAGCAAATCTACTCTGAAATAAAAGCTAGGAATTTTGAAGTGTTACCACAAACTAGTCGCACCCGTGCCACTGTGGAGTATTTCCCCGCAAGCCGTTTGGGAAAAGGCAAGTGTCATAAGCCCCCGTGAAATACAAGTTGACATGAAAACAAATTGGGGGACACGGTGAATTCAGTGTATAGAAAAGGTCGCAACTCCTTTGTTCACAAGGACGGGCCTGCATTTGGTTCTAAACGAAAATTCGACCGGGCACCTTACACGGTACATATAAGAGGGACGCCACTGCAAAAAAAAATCCGCTTAAAGGAAAAATCTGGTGTTTCGGAACAGGGGGGGGGAAAAAAAGGGTGTCAGAGAAGTTCTGCGCGCAATACCTCATGGTCAGACCTTCTGCTTCTGCTCAATCACCAGTGGGCAGGACGACGAAAAAAAATTGCCAAGGAAAAAAACTATCATGGACAGCAAGGATTAGGGCCGGACGAGTGAGGATTCCATGATGTACAAGGGTTGGCAAACAGCTTCGAGAAAGGAACCCTAACTTTTGCCTTCAGAGTTTGGCCATGTAACGCGACACGGGGCCGATGGTCCCCGTCGCCAAACAGGTGCCAAATGCAGCACTCCTGATAACACTGCGTCAGCAAGAAAATAGGTTACAGGACCTTATCTTCGGAGGGAATACCGCACCACAAATTTGCCCATCCGCCCTAAAGAGGGGAGCTTGTTTAAGAGGGTAGAAAGTAGGTTTGTAAAAGGAATTCGAGTCAAGGGGTGTTTACGTGTATGGGGGATCTGGGTTCTGCACCATAGAGGTATTTATGCAAACCGGATAGCTCGTTCGATCCGCACCTTGGGGTCGAATTCCGACCAAATCAGGGCAGGCCAAGAGAAAAGCCTCCATGAAGAGGAGGATACCGAGGAAATGATACTTTACTTGCTCTAATTAGGTAAAGATACTTGAAGAGTTGGGGGTTTTAGGGATTCTTCACTCTAAAAGAAGGACGTGGAATACTGCTAAGGTTCAACCGCAGGAAACGAGCCTGCAAAACGACTGACTAGAACCGACGAGGGTGTGGCGACGACAGAAAAGGGAAGTTCTAGACATTTGGATCAAAAATAGAAAAGGGGTGTCACAGGCGTAGTAAAAACTCAGGAAAAAAAAGTAGAAAAAAGAGAAGGGAATCAAGAAGGCGGTCGACCGGCAAGAAAAGAAAGTGGAAAAGGTCCACCGCTATCAAAGAAAGGGACGTGTCAGCAACTGTCGGGGTCGGCCGATCAAAGCGTCATCTTCTTCCGAACAAACGGTGCCTCCCAGAAGGGAATTGTTAGGGAGGGAAAGGTTAAAGGGCAGGTGCGACAAGTAACCCAACGCTTCGAATCGAAATACTATCAACAAGATCATGAGTGAGAAAGAGGATTTATGGTCAAGTAAAAACAGAATGGGGGTCAAAGTGAATAAGTTGAGACGGGCGTAGGGATGAAGTTGTTACGGTGTCAAAGAAAGTAACGGATCGGATTTCTTCTGATTGGAGGAAAGGAAGAAAGAATACAGAGAGGGAGGAGGACAAGCTCTTACAGGCGACCTGAAAGGGGGGGAGCGCTCTTGGAATGTAAATCGGAACGGGCTGAACTGTCGGAACCGAATTTTCCGACCGTGCTCAACCGAATCGCTGACAAGCAACCGGGGACGGGGGCGAAAGTGGAATACCTTACCCGCGCCCAAGACGTAGGAGGAAGTGAGGAAAAACTAAGAGGCAAAGTTTCGAATCGAAACAGGGATGTGTAGTGCGCCAATTGGAGGGGGGGGGGGGGGGTGCGGGAGCCGTGGAAATGGGGTAAGCAGCCGCCTGTATTGGAAGAAAGTCGGTTGACCATGGGGGTCGTTTTGGTGAAATCATGCCACTGAAAAGGAGAAGGTGGAGAAATTCGGAGTGGATAAGGGCTGCGGGTATGTGAAAAGGTTTGTGACAAAACCGGCACACCGTTCAGGGAACCCGTTAGGGGGAACTAGAGGTATTCAAAAAGATGGATCGAGGGACCCCGGTAAACACGCATCAACTCAAGACGGGCGTTCAGAACGCAGAAAAGCTTAAGACACGGGGGAGAGGTCAAAAATAGGGGAAGATTGTAAGAATGTTCCCTTGCCTGGGGGGAAAACCGACAGCCAAGTTGAGTAAGAAGTGCACCGAAATCCCTGGAAAAGAGGATGCCACAGAAACAGACAGGAAGGGTGTTCATCGTTGGTTGCGTCCCTTTCCCCTTGAAAAGACCAGCGTAAAGGGGGTCATGAAGGCCAAATGGGGCGCAAGGGTGGACCCCAGAGCAAAAAAAAAGAAAGGTTGGGTGCACCATTGTGCAGACATGGCGGTAAGGGATCCGGGTGGGTCAATTGAAAAACACAAAACAAGGAAGGGAAACGAGATCTCCGGACAAACCCGATCAGGCGGAAAATTTGCCCAAGGGAGAACACGGTAGAAGATCGGGGGAAGCGAGAAAGAATGGGGGAAAACAAGGAGCGAACATGTGGGAAAGTGGGAAATTTGCTGCGACCTCTGGTCATGGTAAGGACTCCACCGGTGGATGAAACATGTGCATGTATGTGGTAGGGGGGAGAACTCTGGTTTCCAGGGAGGGGAGGAGAGGTATTACCGAAAAACTTGGGGCGCCGAAGCCGCGATGAAAAAAACAAGGGAACAGAAGACTACATCATATTGGTGAACTCGACGGTGGTTCAAAGGAGAGAATTTGAGAAGGAGGAAGGGGGAAAAGAAGGCGTGGAGTCGAGGGGAGAAAGTGGGGGCCATTAGATAAAGCGGGGAATAACCTCGAGCCCACGTACACGGCACAAGGAAACGGTGTGAAGGGGGGGGGCTGCTGTTACAAACAACAGTGTATACATAAACGAAGAAATTACCTAATCCCGAGATTCAAATAGGGGGGAGGTTCATATTGGCAAGGGAAACCCCAATGGTCAATACGGTAGTCTGACGAAGGGCGGCCTGAAGTCCTACATGAACCAGGGAAAAAAAACCTCAAAAGTAGAATGTTAAAAAAACCAGCCCTGGGGTCCCAGTTAAAAAAATCGGATTTGGGCAAGGAAGACTGCGCAAGTCATGGGGGGGGGCGCGTGCGAGGTGTTGGAAAAGTCTCAAAGAGCCGGACAGTCATTGCACAGGCGGGGGGATAGGAGGTCCGGCAAATTCAGGTCCGATCAGAGCCGGGGGCGAATCCGAAAAGCTAACTAGGACAAGCAGAGGCGGCGTCAGGGTCGCGTTTTGGTCAATCTGGCCGGGCATAAAAACACCCCCCCCGGAGTCGTCGTCCTAGACCTCCCTCAGAAGAGAAGAAAGAAGGGCCCTAAGGGCAACAGAAATAACCGAGGTCGTCGTAGAAACAGGCAAAGAAACGATAACTCGGGGAAACGTTCAACTCGCGCGATAGCTATAATCAGTGGTATCGATCTTCGAGAAAAGGAGGGTTGGGGTCTGGAGTCTAACCGAGAAGGAAAAAAAAATGACAAAAGCCGGGAAATCCCGGAGGGAGGAACATCAATGATGGGGTCGACGCTGGAGATAGAAATGAACGAATACCGTTGCTGACCTAAAGGGAGTAAGTAAGCTGGGATTGTAACCTCGGACTGGCCCTTGCAAATTATAGGCGGAGAGAGGGGGTCGTTCTCCGTATAGACTACGGCGGGATGTTTTTGGAACATCGAAAAACCAGCTTTTAATGTGTGGATAACAATGGGGGAGAGGAAGGGTCCTGTCGTTAGCAAATCGCTTCTAAAGTCGGGGGTGGGGGGGTCGGATAAGTCTAAGGCGGGTTTGGGGCTCCAGCCATTCTTTTCCACATCTTTAATGACGTGAAGAAGTTTCACTTAAACAACCACCGCGGAAACGGTAGAACTAATTTGAGCAAGCTCCCGAGCCGCAATTGGGACCAGCGGAGAAGCGCAGAAAATGTGTCGACTAAAAAAGCTTCAAAGATTGGTCGTTTAAAAGGCGGATGCGAAAAAGAGATCCGGTGCCATGAGAAGCCAAAGAATGTTTCCAACATACAGGGCCAAGGTCAAACCGGAACTGGCGGCGACTCCCTGGTACCAAACTTCAGGGGACATTAGACGGGACCATAAAATAAGGATTATGGCGGAAAAGGGGTTCACTCGTAACTTGCTTCCCGGTAGAAGACCCTGGCCGTGGGAAAATGATCTGAAGGAAAGGGGGGATTAGTCGCGCAAGGGCAAAAAGAAACCCAATCTGAACCTGGGCCTCCATAGTGTAACTGAAAAGCACGCCGGATTGCCATCGAGATCGAAGGCATAAAGGTTGAGTAGCCGATGGGCAAAAAAGATAGGTGGTTGTTCCCTCCTTCATTGGGGAATCCTCGAGGAAACCCTAACTGAATGGAATAAAAGAAGGGGAGCGTGTGGGGGGGAAAGGAAAGCAAAACTTGTTCAGAGTCAAGGTTGACGGGAGAGATAGGAAATTCCACCAGTAGGGAAGGGGCGAGAAGGTCTGCAGGGTCGAACAGGCGTTTATGTGGAAACGAAAAAAAGAAAAAAGTGGAAGGTTCCGAGGACTGTTCCGGGAGTCCGTGGGAGGAACCGATAACATCCAAAAAGGTACAAAGTGGAAGGAAAGGAATTTTAGTTTCGGACAGAAGACCCAAAGATTGGGGAAAGGAAGGGCAGGGGACGTGCGCGGGTTTCCAAAATTGCAAGTGGTCAACAAAATGCGGGCACTTGGCTGGGGGAATCCGGTTGTTCTGAGGGAAGAACGAAGACCACCGGAAGGAAATAACGAAAGGAAGTTTGCAAGGGCGAAGGTACCTTTTGAAAAGGAACTGGGACTTTACAGAGAAATCGGGGGATACGTCCATGCTTGCTCCGGGCGTGAGAGACGCGACCCAATTGGGGGGTGGTTCGGCAAAGGAGAAAGGTTTCGATTCAAGAAAAAAAAAGTATAGAAGGGGCTGAGAAGACTCCTTCTGGAAGAGTCAACACAAAGCAGAAAAAAACGCTAATTTCGAGAGGGGAAAACCAAAAGCGTCGTAGTATGCAACCTTGTGAATAGTGGAATAAATATCGGTGGGTGATCAGCGGGGAAGGAGGCATGCAGAGAGCCGGGGGGAGTAGGACTTGGAGGAGGGGGGGACGAGTGAAGGAAACGCAATGCGGTTTTCGAGTGGTACGCTGACTTTAACAGCAACATCTTTGGAAGTTTAGGTTGAACGCAATTGGGAAGGGGGCTTTTGGATACAAAGACAGGTCGCGGGGACCGTTTGGAAATTCTGTTTATTGGTGGTAAGCAAGTTTCCACAGGGAAGGTGGTGGTAATAGATCAGCGAAAAGTCAATAAGTGGGTGGTCGGGGACAAAATTGTAAAGCGGGGAACGGCTGTTATAGTAAATGGGTTCCGGGGGACAGAACCATTACCTATTGAGGGCCCGTGGTAAGGAAAACGGCCGCCTCATACGCGCCGGTGTGCTAAGCGACGATCAGAGCGTCGGTGATTACACATTCGCATTGGAAAATTGAGGGGATCGGGAAGCGGGATAGAAACGGGAGCTGGGCTGTATAGACTCTCACAAAAAGGAGAGGGGAAAAAAAGAAAAAGGATACAATCCTCTAAACGGTTACGATCTGAAAGATAAAGGAGAGAAGTTCTCAATACGAACGCTGAAGAGTCGCGGAAAACAGGGAGGCGATTATAACGTAGGAAGCTCAACGACAAGAAAAAGACGCGAATAAGGGAATGAGCCCCCGTCGATCCATTAAGCACATCGACGGGAAAAAGATGTGACCAGAACAAGAAAACGGGGGGAACGCAGTGGAAGGTAGAACCAGGACATGCATAACGGGAGAGAAAACTACACCCGAGCAACACCGGTACAAAGCGACCACTCTCTTTCACTGGGCTTTAGACCACAAAAAAACCGAAAATGCGGCAAAACTACCAATGCTGATACGTAAGTGAGGGATCCGAATGCTCCACAGAATGACTTCCCAGGAACGCGAAAAAACTCCAAGCATAACTGACACGATCAGTAAATCACACGCTATGAGGAAAGCAAAGCCACTGTGGAAATAAATGTCCTCCTATAAATTCATTTAAAAAGGAGGCGAAGTTTTGGGGGAGGAAGGGAAAACTTGTGTCTGGTTAAGGAAAAAACAGACCTCTTCCGGCCCTGATGAAGTGCCTCCCTCAGAGAATGACCGTGGGACAAGAGACGTGAAGAACTCTCAGAATAAATAAGTTTCGACAAGGGAGATCGACTTTTCAAGATCAGGGAATATCCCTACATCAAGGGACGTCTTTAAAGTCAAAAAGTGAGTATCCTGTTTCCTGGGAAAACGTCATTCGCACAATGGCAAAAGGAAATGATTGAAGAACCAGAGGGGGTTGAAAAACCAGGGCAATGAAGAAGAAACAAACTTTCGACAGTAACAAGGGTAATCTGCATTGGTGGGAAGTAGGACTGGATAAAAAAAACGCCAAGTCTCCCCACGGGGTGGGGTTTAGAGGGGGCCGATTGCAGGTGACAACAAAAGTCTGCGGCGAAGCCACGAAAACGGGACTTCTGATCGCCAGAAGCCCTGAAGCCGCGTGGGAAAATGAAAACATGGTGTTCGGCAAGGGGGGGGTAACGAAGGTGGGCACTAAAAGGGGGATGCCGGCAGCAAAAAGACTAGGGGGCAGTCCGAGTTCGCTCAACAGCAACCTTGGATTCAAAGGGAAAACTAAGTGTCAAGGTGCGGAAGAAAAAAGAACATGGATTCAAGAAAATAGAGGAGGGCAGGGAATCGATGAGGAATGAAGGATGGAAAAAAAACCACATAGAGGGTTGACCACAAACTTTTGGGACCGTCGAGGAATCGGTCAAAAATACGCTCGTTTCCTAAGAAGGAGGGCCCATGCTCCAAGCCTTGGGTGCCATGCATCTCGGAATCAACACGGCAGGAGCCTCATTAAAAAAAGGAAGGAGTCGAGAAAGGAAAGCTCCCGCACCTTCACAGCATCCGCCCTCAATAATTAAGCTTGTTGGAAAATTCTATGACTTAGTTTTGAAGGAAGGTCGAGTGGTGTGGACCGGGGGGGGGGGGAAGGGGATAGGTGAAACCATCGGTCTTGTGGATAAGTCAGATCTCTCTTAACTGATAAAGTGTAATTCGAAGAACCACGAGGTGCACCGTTATCCCGAAATGACCGGGAGCAGAAAGAAAAAAAGAAAAGGATTAGCTTGCTCAAAGTTAGAAGAAAAGGGTCGGAGGTTTGGGGGTTTGAAATTTAACTTCTTCAAGTCAGGCACTTCCAGACATGGGGAAAAGAAATAGGATCAACCAACAATTAGACCGCCAGGAAAAAACGACTTCCTCTACGCGGGGGTGAAGAGGAACGACGGAGGGTGGAAGAAAGGGGATAAACATCTAAAAGGCGGGGTCGACCAAAGGAAAATAAAAACTCCGGACTGAAAGACCATCAAGGGGGAGGGAAAGTGAAACACGACGCACAGAAAAAGGGCCAACGGTTGAAACCCGAAAGCAAAGTACTTGTCAACAACGGGGGGCAAAACGAATAAGAGGATGTCTTCCGAACCCCAAAGACGGTTCCGACCCTACTGGAGGGATGGAGGGAAAGTAGGGGTGGGGAAGGGATTGCGAAAGTACCCCAAAACCAGAAGAAACGAAGATCGATACAGATAATCGAGCAGGAAGAATTCGTTTTAAATACAGAATGTTAGGCGGGACGTTAAGAAGGGAGAACAACTCGGTAGGAGGGGCCGGGAAACTCAGTGACGTATCTTCATGCCCTAAGTTGGACACTACTAAAAGAGCGGGAGTAACCAATAAAGGTAAAGAAAGAAGATCGCCGCGGGACTTGGATTCAGTCGGCGAAACGGAGTTCCGGAGAGAGAAATTCGCCAACCGGAGGATCAAGAATGCAGGGACTGACATCGCCTTAAATCAGTTGCTAACCACCTCAAAGAAACAGAGACGTCTCCAAGACCAGGATTCGCTTGGGAATAAAAAAAGGTATGGGGGGGGGATGTCGTAGAAATCAGGGGTGGGGGAGGGTCGGGCGACGTGGATTTGTAATCAAAGGGTGATGGGAGGAATAAAGGATGTCCCAGGGGACCGGGGTGGATCCTGCCAGAAACGCGGGGGGAAAGCGAGAAGGGAAGAGAGGAAAAAGGGGAGGGAGGAAAAAAAGTGGTTTGAAGATCAAACCCCTACCAGTTAAGTGACGCCCGTTACTTTTCACGAAAGGGGGAACGATAGCGAAGGAACACTAGAGTAAATAGAAAAAACGCCGAAAGGGGCGGTCATCCGCGGGGAAGACAAGGCGAAGACAAAGGGAAAAATAGTTCAATGAAAGGGGAAAAAGAGATTTGGGGGGGCATCGCTATGTGGGATACTCGCGCAAGGGTTCTGGACTTGCCGAAAACCCCGGAACAGAGTGGATTAACAAAACGGCCCAAAGAAGAGTTGGGTCTGAAGGTGTAGTCCAGTTCCCAGGACGCCAGACGTAAGAGGGGAAGAAAATTTTTCCAAATCATGACATTTGAGAAGGGTGAAAAAACATAGCGGAACACCGATCTCAAATCCGTGGGGGATACCCAGTGGGCAACTCGTCGAAGAAGGAGAAGGGGGGTGGGGTGAGGAAGACAAAAACAACGTAGGAGAGGGAAAAAAGAGAGAGGACTCCACAAAAACTGATCATTCGAAGGGAAAGAAGTCTGTCCACTGGGGCGACAAACAGGAGAAGATCGTGTTGAAGTCGGTGAAAATTCGCGAACCGGTTTGAGGAGGGGGAAAAAAGGGGATGGAAAGGAGCTGGGCGTAAATGCGAGCAAACACCGTTAAGAAAAACATTTCAAGGGTATGGACGGGGGGGGGATCCAACTCTTGGAAAAGATGGACGTCTGACAGACAAAACGGGAGGCCGGGAAAGGAAAAAAACCCGAGGGACAAGGAACAAATACTAGAATGTGGAAAAATATTGGTGAACAGAGATTAATAAAGGTCAGTCCTGCCGGAGGAAGAACAAGAGGGGGGGAAAAAAAGCTTTTAATTCTGGTTAAGAAAATAGACTTCTGGAGAGAGGTGAAAAAGAAGAGAAGGAACCTAAAAACTTTCCTAACAAAGGGGGGCCACGGCTGAATGACAACCACGGCACAGAAACCTGAGTAAAGATCCCGAAGATATTCAACAGTCGGGTTAAAGAATGATTGAAACAAATTTGGGCACAAGGACAGCAAAGAGGCGGAATTGAAGAAAAGATCCAACTGCTCTGGTCGAAAGACATACATACAGGGGGAAATTACCAAAAAACGATCAGATTTTGGTCGAAAGAACTGTCGACGGAAGTCTTGGGGGGCAGAATAATTGGGGGAACTTGATCGCACAAGAGCCGCTTGGGAAGGAGATTCCGAGGATCTCTTTGAGGAAAGGTCCGGGTCAGCCTGAAAGGAAGGGGTGTGAGTGGAACCTCCG